>Ga0113563_10000880_pt1 | contig 15898 bp, 16 predicted proteins | sample Mud3Dept3metaG_FD_80117 | JGI IMG/M metagenome (GOLD analysis project Ga0113563, IMG submission 80117) | Freshwater wetland microbial communities from Ohio, USA, analyzing the effect of biotic and abiotic controls - Mud 3 Core 4 Depth 3... | ecosystem: Environmental > Aquatic > Freshwater >...
ACGAACCAGTAGCCTGGGCTGATCCGCCGGCGCGGACGTTGGGGTTGGGTTATTGGGATGGTCGTCATGCTCCTCCGTGGGAGACATCGAGTGGCCGGCGAGCGAGCCTACATTCGCTCGCCGGCTGGTTAGTTAGGTTTCAAGGGTTGTGATTACCTCGTCCAGGCAGCCCACCAGTTGTCCCCCTGGTATTGCTGCAGGATGGGATCCCATTCCGCGGCTGCTCCAGCGAGGGCCTCCTCGGGGGTTTGATCCATCAGATATGCCGCCTGGATATAGCTACGCAGGATGCTCTCCAGGTTGGCGCTATCCGGATAGTGTGAAAGCGGGTACATCTTCTGGTTCAGCATGGCGTAGGCAGTCGCCGCCTGGTCGGGATCCTTGAGGAACTCAGGATCCTGCAGGATGTTTACGTTGGGCGGCGTGAAGTAGAAATTAGAAGTCCAGTAGCGCATGCTTTCATCGGAGGTCATGAACTTCATGAACTCCCAGGCTTCTTGCTGGTGCTGGGACTTAGGCGACATGCCAAAGCCAGTGCCGCCGATCAGGGCGCCGGTGGTTGTGTGAGTTGGCATGGGCGCGACGCTGATATCCACACCCGGATAGGTGCCGCGGATGATGCCCAGCCAGAGAGAGGCGTTGGTCCACATGCCGACCTTATCGGCAGCCAGCAGGTCGATGCAGGTGTTGGCGGTGGCGCTGGTCGTTCCAGGCGGCACAACCTTCTCTTTGTTGATCAGGTCAACCATCCACTGCAGAGCCTCAGCGCCCTCCGGGCTGTTGAACGCTGACAGACCTTGATCGTTGATCATCACCCCACCGGCCTGGAACAGGTGTGGGTAGTACTGGTAGTCTGTGCCGGGGTCTTCAGCAGAACCCATGATGCAGAAGCCGTACTCGCCAGCCGCCTCATTGGTCATCGCCTTGGCGTAGGCCAGGAAATCCTCCCAAGTCCAGTCATTTGGAGGGGGTTCTAGCCCAGCTTTCTCGAGCAGCTTGTTGTTAAGAATCACCATGCTCGGAGCCACACGCCAGGGTACAGCGTAGTACTTACCGGCGTATTCGTGGAAGACCCAGCCATTCTCCGACAGGCTGTTGAACCAATCTTCGCCTTCCGCCTCGATGAAGGAGGTCAGATCCTGGGCCAGGCCGTTAGTGGCGGCGCCCAGCGTGAAGTAGGTCATGTAAACATCAGGCGGATTGCCGGCTTCGGTGGTCAAAACCAGCTTGGGGTAGTTGTCCTCGGCGGGCACTGAGTCCACGGTCACATGAATGTCTGGGTGCTCCTGGTTGAATTTCTCGACCAGATCTAGCTCCGCCTGGCTGCCTTCCGCCTGGCGCATGTAAACCAGCTCGACGACTTCAGCGGGGGGTTCGGTGGCGGCAGGCTCTTCAGTGGCAGGCACTTCGGTAGAGACCGGTTCTTCGGTAGCAACAGGCTCTTCCGTGGCTACTGGAGGTGGTTCAGTTGCCACCTCAGTCGGTGCCGCGGTGGGTTGCGCACAGGCGCCCAGCAGCAGCGCCATCATGGCAACTAAGCTAATCAAAAGGTAAATTTTATGGGTTTTCATTTCTACTCCTCAGGTTTCTATCAGGTTAGGTTGAAGCGAAAAAGTATAAGTTGGGTTTTGAACTCAAGAGTCTATGGCGATAAGTCTGTTCCTCCTTTCCTCTCAATCATCCTGGGATAATCCTAAAGCCTGTAAAATGGTTTGGCTCTGTTCTTCCATCGACTTGGAAGGCACATATCCCAACCATTGTACATTTATACCACGCTGGATTAGCTTTTCTCTCAATACCCCAGAGAACGCGCCGGTGCCGCTGGCGCCCCTCGCCGCCATCTCTTCTGGGGTTTCCAACCCGGCGATTAAGTCTTCAAATATCAGGTTGTCCCAGCTTATCCCTTGATCCAACAGATCAAAGTGGATTTGCGGGAAGTTGTCCACATGATCCAATCCACAGGTTGGGCTATCCTGGACATGGATAATGCCCAGCACTTGATATCCGTTTTTGATGTAGTCCTCAAGCCTGTCTGCGGTCCAGGTCGCCCATCTGGTGCACAAATCTGGATATTCCTTAATCCAATCCTGGTCGAGCTGATCACGCTGTAATTTGTGCTCGATATAAGTTCGACCCACCCCACCCCAGCCTAACGCCTCGCAACAGGGCATTTGGAAAATGCCAATCCCAGCCTCCAGGATGGGGATAATAAAATCCGTGTATGCCCCTGGCACATCGGCATAGCCAGGGAACTTATTGTTGCAGTTGATGATGCAATGCGAGACAAAGACGATCTTCTTCGACCGGCGGTCTTTAAATTTCATCGAGTCTTGTTCCCGTTTTTTAACTCTACGTGCTAGAGTTGGTTGCGCGACCAGGCGGGCAGCAGGGCGCTCAATTTCTGGCTGAGCTTCATTTGCCACATCACATTAAAGCAGGCCGTTGGGCTGAGCAGCCCGATTTCAGTGATGAGCGCTGTCACTAGGTGGGGAGGGGTCTCATCGAATAAGTGCCCCACCACCTGCACGCGTTCGGAGTATTGCTCGCCGATCACCTCGTGGCGGTGGATCGGATCCACCCGGAAGGGCAGACCGAGCAGGGTGCTGGTATCGAATTTGAGGGTATCGGCGGCGATGTAGAACGGCACCCCGTGGGCGTGCGCCACCAGCGCACTGGGGTAGGTGCCAACTTTGCAGAGTGTATAGCCGTGCGAAGAGATGGCGTCCGCGCCCATGAAGGCCACGTCGCATTGCGGGATAAGCTCGCCGATGCAGGCGTCGATGCTGACCGCCACCGGAATGCCTTCCTTCTCCATTTCGGTTACCGTCCACAGGCCTTCATTGGCGGGGCGCGATTCGGTGACCACCACACTGAATGACTTGCCCTGCGCCTTGGCTTTGCGAAAGATGCGCCAGACGGTTGAGCTCATACTGTACATAAAAACGGTGTCGCCATGTTGCACTTTTTCGGCGCCGTATTGTGCTACTTTATCTAGCGAACCCTCTATAGATTTGGAGAAATCAACCGCAGCCTGTTGCACGGCAACCTTCAGCGCACCCACCGGTGAGCCGGCTGCTATCTCCTCTTCTAATCTGCCAAGCACGCGATGCATGGCGTTGATTGGGGGAGCCAGTGAGGGCATTATACGCATGATGTCGATCACGGCATCTTCGATCTCTTTTTCAAAGGCTGAACCGTTGTTCGCCTGGCTGTCCCGCGCCAGCGCAGCCAAAGCAGCGACCACTTCTTTGGCGGTGTCGGCGGCGCCGCCGATTACATCGGTGCGGATACGCTCGACCACAGTTTTGATTGCAGGATGTTCTGACATAATGCCTCCATATTTTACGCATGGGATGAACCCGATCGGTAAGACCAGGCAATTAACAGCTCGCTCAGTTTATGACTATAAGGCATCGCGCGCATAATCCCGACGCATTCAGCCGGGCTCATCAGACCTTTCTCTGTTACGATGCCGGTGAGCAATTCGGGAGGGGTTTGGTCAAACAAATGCCCAATCACTTTGACCTGCTCCGAATGAGGTTTCTCAAGCACCATCTCATCTGGGATAGGATCCATCCTGAGCGGCAAACCGGTCTGGGAGGTCAGGTTAAGCTTCATTGTGTCGACGACCACGTAAACTGGCACGCCGTGCGCTCGAGCGACCAGCGCCGCCGGGTAGGTGCCCACCTTGCAGACTGCGCTGCCATCCGCCATAATGGCTTCGGCGCCAACCATCATCAGGTCTGCTCTGGATAGCATCTCGCTCAGGCAGGCATCCAGACTGATATCGACGGTGAAACCCATTTTCTCCAGGTGTGCCGCAGTTGCCAGCCCATCGTTATTCGGCCTGGACTCGGTCACCAGCACATGGAAGGTTTTGCCTCGCGCCCTGGCATAGCGCAGGGTGTTGAGCACTGTTTCGCTAAGCGTAAAGGTGAAGAGAATTGCGCCATTGGGAATTAATTTCGCTGCAAGGCGCGGAACCAGCATGCGGGCATTTTCGGACCAGGCCTGGTAACTATTGGCTTCGTTTGCCAGGGAGGTTTTTATCTCGTCCAGGGAAGCGTGCTCAGCCAGCCCCTTCTCTAAACGCCATAGCAACCGGTGCATCACGTTCAGTGGAGGTGCATAGGCTGGCATGGCTGCTAGCAAAGCCTGGATGGCTGCGACAAATTCTTCAAAGAAGGCCTGTGGATTGCCAGCCTGGCTGTTGCTGCACACCTGCACCAGAACCTGCATCACCTCCCGGCCGCTGCGTGCGGCGTGGAGCTCCTTTGCCTGAAGCCTTGCGGCCAGTTGTTGGATTTCTGGGTCTATGACCATCGATGAAAATACTCCTGAGTCGACGCAGGCACGGCGTTGGTGAGCTTATCGTAATTGCAGTTTGCGAACCTTATCCATGAGGGCTTTAACCCGGCTGGCGTCCACGGTGTTCCAGGTTTTGCCGTCTACTTTGAATGTTGTACCAACCACCGCCCCATCGGCAATGCTCAGTTGCTCTTCGACATTCTCCAGGCGGACGCCGGTGTTGGCGAAGACCGGAGTGTTGGGTACTGCATCCTTGACGATGCGCAGGATTTGAGAAGACGTCTCTGCTCCAGCGGTCAGTCCTGAGACGCACAGTGCATCCGGTTGTGCATTGAACACTGTCGAGCGGGCGATATCCGCGATCTCCCGGTGCGCCATGTAGCCGGCAGACTCGGGAACTATGTTGAAGAACAGGCGCACGTTTTGGGCGCCTATAGCATGCGCATGGCGGATGACTGCCCCGCAATGAGTGTTCCATACACCGAAGTCGCTGGCGTATGCGCCAGTGAATATCTCACGCACGAATTTGGCGTCTGTTGCCATTGCCAGGTCCAAGGAAGCCGCCGGGTCCCAGAGAACGTTGACGCCAAAGGGAATCCTCAGATAAGGCTTCAGCTCGGTGATCACTCGCGCCATACAGGCTACAGTGACTGTTTCGACCTTGGTCAGGTAAGGCAGGCTGAACTCATTAGAGAACATGACTGCGTTCACGCCGCCATCCTGTAAAGCGAGCAGATCAGCCTTGGCGCGCTCGGTGATCCATTCCAACCCTTTTTCCGCATCGTAACCCGGGTCTCCCGGGAAAGCCTGCATATGGCACATAGCGATGATCGGTTTCGATACGCCAAAAAGCTCTTTAATCCATTGGCTCATAAGTACCCTCTTTTTTTTGAGTATGTTCTCCTTTGTGTTAATAAAAGGATTTGTAAGTTGCTATAAGGGGAAGTATGTTTGATTGCGTTTATATATTACAATTAATTTGGTTGATTGTCAACATAGTAATTGCCTGGACAGTTGAATTCACAATGATTCGAGGAGCATGTCGTGGTTCATTTGAATGTATTGACCAGTGATGAAATTGAAGCCATCCATCTAGCGACGCTACGCATCCTGGATGAAACCGGCGTCGTGCTCACCCATCCTGAGGGGCGTGAAATCCTGGCGGGCGCCGGGGCGAGCATCCAGGGCGAGCGAGTGCGCCTGCCGCCGCAGCTCGTCGAGACGATGGTCGCCCGCTGCCCCAGCCGGGTAAGCCTGAGCGGCCGTGGCGGGGACAGGATGGTCTTAGGGGATGGGTCGCTCCACTGGCACAATATGGGTGGGGCGCGCCAGGTCTACGACCCGCGCTCAGGCGAGCGCCGCCCGGCGATCCTGCAAGACGTAAAGAATAGCGCCCATTTGCTGGATGCGTTGGGTGGCGCTACCACCCTTACGCCCTTTTTCACTCCGTGCGAGGTGCCTGGCGAGCTGATGTCGCTGGTCATGTACCGCCACTCGCTATCCAACACCACCAAGCCGCTGCAAGGACCCGGGGTGCAGACGGCAAAAGAGGTCGAGTACGCCGTGCGCATGGCAGGCGTGATCGGCCCGCCGCAGGAAGTGCTCACGCTGAGCGTCTCCCCCGTCAGCCCGCTGACCTTTCCGGAGCACATTGCAGCAGCAATTATCGCCATCGCCCGGGTGGGAGTCGCTTTCGGGCCTTTACCCAGCCCAACGGCTGGCACAACTGCCCCCCTAGCGCTGGCAGGCGCTCTAGCCCAGCAGAACGCCGAGTTATTGGCAAGCATTGTCCTGGCGCAGCTTGTCCGGCCTGGTCTGCCGGTCATTTATTGTGGGCGGCTGGCGGTGATGGAGCCGCGCACGGGTCAATCGGTGTGGGGCGGGGTCGAGCTGGGTCTGGCCTCGGCGGCGACCGTGCAGATCGGTCACCGTTATGGCTTGCCGGTCAACGTTTACGGTTTTTCGACCAACGCCCACACGTTGGATATCCAAAATGGCTTCGAGCGGGCGCTTAACGCTGCCCTCCCTGCCCTGGCTGGAGCGGATGAGCTGTCGGGTATTGGCCAGATGGAGGCCGGGGTGATGGGCTCGTATGCTCAAATGGTGATCGACAGCGAGATCGCCGCCAACGTGCGTCGCCTGCGGCGTGGTTTCGAGGTGAATGAGGATGCTCTGGCGGTGGAGGTGATCGGCTCGGTCGTGGACAGCGCCCGCAACTTCTTGGGTGAGAAGCACACCCGGCGCTACCTGCGGGCGGGCGAGGTGCTGCTGACACGCCTGGCCGAGCGCCGCTCCTGGGAGGCCTGGGAAGCAGAGGGGAGGTTGGGAATGGCCGAGCACGCCCAGGCCGAAGCCGAGCGCCTGCTGGCCGAGCACCAGGTGGAACCGCTGGAGGAAGATCAAGAGGTGGAATTGGATGAGATAATGAGGGAAGCAGGCGAGTAATCTTGACATATCGATAAACATCGATTAGAATACATATAGACGGATATCTATATGTCTGCTCAATCAGTCGATACGGTAGAGTTCTCGAAAGCCCTGGCGGATGAGACCCGCCAGGAGATCATGCGCCTGTGTTGTTGCCAGTGGCTGAGCGTTGGCGAGATTGTCAACGCCACCCAGGTATCCCAGCCGACCGTCTCCCACCATTTAGCTATTCTGAAAGCTGCCGGCCTGGTGAATGTGCGGCGCGAAGGTAAGCAGATTTTTTACACATTAAACCAGTCTCGTCTGGCAGCCGGTTGCTGTACTCTGGCTGTGAATTTTGCCCCCGACCAGGAGATTTCGATCATCCCCTCGAAACAAGACTGACAGAACTCTTTTTTTGATAAAACACATCGAAATATATCGATATATCTATATGAAAGGAAGAATCAAGATGGACCAAGAATTACAATCCCAGGATGTTCACTCCGCTGTGCGCCAGCGCTATGGCGAAATTGCTGAGAAATTCCAGGCTGACGGCGAGGCTGCTTCCTGTTGCGGGCCGAGCCAGAGCAGCTGCTGCTCTCCTGATGCCATCTCAGAAGATCAAATCAGCAGTTTCGTTCGCCTGTACGAGACCCCTGATGCTGCTACGCTACCCACGGAAGTGAGCGGCCTTTCCCTGGGCTGTGGCGATCCGGTCACCCTGGCATCCTTGCAACCCGGCCAGACGGTGCTCGATCTGGGCTCAGGCGGTGGAATCGATTGTTTCCTGGCGGCGCGCCAGGTCGGGCCTACCGGGCGCGTCATCGGTGTAGATATGACGCCGCAGATGCTTGAAAAGGCGCGCCTCAACCGTCAGAGGCTGGGCGCCGAAAATGTCGAGTTCCGTCTGGGCGAGATCGAGCACCTGCCTGTGGCGGATGGAACTGTGGATGTAATCATCTCCAACTGCGTGATTAACCTCAGCCCGGATAAGCCGCAGGTTTTTCGGGAGGCTTACCGGGTGCTAAAGCCGGGTGGCAGGCTGTCAGTCAGCGACATTGTCACCGATGGCCCCTTGCCTGAGGCGATCAAAGCCAGCCTGAGCGCCTGGGCGGGTTGTGTCGCCGGAGCATTGGACGTCCGTGAATATACACACGCCATCGAAGCTGCTGGCTTTGTCGATGTTGCCCTGACGCCGGTCTACTTTGACCAGCAGATGGTGGATGAAGCAATCAACCTGTTGGGTGAGGACCTGATCGCGGTGGATATTTCAAAAGAAGCTATTTATAAAACAGTCTTCAGCGCCAAAATCACGGCGCGTAAGTTGTCCTGAAGAAGTGCGCCGCACCCGATTTGGGTGCGGCGCACTTTTGTTTACTCAATTTTCCCTATTGCGATTGCCTTCTTCACCTCCCCGATGGCTTTGGTGATCTGGATCTCGCGCGGGCAGGCGACGGTGCAATTGAAAATGGTGTGGCAGCGATACACGCCGAACTGGTCGCTCAAGATGCGTAGCCGCTCAGCACCTGCCTGGTCGCGGCTATCGAAGATGAAGCGGTGAGCGGTAACAATAGCCGCCGGGCCTACGTACTCCTCACTGGCCCAGAAGGACGGGCAGGAGGTGGTACAGCAGGCGCACAGGATGCATTTGGTGGTGTCGTCGAAGCGCAGGCGAGCCTCTGGGCTTTGCAAGCGCTCCTTCTTGGGCGGTGTTTCATCGTTGATCAGGTAAGGCAGCACTTTGCGATAGCTATCAAAGAACGGCTCCATTTCCACGATCAAATCCTTGACCACCCGCATCCCCAAAATCGGCTCGATGGTGATCTTGCGGCTCAGCTCCTTGACCAGTATTTTGCAGGCCAGGCGGTTGTGCCCATTGATGCGCATTGCGTCCGATCCGCAGATGCCATGCGCGCACGAGCGGCGGAAGGACAGCGTGCCGTCGAACTGGCCTTTAACATATTCCAGCAAATCCAGTACCCGGTCGGTGGGGTCCGCCTCAATTTGGAACCGGTCATAATACGGTTTCTTGTCTTTTTCCGGATTGTAGCGAAAGATTCTCAGTGTTACCTGCATTGCGGCCTCCGTGCTTAGTAAACGCGTTCCTTTGGCGGGTACTTGGTGATTACCACTGGCTTGTAACCTAATTTGATCTCTCCGTCTTGCATCCAGGCCAGGGTGTGTTTGAGCCAGTTCTGGTCATCGCGTTTGGGATAATCCTCTCGAGCGTGACCACCACGGCTTTCGTTGCGCGCCAGCGCTGAGACTGTGGTCACTTCTGCCAGCTCCAGCAGATTGCCCAACTCCCAGATATTGAGCAGCTCGGTGTTAAACACCTTTCCCCGGTCGACTTTGCGCACATGTTTTAGCCGCTCTCTCAGCTCGCGCACCTTCTCCAGAGCGTGTCCCATGCCCTCTGCAGTGCGGAAGACGCCCACCTCGTCGAACATGACGCTTTTCATCTCCTTGCCGATTTCAAAGGCTTTCTCCTCGCCGTCGGCTTGCAAAATGGCGTCGATCTGCTGGCGAGTAAACTCAGTTGGATCGGCTGGGAGAGATTGGAAAGCAACCCCGTTGGCGTATTGCGCCGCTTCCAGTCCAGCGTACTTGCCGAAGACGATCAGGTCGAGCAGCGAGTTCGTGCCCAGGCGGTTGGCGCCATGCACTGAGACGCAGGCCACCTCGCCGGCGGCGTATAGCCCGGGCAGCACGTTGTTCTGTTCGTCGATCACCACCTGCCCCAGCTTGTTGGTGGGGATGCCGCCCATAGCGTAATGCGCCGTGGGCTGAACCGGCATCATCTGGCTGACCGGGTCGATGCCCAGGTAAGTGCGATTGAAATCAACAATGTCGGGCAATTTATGCAACAGCTCTTCACCGGTTACCACATATGGCGAGCCATCCGGGCGCTTGCGTCCATCCAGCGCAGCGTATTTGTTCACCGTCTCGGGGCGCATATCCAGGTACAGGTAGCGTTTGCCGCCGATGCCGCGCCCCTCGCGCATCTCCAGGTACATCGCCCGGCTGACCACGTCCCGTGATGCCAGGTCTTTCACCTTGGGGGCGTAGTGTTCCATGAAGCGTTCGCCCTTGTCGTTGATCAGCACCCCACCTTCGCCACGCACCCCCTCTGTGATCAGGATGCCCAGACGGTAGATGCCGGTGGGGTGGAACTGGAAGAATTCCATGTCCTCAGCCGGGATGCCGCGCCGCAGGGTGACTGCCACGCCATCGCCAGTGAAGGAATAGGCATTAGAGGTGATCTCCCAAATGCGCCCGTGACCACCAGTGGCGAAGATAACCGACTTGGCATGGAAGACGTGCAGCTCGCCGGTTGCCAGCTCAACCGCCACCGCTCCAGCCGCCACGCCGTTCTCGATCAGCACGTCCAGGACGTGGAACTCGTTAAAGAAGGTCACGTTGTTTTTGATGCACTGCTGGTATAGCGTTTGCAGAATCATGTGACCGGTGCGGTCGGCGGCAAAGCAGGCGCGCGGCACCGGTTTGCCGGTCACGTTGTTGGTGTGCCCGCCGAACGGGCGCTGGTCGATCTTGCCTTGCGGGGTACGCGAGAAGGGCAGGCCCATGTGCTCCAACTCGTAGACGGCCTGGATGGCCTCCTGGCACATGAACTCGATGGCGTCCTGGTCGCCCAGGTAGTCGCTTCCCTTGACTGTGTCGTAAGTATGCCACTCAGCGTGATCTTCCTCAATGTTGCCCAGCGCCGCTCCTACCCCGCCTTGCGCCGTTCCGGTGTGCGAGCGGGTGGGGTAGAGCTTGCTGAGCACGGCAGTGCTGGCATTCTTGGAGGCGTATAACGCCGCCATCAAGCCTGCCCCGCCAGCGCCAATCACGACCACATCGTATTGATGGTAATTTGTCATAATTTAACTCCTGCCCTAGGAAGCCAGTATCACGTAGATAGCGATGATCATCATGAACAGCCAGAGCAAGAAGATCAGGCCGCGCAAGAAGGGCTTTGCCCACGTTCCATTCAGGTAATCCTCGATGACCACCCGCAACCCGTTCATGCCATGTGTCAGGCCAAAGAAGACCAGCAGCATCTGCATTACCTGCCAGTAGGCATTTGCCCAGCCCTGGGTGACATCGGGGATGTTGGTGTTAACCACGTGATTGGGATTGGGGAAGAATGTCCAGCGCATTAAGGCGCCCACGTCAACCTGGGTGCGGGCGCCCATATAGAAGGCCATTGCCATGCCAAACGCCGCCAGGAAGAGCATCACCAGCCCGGAGATGCGGGTGAAGATCCACATGAGATATTCGAAGCTGAAGCCAGTTGGTGGAGCAGATCGTAAGGTCATTTCTGTGTCTCCTTCCCTAGAGGCCGCTCAGGGCACGTTGCACCATGATAAAGACGGTCAGGCCATAGATGGGGATAAAAATTAACCATTGCAGCCAGGTCACCTCACGCTGGTATTCGAGCAGCTTCGGCCAGGTGTCCAGGATGATGACCCGGAAGCCGTTGAGGACATGGTAAAAGACGACGAAGTAGATGAAAACCTGGAAGTAAATGCTTTCGTAAACGATATTTACAGAAGTCCAGAAATCACTGCCGAACTGCTGCATGAAGAATCCAGCCAGCACGTGCAGGCTAATGAAGACCACCATCGCCAGGCCGCTGATACGGTGCAGCATCCAGGCCAGCATTGGTCCACCGCCGCGGTAGCTAAACCCCTTCAATCCCACGTTACGCTTTAGAGCCATGAGCCCCTCCATTCTGACCGAGAGTAAAGTGCAGGCACACCTCGCATTTTACTCTACAGACATTGACAATAACAAGCCTTTTCCCTTCTTCCTATTATCACCTTACATGGGTGACACAGATAGTGACGAATTTCACGCAATAATGTGGTCAGTCATCCTCATCCTGGAGAGCGCTTTCTAATATAATTGCATTGTTTTGTTTTTTCACCTGCATCTTAGAAACGGTTTAGCCCGCCTCTCGAATCCGCGCAAACGCGGTTAAAATCAGGTGAAAAATTACGCCTAGTTGGAGGTTCAACCTGTATGGCTGGTACCCCAAATCTCAGCCGTAACGAATTCGTCAAGGTCACTGTTGGCGTTCTAGGGACGGTGATGGGCGTCGTAGTTGGCATCCCTGCCATCGCTTACCTGCTTTCGCCAGCGTTGAAAACGCAGGCTGCGGATGCCTGGGTCGCCCTGGGTCCCCTGGAGAATTACCCTGTCGGTGAGCCAACCCTGTTCACCTTCACCCGCACCAAGGTCAATGGCTGGGAGAAGACGGTCAATAGTTACGGTGTCTACGTCTACCGCCCATCTGAAAGCGAAGTAACCGCTTATTCCAATGTCTGTACCCACCTGAGCTGCCGGGTCAACTGGAAGGACGATGTGCAGGAGTATGTATGTCCCTGCCATGACGCCCATTTTGACATCAATGGGGCAGTCGTCAGCGGGCCTCCGCCGCGCCCGATGGATCAATTCGAGACCAAAGTCGAAGAAGGCAATTTGTTCATTCTTTTCACGGAGTAATCGTTTTGGCAGAAAAAGTTCTAACCTGGTTGGATGAGCGCCTGGGCTTGCGAGGTATCTATAACACGGTATTCGACCGCAAAGTTCCCAAGGTCAACTGGTGGTTTACTCTGGGCAGCGCCAGCCTGTTCCTCTTTGCCATGCAGGCGGTGACTGGCATCTTCCTCTCCGTTTATTACGTTCCCTCCCCGGACCACGCCTACGACAGCATCCAGTACATCATGAACGGCGTGGCCTTCGGCTGGTTGTTGCGTGGCATCCACCATTGGGGCGCCTCCTTGATGGTGATCTTCGTATTCGCCCATATGCTGCGCACCTTCTTCTACGCTGCCTACAAGTACCCGCGCGAGGTGACCTGGATCACTGGAGTCGTACTGCTGTTGGCCACCCTCGGCATGGGTTTCACCGGCTACCTCCTGCCGTGGAACCAGAAGGCTTACTGGGCGACCACTGTGGGCACCGAAATCGCTGGCACAGTGCCGTTCATTGGCTCCTTCATCACCAATGTCCTGCGCGGCGGGTCGGACCTTAGCGCAGTTACCCTGGCGCGCTTCTTTGCCGTGCACATCTGGTTCCTGCCGGCGGTCATCGGCCTGATGATTGGCGTCCACATGTACCTGATCATCCGCCTGGGTATCTCCAAGATCCCCAGCCAGGACGAATAGCAGGCGAGGAGTATCACTGTGAACGAAGAAGAGAAGAAAGCTTACTCCGAACGCTACGCCCAGGCCAAACAGAAAGGCGTCAAGTTTTTCCCGGATATTATTTATAAGGACCTCATCGTTTCCTTTGCCATCTTCCTGTTGCTGATTGGGCTGGCGACCTTTGTCGGCGTCGCCCAGGAGCCCAAGGCTGATCCCAGCGATACCGCCTATATCCCCCGTCCGGAGTGGTATTTCTTGTGGCTGTTCGAGATGTTGAAGTTCTTCCCCGGCGCTTTGGAGTGGGTGGGCACGGTGGTCGTCCCTAGCCTGGCGGTGCTGGCACTCTTCCTGCTGCCTTTCTTCGACCGTAACCCCAAACGGCACTGGAGCAAGCGCCGGTTTGCCATTATCTTCATGTCAGTTGCCGTCTTCAGCATCGTCGCCCTGACTGTGCGCGCCGTTGCCACCACCCCACCCCAGGAGGAGACCGGCACCGTGGCCGGCACGGTCAGCGAGCAAATCCTGGCTGGTGCGGACCTGTTCTCCGTGCAATGCGTCGAGTGCCACGGCGCAGAGGGCGAGGGTGGCGAGATCAAGGGTGTGGAAGGACTGGAAGGCGTGGTGGTCAAGCCCATCAACAGCCAGGATGAGATGTACACCCGCACCGACGAGACCCTCTACAATATCATCGCCTATGGCCAGCCATCACTGGGGATGACGCCCTTCGCCAAAGCCTATGGCGGCGAGCTCAGCCCAGGCGACATCGAAGCCATCGTCACCTTCATGCGCTATACCTGGGACGACCGCGTGGAGCTTCCCCAGGAGGTGCAGCAGGCTTCCGCCATTCCCACCCTGGCTCCGGGTGAAGTGCCCTCCTATGAGGTGCATATCGCCCCCATCGTCAAGCGCTACTGCCTGTCCTGCCACCGGCCGGGCAAAAAGAACAACAACAATTACATGAGCACGTATGACGAGATCATGACCAGCGGCGACCATGCCCCCAATGTCATCCCAGGCGACCTGAATAGCAACCTGATCCGCATGATCAATCGCGAAGAGATCGAGGCCGGCGGCCCCATGCCGCCCACCAAGGCGCTAAAGCCCGAGATCATTGACCTCTTTACCCGCTGGGTGCTGGGTGGGGCGCCGAACACCGCTGCAGAGGCGGCTGCCGCCAGCGCCGCTGGCGTGACGCCCCCCGCCGCCACACCCGTGCTGACTGGCACTGTGACCACGACACCAGTGCTCACCGTTACACTCACTACAACCCCTGTGCCATAATTCTTAAATAACACAGGGCGGCTTTATGCCGCCCTGTTATTATTTAAGAAGGATTACATCGTCCATATGCTGGATGACCGCCTCGCCAAACTCCGAGCATTTCAGCAGCGTCGCCCCGTCCATCAGGCGGTGGAAATCGTAAGTGACTGTCTTGGCAGCGATAGCACCTTCCATGCCCTTAATCACCAAATCGGCTGCTTCAGTCCACCCCATGTAGCGCAGCATCATCTCGCCGGACAGGATCACTGAGCCCGGATTGACCATATCCTTATCGGCGTATTTCGGGGCTGTACCATGCGTCGCCTCAAAGACGGCGTGCCCGGTGACGTAGTTGATATTGCCGCCCGGTGCGATGCCAATCCCGCCCACCTGCGCCGCAACGGCATCTGACAGGTAATCACCGTTCAGGTTCATCGTAGCGATCACATCGAACTCGCGTGCCCGGGTGATCGTCTGCTGGAAGACGATATCGGCGATCACGTCCTTGATCAGCAGCTTGCCGTGTTTGAGCGCTGCCTCCTGCTCGCCGTTAGCCCGTTCTTCGCCCTGTGCCTCGCGGGTTCGTTCCCACTGCACCCAGGTGTAGACCTGCTCACCGAACTCCACTTCGGCCAGGGCGTAGCCCCAGTTGCGGAAAGCGCCCTCGGTGTATTTCATGATATTGCCCTTATGCACTAGCGTCACACTGCGTCGCTGGTTGTCCAGCGCCCAGCGGATAGCAGCCCGAACCAGGCGTTCAGTGCCTTCTTTAGAGACTGGCTTCAAGCCAAGCCCCGCTGTATCCGGGAAACGTATCTTGTTGTACTCAACGGGGAAGTGTTGCTTGAACAAATCTTTAAAGCGCTGGTTCTCTGGAGTACCAAATTCGAACTCGATGCCAGTATAGATATCTTCTGTGTTCTCGCGGAAGACCACCATGTCCACGTATTCTGGATGCTTCACTGGCGAGGGCACCCCGGCGAAATAGCGCACCGGTCGCTGGCAGACGTATAAGTCCAGCGCTTTGCGCAAGGCGACGTTTAGTGAGCGGAAGCCGCCGCCAATGGGCGTGGTCAGCGGTCCCTTGATGCCCACCAGGTATTCCTTGAAAGCCTGCACCGTCTCGTCTGGCAGCCAGGAACCCGTGATATCGAAAGCCTTTTCTCCCGCGTAGACTTCCATCCACTGGATTTTGCGTCGCCCGCGGTAAGCCTTGGCTACCGCCGCCTCGAAAACGCGCTGGGAGGCTTGCCAGATGTCCCTGCCGGTGCCGTCCCCTTCGACAAACGGGATAATTGGCCGCTCAGGCACGTTCAGTTTCCCATTCCGGATTGTGATTTTCTCCACGCCGTTAGGTACTTTGACGTTGTTATCAGTCATGTCGCCTTCTCCCCAAAATCTCAGAGGTTTCCGCTTTTTCACACCTCACATGATTTAATAATCGGTGAAGTGTATTGACCAAGCTTAAGAAATTATAGCCAACCCGGCATAATTGAAAAGTGACAAATGTCACCAGGCTAATAGGGTAATAGCAATATGAAGTAACACCTCAACTTCGCTAAGACTCTCTATGGCTATGTTCTGCGGAGTAGAGTAAAATGGCAATTTATGACAATCGAGAAATTCACTCCCCAGGTAGTTACCACCAGCAGAGATGGGCACGACTGGCACGCCATTGGCATGCAAGACGTGTTACAAAGGTTAAAGACACGCGAGGAGCACGGCCTTTCCAGCGAGGAGGTCGCCGAGCGCCTGGCGCAATACGG
>Ga0113563_10000881_pt1 | contig 15897 bp, 13 predicted proteins | sample Mud3Dept3metaG_FD_80117 | JGI IMG/M metagenome (GOLD analysis project Ga0113563, IMG submission 80117) | Freshwater wetland microbial communities from Ohio, USA, analyzing the effect of biotic and abiotic controls - Mud 3 Core 4 Depth 3... | ecosystem: Environmental > Aquatic > Freshwater >...
AGCGACAGGCGAGCGCCCGTCCCGCCGCCCGCCGGCGGATCACTCAGCCTGTTGTGCTGGAAGGGTTTGAAGTTGGTGCAGCCAGGAGGAGTCGAACCCCCAACCTACAGATCCGTAGTCTGTCGCTCTATCCAGTTGAGCTATGGCTGCACCGGGCCCTACTGGGAGGGAGAGCCTATCGAAAACCGGCCGGGCGCCGCAAGTTGCGGCCGCATCGGAGGTTGACAGGCGCCGGGCGGCGGCGGAGCATGCCCGCCGTGCCCCCCGGCCCGTCTCCGAACCGCCCCGCCGGTGCCCTCGCCGGTGCGCTGGCCGCGCTGCTGCTCTCGGCCGGGCTGGTCGCCGTTCCGTCTCCGGCGGCGGCCCAATCCCGCCTGGGCGAGCCCGGGGCGGAGGCGACCGGCTGGGTGCACGACGATGCCGACCTGCTGAGCCCGGAGCGCGAGGCCGCGCTCGAGCGGCGCTTGGCCGAGCACGAGCGCGCGACCTCGAACCAGGTCGTGGTCCAGACCGTGCTCTCGCTCGACGGCCGGCCGCTCGAGGAGTTCGCGCTCGACGAGGCGACCCGGCTCGGGGTCGGCCGGCGCGGCCGCGACAACGGCGTCCTCCTCCTGGTCGCCCTCCACGACCGCGCGCTGCGCATCGAAGTCGGCTACGGGCTCGAGGAGCGCCTGACCGACGCACGCTCGGGGCGGATCCTGCGCGAGGAGGTGACGCCCCGCTTTCGCGACGGCGACTACGCGGGCGGCCTCGAAGCCGGCGTCGAGGCGATCCTGGGCGCCCTCGACGGCACGCTGCCCGGCTCGCCCCTCGAGCGCGTGCCGCTGGTGGGCGTGGGCGTCGAGCGGGTGCGCGCCGGTCTCGACTCGCTGCCGCCACTGCCGGTCGGCGACCAGGTCTTCTTCGGCCTCTTCCTCTTCCTGTTCGGACCGCTCCTCGGCCTGCTGCTGTTCGTCTGGGTGCGGATCGCCTGGCTCCAGGCGGTCCTCGGCCTCGGCCTGTTCGCGGCCGTCGCGCTGCCGCTGCTCTTCCGCTATCCCTTCCTGCTGGGCGGCCTCGGCGTCCTCGCCCTGTTCGTCCTCTGGGCGCGCTTCGGGCCGAAGTCGGCGACCAGCGGCGGCGGCTCCAGCTCCGGCGCGGGCGGCGCGAGGTCGTGGTCGTCCTCCTCGAGCTCGTCCTCGTCGGGCTCGTCGTCGGGCTCCTCGTCGAGCTCGTTCTCGGGCGGCGGCGGCAGCTTCGGCGGCGGCGGGGCGTCGTCCCGCTGGTGAGCTACTCGATCAGGCCGTCGAGCGGCGAGGAGGCGTTGGCGTGGAGCCGGCGCGGGATGCGGCCGGCGTGGCGCGCGAGCCAGCCGGCCTCGACGCCCAGCCGCATCGCGCGCGCCATCGCGACCGGGTCCTTGGCCTCGGCCACGGCGGTGTTCATCAGCACGGCGTCGGCGCCGAGCTCCATGGCGAGCGCGGCGTCGGAGGCGGTGCCCACGCCCGCGTCCACGATCACCGGCACGCGCGCGGCCTCCAGGATGAGGCGCAGGTTGGCGCGGTTGCGGATGCCGAGCCCCGAGCCGATCGGCGCCGCGAGCGGCATCACCGCCGGGCAGCCGAGGTCCTCGAGGCGGCGCGCCACGATCGGATCGTCGTTGGTGTAGGGCAGGACCACGAAGCCCTCGCCGAGCAGCACCCGGGCCGCCTCGAGCGTCGCCTGGGTGTCCGGGAAGAGCGTCTTCGGGTCGCCGATCACCTCGAGCTTGACCCAGTCCCAGCCGCCCAGCTCGCGCGCCAGCCGGGCGGTGCGGATCGCCTCCTCGGCGGTGAAGCAGCCGGCGGTGTTGGGCAGCAGCAGGTAGCGCTGCGGATCGACGCGGTCGATCAGCGAGCCCTGGCCGAGCTGCTCGAGATTGACCCGGCGCAGGGCGACGGTGACGATCTCGGTGCCCGAGGCCGCGAGGGCCGCCTCCATGGTCTCGAAGTCCCTGTACTTGCCGGTGCCGAGGATCAGGCGCGAGCGGAAGGTGCGGCCGGCGACGACGAACGGCGCGGCGCCCGGGCTCGACGGGGGGTCCGTGGGAGTCGCTTCCATCCTGGGCATTGTAGCGGACGGTCCGCCGGCGAGGCGGGCCGCTGCACGCGCGGCCCGCCTCAGGAGCGCGCGGGCGGCGGCTCGTCGGCGGCCGGCGGGCGAGCGCGCCGCACCAGAGCGGGCACCGCCACCAGCGCCCCGCCGTAGAGCGCGAGACTGAAGACCAGGTGTGTGGCGCCCTCCACCCGCAGGTCCTCGACCACAAGCTTCGCCCCGCCCACCACCAGCACGGCGAAAGCCGCGCGCGCCAGCTCCGCGCGGCCGAGGCCGGCGGCCCCGGCGGCGAGCGCGACCGCGGCCAGGGCGAGCACGGCGCTGCGCACGGCGGCCACGGTGCCGGACCGGGCGTCCGCCCCGGGGGCCTCGGCGAGCGCGCCGGCGGCGAAGCGCGCCACCACGCCGCCGAGCCCGAGCAGGGCGACGACGAGCGTGGCCAGCCGCGCCGCCACGGCAGCCGCGCTCGCGCCGGAGCGCGTCGCGCTCCGGTAGAGCAGCGCAGCGGCGGCCAGCGCCAGCGCGAGGACGACGAGCGCGGCGGGCGGCAGCGGTGGCCACGCGGCGAGGTCGCGGCTGGCGAGCGCGGCGAGCGCGGCGACCGCCAGTCCCGAGGCGATCGCGCCCGCGAGTGTGAGCAGCGCGGCGTGGACCTGGAGGATCGGGCGACGCCCGTCCAGGGAGAGCGCCGCGAGCCCCACCGCCGCCAGCAGCCAGAGCGGCGCGTAGAGCGCGGCCGGCAGCAGCACGCGCGTGCCCTCGGCGGCGAGGAAGGTCGCCACCGAGGCGAAGTAGCCGACCGCGAAGCCGTGGCCGAAGCGGCGCTCGCTGCGCCGCGCTAGGCCGACGTGGAGCAGGACGCCGGCGGCGAGCGCCGCCACCGCGAGCGCGCGGCGCGCAGCGTCGTCCCCGATCCAGAGCGCGCCCTCGAAGCCGACCGCCAGGGCCAGCACCGTCTGCGTCACGGCGAAGCCGGTGATCTCGCGCCCCTGGAGGAGCAGGCGCAGCACGAAGGCGCCGAGGTAGATCGCCACCAGCCCCACCTGCGCGACCAGGACCGGCCCGGTGCCCAGCCACTCGGCCGGCGCCCGGCCGAGCACGCGCAGGAGGCCGAGCAGGAGCACCACCGCGTCGACCGCGAGCGCCACCAGCCAGCGCTGCCCGCGCCAGCCCCGGCCGTAGGCGAGCGCGAGCGAGGCGGCGGCGAGCAGCAGCAGGGCGAGGACGAAGGGCAGCGGCGCGCGCGTCCGGAACAGCAGCGCCGTGGTCACCAACAGCGCCGAGATGAGCGTGATCCAGGCCACAGCGTGGAAGCTGCGTCGCCAGGCCACCGCCAGTCCGGCCGCGGTGGCGAGCGCGAGGGCGGCGGCCGCGGCCCAGGGCGCGAGCAGCGCGTAGCGCGTCGAGGCCTCGAACAGCAGAGGGTAGACGATCAGCGCCGAGGCCAGAGCGTGGAGGGCGCCGCCGAGCGCGCGGCCGCGCGCCGAGGCGCGGTCGGCGAGCGCCAGCCAGACCAGCGCGTAGGCGAGCCCGAGCGCGACGCCGACGCCCGCCGAGAGCGTGCCCGAGTCGGTCAGGGAGCGGAACAGGAAGGCGCCGCCCAGCACCAGGCAGGTGCGTCCGAGCAGCGCCGGCAGGCCGCGCAGGCCATCCTGCGCGAGCTCGCCCGCGGCGCCGGCGGCGGGCGCGGGCGGCTCCGCCTCCTGCGCGGTCGTGGGCGGCTCGGCCTCGAGCCGGGCGAGGCGGCGGTGCACGCCGGCGAGCTCCCGCTCCAGACGCGCGACGCGCGCCTCGAGCGGCTCCGCCGCCGCGCTCACCGCCGCTCTCCGGGCTCCGTCCTCGACTCGCGCGGGCTCGCGGCGAGCGGGCTCGCGCGGTCGATGTCGCGGATCTTGAGGTAGAGCAGGCCGGCGACGATGCTCACGATCAGAGTCGAAATGGCGAGGCCGATCTTGCGCTGGCCATACTCCTCCATCACCTCCGCCGTGCGCGCCCGCGCGCGCGCCGTCTCCTCGAAGCCCCGGTTCGCCGTCTTGTCGAACTCGGCGCGATCGAAGGCGTGGATCTTGGATCTCGCCTCGACCAGGATGTCGCGTACGCCCTCGAGCGCGAAGCGCACGTCGGCGAGGTCGTGTCCCTCGCGCTCGGCCGTCTCGAGCGCCGCCGCCGCCGCCGAGCGCTCGCCGTCCAGCGCCACGATGCGGTCGTGGAAGTGCTGCGCGGTGTCGTTGCACTCGGGCCGGCCGTAGCGGTCGTGGCAGTCCTTGCACACCGAGCCGGGACCGGTGCCCAGCATCGCGTCCGAGGCGCGTGCGATGTCGTGCTTGCCATGGCAGACCTCGCACTCGGGCCAGCCGTGCTTCTCGAACGCCGCCTTGTGCGGGCTGCCGTCGAACAGCTTGCCGTTGTTGACGTGGCAGTTCCGGCAGATCTGCGAGACCGAGGCCACCGCGGGGGGCATCGCCGCGTGGTTGCCGTGGCAGTCGTTGCACGCCGGCGCGCCGAGATCGTGCTCCTCGAGCAGCGCGCGGCCGTGCACGCTGTCGCGATAGCGCTCGAGCTGGTCGGTGGGCAGCGGCGTGCGGCCGTCGTCCATCACGGCACCGCGCATCGCGCGCGGATCGGCGTGGCAGCGGCCGCAGGTGGCCGGGATGTTGACCGGATTGACCAGCGACTGTGGGCTGCTCGGCCGGCGGATGCCGTGCACGCCGTGGCACGACACGCATTGCGCCGCGCGCTGGTTGCCGCGGCCGAGCAGAGCAACTCCGTGCCGGCTCTCGCGGTACTTGATCATCTGGTCGACCGGCAGCGCCGGATTGAAGCGGCGCATGAAGCCCGGCTGGCTGTGGCAGCTCTCGCCGCAGAAGCGCGGGATCCAGCTGCGGTCGGCGAGCCGCTTGTCGCGGTCCGGCCAGCGCTCGTAGATCTCGTCCGTCATCTCCTCGTCGGTCGGCTTGCCGCCGTGGCAGCCCGAGCACGACAGACCGCGCCGCAGGTGGACGTCGGAGACCACCTCGCGCAGGTCGAGGTGGCGGTCGGTCTCCTCGGGTCCGAGCAGCCGGAACAGCGTCTCCTCCGGCTGCTGGTCGGGATTCGTGTGGCACAGGACGCAGTTGTCGGTGAGCAGCAGTTCGACGTGCTCGTCCGCGATCTCGAGCTCGAGCAGGGCGGCAAGCTGATCCGGCGAATCGAGCAGTCCCTTGCTCTGTGCGACGAAGAACAGCTCCTGGGCGTGCGAAGGCAGCTCCCGGAAGCGGCCGAGGGCGCGCTCGGAGACGACCCGCGCGCCGCCCCGCTCGGCCTCCAGGAGGCGCAGGAACGGTGCCGGCCAGCTCGTCTCGGGCAGGGAGGAGGCGGCGGGGGGCGCCGCCTCCTGGGCGCGCGCGGCGCCGCCCGCGAGCACCGCGACGAGGGTCAGCGCGGCGAGAGCGGCGGCGCGGGCGCGCCGCCACGTCGCGACCAGCACCACGACCAGCAGCGCCACCGAAACACCGGCAGCACCCAGGTAGCTCAGGCCGGCGAAGCCGTGCAGCGCCGCCTGCAGCACCGGCAGGGCGCTGATCCAGAAGTAACGATGCCCGAACAGAGCCCGCCGCACCACCGTGACGCCGAGCGCGACTCCGGCCAGCCAGGCTGCCGAGGCGCGGGCGATCGACGCCGCGCCCTCGGCCGTGCCCGCCGGATCCACGCCGTGCTCGACCGCGGGGGCGCCGACGTCCCAGGCCTTGAGCATCAGGAAGGCGAGGAAGTAGAGGATGCCGACGCCGAAGTCGGTGAACGCCGGCCCCGGCCGGTTGGCCGCGGCGCGCCGGTCGAGGAACGGCACCACGCACCAGATGCCGAGCAGCACAGTGGCCAGCGCCAGGCAGGCCTGGGGGCCCTCCATGCCCAGGAAGTGCGCCGGAAACTCCTTGAGCAGCTGGTACATCCAGAGGAAGTACCACTCCGGCTTGATGCCCGGGTAGGCGGGCTGGAGCGGATCGGCCTTCTGACCCAGCTCCCATTCGAAGCCGGGGATCCCGGGACCGTGTGGCAGCAGCACGGCGAGCAGGGCGAGCAGGTTGACGGCGAGCAGCCAGAGCAGCAGGTCGCGCAGCAGGAAGTTCGGGAAGAACGGCATGCCGCGCGGCGGCTCCGGTTCTCTCACGGGCTCCTCCGGCCGCTCCGGAACCGGCCGCGCCATGCCCTGCTTCTGGATCAGGAGCAGGTGCACGCCGACCACCGCGAAGGTCGCGATCGGCAGCACGGTGATGTGGAGCGCGTAGAAACGGTAGAGGGTCCGGATCGAGACTTCGTCGCCGCCGCGCAGCACGCGCAGCAGCCACTCTCCGATCACCGGCACCGCCTTGACCGAGTCGGTGCCCACCGCGGTGGCGAAGAAGGCGAGCTCGTTCCAGGGCAGCAGGTAGCCGGAGAAGCCGAAGCCGAGCGCGAGGCCGAACAGCGCGATGCCGGTCAGCCACGTGATCTCGCGCGGCTTGCGGTAGGCGCGCAGGAAGAAGACGCTCCACATGTGCAGCAGCAGCGACAGGATCATCAGGTGCGCCGACCAGCAGTGCACCGAGCGCACCAGCCATCCGAACGGGACCTTGGTGACGATGTAGCGCATGCTCTCGTACGAGGTCGACTCGCCGGCCTGGTAGTACATGAGCAGCAGGATGCCGGTGACGATCTGCACGACGAAGAAGAACAGCGTCACCCCGCCCAGGAAGTACCAGAACAGCGAGTGCTCCCCGACCGGCACCTGCTTGTGGCGCGCGAAGGCGACCAGCTCGTCGAGGCCGAAGCGCTCGTCGAACCAGCCCCAGATCGAGCGCCCGCCACGGCGTGCCGCGGGCGGCGGGGCGTGGCGCGGAGATTCCGCCGGACGAGCCATGGCTCAGGCCGTCTCCCTCGACACCACGACCCGGGTCTCCAGCGAGCCGCTCGCCTTGAAGGCGACCAGGGCGCGCGGCGGCGGGCCCGAGAGCACGCGGCCGTCGAGGTCGAAGCGCCCGTTGTGGCAGGCGCACCAGATGATCGACTCGTCCGCCTTGTAGCGCACCGTGCAGCCCTCGTGGGTGCACTTCGCGGAGGTCGCGCGCAGCCGCCCCCTCGGGTCGCGGAAGACCAGCACCCGCTCGCCGCCGAGCGCCACGATCGCGAAGCCGCTCCCCGCCAGGCTCGCCTTGGCCTTGTCGTCGAGCTCGACTTCGTCGGCGTTGACCGCCTCCTCGAACGGGCTCAGATAGCGCAGGACCGGATAGAGCACGGTGCCCAGCCAGCCGGCCAGGCTGGTGCCGAGCAGGTAGCCGAGGACTCTCCGGCGGGAGCTCGCGCCCTCGCCGGGCAGTCCGGGAACCGCGTCATCGGACATGCTCCGCCCCCCGTTCACGCCGGCGCGCAGCCGCCGGCTCCGCTCACGCTTCCGGCTCGGCCGGCAGCGCGGGATTCGCTTCGGGCTTCCGCCCGGGATCGTACTCCAGCATGGGCGGGAAGATCCGCACCAGGGCCCACAGGATCAGGAAGGGCAGGACGATCAGGACGAGCGCCGGCAGCAGCCCCTCGCGGGTGGCGAACTCCATCTTGTAGGTGGTGTAGCCGAGGAAGCTCTTGGAGAACAGCTGGCCGCCGATCACCACGTTCCAGCGCATGGCGAAGATGCCGATCAGGGTGAGCGCCCCCGCGGTGGCGTAGAGACCCTTGCGCGCCGCCTCGGTGAGCGAGAGCAGCTGGGTCAGGCCGAGCAGCAGCAACGGCGCCAGGGTTCCCACGATGATCTGGAGCACGATCTGCGAGCCGAACAGCCGCGTCTCGACCATGAAGCTCAGCGTCTTGAGCGACTCGTCGGCCTCGTAGTTGCGGTGCACGAGGTCGAGCATCTCGAGCCCGAAATCGACCAGGAAGGCGTAGAAGAGGAACTTGCCCATGGCGTCGAGGCAAGGCATGTCGAGGGGGATGCCGCGCGCCAGGCAGTAGACGAAATAGATCAGCAACACCGCGGCGATGCCCGACACGATGGCCGAGAACAGGAAGACGATCGGCATCAGCGGCGTCGACCACCACGGATTGGCCTTGATCGAGCCGAAGATGAACCCGACGTAGCCGTGGAGCAGGAAGGCCGAAGGGATGCCCACGACGGTGATCAGGCGCCCGATGCGGTCGTCGATGCGCAGCGCGCGCGGGCTCAGGTTGTAGGAGCCGAGCGTCGCGGCGCGGTAGAACCAGCGGCTCCAGCCGGCGGCCGACTGCGCGCGGGCCACGATGTAGGGCCGGTACTCGAGCCAGATCTCGATCACCAGCACTGCCAGCAGGTACCAGAGGTAGACGAAGCCGAACATGGCCATCGCCGAGGTCTTGTGCGGGGTCAGGAACATTTCGATCGAGCGTTCCGGGTGCCCGAGGTGGAGCTGGAGCGGCAGCGGCGCCACGATCAGGAACGCGAGCGCGGTGAGCAGCGCGAGCCGGTAGGTGGGCCGTACGGCCTCCAGGTTGAAGACGCGCTCGAGCGAGGCCAGGATGAACGCCCCGGCGACCAGGCCGGTGATGAACGGATAGAGCACGATCAGGACGCTCCACTGGAGCTCCATCTCGTTCGGGTACATGAAGCCTTCGACGCCGGGCAGCAGGTTGTGCACGTCGCGCCCTCCGCTCAGCGCACCGAGGCGTCGAGCCCGTTGTAGTAGACCTTGGACCCGGTCGCCATGTTGGGCTTGAGCACCTGCACCTTGTGGGTGCGCAGCAGCTCGTGGATCGGATCGGCCGGATTCCTGAGGTCGCCGAGCTGGCGCGCGCCGGTCGGACAGACCTCGCAGCAGGCGGTGGTCAGGCCCTTCGTGATGCGGTGGTAGCAGAGCGAGCACTTGTCGACCGTGTTGGTGCGCGGGTCGATGAAGCGGCAGCCGTAGGGGCAGGCCTGGACGCAGTAGCGGCAGCCGATGCAGTAGTCCTTGTCCACCAGGACCACGCCGTCCGGGCTCTCGAAGGTGGCGCCGACCGGGCAGACCTGGACGCACGGCGAGTGCGCGCACTGGTTGCAGAGCTTGGGCACGAAGAAGCTCTTGGAGCCGTCTTCCTTCGGATAGATGTCCGGGAAGCCGTGGCGCCCGCCGTCCGGCGAATCGACTTTCGGATGATCCTCGGCCCTCGGGCTGGTCACGTCGCGCGCCGGAATGTAGTAGCGCTCGACCCAGGTGCGGAAGTAGAACGGCTCGTCGGGCACGTCGTTCTCGATCTTGCAGGCCTCGACGCAGCGCCCGCAGCCGATGCACTTCTCGATGTCGATGAACATCGCCCACCAGTGGCGGGCGATGTCGTAGTCGGGAGCGTCCTGCGGCCGGCCCTCGGCGACAAAGGCCCAGGCCTGCCCGGCGGCGCCGGTCAGGAGCAGGAACTTGGTGGCGTCGGCGAGAAACTGGCGGCGGTCGACGGACATGGTCGCGTTCCTCTCAGGCCGCTGGGGAGTGCGCTTCGTGGCAGTCCGTGCAGGATGCGCCCTCGGCGTGGGCCTCGGGGTCGACCTGGGGATGGCTCGCGGGCCGCGCCGGATTGAAGCCGTGGCAGCGCACGCAGAGCCCCTTGGCCTCGAGCTCCGGCGGCGCTGCCGCGTCCGGGTCCGCGGCATGGGCGGCGAGCGCGCCGTGGCAGGCCTCGCAGCCGACCTTCGCGTGGGCCCCGCCCGCCAGCGCCGCCGCCGTGTCGTGACACTCCGCGCAGGCCGCCCGGCCGGCGTGCACGACCGGCCGCCGCCGGTTGTCGTCGAGCGCTCCGGTGCGGAAGTGGCCGAGCTCGCCGAAGTCGGCGGGCACCAGGATGGCGCGTGCACCGAGGAACAGGAGGACCCCCACCCCGAACAGGAGCGCCAATCGGACGAGATGCTCGCTGTCGCGGAACCCTGCGCGCACGGGCCACCTCCGAGACGGCCGAAGGAACGAGTGGGCGAACGCTAGGCTCGGCGCGGCCGCCGTCACAACCACCTGGGGGGTGGCGGATCCCTCCCGCCCGCGCGGGTGGTGGCGCCTCGGCGCCGGAGGCGTGCGGGGCGCTTCCTAGGCGCTCCCGGCGGCGGAGGAGGCGAGCGCGGCCGGCGCCGCCACGGCGCGGTTGCGCTCGTCGACGAACACCACGCGCGGGCGGTGGCGGCGGGCCTCGTCCTCCTCGTACTCGGCGTAGGTGACCAGGATCACCAGGTCGCCGCGCGTCACCAGGTGCGCCGCGGCGCCGTTCAGGCAGACCTCGCCCCGCCCGGGCGCGCCCGGGATGGCGTAGGTAGTGAGCCGGTTGCCGTTGGTGACGTCGAGCACGTCGACACGCTCGTGCTCGAGGATGTCGGCCGCCTCCATGAGCAGGGGATCGAGGGTCACCGAGCCCTGGTAGTGGAGGTTCGCGTCGGTGACGGTCGCGCGGTGGATCTTGGACTTCATGAGGGTGCGGCGCATGGCGGGGTGTCCTTCTCGGGTCAGTCGACGCGCAGGCGGAGGTTGTCGATCAGGCGGGTGGTGCCGGCCCGTGCGGCGACCGGCAGGACGACCTCGCCCGCCAGCCGCTCGAGCGGCCGGAAGCTGTCGGCGGCGACCAGCGCCGCGTACTCGAGCTCGAGCCCCGGCTCGGCCGCGACGCGCGCGCGCACGATCGCGGTCACCGCCGCGCTGGAGCGCTCGCCGGCGGCGATCGCGGCGCGCGCGGCTTCGAGCCCCTGGTAGAGGGCGGGCGCAGCCCGGCGCTCGTCGGGGCTCAGGTAGACGTTGCGCGACGACATCGCCAGCCCGTCGCTCTCGCGCACGGTGGGCGCGGCGACGATGTCGATCCCGAAGTGGAGGTCGCGCGCCAGCGCCCGGACGACGGCGAGCTGCTGCGCGTCCTTCTCGCCGAACACCGCGACCTCCGGCCGCACCAGCCCGAACAGCGCCGCGACCACGGTCGCCACCCCCTCGAAGTGGCCCGGCCGGCAGTCGCCCTCGAGCCCTCGCGACGGCTCCTCGACCCGCACCCGGGTCGAGCTGCCCGGGGGATAGAGGACATCGACGGCCGGTACGAAGAGCAGATCGCATCCGGCCGCCGCCAGGGCCGCGGCGTCCGCCTCGGGCGTCCTCGGATAGCGCGTGAAGTCCTCGCCCGCGCCGAACTGCATCGGGTTGACGAACACCGACGTGACCACCCGCGAGGCGTGCTTGCGCGCGAGCTCGACCAGCGACAGGTGACCGGCGTGGAGCGCGCCCATGGTGGGGACGAAGCCGATGCGCTCGCCCGCCGCCCGCCACTTGCCGACCGCATGGCGGAGCTCCCGTTCGGTCGTGGCTTCGATCATGCGCCGTACAGGCGCTCGACGCGCGGCGCCGGGAAGCCGGGATCGTCGAACGCCTCCTGGGGCGACGGGAAGGCGCCCGAGCGCACGTCGCGGGCGAACGCCTCGAGCGCCTGGCGCGTGTCGCGTCCGAGCTCGGCGTAGCGGCGCACGAAGCGCGGCGCGATGCGCTCCTCGATGCCGAGCAGGTCGTGGAAGACGAGCACCTGGCCGTCGCAGGCGGCGCCAGCGCCGATGCCCAGCGTCGGAATGCCGAGCTCGGAGGTGACCTCGCGCGCCAGCTCGCTCGGGATGCACTCGAGTACGAGCGCGAAGGCGCCCGCCTCCTCGACCGCGCGCGCGGCCTCGAGCAGCGCCGTACGCGCCTCCGCGCCCCGGCCCTGGACGCGGAAGCCGCCGAAGCGGTGGATCGACTGCGGCGTGAGGCCGAGGTGGGCCATGACCGGGATCTCGGCGTCGACCAGGGCGCGCACCACGTCGATGCGCGCGCCCTCGATCTTGACCGCCTGCGCGCCGGCCTCCTTGACGAAGCGCAGCGCGTTGGCGACCGCCTGCTCCGGCCCGAGATGGAACGAACCGAACGGCATGTCGGCGACGAGCAGCGCGCGCGCGACGCCGCGCCGCGCGGCGCGCACGTGGTGCAGCATCTCGTCCATGGTCACCGCGAGGGTGTCGTCGTGACCGAGCACGACCATGGCGAGCGAGTCGCCGACCAGCACCAGGTCGACGCCCGCCTGGTCGGCGAGGCGTCCGCCCGGGAAGTCGTAGGCGGTGACCATGACCAGACGCTCGCCGCGGGCGCGCGCTTCACGCACCCAGGGCACGGTGATTCGCTTCGGAGCGGTTCCCATTCCAGCGCCTCCCGACCCGTGGAGCTCGTGCGGAGCCCGGGGTCCTCGTTTCGGATGCGGAGGGAAGGGTTTCGCGTCGCCGGAGGGCTGGGCAGGAATGCGGGCCGTACTCTCCCCGGGTGTCCGTCGCCGCCGGACGGATCCGGCGGAACGATCGGGCCCCGGCGCAGGCCGCCCTCTCGGCGAGCTTCTCTTCCCGTCTCGGTCCCGGCCCTCGCAAGGGCAGGGATCCCAGCGGTGACCGTAAGTCTAGCAGGTCGCGGAAACCCCTCCCGCCCCCGGCTATGATCCGAGCGGGAACCTCCGCGAGCGAACTTGTGATCGGCCGCACCCTGGGTCACTACCGCATCCTCGACCGCCTGGGCACGGGCGGCATGGGGATCGTCTGGCTGGCCGAGGACCTGCACCTCCGGCGCCGGGTCGCGCTCAAGATGCTGCGCGAGGACCTGGCGCGCTCGCCCGAGAAGCTGGCCCGCTTCGAGCGCGAGGCCAAGGCGGTGGCGGCGCTCAACCACCCCAACATCGTCACCATCCACGCCATCGAGGAGATCGAGGGCCTGCGCTTCCTCGCCATGGAGTACGTCGAGGGCAAGACGCTCGACGAGCTCATTCCACCCGGCGGCTTCGCGCTCCCCGAGTTCCTGCGCATCGCGCTGCCGGTGGCCGAGGCGCTCGCGGCGGCGCACGCGCGCGGCATCCTGCACCGCGACCTGAAGCCCGCCAACATCGCGGTCACGCCCGACGGGCGCGTCAAGGTGCTCGACTTCGGCCTCGCCAAGCTCCAGGCGGGCGACGCGACCGCCATCTACGGCCGCGAGCTCCAGAGCACGCTCACCCAGGAGGGGTCGGTGGTCGGCACCCTCCAGTACATGTCACCCGAGCAGCTCCAGCTCAAGCACGTCGATCACCGCAGCGACCTGTTCTCGCTCGGCATCGTCTTCTACGAGATGGCGACCGGCGACCTGCCGTTCCGGGGCGAGAGCGCGGCGCAGGTGATCTCGTCGGTGCTGCGCGACGAGCCGCGGCGCCTGGACGACCTCGATCGCCGGCTGCCGCCCGAGATCGCCGACACCGTGGCGCGCTGCCTCGAGAAGGACCCCGCCCGGCGCCCGGGCTCGGCCAGCGGCGTGCGCGATCGCCTCTCGGAGCTCGCGCGCGCGCTCGAGACCGGCCAGGTGCAGGGCGCCTCGATCCGGCTCCGGCGCCTGGTCGGGCGCCTGCGGCGGCGCGCACGCCCGGCGACCCTCGCCGCGGCGGGCGCGCTTGCGATCACCGTGCTGGCGATCCCGTGGGCGATCGGCACGCTGCGCGCACGCGCCCCGGGCGGGGCCACGGCCGGCGGCCCGCCGCCGGCCGTGGCGGTGCTGCCGTTCGTCAACTACTCGGGCGACCCGGAGTACTTCGTGGACGGCATGACCGACGGCCTGATCGGGTCGCTCGCCCGCCTGGGCGGCCTGCGCGTCATCTCGCGCCAGTCGTCGATGCACTACAAGGCCTCCGACAAGCGGCTGCCCGAGATCGCGCGCGAGCTGGGGGTCGACTACGTGGTCGAGGCCTCGATCACCCGCGACGGCGACCGCCTGCGCCTCCAGGCCCAGCTGCTCCGGCCCGATCCCGAGCAGCAGGTCTTCTCGCGTGTCTTCGAGGGCCTCTCGCGGGACGTGCTCTCCCTCCACAACCAGGTCGCCCAGGCGGTGGCCGGGGCGCTCGACATCCGCCTCTCGCCGAGCGAGGAGACGATCATGGCTGCCTCGAAGTCGATCGACCCCGCGGTCTACGAGGCCTACCTGCAGGGCCGCTACTGGGCGGGCAAGCACGGCGAGGAGGAGTTCCGGCGCGCCCAGGGCTACTTCGAGCGCGCGGTCGCGCTCGATCCCTCGTTCTCGCCGGCCTGGACGGAGCTCGCCGACATCCAGAAGCGCTTCGGCTTCTTCTTCTCCGACCTCGAGACCAGCCTCGGCCGCGCCGAGACGGCGGTGCGGCGCGCGCTCGAGCTCGATCCGGAGTCCGGCGAGGCGCACGCGGTCTTCGGCGACCTGCTCGCGGCGCGCTGGCAGTGGCGGGAGGCGGAGGCGGAGCTGCGGCGCGCGGTCGAGCTCTCGCCCGGAGCGGCGGTGACCCACGTCACCTTCTGGCGCCTGCTCTCCCGCCTGCGCCGTTTCGAGGAGGGCCGCCAGGCGATCGACCGCGCCAGCGAGCTCGACCCGCTCTCGGCGAACATCGTCGCCAACCAGGGGCTCCAGCGCATCCTGACCGGGGAGTACGACGAAGCGCTCGCCTTCCTCGATCGCGCGCTCGAGATCGAGCCCGACTTCCGCCTCGCCAACGCCTACGCCTGGATGATCCACCACCTGACCGGCGAGGATCCGCAGCGCGGCGAGGCGCTGTGCGCCTGGCTCGAGGTTTCCGGCTACAGCGACCTGACGCCGGGGCTGCGCCAGCGCATCGAGGCGGACGGCTACGACCCGGGGCTCAAGTGGATCGCCAATGAGCTCGACCGCCAGTCGGGCCAGCGCGAGGTCCGGGTCGGGGTCGAGGCGGGACTGCTCGCCCTCGCGGGCGCGCCCGACCGGGCGATGGCCTGGCTCGAGCGCGGCTACCAGAGCCACGACTGGACCATGGGCTGGATCGCGGCGACCCCGGACTACCGGCCCCTCTACGGCAGGCCGGACTTCCAGGCGCTGCTCCGGCGCATGGAGCTGCCGCTCCCGGAATGAGGCCGGCCTCCGGCGGCGAGCGCCCGCGGGCGGTCCGCCGCGCGTTCGCGCCCGCCGCGCGCTTACGAGACGTTCACCTGCAGCGCGGCCGTGTACTTGTCGGCGAGGTACTTCTTGATCGCGGCCCGGTCGCCGCCCTTGATCAGCTGCTTCTCGGCCGCGGTCAGCTTGTATCCCTTCATGACCGCGTCCGGATCCGATCGGAGCTGCTTCTTCATCCGGGGGTTCGCGGACAGGTCGACGAGGAAGCTCTCGAGGTCCTTCCAGGCCATGGCGCCCTCCTTGGCGGGTGCTCCGGGATGTTGGCGCGGAATCTAGCACTGCGGCCCGATCGGCCGGGCCGCGGACGGTTCGCATCGGGGAGACACGGATGACTCGAGAAAGCGGTTCGCTGACGCTGGTGGGCACCGGGCTGCGCATCGCCGGGCAGGTCACGGCCGAGGCGAAGTCGGCGATCGAGGACGCGGAGAAGCTCTTCCACCTCGTCCAGGACGTCGTCACCCACCGCTGGCTGGAGCGCCTCAACCCGAGCGCCGAGTCGCTCGCCGACTGCTACGCGCCGGGCCGTCCGCGCGCCGCGAGCTACGAGGCGATGGTCGAGCGCATGCTCGCGCCCGTGCGCGCGGGACGGTCCGTGTGCGCCGCGTTCTACGGCCATCCCGGAGTCTTCGTGCAACCCGCGCACGAGGCGATCCGGCGCGCGCGCGCCGGGGGCTACGAGGCGGTCATGCTCCCCGGCGTCTCCGCCGAGGACTGCCTGATCGCCGACCTCGGCTTCGATCCCGGCGAGCGGGGCTGCCAGAGCTTCGAAGCGACCGATTTCCTCGTCCGGCACCGCCGGCACGACCCGGCGAGCGCGCTCCTGCTCTGGCAGATCGGCGGCATCGGCGTCGCGGACTTCCGGCCCGGGGCCTTCTGGAACGCGCGCGGCGTGGAGATCCTCTCGCGGACCCTCGCCCGGACCTACGGCGCG
>Ga0113563_10000882_pt1 | contig 15895 bp, 11 predicted proteins | sample Mud3Dept3metaG_FD_80117 | JGI IMG/M metagenome (GOLD analysis project Ga0113563, IMG submission 80117) | Freshwater wetland microbial communities from Ohio, USA, analyzing the effect of biotic and abiotic controls - Mud 3 Core 4 Depth 3... | ecosystem: Environmental > Aquatic > Freshwater >...
AGATCGATATAGCCGTTCTTCGGCTTGAGCTGATTCGGTGAAATCCTGTCGCAGAAATCGACGAACGGCAGGAAGTATTCGGTGATGATGAAATTCGGCATGGTCGCCGAGGCATGCACGGTCGACGCGAGCGCCACCAGGGTCGAGTTGTAATTGTGCGGCGACATGGCGACCAGGAACGGCTCGGCCATCGCCGCGATTTCCTTGAGTTCCAGAATGCCGCCGACGCAGGCCACGTCGGGATTCAGGATGTCGGCCGCGCGCTTCTCCAGCAGCGGCCGGAAACCGGTCTTGGTGTAGGTGGCCTCGCCGATCACCATCGGCACGCCGATCTCGCGGCGGATCTGCGCCAGTTCATCGGGAAACTCGGCCTGGCAGGATTCTTCCATCCAGTAGAGATCGAACTCGGCCAGTTGCTTGTCGAGCCGGATCGCGTGCATCGGCGCCAGCCGCCGATGCTGCTCGATCAGCAGGTCGACATCGGGGCCGACTGCGTCGCGTATCGCCTTCACCACACGGATCGCGCGTCGCTCATGTTCCTTGGGGATATACGTGCGCCACGGTGAAGGCAACGGATCGAACTTCATCGCCGTGAAACCCTGCCTGACCACGGCCTCGGCAGCGCGCGCGTAGTCGGCAGGCTCTTTCATGCCATAGCTCCAGCCGTTGGCATAGACGCGGATCTTCTCCCGGTATTTGCCGCCGAGCAGGTTGTAGACGGGCTGTTTGGCAGCCTTGCCGACGATATCCCACATCGCCTGTTCGATGCCGCTGATCGCGCAGAACAGTTCCACGGAACCGCGGCGAGCGGCGTAATCATCAAAGGCAAACTGGGTGAAATGCTTGATGTCGAACGGGCTGCGGCCGACCATGTATGGCCCCAGCGCGGCGAGCTGCGCCATCACCGCGGTATCGCGGTCATATTGCGAATAGGCTTCACCCCAGCCGTGAATACCGGCATCGGTCTCGACCTTGACGAATATCAGATTCTTGCGCCAGCCGGGATGCACGGCATAGCTTTTGACGGCGGTGATTTTCATGACGGGGAATATCCTTCGCTGATGGCGTGACCGGTATGCAACGCGAGGGCCTGAATCTATGCGCGCGTTGTTCGCAGTGTCAAGAACCGCAGCGGCGGGGTCCAACATGCGACCACGGTTGACCCTTATAACGTGCGCGGATGCAGATTCAACAACTGTCCGATGCGCTCGGAACTCTTCAAGCCGCTGCCCGTCAGCACCACGATCGTCTCTTCGCCGTGGCGGATGGCGCCGGATGCCAGCAATTGCGTCAGTCCCGCAGCCGCAGCCGCGCAGGTCGGCTCCACATACAAACCCATGCGCGCCAATGTGCCCAGGGCCGCGATGATTTCCGCTTCGCTGACTGCGGCAATGGCGCCATCGGATGTTCGTACCGCACGCAGCACCTCGCGCAGCCGCGTCGGTTGAGACGAGGCGATGCCCTCGGCAATGGTCTGGGTGACCGCTGTTGCCACCGGCGATTCGCCACCTGCCGCCCAGGCGGCATAACAGGGTGCACAGTTCGCTGCCTGCACGCGGAAGATGCGCGGGCGGGTATTGATTTCACCGTTGCGCAACAGTTCGTCGAAACCGCGATCGAGGCCCAGCACATTGCTGCCATAACCCAGCGGCGTGACGATGTTGTCCGGTGCGCGGAAACCCAGGCCTTCCCACAGCTCATAGGCCAGCGTCTTGGTGCCCTCGATGAAATAGGGTTGCCAGTTATGACTGGCATAAAAAATTTCCGAACTCATGCGCAACGCCGCGTCCGCGACATCCTGCCGCGTTCCCGGCACCGTAATGACATCGGCGCCGCAGGCGGCGATTTGCGCGATCTTCGGATAGGACGCTGTTTCCGGAACCAGGATGCGGCAATGCATGCCGGCCGCCGCCGCATACGCCGACAGCGATGCGCCGGCATTCCCCGACGAGTCCTCCAGCACGTGATCAATGCCACGGCTTTTCAGGTAGCTGACCATTACCGTCATGCCACGGTCCTTGAACGAACCGGTGGGCATCATGAATTCGAGCTTGAAGCGCACCGGCACCCCGTCCCAGACGCGGTTGAGCAGCGGTGTGCCGCCCTCGCCCAGCGACACGGCACCGCGCGCGTCGACATCGATGGCCCGCGCATAACGCCACACCGAGCGCTCACCGTGGTTGATATGCTCGCGGGTGAGCCCTTGGCCCGGCGCAAGATTCAGATAGGCGCCGCTGTCGCCACACCAGCGTGGCACCGTGTCCGGATACGGTGCCCCACTCTGCGAATCCAAATAAGTCATTGTTTTATAAAAATTTATCAAATACCGTGGTGACAGTATGCGCCAACCCATCGCGACGGTAGTGGCGCGTGTTGCGATGCATCTCCGGCAGATTCGGGTCGCAGCAAAAAACAAGGCAGGCGCATCGCGCCTGCCTTGTTGATTCTAACGCACCGCCGAAACAGGCGGCCGCACTGACCGTTACTTCGCCGGAACCGCTTCCGTGGTTGGCGATTTGTCGCCGGATTTCTTGGTTTGCTTGGTCTTCTTCTGCTTTTCCGTCTTGGTTTTCTTCGGCTTGTCGGCCTTGGCTTTCTTCGGTTTGTCCGACTTGGCCTGGGACGACGGCTGTGCCGGAGTCGCGGGGGTTGCTTTCGCGCCGTCAGCCGTTGCCGGTGCAGCCGGAGTCGCAGGGGTCGCTTTCGCCGGTGCAGCCGGTTGTGCCGGTGCCGTCTGGGCAACAGCATTGAAGCTCAGCGCGGCAAAGCCGGCGGCAAGCAGGGTGGTCAGCAGTCTGTTCATGATGTCTCCAGGTTTTCTGAATTTCCATTCGCGCAATTACGCAGTTCGTCCCGAACCCTTCGGGTCGTGTGCCTATAACGCCCGTACCGGATTGCCGTTGACGATACGAACGCCGGCGCGATGCTAATATCCGGATGCGTCGGCAAACCACGACACTGCGGAGGAACACAGGACATGGAACTGGGATTGAGGGGAAAACAGGCACTGATCACCGGCGGTTCGCGGGGTATCGGTCTGGGCGTTGCCGAATTGCTGGCCGCGGAAGGCTGTCATCTCCATCTTGCCGCGCGCAGCGCAAACGATCTGGAAGCCGCCCGTGCCGGCATCCTGCGCAAACACGCCGTCGAAATCACCTGCCATGCCGCGGACCTGTCGAATGCTGCGAATGCTGTTGCACTCGCCCGCGATTGCGGCAACGTCGATTTTCTCGTCAACAACGCCGGCGCAATTCCACAGGGCACGCTGGATACACTGGACGATGCCACCTGGAAGCAGGCCTGGGACCTCAAGGTCTTCGGCTTCATCGACATCACCCGCGAAATCTACGCCAGGATGCGGGAGCGGCGCAGCGGCGTCATCGTCAACGTGATCGGCGCCGCCGGCGAGCGGCCGGTGGCGAGCTACATCGCTGGCAGCATGGGCAATGCTGCGTTGATGGCGTTCACGCGCGCCCTGGGCGCTGAAAGCCCGGAATTCAATGTGCGCGTGGTCGGCGTCAATCCCGGCGGCACCGCCACCGACCGCGCCGTGAAACGGCTGCGCGAACGCGCAACGAAGGATCTTGGCAATGCCGATCGCTGGCCGGAGCTGGTCAGCAAATCACCGTTCGGTCGCATGGCCACGGTCGAAGAGATCGGCACTCTGGTGGCATTTCTGTGTTCGCCACTCTCGGGTTACACCACCGGCACCATCATCACGGTGGATGGCGGCGCCAGCAGCCGGCGCGCCTGAAACAGGCCGAACCTGCTATTTAACTGACCCTGCGGCAGGCGCCGCACGGTGCGCGGCGTCGATCGCATTCACTTCGCGATCATAAGCCTGCTGCGCTGCCGCCAAGCGGGCCCGCGCCGCATCGAGCGCTTTCTGCGCGGCATCGAGATCGTGCTTGCGTGCCTCGGCCTGCTGCTGCGCGGCGGCATGCGCGTCACGCAGATTCAGCACATCCTGCTCTGCGAATTTTGCGTCGTGGCGCGCCTGTTCCAGTTCGCGGTAGGCGATACCGGCACGGTACTGCCCCTGCTGCAGCGACCGGCTGCGGTCCTCCACCGGCGCCTGCTCCTGCGCACAGGCAATACCCGTGAATAACGCCAGGATCGCGAACGTCCACCCGCATATTTTCATGTTGCTATTGTACGGAACCGCCTGGAGACCGTCAGTCGCGGCCGCATTGCGGCCAGTAGCGGACGCTGCAGAACTGCCGCCCTCGGCCAGCATGTGCATTCCGGTGCACGGCAATACCTGCCGTGCACCGGATGCGACGGGAATCACGGCAACAGTACCGTGGAACCTGTGGTCTTGCGCGCTTCGAGGTCACGATGCGCCTGCGCCGCCTCGCGCAGCGGATAGCGCTGATTGATGGTGATTTTCACGGCGCCTTTCTTGACCACGGCAAACAACTCGCGGGCCGCCGTCAGCAGGTCCTCGCGCGCCGATGTGTAGTTGACCAGCGTCGGCCGCGTCAGGAACAGCGAACCCTTTTGCGCCAGGATGCCGATGTTGACCGGAGCCACCGCACCGGACGCATTGCCGAAACTGGCCATCAGGCCCAGTGGCGCCAGGCAGTCCAGCGATTCCATGAACGTATCCTTGCCGACGCCGTCGTAAACGACCGGTACGCCCTTGCCCTTGGTAATGGCCTTGACGCGCTCGGACAGCTTCTCGCGCGACATCACCACGACGTGTTTGCAGCCGGCCTTCTTGGCCAGTGCGACCTTTTCGTCGCTGCCCACAGTACCGATCACCGTTGCGCCCAGGTGTTTCGCCCACTGGCACAGGATCTGACCGACACCGCCCGCTGCGGCATGCACAACGATGGTGTCGCCCTTTTTCACCCGGTAAGTGCGACGGCACAGGTACCAGGCGGTCATGCCTTTCAGCATCATCGCCGCGGCCGTTTCGTCCTTGATGCCGGCGGGAATTTTCACCAGCCGCGCCACCGGGCGCAACAGCACTTCGGCATAGGCGCCCAGCGGCTGCGTATAAGCCACGCGGTCACCGACCTTGAACTCCTTGACCTTGGGGCCGACGGCCTCGACCACGCCCGCGCCCTCCGAGCCCAGCACCAGCGGCAGCGGCAGTGGGTACAACCCGGAACGATGATAGGTATCGATGAAATTCAGGCCGATCGCGGTATTGCGGACACGGACCTCACCGGGACCCGGATCACCGACGGCAACCTCTTCCCATTGCATCTGCTCCGGACCACCGTTCTGATGTATGCGTATGACATGCGGCATTTGATTTCTCCAGAAAAAAGGGGCGGCTTGAGCGCCGCCCGTCGGCTTATTCCGCCTTGATCCCTGCGTCGCGGACCACTTTGGACCACTTGGTTGTTTCAGCCTTGATGTACTTGCCGTAAGTCACGGAATTCATGTACAACACCTCGGCACCCTGCGAATCAAACTTTTTCTGCATCTCAGGCGTTTTCACCACTTTTTCGACCGCAGCTTCCAGCTTGCGCACGATCGCCGGCGACACGCCAGCCGGCGCCAGGATGCCCCACCAGTTGTTGGCTTCGTAACCAGGCACGGTTTCGGCAACGGTCGGCGTATTGGGAAACGCATTGTTGCGCTTGGCGCTGCCCACAGCCAGCAGCCTCAGCCGGTTGCTCTGGATGTGCGGCACCAGTTGCAGCAATGAGCCCATGGTGATCTGGGTGTTGCCGGCGATCACGTCGGCCATCGCCGGGCCGCCGCCCTTGAACGGGATGTGGGTAATGTTGATGTTCGCCTGCAGCTTAAGCAACTCGGTACTCAGGTGCTGGAAACTGCCAATGCCGGCGGTGGCATAGTTCAACGCCCCCGGCTTGGCCTTCGCCATGTCGAGAAGATCCTTGGTGGTCTTCGCCGGAACCTTGGGATTCACCGTCAGCGCGCTGGGGCCGGTGCCGATCAGCGCGATCGGGGTGAACGATTTTTCGGGATTGAAGCGCACCTTCGATTTGTAAATCGAAGGGTTGTAGGCAAAAGCAACCGAAGCAATCAGCAGCGTGTGTCCGTCGGGCTGCGCATTCGCTGCGATCTCGGAACCGATGATGCCGCCAGCACCGCCGCGGTTGTCGATCACCACCTGCTGGCCGAGCAGCGGGCTCAGATCACTGGCCACCAGACGGCCGACGATGTCATTGCTGCCGCCCGGGGGAAACGGCACGATGACCCGTATGGGCTTGGTGGGGGCCCACTCGGCGGCTTGTATGAATGCGGGCAGCGCCAGCGCGGCAGCGATCATGCCGGCAAGCGCCGGTTTCAGGGATAGGGTCTTCATTGCAGTCTCCTTTAATTTTATTAATAAAAACAAATACTTATAATCAATTTCCGCCAGACTGCAGCGCCCGCCGCAGTTCACCCGTAACGCGCGTGGCCTCGGCCATGATGAACGCAATCTCGCTGTTGGTGGTGATGAAGCGCGCGCCGCGGCGGATGTATTCCAACTGCCGCGGGATATTGCGGTCGCCGCCGACGCCGGCGATTTTCCCATGCCGCACCGCCGAAGTGATGATCTTCTCGATTGCAGCAGTGCCTTCGGGGTCGCCGAACTGGCCGGGCTTGCCGAGCGCGGTCAGCAGGTCGTTGGCGCCGATGTGGATCACATCGATACCTTCGACCGCGGCAATCGCGTCGATGTTGTCGACACCTTCCCGCGTTTCGATCATGCACACCACCAGCGTGTTTTCCTGCAGCGCCGGCACCGCGTCGGCGGTGGACATCGGCCGGTAATCGAAAATCGCATAACCGCCGGATACCGAGCGCCGGCCGAGCGGCGGAAACCTGGCGCGATTGACCGCTCGCCGCGCCTCGTCGGCCGTGCTGATGTCCGGGAACACTATGCCGGTGACGCCGTTGTCGAGCAGCAGCGACGTGTCGGGATCATCACAGCTGCGCACGCGCACCAGCGGCGCGATGCCGCAGCCCAGCGCGGCCTGGGCGATGTGGCCGATGGTTTCGAGATTGAAAAGCGAATGCTGGATGTCAATGAAAATGAAATCGTGGCCGCTCGACTTGGCGATCCGGGCAATGTCGCCGGAACGCACCAGCCGCACGTTCATGCCCAGCGCCACTTTTCCCGCACGCATCATCGTCGTGACGGGGTTCTCTGCTGTTACAGATGTTGCCATGCCATACTCCTCCACTCCGGCTTTCACCCGGAAATCTCCATGATTCCGCGGCTATCCGAAGCCATACGTCCGGGCCTGATTGCCCTGCTTGATTTGCTGATGGGCCGTTTTGGACTCGAATCAACGACCAAGGAATTATGAATCCATGTACGCATGCATTTTAGCAGCAAACGTAGCCCGCCCCCTCCCGCCAATACACACCGCCGCTCGCTGAAAATCATCCCTTTTCCCTCGTTCATACGTCTCGCCCTCCCCCGCCAGTCAAGCAGCATGAATTCTTACCTCTCCCAAGGAGCGCGTGCGGTGCCAATCCGATTGAATCGGTTGATGCCCGTGATCACCATGACGGCTAGCGGGGTGCACTTGGTTTCTCAAAGGAACCTCCATGCCCTCCAAACTGGTCTATCTCCTTCAAGCCGCATACGCCCCTCAATCTGGTCATCGCTATTGCTGCGATTTTCACATTGGGGAAAACGATTCCGTCTCGTCTGCGCGGAGCCATGACATCACGACAGCTGACGCGCGGTCGTTCCAATCCACCGCCGAGCATCTTGAAGCCGAGAAGGGAAGCGAAAAAAACACTCAGCCGAATATTGTCGCGGCTTGTCTGCTCTGCAACTCAAAACGGCATCGCAGAGGAACTCTGAGACCAAACCGTATCGATTGGTTTAGGCGCAACGCGATCTTGCTTAAGCGCACCCGAGAGTAGCCGTATTGACCTCTTTCACTGAGGAAATACTGGGCCAGCAATCCATTTGTATTCCCGATCCCTGCGCGGCGCGATCCGGCACAGCTCATCGTCCGCGCCACTGTGGCGCTCGACGCAGTTCCCGCAGTTCCGGAGGCCTTTATCCGAGCGATCCCTTCGCACCCGGTTCGGCCGCAAGCCGCGTTCCTGAGAGAATGGTGCGGCAGTCGCTCAGTTGCCCCTTTGCTTTACCGAGCGTTCGATCCACCCCACTCCGTTGTCGGGAACCATGAGCTTTTCGCGCAGACGCGCATTCAATTGGTTGAGGTTTGCGTCGGCCTCTTTTGCCTCAGGGGAGTCGGGGGGAGCTGCCGCTTTCATCTGCGTCCAGTACTCCCTCGCCAGCTTGTGGTCGCCGCGGTGCAGTGCTCCGCTGCCGGCCAGTCCCAGCGCCCTGAGGTGCTTGGGGTCGACTGCCAGTGCTCGCTTGACCAAATCGAATGCTTGCTCGTCCCACCGGCCGCCGCGCGCCATGACATGGACGCTCGCCCAGTCGGCATACAGCGATGCATCGGGCGGCAGTAGCGCCGCCGCTTTGGCAAAGGCAGTTTCTGCCATTGGATATTCGCCTATTTCAGTATAGGCGCGGGCCAGCAACGCCCATCCCTGCCCGTCATTGGGTTCTCGCTCGAGACGGTCGGCAAGCCGTTTTGTCATGCTCTGCATATCGCCGCCTGTCCGGACGGGGGCCACCGCATTGTTTTCCTGACTCGGCGCAGCGATTGTGGTCGCCTGCAATTGTTTCTGCGGCATGAGCCACGCATGGAAACCGGTTGCGAGACCTGCGAGGACTACCGGCAGCAGAAAATAGTGCCATCGCCAGACATGGTAGGTATGGCGAGGACTGCACACAGCGCTCTGAACTGTCGCGTGACGTCGGTCCAGTTCTTCTGGTGTGAGTTTGCCCTCGGCGCCGGCCTGGTCACGCAGTTGCAGATCTACAGCAGTATTGTTTACCGCAGCCCTTGTTACGAGGCCGCCACAAAGAAAAGCGGCAACCGCCAAAACCAAAAAGGTAACCGCCAAGACTATAAGGTCAGGCACGTTTTCTCTTCCTTTGCATTGGAATCAGCGTCCCTGCTGACTGATCATTGCAGATCCCAGCGGTATCCAGCGAAAAAGTATTGCCGGCGTGTGTGCAGTTCCCTGAGCGGACCGGTTTCGTCGAATATCTCCGCGCCAATTTCTGCTTCCAGGGATATTTTATCCCGCCACCGATATACCATTTTAAATGTCGGGCCAAATCGTTTCTGCTGCTGATCCTGGTCATCCTTCTGGAAATAGAAGCGCAGAAGCCCGTCAAAACGCCACGGCCCGTATGGCACTGCATAGGTGAGGTTGTAGGCCTGTCCAGTGTAGTTGGAACCACGAATCAGGTTGGCATTGATGACGGTGGAGTCGTTGAGCATCCACAAACCGTTGCCAAGCGCTTGTCCGGATACCACATGGTTTGTACCGGAGCCCGGTTGTGCCGGCAGGATCCCGCTGGCGCCCACACCGGAAATGTTGGCTTGGCGATAATCGGCGCCGAGCTGCCAACGTGGGGTAATCTGATGAGTAAACCCTAGGGAGAAGAACTGCGAATCGGCGGTCAGTATGGCAGCCTGCTTGCGCAACTCATCGAGACCGAGATTACTCAGTGCCAAGAAGAGAAGGGAGCGGAAATCCCGCGTAGGTTCAAACGGATCCAACGAGATCTGTCCGGGCAGGGCCGTGAGGAGGCTGAGCGGCGGGACCTTTCTGATGTCAATGTTCGCGAAATAGTTGGTCCTGTCGTCCGCCCTCAGATTGGCCTGCAGCATCGCGATATTGAGTTCCCGGTAGTTGATGTCGTAATCGAACATGCCAAACGCAGTGACTTGCGAGTCGAAATATCGCAATTCGGTTCCTATTGCCTGACGATCCTTGGTTCCTTCCAGGGTTTGTTCATTGTAGTAAAGACTGAATCCTGCTTTCCCGAGCTCGGGTGCGTAATCGACGCTTGCGCCGTAAAGGCTGCGCTGGAACTCGCTGCCGAACTCAACCGGCGTGCCGGCGACGACATTCACGCGCCAAGCCGGGTTCAGATTGTAGCCTGCCAAAAGTCCATCAAATCGGCTCATGACTCCGTTGCCAGTGCCCACCTGGCGGCCAGCGCGAAAGAAATATCCGATCTGTTTGTGCGTCTGCTCGACATAGCCTGTATACACGCGATTGTAGGAGCGCGAATGATCAAGGAAGTTACGGTTGTCGGTATCCCGAAACACAATGCGCGTATCAGTGATCCCGTCGCGTCGGCGCGCCTGCAGGTCGACGTTTGAGATCAGCGACTTCTGGTCCGTAAGCGACAGGGTATCGCGGTTGAAAACGAGCTGCCCGGGCGGTGGCGGCGTGATGTTTTCAATCTGAGACTGGCCAAAATACATGTATTGGGAGATGCTCCCGAATTTAGTCCAAGTCGCAGGTTCGGACGTTGGCTTGAGGCCCAGGCCAGGCGAGGCACGGTTCGATGACTGGTCTAGGGAAGCCAGCTTTTCCTTGACCAGGGCGGTGTGACTTCCGTTCGGATAAAGCTTCAGGTAAAGCTCATATTCGGCCCGGGCTTTGCTGGTTTCCCCGCTGTATTCACGTGCTTCGCCCATCAGGGCTTGAGCGTTTTCGGTCTCACTGTTTGTCGGCAAACTTAACACTTCATTGAGTCTTTGCGCTGCCGTCACGCCGCGGCGTGCGGCAATCGCTTGTCTGGCGCCCTCCATCCATTCCTTGGCTTGGGTTTCAACCTCGTCTTTGGACAATGGCGTGGTCTTGCGCATGACCTGTATCGTCGCCGTTGCCGGATCGGGAAGCGGTGCGGTCGCGGTGGAAACTGTCGACGATGACGGGGTCGTCGCCGGCGTGATGCGTGCCGGCGATGTCTCCAGGGAGGTAAGCTTTTCCTTGATCTGTGCGACGTGAATTCCGTTTGGATAAAGCTTCAGGTAAAGCTCAAATTCCCCCCGGGCACTGTTCAATTCACCACTGTATTCGCGTGCTTCACCCATCAGGGCTTGAGCGGTTTCGGTCTGGCTGTTCTCTGGAAAACTCAGCACTTGAGTGAGGCGTTGCGCTGCCATCGCGCCTTGGCGTGCAGCAAGCGCCTGCCGGGCCTCGTCCATCAATTCCTTCGCTCGCGCTTCAGTCTCGTCTATGGCGAGTGGAGTGCCTCCGGGCATGACCTGCGCCGTCCCGGCGTCCGGACGCGGTGTTGACGCGGTAGCGGCAGGTACAGATGACGACGTTGCAGCTTGCATGCCAGACCCCGCCCGCGGCGTTGAGGGCTGCGTGGCTGCGGTTACGGGCGCAACTACCGGTGCCGGCGGTGGTGGGGCAGATTGGGCCTGTGGAGCGGCTGGAACTTCTGGCGTGGGTGCGGATGGCGCTGAGGTCTCGGCTGCCGCTGGCGCTGTGGGCAGAGAGCGCGGTGGAGTTGGTACAGCCTGCGACTCGGGTACTGCGGGCAATGGCTGTGTCACGGCGGGCGTCGGCAGCAGCACCGGCTCTGTTGCAGGTTTGCGCGGTTCCGCGTTCACCTGCGCGAACCAATCTTTGGCGCCGGGCAACAACGGCACCAGGATCCTGATGGAGCGGCCGTCTGTGCCCGGACGGACGGTGAACTGGGTTGGTCGGTCGAATTCAACCAAAAACGAATTGTCAATTTCCGGATAAGTGACGGTGAATCGCGGCACCATGTCAGTATCGGGCGGGCGCAGAGATTCGAGTTTTAGGATATCGGTCACGTAGTCAGTCACGCGCGGTTCAACCGGCGCAGTGCCAGTCCCGGGCCGGGGTGTCGATTCGATGTACGGAACCTCGGCCGCAGGTGAGGTGAGGCGACTGTAGATGCGCAGCGACTTTCCGAAATTGACCGGCGCATGGCGCAGGTATTGCACCACCGCATTCAGGCGAATGCTGATTTCGACCTCGTTGCCGTGACGCTCGATGTCAATCCGATCCATGAGCTCGGCATGTGCGAAATCCGACACCATGAAAATGCAAAGGGCAAGGATTGCCCGAAGGGAGATCACAACGGCACGGAATGGCAACTTCTATCCCTTTGGTGCGGCTATCAGCAGGATGCTTATGCTGCGTCCGTCCTTCCCGGGCCGGACGATATATCGCGCTGGAGCATCGAAAATGATCAACAGTGATTTATCGGGCTCGGGATAACTTATGGTGACGTGCGGCGAGTGTTCCGTCTTGGCCAGATGCTTTGTCACCGGTACAAAATAATCACGGGCTTCACCGCCAGGCCCGACGAACTGCAGGTAGACACGCACCGATTTCCCGTAGTCGACGGGTGCGTGACGCAGGTACTGGACGCGGGGTAGAAAATGGACGATGAGTTCGGTTTGATCGTCACGCGTCACGATTTCCACGGAGTCCAGAGCCTGCCCGTGGGCAAGACCGGTGGCTACCAGGGTGCAAAACGCCAGGAAAGCCCGAACCGTGCCGTGGATGGCGCGCCTGGTAAGGGGGCTAAACATGAACAATCTCCGGTCCAAGAATAAAAAATTCCTCGGGCCCCTGTGTTCAGTGATTTATTCCCTCTTTATTTCAGGGGATTTGGTGTTACAGGTTGCGACCGTCGGCCAATCTGTATGACGGTATGTAATAATAACTATACTACACGAATGGGTAATGGTAATCTGATTTTGATTTAACGTGTTGTTTTTTTACAAAAATCACGCTGATGCACGCATGTTTTGCAGTGCTCCATCAGCCGTGAATTTGATCAGGGCGTCGTGGCGAAATGGCGACCTTGGCAGATGTGACGGGGGCAACGAATCCTGCAGTTTGCGGTGCTGAGAGCGCCGGCGGGCGAAGGGGGCGGAACGCTTGCTGGACCGGCAGCACGGATTGCAGGGCGGCAGTGTGGATTGCAGTGGATCACAACATGCAATTGAACCTGAGGCGGCCCTCGTGACCAAGTTGTTGAGTTTCGCTCGTTATTGCACTTTGCTGGCACTGGTTGCCGCTGCATTGGTTGCGAGTTCCGGCGCTGTTGCACAAACCAGATCGAGCTTCGATCACGTTTCAACCGGGTTTGCCCTTCAGGGTGTGCACGCCAGCGTACCCTGCGAATCGTGCCACAGAACAGGACGGCCAGCCCGCGGTACACCGAGGACCTGCAACGGTTGCCACGCGCGAGGCTCAGTCTGGGCGGCGGTTACCCCGCCCGCCACACATATACCGCTGCCGCCGACGCAATCGTGCCAGGACTGCCATACCCAGATCACATTTAACCCGGCGTTGATGAGGCACACCAACGAAATGCTGGGGCAGTGCGCACGTTGTCACAACGGCCTGCAGGCGCCGGGCAAGTCAGCGACACATTTTCCGACGACCCAAAGTTGCGATGCGTGTCATACGACGGCGACTTTTACGCAGAGGAAAGCCGTAGTGCACGATGCGACCACCGTGGGCCGCTGCTCGACCTGCCACAACGGGAGCATCGCCTCAGGCAAATCGCCTCGCCACATTCAGACTGCGGAACAATGTGATACCTGCCATACCAGCACAGTGACGTGGCTGGGTGCTCAGTACCTTCACGATGCCTCGACGTTGGGTCGTTGTTCTGCTTGTCATAACAGTCAGGCTGCCCGAGGCAGGCCGCTGTCGCATATACCCACGAAGGCGCAATGCGACTCCTGCCACACCAGTCAGGTTTCGTTTGCCATTCGGACAATGAATCACACCGGGCTTAACGGGCAGTGTTCAACGTGTCACAGCGGCACCTACTTGTCACAAAACGCCCAAATGAAGCCGGCGACACATGTCACCACTACCGCCCAATGTGACACTTGCCATACGAGCACGACGAGTTGGGCACTTACGACCAAGCCGAGCCACACCGGCTTCGTCGCTAACTGCACGAATGCGGGTTGCCATGTCCCGGGAGGCAGTGCACTGACCAAGCCGACTAACCATATACCGACCGCCTTGCAGTGCGACACCTGTCACAACACTACGGCGTTCAGACCGGCGGCAATGAGCCACGCCGGTGTTGCACCAGGCCAATGTGCAACCTGCCACAATGGTTCCTATTTATTCGCCAAAGCGCTGACCAAGCCCACGACACACATTCCGACCAGCGGCGCTTGTGATTCATGCCATAAAAATACAGTCGCGTTTGCCCCGTCAACCATGGACCACGCCGGGCTTAACGGACAGTGTTCGACCTGTCACAGCGGCGGCTATCTGGCACAAAACGCGCAGATGAAACCGGCTACGCACATTGCCACTACTGCGCAATGCGACACCTGCCACAAGGGCTTCACTACGTGGGCAACAGCGACGTTCAATCACTCGACTGTTCCGACCGCTGGCCTATGCTCATCCTGCCATGTCTCCGGTGGCAAGGGTTTGGCCAAGCCGACAAACCATCTGCCGACGACCTCGCAGTGCGACAGTTGCCACAAGAACTTCATCGCGTTTGCCCCGGCAACCGTAGACCACACCATGGGCGGTATTCCCGGACAGTGTTCCACCTGCCACAACGGTTCATACGTTTTTTCTGGCGCAAAAAAGCAGAACACGACCCACATCCCCGATGCCCGGCAGTGCGATTCCTGCCACAACACCACAGTGTTCGCGCCGGCAACGATGAACCACACGGGTACCGCCGGGAAATGCGTAGCCTGCCATAACGGGACATATACGGCTGTGAAAGCGCTGGCGAAGCCGGCGACGCATATCCCCACCGGTACCGCATGCGATACGTGCCATCTGAACACCATTGCGTTTGTGCCCGCGATCATGAACCACACGGGCACCGCCGGACAGTGCTCAACCTGCCACAGCGGCGGCTACAAAGGGCAGATGAAGCCGGTTGCGCACATCCCCACGACCGCACAGTGCGACACCTGCCATACCGGCTTCGCGACCTGGGCATCGGCACTCTTTAATCATGCTGCCACGACGCCGCCCGTTGCCGGCCGTTGCGATAGCTGTCATGCCATCGGTAAAGGCGCGACCCCCAGGCCGTCGCCGCCACATGTTGCAACCGGACAGTGTGATACCTGTCACAAGAGCACCGTCAGCTGGGCGACGGTGACCTTCAATCACTCGAGTGTTCCTACCGCCGGCTTGTGCTCAACCTGCCATAAGCCAGGGGGCACAGGACTGTCCAAGCCGACTAACCATATACCGACGATACCGCCGACGTTGCAGTGCGATACCTGCCACAGGAATTTCGTGGCGTTCAGGCCTGCGTTGATGGACCACACAGGCACCGCCGGGCAGTGTTTTAGTTGCCACAATGGCGCGTATACAGCCGCCAAAGCATGGGCCAAGCCAGCAACACACATTCCCACCGGTACTGCCTGCGATACCTGCCACCCGAACACCGTCGCATTCGCCCCCGCGACGATGAACCACACGGGTACCAGCAACCAGTGTTCAACATGCCACAGCGGTGCATATTTATCGCAAAACGCGCAGATGAAGCCGGTCGGACACATTTCCACTACGGCATCGTGCGACGCGTGCCATAAAGCGGGTTTCTTGACCTGGACACCAGCGGCCTTCAGTCACTCGGCCGTCCCCACCGCAAACCTGTGCTCTACCTGTCACACGCCCGGCGGTGGCGGGAAGTCCAAACCGGCGAATCACATACCGACTTCTCGGCAATGCGATGGCTGCCACAAGAATTTCCTTGCGTTCGCACCCTCGACAATGGATCACAGTGTTGGCACTTTCGGACAGTGCTCTACGTGTCATAACGGCGGCTATTTGGCGCAAAACGCACAGGCGAAGCCGGCTACTCATGTGGTGACTACGGCACAGTGCGATACCTGCCATACCGGCTTCATCACCTGGGCAACCGCGACTTTCAACCACGCTACAGTCACGCCGCCTGTCACGGGCCGGTGTTCAGACTGCCATACACCGGGCAAGACACCGCAGGGGTTGACCAAGCCGGCAAACCACATACCAACCACTGCGCAATGTGACAAGTGCCACAAGACCTTTACCACGTTCCTCGGGCCCATTG
>Ga0113563_10000883_pt1 | contig 15890 bp, 16 predicted proteins | sample Mud3Dept3metaG_FD_80117 | JGI IMG/M metagenome (GOLD analysis project Ga0113563, IMG submission 80117) | Freshwater wetland microbial communities from Ohio, USA, analyzing the effect of biotic and abiotic controls - Mud 3 Core 4 Depth 3... | ecosystem: Environmental > Aquatic > Freshwater >...
CGGCAATCATGAATAATAAATTGCAAATTGCTTGAAAATCAATTTATTTACCCCAACCCCAAGGGGAGTAAATTGATTTTCTTCGCTCCCCATGGGGCCGGGGTAAACGAAGAAAATCAATGGGTATTTATGCATGATTGCCGATACTCATATAATTTTAAATCAATCCTTTTGTAAATTAAATAATGTTGATTAATTTTGCATCCCCAAACAGAGGGATTTTAAGTAACAAGGAAGCATTAAATCAGAAAGCAATGAAACAGGGAATACATCCGGAAAATTACAGGTTGGTCGTATTTCAGGATATGTCGAACGGGTATACTTTTTTAAGCAAATCTACTGCTCCGTCGAAGGAAAATATAAAGTGGGAGGACGGCAAGGAGTACCCCCTCATAAAATTAGAGATCTCCAATACATCACATCCGTTCTATACCGGCAAAATGAAGCTTGTTGACACGGCAGGAAGGGTCGATAAGTACATGAACCGCTATAAGAATCATGTCGGTAAGAAGAAGGAGGAATAGACCTGAACATGTGGTAATTGGAGGGGCTTTGCAGGAGGCCCTTTTTTTATAAATACACGTACTCACCCCCTTGCGTTCCTCTCTCTCTGCTTTTAAGTCACACGTACTCACCCCCTTGCTTCCCCCTCTCTGCTCTCGCAAAGAGGGGGAAGGGTTTGTAACATAATTCAATAGTCACCCCCTTCTTTGCGACAGCAGAGAAGGGGGCCGGGGGGATGAGTACATGATTTCTGGCACAATGATTGTAAGGTACAGATACTGCTTATATGTTAAAATATTCTGTAATTTTGACACTTCCTGGAGAAGGAGATATAGGAGGATCAGATGGATAAGAAACACAGACGAACGGTAAATGAATTATTCCTCCCGGATGTAATTAATGGTGAAGGAGATATAATTCCGATAATATCTGATGGTGATGACAGGGACCTTGAAGATGTCGAAATCCCTGAAACCATTCCGGTATTGTCGCTTCGTAATACTGTGCTCTTCCCGGGTGTTGTACTGCCCATATCCATAGGAAGGCCGAGATCAATCCAGCTTATAAAAGATGCCTACAGAACAGATAAAATAGTCGGGACAGTTGCTCAGAAAGATCCCGATTTGGAAAATCCGGGTTATAACGATCTTCATCCTGTCGGTACCATCGGGCAGATTGTGAAGCTGCTCGAGATGCCTGATGGATCGACGACTGCAATAATTCAGGGACGTAAAAGAATGGCGCTGGTCGAACTGGTGTCAGATGATCCCTATTTTATTGCGAAAGTTAAGGCTGTACCCGAACATAAACCGGAAAAACAGAGCAAGGATTTTGATGCCATTGTAGGTTCCCTGAAAGACCTGTCGCTTAAAATCATCAAAATTAATCCCAATATAAGCCCCGAAGCCTCTTTTGCCATAAAAAATATTGAGAACAACACTTACCTGATAAATTTCATTTGCTCGAATACAGATATAAAAGTACAGGATAAGCAAAAACTGCTTGAAATCAGTAATATACGCGACAGGGGATTTATGCTTCTCGAGTTCCTGGTACAGGAGATCCAGGTACTTGAGCTGAAAAATGAACTTCAGTCGAAGGTAAAAAGCGACCTTGATCAGCAACAGAGGGAATTTCTGCTTCATCAGCAGATGAAGACCATCCAGAACGAGCTTGGTGGGAATCCTTTGGAGAAGGAGATTGAAGAGTACAACAAAAAAGCGGAAGCAAAAAAATGGAACGCTGATGTCAAGAAAATTTTTGACAAAGAACTCGATAAACTTCGCCGGCTGAATCCTGCTGCTGCCGAATACTCGGTGCAGGTAAACTATATACAGACGCTGCTTGATCTTCCGTGGGGTGAATATACCCAGGATAATCTCGATCTTAATAACGCCAGGCAGGTGCTTGATAATGACCACTTCGGGCTCGATGATGTCAAGGAAAGGATACTGGAGCATCTTGCTGTTCTCAAGCTTAAAGGCGATCTGAAATCACCTATCCTTTGCCTTTACGGTCCCCCCGGCGTCGGAAAAACATCCCTTGGGAAGTCTATTGCAAGGGCTCTGGGGAGAAAATATATCAGGATGTCACTGGGCGGTCTGCATGATGAAGCTGAGATCAGAGGACACAGAAAAACATATATCGGTGCTATGCCGGGAAGGATAGTCCAGAATATCAAGCGTGCCGGTTCCTCAAATCCCGTATTCATACTTGATGAGATCGATAAAGTCGGACAGGACTTCAGGGGCGATCCTTCGTCAGCATTGCTTGAAGTGCTTGATCCTGAGCAGAACAGCACTTTCTTTGACAATTTCCTGGAAATGGAATACGATCTTTCGAAGGTTCTGTTCATTGCTACAGCCAACACTCTGTCGACTATAAGTCCGGCACTCCGCGACAGAATGGAGACTATTGAAATAACCGGTTACCTCGTTGAGGAGAAACTTGAGATAGCAAAACGACACCTGCTTCCAAAACAACTTGAAAATCATGGAGTTAAGCTGGATCAGCTGAATATCACCAACAGTGTTATGGAAAAGCTGATCGAGAGATACACACGTGAATCCGGCGTCAGGGAACTTGATAAGCGTCTTGCCAAAATTGTAAGGGTCACAGCCAAAAACATTGCATCGAATTCGAAATATCAGCCTTCACTTACAGAGAAGGCGCTCGGGGAGATTCTGGGGCCCCAGAAGTATAACCGGGATATTTATTCAGGAAACGATCAGGCCGGTGTGGTCACAGGTCTTGCCTGGACTCCAGCAGGAGGTGAGATACTATTTGTTGAAACAAGTCTGAGTAAAGGATCCGGTAAACTGACGCTCACCGGTAACCTTGGAGAGGTTATGAAAGAATCGGCTGTAATTGCACTGGAGTATCTGAAATCAAACGCCGGCTTGCTGATCCTTCCGGATAATTTTTCTGAAAAATGGAATATACACATTCATGTCCCTGAGGGCGCCATCCCCAAAGACGGGCCTTCAGCCGGAATAACAATGGCTTCTTCCATAGCATCTGCATTCACTCAGAGAAAGGTCAGGAAATACCTGGCAATGACCGGTGAGATAACCCTTCGCGGAAAAGTACTTCCTGTGGGAGGCATAAAAGAAAAAATACTGGCAGCAAAAAGAGCTAATATCCGGGAGATAATATTATCGGAGGAGAACCGGAAAGATGTAGAGGATATAAAGGAGATATATATCAGGGGATTGAAATTCCATTATGTAATGACAATAATGGATGTGCTTGAACTCTCGCTTCTTAAGCAGAAAGTCACTAATGCGCGAAAAATAACATTTGAATGAAGAAAATAGCTGTCTTCCCCGGGTCTTTCGATCCTTTTACAGTCGGGCATGAAGGGATCGTCAAACGTGCGCTTGGCATTTTTGATGAAATAATTATTTCAGTCGGAGCCAATCCGCTGAAAAAAAGCTACTTCCCTCTGGACACAAGGAAATCGATGATATCGAAGGTTTTTCAGAACGAACCAAGGGTAAAGGTTGACCATTATGAAGGACTGACAGTTGATTACTGCAGAAAACACGGGGCGAATTATATTCTCCGGGGGCTCAGGACTGCAGCCGACTTTGAGTTTGAAAGAGCTATCGCTCAGGTCAATAAAGCCATGGCATCTGAAATTGAATCAGTCTTTCTGCTCACTGTTCCGGAACATACTCCGATAAACTCTACTATTGTCCGTGATATAATCCGAAGCGGCGGTGATGCATCCAGATTTGTCCCTGCCTCGATCAACATAGCAGATTATAAAGGAGATGAATCCTAAGGCTTAAGGACAGAAGTGTTGATCATATCCATCAACGAAAGCCAGGCATTGCTTTTAATGCCGGAGATCTCATCCGGAAGGAGCCATTCAACTCTGGTAATCCCCTCTTTGACCAGAGGTTCAGTGACCATTTTCCCATCATACTTCATCAGGAACCAGCTGGTTTTTTTTAGATATGAGATGCCTTCCCATGTATAGGTGTGATAACTTGGCATCAGGGGCTTTATAATTGAATGTCCTGTGATCCCTGCCTCTTCACTCACCTCCCTGATTGCACATGCCTCAGGTTCCTCGCCGGGTTCGATATGCCCCTTCGGAAGGTCGAGCTTCCCTCTTTTTTCAATAAACAGAAATTTGCCCGATGTGTGTCTGACAAGCCCTCCGGCAGCGCCCACTTCTGTGAAATAGATCCTGAAGATCTTCCATATATGTTTGATGTCGGGTCCGTAAATATTTATAGCATTAGTTTGAGGATCTGATTGAAATTCAGCGATGATCCTGTAAAGTTCATTAGTATCGTGAAATTTATGGAATAAGCCGTATTTTTGTAACCGGTCAGGTTCGGAACTTATCAGGATGAACCTGTTTTCAAAATGAACTTTATACATTTTCTATGGAAAATAGTGCCAAAAAAATAGCTGAATATCTTTTACAAATTAAAGCAATTAAATTGCAACCGTCAAATCCTTTTACATGGGCTTCAGGCTGGAAATCTCCGGTTTATTGTGATAACCGCAAGACACTTTCATTTCCTGAAGTGAGGTCATATATCCGTGATTCTTTTGCCTCACTTATAAAAGATCTCTATCCCGGGGCTGAAATGATTGCAGGTGTTGCAACAGGTGCTGTTCCGCATGGTGCACTGGCCGCTGACAGGCTGGGATTACCTTTTATTTATGTCAGATCGGGAGCCAAGGAACACGGCCTCGGGAACCAGATCGAAGGATACTACACGAAAGGTCAGAAGGTGGTTGTTATTGAGGACCTTATATCGACAGGTGGCAGCAGCCTCAATGCTGTGAAGGTTCTCAGGGAAGCTGGGTGTCAGGTTCTGGGAATGACGGCAATCTTTACATATGAATTTAAGAAAGCATCCGATTCATTTGCTGCCGAAAAATGCACACTTGACACTTTATGCAATTATTCCGTACTTATTGAAACGGCACTTAAAACAGGCTATATTTCTGAAAATGATATAGAAACACTGAAGAGATGGCGGTTGGATCCTGCAGCCTGGGGAGCAAATTGAATCTATGTTTTTAAAGGACATAATCTACATTTGAAATTAATGAGTGATTCATCAAAATTTGAAAGCAGGATCGGTAAGCTGAACTACTCAGCAGAAGAGATTTATTATTTTGTAACTGATATCAGGAATTTGAAACGCTTCATTCCGAAAGATTCAATCAGTGACCTTGTGGTCAGCTATGACTCATGCAGCTTTCGGGTCAGCATGCTGGGGGATGTAAATATCCATATCAGTGAGAAGGTATTGAATAATAAAGTTGTCTTTTCAGGGAATGCTCTCAGGATTAACGATTTCTCATTGATCCTTGACCTTAAGGATACCGGAAACAGGCAATCTGAATTTAAGGTCACCCTTCTGGCAGAAATGAATCCATTGTTAAAAATGGTTGCAGCTGAGCCTGTTAAGCAATTTCTTGAGACCCTCGTGGGTGAGATGGAAAAGTTCCGCGACTGGAAGAATACTACATGATATAATTAACCTCTTTGAATGAAAATTCCCTGAGGGTGCCATCCTTAGCCTCGATCATTATCTTGCCGGAAGGTAAAATACCTGATATTTTCCCTTTAAATTCAATCCCTGACGATCTGTAGTTGTGCCATTCCCCTGCTCTGTAGAGCCGCGAAAAATATTCATCCCGGATTGTTTCCCTGTCTCCGTAAAGCAGTTGTTTATACCTTTTATCAAGGCTGGCAAGCATCTGTTTCAGGCAAATACCGGTGTCATGATCCATTCCGGTTATCATTTTGAGAGATGCAGGATTTGGTATTCCGGCATCAAATTTTTCCTGATTGATATTGAATCCTATCCCGACGACAGAGCTCTCAATTTTATCACCCATGATTGAATTTTCTATCAGGATACCTGCTATTTTATCATTATTAACATAAATATCATTAGGCCATTTGATTCTGCTGCCTTTATAATATCTGTCAGTAAAATCGCACATGCCAAGGGAAATTGTCATTGAGATAAGGAATTGCTCCCCGGGCCTTACTGACCCGGGATAAAGCACTACGCTGATCAGCAGATTCCTCCCTGATTCACTTTGCCAGCCGTTACCTGACTGGCCTCTTCCTGAACTCTGAAAAGCAGCCTGGATCACAGTACCCTCAGCCAGTTCCGTGTTCCTGAGCATTGATGATGCCGTGGTATTTGTCGATTCAAGAGTTTCGTAAAAAAGGATGTTCGATCCTATTGTCATGACTGAGATATTTTTGGCTGCCGGTTTCTTATGAACTCTGTCTGTCAGGTCCTTTGCACTGCCTGCCATTATTGTTTCAGCAAAATTGCCTTCTGTAACAAAAATAAGGATAAAAATTCGTACTTTTGCAGCTTGATATCTAACTGATAATTATTGATGAAGAAAAGGTCCAATGGAGATGAAGTTCTTTTAAAAGGTGTTGTTAAAGGAATCTATAACAAGAGAGGACTGGATGTTTTGAAAATAGATTTACGCAAGCTTGAAAACCGAATCACCGATTATTTTGTTATATGTCATGGTACCTCAGTAACCCAGGTTGATTCGATATGTGATTCAATTGAGGAAACGGTAAGGAAAGAAGCCGGTGAGAAACCGTTGCATATCGAAGGGCTTGAAAACAGGTTCTGGGTACTTATTGATTATGGTAATGTTGTAGTTCATATCTTTCTTGAACAATACAGGAATTTCTACAGCCTCGAATCACTGTGGGCAGATGCCTCGATTGAACCAATGAAAGATAAGATTAAGTAAGTCAAAGATTTATGGCACAAAACTCAAATAATACGCCCAAGGGCAACAAGAATGATATAAATCCCAAGCCACGTTTTAACAGCAACTGGATTTTTGCCATTTTGGCTGTCTCTATTATCCTTTTTGAGATCCTGTTCAACACTAAACCCGCTAAGAAAGCCAATACAAGTGAGATTAAGGATATGATCGCCAACCACGACATTGCGGAGATCATTGTAGTTAACAAGGACTACGCTGAGATCTACCTTACTCCTGAGGCAGTTAATTCGGACAGGTATCCTGATCTGCCCAAATCCGGCGGAGGCATGGGGCTTCAGGTATCGAAGCCACATTTCACATATAATATAGGAGATATAAGCAATTTTGAACCTTTCATCCTTGAAACCCAGAAAAATGCCGGGTACAATGAGAGTGAACTTATTTATCCTGATTATATAACAAAGAAAAACTACTTTGCTGATATCATCGGATGGCTGATATTGCCTGCGTTGCTGATCATAGTATGGCTGTTTATGATGCGCAGGATGGCCGGCGGAGGATCAGGCGGTGCAGGCGGTATCTTCAGTGTGGGAAAATCAAGGGCACAGATCTTTGACAAGGATACTAACGTAAAAATAAATTTCAACGATGTGGCAGGTCTCGAGGAGGCCAAGACCGAGATTATGGAAATAGTGGATTTCCTTAAGAATCCGAAAAAATATACCCAACTGGGAGGAAAAATACCCAAGGGAGCCCTTCTTATCGGTCCTCCGGGAACAGGAAAGACTCTGCTTGCGAAGGCAGTTGCAGGGGAGGCAAATGTGCCATTCTTTTCGATCTCGGGATCAGATTTTGTTGAGATGTTTGTAGGTGTTGGAGCTTCAAGAGTCCGGGACCTCTTCAAGCAGGCAAAGGAAAAAGCACCATGCATTGTATTCATTGATGAAATTGATGCTGTTGGGCGGGCAAGAGGCAGGAATGTAAATTTCGGTTCAAATGATGAACGTGAAAACACTCTTAACCAGCTTCTTACAGAGATGGACGGATTCGGGACCAATATGGGAGTCATAATCCTTGCGGCAACGAACCGGGCTGATATACTAGACAGGGCATTGCTTCGCGCAGGACGTTTTGACCGCCAGATCCATGTTGAACTGCCTGATCTTAATGAAAGGGAAGCTATATTTAAGGTGCATCTGCGTCCGATAAAGCTGGCTAAAAATTTTGATGTTGCTTTCCTGGCAAAACAAACACCGGGGTTTTCAGGAGCTGATATTGCAAATGTTTGCAACGAAGCCGCCCTGATCGCAGCAAGGAAGAACAAAACAACGGTTGAAAAGCAGGATTTTCTTGACGCCATCGACAGAATTGTAGGCGGACTTGAAAGGAAGAACAAGATCATATCCCTTTCTGAGAAAAAGACCATTGCTTACCATGAAGCAGGACATGCCACGGTAAGCTGGCTTCTAGAATATGCAAGCCCATTGGTGAAGGTAACGATCATTCCGCGCGGAAGAGCACTTGGCGCAGCCTGGTATCTTCCTGAAGAAAGGCAGATAACCACACGCGAGCAATTGCTAGATGAAATGGCATATGCCCTCGGTGGCCGCGCTTCGGAAGAGCTTGTTTTCGGAAAAATTTCGACCGGTGCATTAAGCGACCTTGAAAAGATCACAAAACAGGCATACGCCATGGTTTCATTCTTCGGAATGAGTGATAAGGTGGGTAATGTCAGTTTTTATGACTCTTCCGGACAGGCTGATTTCGGATTTACAAAACCCTATAGCGAGAAAACTGCAGAGGTCATTGACCATGAGGTAAAAAAGATTATTGAGGAATCTTACGAGAGGTCCAAGGAGGTGCTTAAGGCTAACATGAAAGGGCTGACCGAACTGGCCGAGCTGCTTCTTGAGAAAGAAGTAATATTCAGTGAAGACCTGGAAAGGATATTCGGAAAGAGAAAAGCCGACCTGATAAAAGAAGCAGCGGAACTGAAAAACAAAAAGGAATCCGAAATAAAAACTATTGAAGTCCCGGAGGTAGAGGGTAAGACAGCTGAAGGAAATAAGAAGCCTGACAAAAAAGATACTTTGCCTTTTACCGGTGAAACGGTAAAACATCCAAAGATCGCGAGGGGAAAGAATAAACTCTTGAAATCTTGAATAACTTCTTCAGACGGACTTTAACCGGAGCATGGATTGTCATTTTTACTTTGGGAGGATTCTGGCTCCATCCCGTATCATTTTTCCTTACCGGTCTTGTAATTCTGCTGGGCACCCAGTATGAGTACCTTCTTATTATAAGATACACCAGCACGAAACCTCAGATGGTTTCCGGAATGGTTACCGGCGCTGCAGCTTATATCCTGGCAACTCTTATCGCTGCAGGGATTTTACAGATGAAATTCTTTCTGATCCTGATACCCCTGATTGTGATGATAAGCATCGCAGAGCTTTATCGCAGGCAGGATAAACCATTTGATTCCCTGGCTCATACGTTATTCTCTGTTGTATATTCCGCACTCCCCTTCTCAATGTTCCCATTTGCAGCATTCTCGCGTGCCGGGCTCCCTTCCTTTCTACCGCATGAACATATCACATTTTCCCCGGGGATTATTATCGGCTTTTTTATCCTTCTCTGGGCAAATGATACGGGAGCTTATCTTACAGGAATTACATTAGGACGACACAGGCTAATGGAAAGGATCTCGCCTAAAAAATCCTGGGAAGGTTTTATAGGGGGGACAACCCTTACAGTATTGATCGCATGGTTGCTTTCGGGCTGGCTGGGCGTAATCGGTACAGGTAAATGGATTATAGTATCACTTATTATATCGGTTACCGGAACTTACGGAGACCTTATCGAATCGATGCTTAAAAGGAGCATCGGCGTCAAGGATTCAGGCACCATCCTGCCAGGACATGGCGGATTCCTTGACCGTTTTGACAGCACTTTATTATCTTTTCCCATGGTTTTTCTTTTTATTTCATTTTTTGGATGATTGACAGGACTTGATTAGTTTTGTGCAAAATTTGGGAGATGGCAATTCATAAGGAAGGATATAAAATTTTAATCTTCGGATTTATTATCCTGATCCTGCTGAATATTCTTGCAGGTATATTCCTTAATGACAGAGTGCTTATCAAATGGGTCTTCGGTATCGGTTCCCTGATTCTGTATCTTTTCCTCCTGTTCTTCTTCCGGATACCTGTCAGGAATCTGGAACCTGATCCCGGGCTGGTATATTCACCGGCAGATGGCAAAGTGGTTGTTATCGAAGAAACCGAAGAGAAAGAATACTTCATGGATAACCGCCTCCAGGTTTCAATTTTTATGTCTCCTTTCAATATGCACAGTAACAGGTATCCGGTTTCGGGGAAGATAAAGTATGTGAGATACCATCCGGGTCATTATATGGTGGCATGGCATCCCAAATCATCGGAAATGAATGAGAGAAGCACGGTTGTGATTGAAACTGAGTCAGGCACTGAAGTGCTGGTCAGGCAGATTGCTGGCGCAGTTGCCAGAAGAATCGTGACTTATGCGAGAGAGAGTCAGTACGTTAAGCAGGGTGATGAGCTTGGATTCATTAAGTTCGGTTCCAGAGTCGATATATTTTTACCTGAGGGGACGGAGATTGAAATCCCGATTCTCCAGCAGGTAAAGGCCAACAAGAGCATTATTGCAAAGATCTGAAAAGATGGCATGATGAACAAGAAAGACGACAGGATCATAGATATCACTCATGATGTAAAATGGGTGGGCGTCCTCGATTATGATATCAGGACATTTGATATAGTCATGACCACTCAGTACGGGACAACCTATAATTCCTATTTCATAAATGCTGAGAAGAAAGCTCTCGTTGAAGTTGCCAAGGAAAAATTCAGTGAGACCTTTTTTAACAAGCTGCGGTCGGTGACCGAACCTGCAGAGATCAGCTATATTATTCTCGACCATACCGAACCTGATCATTCAGGCAGCCTGAAACTGTTGCTTGAAATTGCTCCCGGTGCTACGGTTGTAGGCAGTGGGAATGCCATCAGATATCTCGAGGATATGCTGGATATGCCATTCAGAAGCCTTATCATAAAGGATGGAGATTCACTTGACCTGGGGAATAAAACATTGAAATTCATTTCTGCACCCAATCTTCACTGGCCGGATACAATATACACATGGCTTGCTGAGGACAGGATCCTGTTCACTTGCGACTCGTTCGGAGCGCATTACTGCAGGTATGAAATGACCGATGATCTTACAGATGAATATCTCGAGGCATTCAAATATTATTTTGATGTTATTCTAAGGCCTTTCAGCAAGTTTATGCTTAAGGCCATTGACAGGATAAAACCACTCGACATACGTTCTATCGGCACGGGACACGGTCCGATTCTCGAAAGGAACTGGAAGAAGATGGTGGAGCTCACGGAGAAATACGCTGGTGAATACGTGAATACAACCGGAGTTAAGGGAAGGAAGAACATTCTTATTTTGTATGTCTCTGCCTACGGATATACGAAAAAGGCGGCTGAAAGCATTGCTGCAGGAATCGCCGATGCCGGCGACGTTAATGTTAAAGTTGTTGATATTGAACACATTGACCTTGGCAAGCTTGATTCACTTCTGACATTATCTGATGCTTTACTGGTGGGATCTCCCACGATCAATCAGAATACACTTCTACCGGTCTATAAATTATTTGCGCTTATAAATCCTATACGCGACAGGGGCAAGCTGGCCGGGGCTTTCGGGTCCTATGGCTGGAGCGGTGAAGCTCCCCAGATAATTCTTGAAACTTTAAGAAGCCTGAAACTGAAAATATTCGAAGAAAAGGATTCCTTTAAATTCCGGCCATCAGGATCCAAAGACGCGGATCTTAAGCTTTTCGGGAAGAAATTTGTTGAAAAGTTTGAAGAAGAGAATAAAAAAGAAAGAGGCTTGTAGATATGTTACATGCAACGTATCTACAAGCCTCTTTCTTTTATTTGATCTACCTGCGTCCTGATTATGATATCTTTACCTGTCTGGTGATCTTGTTCTTTTCTTCTTCCTGCTTCGGGAGTTCAACTGAAAGTATCCCATCCTTATAGGAAGCTCCGATCTTGTCCCTGTTCACATTCTCAGGAACGTAAAAGCTTCTGCAGAATGATGTGAAACTGAATTCTTTCCTCTTGTAACCGTCATTGCTTTCTTCAGTCTCATTCTTTGTTTCGGATGAGATGGTAAGAACATCTTCTGAAATGTCAATCTTCAGATCTTTCTTGTCTATACCCGGAACTGCAAGTTCGAGGGTGAAATTCTTTTCATTTTCTTTGATGTTTACAGCCGGCATTGTACTTTGTCTGTTTGTTAATACCGGGAAAAAGTCATCTTCGAAAAGATTCGACAGAAACGGACTGTAACTTCTTCTGATTGTTGGTAACATGGTTTTATCCTCCATTATTTTTAGTTAAACATTTTTTTATAGTCACATCCTTACAATTTCAAGTTTTGTTCCAAAATGCAAAAACTGACACAATGACAGACAAATTGACATTTAGACAGACAAAGTGGCAGGTTATGTAATTCCGAAATTTTAAATTAGGTTTGTAGAAGGAAAGCCCCCGGAACGTGAACACAACATTCAGAAACATACTGATTTTCCTTGCAATACTGGCCCTCATTGCCATTGCGTGGTTCTTCCGCAGAATAGTTGTTTACATCCTTGTATCGGGAGTTCTGTCAATAATGGGACGTCCGCTGGTCGACCTCTTCAGCAGGATACGAATAGCAAAATGGCATTTCCCCCGCGCCCTGAGCGCCTTAATAACTCTCATAATTATCTGGGGATTGATAGTTCTGTTTTTTATCATTTTTGTCCCGCTGGTGACAAAGCAGATCAACTATCTTTCAACAATCGATAGCGAAACGATAATCAAGCCAATTGAATCAACTATTGCCAGAATAGAGAACCTGTTCAGATCACTTAATTCCAGGTTCACTGAAGAGTTCTCCTTAAAGGATTTCTTTACTCAAAAAGTATCGGAAGTCCTGAACATCAATATGATCCATAATTTTATGGATTCTTTTATCGGGACGGTTGGAAGTATTCTGGTGGCAATATTCTCTATTTCATTTATAACCTTCTTTTTCCTTAAGGACCAGCATCTCTTTTTTGAATCGATCCTTATGTGGGTACCTGACAAGTATACCGACAACTTCTCAAGAGCTTTATATTCAATAAAAAACCTGCTCACAAGGTATTTCATCGGGGTGATGATCCAGTGCACCTGTATTATGATCCTGATCGATATAGGTATGACCATTGCAGGCATCGATTTCCAGCAGGCACTTGTAATGGGGCTGATACTCGGAATCCTTAATGTCATTCCTTATGTCGGACCGTGGCTCGGATTATTCATTGCAATAATAATGGGTGTGGCATCGCACATAAACCAGGATATGGAAAATGTGGTTCTTCCGCTCATCGGCTATATGATAATTGTGGAAGCTATAACACATCTTATTGATAATGTTGTATTTCAGCCTTTAATATTTTCCAACAGCGTAAGAGCTCATCCTCTTGAGATTTTTATTGTTGTTCTTGCCGCGGGTTTTGCAGCCGGCATACCCGGTATGATCCTGGGCATTCCTGCATACACCGTTCTGAGAGTTTTTGCACGGGAATTCTTCTATAATTTTAAGGCAGTTCAGAAGATCACGTCAGGACTGGCTCCGCCGGATATAGCCACTGCGGTCACTGCCGTTCATGAAGAGGATTTTTCCGGGAAAAGACAAGTTCACAAATCCCGCCGGTTCAGGAAATCTGACAAATCCGGGAAAAATAGCAGGGAGTAAACATCCAGTAACCTATAACTGCCGGTGAAATGAAAATTCTTCCCAGACCTGTCAGCAATGTTATCCGTTTTTATTATGACGGATTCAGGAATATGTCAGCCTGGGGCAAAAAAGTATGGATCATCATCATCATCAAGCTTATCATTATTTTCGCAATACTGAGACTCTTCTTCTTCAATGATTTCCTTCAAAAGAATTTTGACAGTGATAATCAACGAAGTGGATATGTTCTTGATCAATTAACCGTATCAACCACTGCTGATGATTGAAAATGTTGATTTGTCTCTTGTAGACTGGTCAAGGGCACAATTTGCCCTCACTGCAATGTACCATTGGATATTTGTCCCGCTTACACTCGGTCTCTCATTTATTATTGCAATAATGGAGACCATTTATGTAAGAACCGGGAATGATGCATGGAAAAGACTGACAAGATTCTGGATGACCCTGTTTGGGATTAACTTTGCAATAGGGGTGGCAACCGGAATTATCCTGGAATTTGAATTTGGTACAAACTGGTCGAATTATTCCTGGTTTGTTGGTGATATTTTCGGCGCACCGCTTGCGATTGAAGGCATCCTGGCATTTTTCCTTGAATCGACCTTTGTTGCAGTGATGTTTTTCGGCTGGAACAAAGTAAGCAGGAGGTTCCATCTTGCTTCAACCTGGCTTGTTGCAATAGGTGCAAACCTTTCAGCCATGTGGATCCTCGTTGCCAATGCCTGGATGCAGAACCCTGTCGGAATGACATTCAATCCCGATGCTGCCCGGAATGAAATGATCGATTTCTGGGCTCTCCTCTTTAATCCCGTGGCTGTAGAGAAGTTCCTTCACACTATAACATCCGGATTCCTGCTCGGGTCTGTGTTCGTGCTCGGGGTAAGCTCATGGTTCCTGCTGAAGAACAGGGAAGAGTGGCTGGTGAAAAGAAGCATTCTCATAGCCGGTATATTCGGGCTTATTTCGGTGCTGACAGTTATTTATACCGGCGATATGTCGGCAAGAACCCTTTCTGAAGTGCAACCGATGAAATTTGCGGCGTTTGAAGCTCTTTATGCCGGAAAAGACAATGCCGGATTGACGGTTTTCGGGATACTCAGGGACTCTGATAAAAAGATCGGAGAAAAGGAGACGAAAGAATTTGCAGTGAAAATAGAAGTGCCTGATCTGCTTTCAATTTTGACGGGAGGGGATAAGAATTTTTATGTACCGGGCATCAATGATCTGGTAAACGGCGGTACTGAAGAACATCAGCAATTATCAGTGTCGCAGAAAATGGAAAGAGGACAATATGCGAGAGAGGTTCTGATCGACTATAAAAGGGCAAAAATGGTGAAAGACACTGAACAGATTGAGATCATCAGGGACATCTTCCGTGACAGGGATTTCATTGAGAATAATTTCAGGTATTTCGGGTATGCATTTCTCAAAACCCCTGAAGATGCGATCCCCAATGTGTCAGTGGCGTTCTATTCATTCCATCTGATGGTAATCCTGGGCTTCTTTTTCCTGATTGTCTGTTCATTGGCTCTTTTTCTGTTATTCAAAGGGACAATTACGAAAAACAGATGGTTCCTCTGGATAACGGTTATCTCAATACCGCTCGTCTATATTTCCAGTGAATCGGGCTGGGTTCTTGCTGAAATGGGGCGTCAGCCATGGATAATCCAGGACCTGATGCCGGTATCGGCAGCTGTAACAAAGATCAGTGCCGGTTCGGTGCTGACAACTTTCATTCTGTTTGCAGTTCTGTTCACTTCACTTCTGTTTGCGGAAGTCTCAATAATGGTCAGACAGATTAAAACCGGGCCAAAACATTAGGAGGAATTAATCATGATAACCCTTATTTCATATCCATTTCTTCAGAGTTACTGGTGGATAATAATTTCTCTTCTGGGAGGTCTTCTGGTATTCCTGATGTTTGTTCAGGGCGGACAGTCAAAGATATTTTCACTTCCGGGCAACGATATTCAGAAGACGATGATAGTGAATGCATTAGGACGGAAATGGGAATTCACATTTACAACTCTGGTGACATTCGGTGGTGCATTCTTTGCCTCCTTCCCGCTTTTTTATGCCACAAGCTTCGGCGGAGCCTACTGGGTATGGATCGCAATACTTTTCAGCTTTGTTATTCAGGCAGTTGCTTATGAGTACAGATCGAAACCGGCAAATATACTGGGCAAAAGGACCTATGACATTTTCCTGTTCATCAATGGTGCTCTCGGGCCTTTCCTGATCGGAGTCGCAGTGGCAACTTTCTTTACCGGCTCCAGGTTCAGTCTGGACTATATGAATCA
>Ga0113563_10000884_pt1 | contig 15890 bp, 15 predicted proteins | sample Mud3Dept3metaG_FD_80117 | JGI IMG/M metagenome (GOLD analysis project Ga0113563, IMG submission 80117) | Freshwater wetland microbial communities from Ohio, USA, analyzing the effect of biotic and abiotic controls - Mud 3 Core 4 Depth 3... | ecosystem: Environmental > Aquatic > Freshwater >...
AAGTCTTGGCTCCTTCTGCGAAAGGATGAGACGACGATGCTGAAAACCGATGACCTGTTGAAGAAGCGGGTGTTCCCCGACCATCTCGAGCGATACTGCGCGCATGCCATGGAGCTGGCGGGCCTGACCAAAGAGGATGCGGCCATGTCCGCTCGTGTGCTGGCCGCGGCGGATGGTTGGGGTGTGCACACGCATGGCACCCGGCAGGCTCGACCCCTGATGAAGAACGTCCGCGACGGCCGGATCAACGCCAAAGCCCACGCCACGATCCTCTGCGAGGGGGCGGCATTTGCCGTCGTGGACGGGAACCACGCCATGCCGCTCGCGACCGCGTGTTTCGCCATGAACACGGCTATTCGAAAGGCCAGAGATGCGGGTATCGCGTACGTCGGCGTGGCGCACAGCAGTCACGTAGGAGCCATCGGGTATTACGCGACCATGGCGCTGCCGCACGACATGATCGGTCTGGCGATGACCAACACCGACCCGTGGATGACCGTCCCGGGCGGCAAGGGACCAATCATGGGAACGAACCCCATCGCGTACGCCGTTCCGGCGGGTGAGGAGAAGCCCGTTTTCCTGGACATCGCCACGAGCTCGGTGGCGGTGACGAAGATTCTCGCCGCCAAGGCCCTGGGAAAGAAACTCCCGGAGAAGTGGTTGGCGGATGACCGCGGAGTGCCGACCGACGACCCCTCCCGCTATCCGGAACACGGCGCGCTCTTACCCATGGCCGGACACAAGGGCTATGGGCTGGCCGTTTTGGTCGAGACGCTGACCGCCATCCTCACGGGCGCTTCTTTCCTGAGCGGGGTCAAGTGCTGGCTCTACGATATTCCGGACCGAGCCGATCAGGGCCATGCCTTCGTTGCCATAAACGTAGGCGCCATGATGGCGATCCAAACATTCAAGGCCCGCATGGACGCCATGATCCGAGAGGTCAAGAGCGCCCACAAGGCGGAAGCACAGGGGCGGATTTATCTTCCTGGCGAGATGGAGTGGGAGAGGCAGGAACGGGCGAATCGCGAGGGCCTCCAGCTTCCCGACTACGTCCTGGTCAACCTGATCGGTCTGGCCGAAGACACGCGCACCCAGCAGGACCTGGCCGCCATCTTCCGTTGAGGGTGTGACGCGGAGGGGCTATCGTGCGAGGGCGTGGGCTTTCAATTCCTCCAAAGTGACGAACTCCAGCGCGGCGATGTGCGTCGCCTCCAGAATCACGGGGGGCGCTGACCCGGCGTCCATGGCCTCCTTCCACCGCATGGCGCAGAGGCACCACCGGTCGCCAGGCTTCAGGCCGGGAAAGCCGTACTCGGGTGCGGGCGTCGACAGATCGTTTCCCTGTCTCCTGGAAAACACTAGGAAGTCTTCGGTCACCTGAGCGCACACCACGTGCACCCCGTAATCGCCCGCTCCGGTGTTGCACAGCCCGTCGCGGTAGAAACCAGTCACCCGCGACGGGCAGCACAACTCCAAATCCCTGCCCAGAACATTCTTGGCTGCCATGCTGCCTTGTCCTAACCTAGGGGACGTGGTTGATTAACTGTACTTATTCTTCAAACCCTTCCCAAGGCCTTCGCAATACCCGACGTCGACACTCCGAGTCGTCTGGCCGCATCGGCAAGTGTAATGCCATAGTCGCCCACCAGTTGACGTGCAAGCTTCGCACGTACTTTCGCGACACTCCGCCGACGTCCGCCAAACTGTAGTTCACCAAGGTCGATTCCTGCGGTCGTACAAGTCCGCCGAATGAGTTCTTCGATTTCCTTGCCTCGCTCTGCGCTCGCATAGGTCCGACCGATGCGCCGCTCCTCACACGTGAGTAGTTGCCCGACAAAGGGCCCCGCACCCAGGATCCGTGGGTCGGTGAGAACACGATCGCCTCTGGACCGCACCGCTTTGACCTCCGCCCAGCCGCCAAGACTGCGGATCAACCCGCCGCCAACCAGGTCGGGCCTCCTCCCTTGTGCAATCCCCTCTTGGACGAACCGTCGATAAGCCGCCAACGCATCATTCTCTCGCGAGCCAAACCAAGAAAGAACATACTGCCGGTCCTGCCATCGATACCGCACTTTCCCCGCAATGACGGAATGTCCGCACCAGGGATACTGACAGAGTTCCCTCGAGTTCGAGCATAGTCCTGCGCGAAGTGGATTCAGATGAATGTACCGGACCAGTTCCTGGAAGTACGAGTCCTCATCGCAGACAATGGACTTATAACGGTTTGCGAACAGGTGGCCGTGCCGCTCGTGCCGCCTGTTGAAGGCCACTGCGTAGCCCGTAAGAAGCCGCGGCATGAACGCGGGCAGGCCTACCGTACTACTTCGCACCAAGAGGTGGACATGGTTTGGAAGCAGGGCCCACGCATAAACGCACGTCCGCGTGAGCCCGGCGAGGTGCCCGAGTCGTACGAGGAACGCCTGTCGATCCTTGTCATCCCGAAAAATGAGACCCTTCTCTATACCGCGGACGATGACTTGATGCAGGGTACCTGGGGCATCCAACCGCGGACCACGCGGCACGAAGAGGCCTCCTTTCCTTTTGTCCGAACAGATTGTAATTAGCATAGTCCCGTAAGTACAATTAGTCACCAACGTCCAATTTACCAATTTATTGCAGGTATCGATTGGCGGCCACACGCCGGGTCACGCCGTTTCAGAGCATGCCGACGGGTCGCTTCGTCGTCTGGGCTTCCCCCCTGCGGGATGCAGGATGCCTTGCCCCACCGCCGTTTTGGCGCTGCGCCGCTCGTCTCAGCGAGCGTAGACGAGACGTGGGAGCCACATCACGAGCGGCGGGACGAATGTGATGAGGAGCAGGATGGCGATCATGGAGAAGAACAGCGGCCAGACGGCCCGACACACACGATCCAGCGACTCGTTTGCGATTGCCGCCGAGACGAAGAGTGTGGCTCCGGACGGGGGCGAGGCCAATCCCATGGACAGGTTGACGACCATGATGACGCCGAAAAAGACCGGATCCACGCCGAGTTCCTTGACCAGCGGGAGCAGCACGGGCGCAAAGATGATGATGGCCGGCACTGTCTCCATCACCGTTCCGACCACGAGCAGGAGGAGATTGGCGAGCAGGAGAAATACCCAGGGGTCCGTCGTCATCCCGGTGAAGGTGTTGGCGAGCGTGAGCGGAATGCCCTGCCGGGCGAGGACCCATCCGTACGCGGTGGAGGTTGCGATGAGGAACATCACGATGCCCGTACTGAGGCCCGTCTGCAGCAGGATCTCGGGCAGCGAGGACCAGCGGAGTTCTCGGAACACGAGCCCGCCGAGGACGAGGCTGTAGAACACGGCAATAGCCGCCGCCTCGGTCGGGGTGAAGATCCCGCCCAGGATGCCCCCCACGACGATCACCGGCATGAGGAGCGTGAGAAGTGCTTCGCGGAAGGCCGCCCACGCCTCACGGGCAGATGGGACCCCCAGCCCGCTGTAGCCTCGCTGCCGGCTGACACCGTAGGCGTGCGCCATCAGGGCCAGCCCCATGAGCACGCCGGGAATGACACCGGCAATGAAGAGGCCGCCGATCGACGTTCCCGTGGTCACGCCGTAGATGATCATCGGGATGCTGGGCGGGATCATGGTCCCAATGGTGCCAGCGCAGGCTATGAGCGCCGCGGCAAAGTCCTTGGCGTATCCCTTCCGCTCCATGGCCGGGATCATCACGGATCCGACCGCCGCCGAATCCGCCGCGGCAGAGCCGGAGATGCCGGCGAAGAACATGCTGGCCACCACCGATACCATGGCCAGCCCTCCCGTGACCCATCCGACCAGAGCGTTGGCGAAATTGATCAGCCGCCGCGAGATGCCGCCCTTGTCCATCAAGGCGCCCGCCAGCAGGAAGAAGGGAACGGCTTGGAGAACCGTGGAGTCCGTGCCCCCGAACATCTGCTGAGGGATCAGTGTGAGCGGGACATCCGTGAGCAGGGCCAGGAAGAGCGACGCCGTGAGGCCGAAGGTGACCGCGACGGGCACGTTGATCGCTAGGAGACCCAGGAGCGTGCCGACCAGGAGGAGGCTAGCCATCTAGACCCCGCGTTGACGTGCGGGTTGCCTCCCCTCTGACAACAACGGCGGTGGTGTGCAGACTCATCAGAAGGCCGGCCACCGGGACGGCCAGGTACGGCAGACCCATCCGGAGCCCGAGGCTCGGAGAACGCTGGAGCCAGGTTCGTTGCACGAGGAGCGTGCCGTATCCGACCATCACGAGAAAGAAGAGGAGCGAGCATGCCAGCGCCGCTCCGAACGCCACACGGGCTGCGCCGGGTGGTAAGGCACGCACGAGGCTGTCCACGGCGGGGTGGGCCCCACGACGGACTCCCACGCTCATGCCCAGAAAGGCGCTCCAGACGAGAAGGAAACGGGCCAGTTCGTCCGACCAGAAGATGGAATAGGCGAAGAGGAAGCGACCGGCGATCTGGGCGCCAGCGAGGAGGGTCAAGGCTGCCAACAAGACGACCATGACCCATTCGGCCAGACGGTTCAGCTCTCGACTCAGCAGGTCAAGCATCACAGGAGCCTTCGCCTCGGCGTCGTCCTTCCGCGCCTGGGGCATCGTCGATGCCGTGTCGCCCTTGCTCCGGGTCGGCCCGCCTCAGGGCGGACCTCCGGGCCGGACCCGGGCGATACCGCGGGTCCAGCGCTTCAGGGCGACCCGGAGGCTCGGCTGCCAATGGTCTGCACTATTTCGTATTCGCGATCCGCTGGACCAGATCTTTGCCGAACTGCCCTTGGAACTGGTCGAACACCGGTTTCATTGCCTCGCGGAACGCGTTCCGGTCGGGCTTCTCGATGACCGTCATTCCCTTGGCGCGAAGTTCTCCGACCTGTTTCTCCTCCTGCCCCCGATTGAGCTGCCGCTGAATCTTCGCGACCTCCATCGCAGTATCCAACAGGATCTTTTGGACATCGGGCGGCATCCGATCCCATGTCTTCTTGCTCATGAGCACCGGGGCCGGGGAGTATACGTGGCCGGTGAGACTCAGGTATTTCTGGACTTCGTACAGCTTGAAGGTGGAAACGATGGGGATCGGATTCTCCTGGGCGTCCAGCAAACCCTGCTGGAGCGACGTGAAGACTTCGCCCCATGCCATCGGCGTGGCGTCAGCCCCGAGTTGCCGGAAGGCCGCCTGGTGGACCCGGTTCTCCATCACTCGGATCTTGAGCCCCTTGAGGTCCGCGGGGCGCTCGACCGGCGTCTTGCCGGTCGTCACGTGGCGGAAGCCGTTCTCCCAGAAGGCCAGCCCTTTGATGCCGACGGCCTCGAACTTGTCCAGGAGCCCGCGGCCGATCTCACCGTCCAAGACCTTGTAGGCGTGGGAGGCATCGCGAAAGAGGAACGGGAGATCGAGCACATTCATCTCTGGGACGAAACCGCCCAGTGGTCCCGTAGAGGTGACCGTCAAGTGCACGGTGCCGAGCTGCAGGCCTTCGACGACCTGCCGCTCGTCGCCAAGCTGTCGGGAATGGTGAATCTGGACGGCGACCCGCCCCTGCGTCCGCTCCCGCACGAGCTGAGCGAAGCGGACCATGCCGAGCGTATAGGGATGATCCTGCGTCGTGGTGTGTGCCTCGACCAGGTCGAACTCCGCCGCGCGGATGTCCGCCGCCAAGGCCAGCACCCCCAGGGTCACGCCGATGATCGCCAGGGCGGCGACAGCGCGGACCCGTGCGAAGTGTGGCATGATGCCTCCTTGTTGTGTCGATGATCCGCCCGAAGCGAATTCACCGCACCTGTGTCGAGTCCTCCTTCCGCCCCGGCCGGTATTCATTGGGGCGGCATGACGGCCTATCCTCCCACGAGTGTCCCGTCGGGTCAACCGCCAGTTAGGGAACCATGCAGCGAATATGTGCGTAGCGATTGACCTTGTAGACCTGCTCGCGCTCCTCGCCGGCAAGCAGCCGCCGCTGCTGCTCCTCCTCGATCTCCGCCACCTTCTCGGCGCCTTCGAGCACCTCGACCGTGAGAGCTTCCGGGATGACCAGGACGCCGTCGCAGTCCCCGAAAATGAAGTCGCCGGGGTTGACGGCCACCCATTTGGACACGTGGCCGGACAGCCGAACGGGGATCTGATAATCGATGATTCGGCGGCGACCCCAACTGAAGGTGCAGGAACTGAACCGCGAGAAGACCGGGAAGCCCATGGCGATCAGCACCTTTCGGTCACGAGTGCCCCCATCGCAGACCACGCCGGTCGCCCCCGCGAGCCTGACCGAGATTCCCAGATTCTCGCCGAGGCCGCCCGACACTGGGTCGTTGCCGACGTCCTCGACATAGACGCAGCCCGGCGTCATCTCCATCAACATTTGATAACTGTTGGTGCGGACTTCCAGGCGCGGCGACGCGACCTTCTTGGTCTTCTCGGCATGCTCTCGTTCGCTCGGCGGCGCTCCCGGTGTGCCTGGGATGCGGGTCGATCGAGTGGTGGAGCCGCCGCGCGGGTCGGGCCCTGGCCACAAGACCCTGGCGGGAGGCGCAGGGCTACGCCTCCCGCCCTCCGGGTCCGCGGCACGCGTGGAGACGCTACTTCCCCTTGAGTCGTGCGTCCTCGAGCTTCGCCAGGGTATCATCCACGCCGATGAGTTTGTTCGGCAGGCCCTGATTCACGGTCGCCACGTAGGCCTCCCACACGCCTGGCTTCATGCTGGACTTCACGTTCTGCGCGCTCAGGTCCACCCACTTGGTCTGCTTGTTGACCTTGCCGAACTCCTCGAAGTACCACTTGATCGGAGAGTCGATCTTGGCGGGATCGGTCTTGATCCCGGTCTGGACGCCGGTCTTTGCCATCCAGAGGTTGCCGATCTCCACATCGGCAAACGTGTTCGCGACCTCCGTCGCCAACTGGAGCCGCGGGCTCTTCGCCGCGACGGCAAGCGACCCGGAGACCGCCAGGAACTTCTGGCCGTGCCCCTTCCCGTCCTTCATCAGTGGGTTGTTCAAAAGTCCCAGCTCGAAGTCCTTGGGCTGCCCGCCTTTGTCGGGGGGCACGAAGGCCCGGCCCGTGTACCAGGAGCCCACCGGGAACATGCAGGCCTTCTGCTCGGTGTGGAAGTAGCGATGGGCGTCGGCCAGGGTCATGCTCGTGAGGGTCTTGGCGTAGGCGCCGAGGTCGATCAGTTCCTTGTAGTAGCGAAACGCCTCCGCCACCCGCGGGTCTTTCCAGGAGCCCTCGCCCTTGATGAGCCTGGTGAGATCGTCGTATCCGAGCTTGCTCAGGAGCAGCGCGTTCGGGATGTACATCGCCGCCCACTCCCGGTCCGCCGCCCCGGTGGCGAAGGCCGCAAAGCCGGCCTTGGCGCACTTGGACACGACGTCCTTGAACTCCTCCTGGGTGAAGGCGTAGCTCGCCGGGACGGTGATGCCGAGCTGCTTGAAGAGCTTCTTGTTGAAGTAGATCTCGTCCGAGGCGGCCTCAACCGGGATCGCCCACGTCCCGACCTTCCCCCCCTGCCCCGGCCGCGTCCAGAACGCCTTGCCGTACGGCTCGATGTTCTCCCAGCGGATCCCGTTGGTGAGATCCGCCAGCCACCCCGTTCCCACGAACTCGGGCACGTCATTGTCGTAGTAGAAGACATCCGGGAAACCCGAGCCGGCTGTGAACGCCGCCCGCAAGGTGGGCCACATGTTCTTCTTCTCGTAGAAAGTGATATTGACCGTGTTCCCGGGATGCTTTGCTTCGAACTTCTTCTTAACCTCGAAGAGGATCGTCTTCTTGTTTTCCTCCACCGCCCAGTGGCTCCACCACGAGATCTCGGCGGCGCGGGCCGCCCCGGCCCCAAGCATGGACACCGCCACCAAACACAGCACCGACAATCCGATGGTCTTTCGCATGGCATCCTCCCGTGTGAGTTACCCGCGTCGGTCCCGCCCCACCTGGGCCGTCCGCAACATCCCCAGCATCAAAGAGCCTCACACCACCCTGTCGTGGATGGGTTCGCCCGCGGCGCACCGCCGGAGATTTTCGAAGACCGAGCGCATCTACTCCGTGAGAGCGTCCACGGTTCCCGCCGCAATGTGCGGCGTCAGCACCACGTTGTCCAGCGCGAGCAAGGGATTATCCGGGCTGATGGGCTCCTTCTCGAACACATCCAGGCCCGCCCCGCCGATGACTTTGCCTTGCAGGGCGCGGATCAAGGCCGGTTCGCCCACCACGGCCCCGCGCGAGGTGTTGATGAACACTGCGGAGCGCTTCATCTGGGCGAAGCGGGCCGCGTTCATGAACTTCCGCGTTTCGTCGGTCGTCGGAACGTGGATGCTGACGATGTCCGAGCGTCGCAGCAGCTCGTCGAGTCCCGCCGACTTCACTCCCCAGGCCCTCGCCTCGGGGGGCGGCGTCGCGATGGACTAATTGACTTCCTATCCTTTGACGGCGCCCGCGGTCATCCCCTTCACGAACCACTCGGATAGGAACAGGTACATGACGAGCACCGGAAGAGTCGCGATCATCAGGCCCGTGGCCAGCATCCCGATGTCGAAGTATTGGTCGCTCACCAGGAACTGGATGGCCAGGGGAAGCGTCCGGATCTCCTGCTTGGTGATGAAGACTACTGCGTACAGGAACTCGTTCCAGAAGTAGATGAAGTTGAGAATCATCGTCGTCGCCACCGCGGGCCGGGCGATCGGAAACATGACGCGCCAGAACATGCTCCAGTCGGTGCATCCGTCGATCCGCGCCGCCTCCTCCAGCTCTTGCGGGATCTGAGCGAAGAAGGCCCGCAGAAGATAGATTGTTACCGGCAGCTCGGTCGCGACGTAGACCACGATGAGACCCGCCAGTGTGTTGAAGAGCCCGTACTTGATGAGAATCTGAAACAAGGACAGGATCATGATCTGTGGGGGGAACATGATCGAGAGAAACAGCATGAGGAAGAGTGGCTCCCGCCACGGGAAGGCGAAGCGGCGGCGGGCGAACCCGTAGCCGGCCATGGCGCCGACTACCGTGATGATGGCGACGGCCGTCACGGTCACGATGGCGCTGTTCTTGAAATAGGTCGCGTAGCCGAACTCGGTCCAGGCCGTGACGAACTTCCAGAAGTGCGGCGGAACGGGCAGGCCGTAATGGTTCTTGTAGATCTCGTCGGTCGTCCGGAGGGACATCATGGCGGTCCAGAGATACGGCCCGGCCGAGAAGGCTGTGTACAGCAGCACCGGCACCATGAGGAGGGCCTTGGTGGCTTTGGCACGCATCAGAATTCCAATGCCTCGCGGCGCTGCAGGAACCGCGTGAGCCCGACGGACAGCCCGAAGATGATGACGAACCACAAGACCGCGATGGCGGAGGGATATCCCAGGTCGAGCGTCTTCCACTCGAAGGCCCGCTTGATCACGTAGGTCGCCACCGTCTCGGTGCCCCACATGGGTCCGCCCCGGGTCATGACCCAGACCAGCGCGAATTGCTTCATCTTGCCGATGAAATCCAGGATGGCCAGGTTCACCATTGTCGGGCGCAGCAGGGGAACGACGATGTGAAAGAGCCGGTGCCAGGGGCCCGCCCCATCCACGCGGGCCGCCTCCAGGTATTCCATGGGGATAGCGTGAATCGCCGCCAGCATGACGACCATGTTGAAACCGGCGAACATCCAGGTCGTCACCAGGATCAGCGCCGGCAGGGCCGTCGTCGGACTTGCCAGCCAGGCTTGCGCATATTCGCCGAGGCCCACGGCGCGCAGGACGAGGTTGGCCATCCCCCAGTCGTAGTTGTAGACCCACAGCCAGATGACGCCCACCACGGGATAGGACATGAGGAGCGGCGTGAACCACACGGTGCGGAAGAACCGGGCGAAGGGAACCTTGCCGTGCAGGATGAAGGCGAGGACGAGCGCCAGCGGGATGTCCACGATGGGAGCCACCACGGCCCAGGTCATGGAGTTGCGCGCCGCACGCCAGAAGACGTCGTCCGCGCTCAGGATCTCGTTGAAATGCTGAAAGCCGACGAACTCATACGTCATCCCCAGGTCCATCCGCAAGGTGTGGACGCTGTTGTAGAAGGTGACGAGGACGGGATAGATGATGAACGCAAAGTAAAAGAACAGGGCGGGACCCAGAAACAGCCCGATCGCACCCCACGGACGTCGTGCGCGCGGAACGGCGGCGCGCACGTCACCGACGGTCGCGGTTACCTTAGGGATCGTCTCTGGGGGGCCGATGCGCATGCGTCTTCTCTGGCATCCCCGACCCAATACTTTTCGGCTGAGCGCTGACGGCCGAGGGGCCGCCGTTACTTGCCCTTTTGCCGCGCGTCTTCCAGCTTCGCCAGGGCGTCATCCACGCCGATGAGCCTGTTCGGCAGGCCCTGGTTGACCGTGGCCACCCAGACCTCCCAGAGCCCGGGCTTCATGAGGGCCTTGACGTCCTGAGTCGTCAGTTCCACCCACTTGCTGGCCGTGTTGACCTTTCCGAATTCCTCGAAGTACCACTTGATCGGGGAGTCGATCCTGGCCGGGTCTGTCTTGATCCCGGTCTGGATGCCGGTCTGCGCCATCCACATGTTGCCCACCTCGACATCCGCGAATGCGTTGGCGACCTCCAGGGCCAGCTTCAGGTTCGGGCTCTTGGCGGCGACGGCCAGCGAACCGGCGACACTCAGGAATTTCTGACCGTGCCCCTTGCCGTCCTTTATCAGCGGGTAATTCAGTAATCCCAGCTCGAAGTCCTTGGGCTGCCCGCCCTTGTCCGGGGGCACGAAGGCCCGGCCGGTGTACCAGGAGCCCACTGGGAACATGCAGGCCTTCTGCTCGGTGTGGAAGTAGCGATGGGCGTCGGCCAGGGTCATGCTCGTGAGGGTCTTGGCGTAGGCCCCGAGGTCAATTAACTCCCGGTAGTACTTCATCGTCTCGACCACCCGCGGGTCCTTCCAGGAGAGCTCGCCGCGCGCCAGCTTTTTCAAATCATCGACCCCCAGCTTGCTGAGCAGGAGGGCGGTCGGGATGTAGAGGGCCGTCCACTCGCGGTCCGCCGCCCCAGTGGCGAAGGCCGCGTACCCGGCCTTGGCGCACTTCGACACGACGCCCTTGAACTCGTCTTGCGAGAAGGCGTAGCTCGCCGGAACGGTGATGCCGAGCTGCTTGAACATCTTTTTGTTGAAATAGATCTCATCGGACGAGGCCTCCACGGGGATGGCCCACGTGCCCATCTTCCCAGCCGGTCCCGGCCGGGTCCAGAAGGCCTTGCCGTACGGCTCGATGTTTTCCCAGCGGATTGCCTCGGTCATGTCCGCCAGCCAGCCGGTCTGGATGAATTCCGGCACGTCAATGTCGTAGTAGAACACATCCGGGAAGCCGGAGCCGGCCGTGAAGGCCGCCTGCAGGATCGGCCACATGTTCTTCTTCTCGTAATAGGTGATGGTCACTGTATTGCCGGGATGCTTGGCCTCGAAGCGCCGCTTGGCCTCATTCAGAACCACTTTCTTCGTGTCCTGCGTCGCCCAGTGGCTCCACCAGGTGAGGTCCGCCGCGTGCGCGAAACCCCACGATACCACGGTCAGGACACACGCCAGGAGTAGCACGCCGCTCTTCTTCGCTTGCATGGCTCGCACCTCCGTCATCGGTGGGGCGCGTGACGCGCCCAGGGCGTATGGGTGACGCGGGTTACGGGCTCGAAGCCCGCACGATGAGTGCCGGCTGAAGCAGGATCTGTCGGGGGGCCGCGGGGCCGACGCCGTCCAGCCGGTCGAACAGGATTTCCGCCGAAAGCGCACCGATTCGTCGCATGGGAACGGCCACGGTCGTCAGCGGCACCTACGTGCACGCCGCGTAGGGAAGACGGTCGTAGCGGATTACCTGACGGCTGCCGGTTCCCTCACCGGCGCGTCCGCGGGCAGGTCGATCACCGGATCCCGTTCCACGATCTTGTCGATCGAGACGCCCATGGAGGCATCGGTCTCCCGGTCTACGCGGATCTCGACGAGGACGGGGATCTTCCGGCTGTTGGACTCATGGACGGCCCAGGCCAAGGCCGGCTTGATCTCCTCCGGTTTCAAGACGCGCTTGCCGGCGCCGCCGAAACCTTCCATGATCTTCACGAAATCGGGCCCGTAGCCGTCCCCGTAGCCGATATTGACGCCGTAGTCCATGTGGTACATATACTTGGATGGTTGCCGGATCAGGGACAGGTAGCCGTTGTTCAGCATGACCATCACATAGGCCACGTTGTTCTGCACGGCGGTGGCCAAGTCCCCAAGGAGGAATTGGAAGGAGTAGTCCCCGACCACGCCCACCACCTGCGCGTTGGGCTTGCCCAGCTTGATGCCCATGCACGCCGGCACCTCCCAGCCCAGCGGACCCGCCTGCCCGCAACAGAAGTACGTGTATGGCCGCTGAATCTCCTGGAACTGGCCCGACCAGATCTGATACAGGCCGATCGCCGTCACGAAGATCGTGTCTTCGTCGAAGAACTCATTGATCTCCTTGAAGACACGCTGGGGCTTCAAAGGCACCTGGTCGAAATCCATCTTGCGGCGGAAGCGCCGCTTGTAGTCCGCGGCCGTCTTGGACCACTCACCGGGCGACCGCTTGGGCGTCATCTCCTTGGCCACCCGCATCAGGGCTTCCACCGCCAGCTTGGCGTCCGCGACGATGCCGAGATCCGGGGGGAACACCTTGCCGATCACGGTCGGCTCGATATCGATGTGGATGAACTTGCGCTCGCCCCGATAGATGGCCAGGTCGCCAGTGTGCCGCTCGGCGAATCGGTTGCCGATGGAGAGCACCAGATCGGATTCCAGGAACAGCTTGTTCCCGGCGCGCGTGTTGGTCTGAAGACCCACGCGGCCGCCGTACAGCGGATGGTTGAAGGCGATGCCGCCCTCGGCCATGTACGTTGGGATTACCGGTACCTGGAGATACTCGGCCAACTCGACGAACTGCTGGCTGGCCCGGGCCAGCATTACCCCGCCGCCCATCATCAGGATCGGCCGTTTGGCCTTGAGGAGCATCTCTATGGCTCGCCGAATCTTGCGGGCGTCCGGGGACGGCTTGAAGATCTCTAACGGGGCGTCGATGTCGGGATCGTACTCCACCTCGCCTCGCTGTACGTTCAGCGGCAGGTCGATGAGCACCGGTCCGGGCCGCCCTTCGCGGGCGATCCGGAAGGCCTCGCGAAACACCTGGGGGATCTGGGCGGATTCCTTGACGCAGTAGCTCTTCTTGGTCACCGGTTTGGCAATCTCGGCGATGTCGACCGCCTGGAAGGCCTCAGTGTGAAGTCTTTCCGTGAGGGCCTGCCCGGTGATGCAGATCATCGGGATGGAGTCCCCCACGCAGGTATAGAGGCCGGTGATCATGTTGGTGCCGGCCGGCCCGGAGGTGCCGATAGCCACCCCAACCTTGCCTGTGATGCGCGCCCAGCCGTCGGCGGCGTGGGTGGCTCCCTCTTCGTGGCGCATGGTGAAGTGCTTGATCTTGGAGGACTTGGAGAGGGCCTTGTAGAGCGGCAGGATGGCTGCGCCGGGTATGCCAAAACAGACATCCACGCCCTCGCTCTCCAGGATCTTCACGGCGGCTTCCATCACGGGCATCTTGGGCATCGAGAGACCTCCGAACTGGTAAGGCGCTCGGCCCGAGGCCAAGCGCCCTTCCGCGTTGTCAAGTGATCAGGACGAAAAACCGGCTACGACACAAGCCTCGCGCTGCCCTTTGGCGGAGCGGCATGGGCAATCGAGCGTGCCGGGTGCTCCTTCTTACGCCCCTCCGGCGACGGGGATCAGCACCGACAGCGCGTCACCATCCTGCACCGGCGTCTCCAGCCCCCGCAAGGCGCGAATGTCGCGTCCGTTCAGCTCGACGAACAGATAGGCGAGGAGGCCGCCTTTCCCGGTGTCGAAGAGGCGGCCGTCGAGCCCGTGGTAGGCGGCAACCAGCGCCTCCAGGACGGTTCGCACGGTGGCCCCCGACTCTATGTCGAGCTGCACCGATGGCCGCCCGATGATACGGGCCATGTCGAACATCGTGCGAACCGTCACCGTCGACACGCTGCCCTCCGACCCCGGCGCCTCAGGCGCGCGGCAGATCCGCCACCAGGGCCTCCAGGCCCAAGGCCTTCAACCGCTCCGGCGTCGGCACGCCCCGGGCATCCCAGCCGTGCAGCCGGTAGTACTCGTCCAACATGAAATCCCGGTCCTCCGGCGAGATGCGATGCCCCTGGGAGGCCCCGGTCTTCAGCGGCTCCATCAGCAGGCGCTCCGGCAGTGTGTCGTCCGCTCGCGTGAAGCCGGCCCGGAGGTTCCAGACCCGGGCGACGTTCGTGAGCCGCTCGCCCACCCGCACGACATCCTCGGGCGTCACGTCGTACCCCTGGGCCGCCCGCCAGAAATCAGCCACAAGCTTGGGCCCCAGGTCCTTGGGCAAGAGCGCCAGCCGAACCACAAAGGTGCACAACATGGACGAATCCTTGACCGCGGCCCCCACATCCTGGTTGAAGATCGTGAGGGCGGCTTTCCCCTCGATGGCCAGGCGATCCACCGCGTGGGGCACGGGGATGCCGAACACCTCCTGCTCCGAGTGCCCGCGAGAGTGATCCGCACCCGTGTAGGCGGTCATGTAGTTGAGGCCCATGGCCTTGAGCCCCCGGGGATCGTAGCCGGGGAACTCCAGCCCCTTGACGTGCATCGCGTATTTTGGAGCCTCCCCGCCGATTCGCTCGGCGGCCAGCCGGCTGCCTTCGGCCAGGAGATCGCCGATTCCCTCGCGGTAGGCAACCTTCCGGAGGACAGCAACCGCGGCCTCGTGATTGCCGAACTTGAGGTCCAGGCCGTCGGTGTCCTTTCGCGTCAGGATGCCACGCTCGTACAGCTCCATGGCCATGGCCACCGTGGCGCCGAAGGAGACGGTGTCCAGTCCCAGCTCGTCGCAGAGCCGATCCATGGCGATGCAGGCGCCCATGTCCGTGATGCACATGTCGCTCCCCAGGGAGTAGAGCGACTCGAACTCGGGCCCCTCGCTCGTATACCCGGCGTATGGACCGGAGCTGACCGTGCGCACCTGACCGGCCATGACCGGGCACTGGTCGCACGAGTAGTGACGCGTGCGGAAACCGGTTCCGGCCTGAGCCCCGATAGACAGGTACTCCTCGCCTGCCGGCTCCTGGAAATTCCTCGCCGGCATGTCGCCCTGCTTCACGGTCAGCTCCACGTTGCCCGCCGTGCCGAAATTCCTGAACCGATGGTACAGGACAGGGCTGTCCTTCATTGCCGCGTGGAGAACCTTGACCGCCTCCTTGAACGCGGCAGGATCCGCCAGCGGCGGAAGATCCTGTTTGCCTCGCACGGCGATGGCCTTCAGATTCTTGGCCCCCATCACCGCCCCCAAGCCCTTCCGTCCGGAGGCGCGGCGCTCGTTGATGATGGCGGCGTACTTCACCAGACGCTCGCCGGCCGGGCCGATGCACGCGATGCGGATATTGCCGTCGTGAAGCGCCTGTTGCATGTAGTGCTGCGTGTCGATTGTGCTGAGCCCCCAGTATTCCTGCGCATCGCGGATCTCGACTTTGCTGTCGCTGACCCAGAGGTACACGGGGGCCTCGGCCTTGCCTTCCACGATGATGGCTTGGACACCCGTCGCCCGGAGCTCGTTGGGAAAGAAGCCCCCCGAGTTGGCGTAGCCCACCGTGCCCGAGAGAGGCGACTTGGCGACGAAGGCCACGCGGCTGCAGGTCGGCGCCGAGGTTCCAACCAGGAAGCCCGTGCTCACAAACAGCTTGTTGTCGGGGCCCAGGGCGTCCACCCGAGGATCCACCTCGTCATAGAGAAGCTTGATGGCCGCAGCCGCACCGCCCATGAATTGCCGCGCCAGGGCGTCCGGGTACGGCTGCTCCGTAATTTGCCCGGTGGTCAGGTTCACTCGCAGGATCTTCCCCATCATCATGGTTCTTCCTCCTCGTTCGCT
>Ga0113563_10000885_pt1 | contig 15880 bp, 15 predicted proteins | sample Mud3Dept3metaG_FD_80117 | JGI IMG/M metagenome (GOLD analysis project Ga0113563, IMG submission 80117) | Freshwater wetland microbial communities from Ohio, USA, analyzing the effect of biotic and abiotic controls - Mud 3 Core 4 Depth 3... | ecosystem: Environmental > Aquatic > Freshwater >...
CCCAGACCGAGCAGCGTGCGGGCGAGGTTCTGCAGCGTCGGGAAGGGCTCGAAGATCAGCCACGAGACCGCGATCGCCAGAGGCACCTTGGCGTTGTTGAAGACCGCCGCCGTGCCTTCCCGGCTCCGACGCACCCCGACGTTCCAGAGGAAGAATCCCAGACCGGAAGGTACGAGTCCGAGGTAGAGAACGGTGGCCACCTGCGTGGCCGTGAGGGCGGACAGGGCGTCGAGCATGCCGGCGCTCAGGCTTACGGGGATCGCGGTGAGGAGTGCGCTCCCCAGATAGAGAGAGGCGAAGACCTCGGAATCGCGGATGGAGGCGGCGGGAGGAAGCAGGCGGCGGTACCACACCTGCCCGGCGGCAAAGGCGAGGTTGGACAGCTGCACGAGGGCAACGCCGATGAGGTCGGCCGTGGGGCTGCCATACGAGACGAGCCACGCCGCGGCCACGCTGACGACCGCGGCGAGGAAATCGCGCGCCCGAAAGGTTCGGGAAAGCAGGTCGGCGAGCAGCACGACGTAGATCGGCGTGAAGATCGTCCAGAGCGCCACCTCCGAGGCTTTCAGGTAGCCGAAGGAGGCGAGGTAGGCGGTGTACATGAGCCCGTATTGCACGGCACCGCAGAGGAGCAGCATAGCGAGCGTCCGTCGGGGGATGCCGCCGGGGCGACACCATGGCGCGAACAGCAGCGTGGAGAGGCTCAGGCGCAGAAAGGCAACGAGATGCGCCGGCACCCCCGCAAGCTGCGTCTTGATGAGCCCGAACGAAAAAGCCCAGATCAGCGATGCGGCCAGCAATGCGATCATCTAGAACTCGTGCAACGATGCGCGGCTCGCCTGAGGGACCTCGCACCGGACGCCCAGGACGGCGCCGTTCCTGCTCTCTGCCTAATCGGCGCTCCTGTACTGCGTGGCCTTGATGGCCTCTTCGCGAATCAGGTCGAGGGCCTGCTTCTTGAGCCGGAGGAAGGTGTCGGACGTTTTCAGCTCGTAGCTGCGCGGGCGCTCCAGCGGGACGTCGATCTCGGCTTTGATGCGCCCCGGCCGGGCCGTCATGACGAAGACCCGGTCCGAGAGAAAGACTGCCTCCTCCACGTCGTGGGTGACGAAGAGGATGGTCTTGTGGAACTCCTCCCAGACCCGGGTAAGCAGCTCCTGCATGAGCGCGCGGGTCTGAGCGTCCAGCGCACCGAACGGCTCGTCGAGGAGGAGAACGTCCGGGTTGTTCGCAAGGGCCCGCGCGATGGCCACCCGCTGCTTCATGCCTCCCGAGAGCGCCTTGGGATATGCACGCTCGAAACCCCGCAGGCCGACCTTGTTGACGAATTCCAGCGCGGTGTTCTCTCGCTCGCCCTTGGGTGTGCCGGACAGCTGCAGGCCGAACTGGATGTTCTCTTTGACCGTGAGCCATGGGAAGAGTGTGTAGCTCTGAAACACCATGCCTCGATCCCGCCCGGGACCGGTGATGGCCCGGCCGTCCAGGTAGACCGCCCCGCCCGTCGGGCGCACGAGTCCGGCGACGACCCGCAGCAGCGTGGTCTTGCCGCACCCAGATGGACCCAGGATGGTCGCGAACTCCTTGTTGTGGATCGCCACGGACACGTCATCGATCGCGGTGACGTGGTGATCTCCCGACCGGTAGTGCTGCGAGACGTTCCGGATGTCCAGTTTGACCTGCTCGACCATCCTCAATCCAAAAACCGGCGATTCGGCAACTTGGCAGTTCGGCGACTAGGTAGGACGTGGCCCGCCCTCCGCAGTGGCCTGATCGTCCGGTGGCCCATTTGCCTAATTGCCAAATCGCCCAGTTGCCGAATTGCCTTCTTGTTTAGGCGGCCCACGGGAACAGCCAGCGCTGGAGCCACTTGAATAGGTAGTCGGTGATGATCCCGAGCACCCCGATGGCCAGGATGCCGAAAATGATGCTGCCCGTTTGCAACATGCGCTGGGCGTTGATGATCATGTACCCGATGCCCGACTCAGCCGCGACGAGCTCGGCGACGATGATGTACGTCCAGGCCCACCCCACGATGATGCGCAACGTGTCCAGGATTCCGGGGAGGCTGGCCGGCAGCAAGACCCGGCGGATGACCTGGAGGCGCTTCGCGCCCAGCGTGTACGCCGTCTCCAGCATCTCCTTGGGCACGCTCGACGCCACCACCGCGATCATGAGGATCAACTGGAAGAAGCTTCCAACGAAGATGATGGCGATCTTTTCCACGTCGCAGATCCCCAGCCAGAGAATGAACAGGGGAATGAAGGCCGAGGCCGGCATGTACCGGATGAATCCCACCAGGGGTTCCAGCAGGGCTTCGAAAGCCTTGAAGGTCCCCATCAGCAGGCCGAGGGGGACGCCGAGCGCCGCGGCGAGGAGGAAGCCGGCCAAGACCCGGTACGTGCTCATGAAGATGTCGGTGGCGAAGCCGAACTGCGCGAACTGCTCGATACCGGCCAGCAGGACGCGGTGCGGCGGCGGCAGGAAAAGCGCGCTGATGAACCCCCCGTACGTCGCGATGGACCAGGCGATCAAGACGAAGGCGAGACTTGCCACCCCGAGGCCCACGTACACGTGGGCGGGGATGGGCTCCCGCGGGCTCAGGTAGTCCGCCAGTCGACGCTCGGCGTGCGGTGTCGATTGCGTGGGACGCTGAGTCATGCGCCGCACCACAAACACACCAAGGCACCCTGGGGCTCCCGTGCTGAATCCGAGAAGCCCCGTGGTGCCTTGGGAGGGAGATCCGTCCGGAGAGCCGCCGGCAGCTGGGCCGCCGACGCCATCCGCTTACTCGAGGAACGAGGCGTCGATCAGGTCGGCGACGTTGGGCTTGTTCTTGATCAGCTTCAAGTCGTACCACACATCCGCGGCCCGCTGGCTCGTCGCTGCGAGCTTTCCGCCGGCCGCAAACCAGTCCTTGTTCTCCTTGGCCCCGTAGAAAATCACGCCGGCCTTCTCGATGGCGAAGATATCGGGAGTCAGGTTGGAGAACTTGGCCATGATGGCGTCGGCCTCGGCGGTGTTGGACTGCATGAACGCGATGGCCTCATTCCAGGCGGCGACGATCTTCTTCACGTCGGCCCCGCGCTTGGCCAGGAATTCGGGCTTGAACCCCAGGGAATCCACGATGATCCCGGGCGTCTTGTCGCTGGAGTACAAGACGTGGCCGTGGGGCGTGGCCTTCGCGCGGTGGAGCCAGGGCTCCCAGGTGATGGCCGCATCCACCTTCTCGGCCACGAAGGCCGCCCCGGCATCCGGGGCCCGCATGTCCACCATCTTGAGGTCGGAGAGTTTCATACCGTTCTGCGTAAGGACGTAGTTGAGCCAGAAGTAGCTGGCTCCGCCGCCCATTTGCCCGGCCACGGTCTTGCCCTTCAGGTCCTGGATGGTCTTGATGTCCTTCTTGGCGACGAGGCCGTCCGCGCCATGGGATGCGTCGAGTACCAGGACCTGCTTGACAGGGATGGGGGTCTCGGCCGCCGCAGTCATGACCAGCGTATCCACGGTGGTGGCGAAGCCCTGGATGCGGTCGGCCGCGAAGGCGGCGCGGCGGTCGACCGGGCTGTTGATGACGACAACGTCGACATCTAAACCGCGCTTCTGGAAGAAGCCCTTCTCCTTGGCGAGGTAGAGCGGAGCATACCCGAGCCAGACGGACACGGCGATCTTGATGTTCTCGCCCGCGAACGCCGTCCCGGCGAACAGGAGCGACGCCACCAGCAGGCCGACGACCCACACTTTCTTCATGCGTGCTTCCTCCTCCAGTACACCGATGCCACGTGGATGGTGCTCGCGAGTTGCCTTGACGAGGGACGGGGCCCGGATCACCAGGCAGGGCGCAGACTCGCAAACCGCGCGGATAGTACCATCACTCGGAATAGTGTCAACGGCAAAGTGGGAGACGCGTTAGGCCGCAGAGGCGCGAGGGCGGGGAAGCGTAGGGACGAGGATGCGGGGACGTGGTGCAGTGGCGGGGCGGTGGCCGGCACGCGTGGGGGCGAGCGAGAGATCGGCTGGATGCGTCATTGCTTCAACAACGCAATTGCGCAACCGGGGAAAGCGGAGTACAAAAAGAGCCTCGCGCCGAAAGGGGCGAGGACGGGAGGGTAGACGCCCGGGACCGGAGGAGGCCGCGGATGGTTGCACATGATGCGCGTGGGGCACTGTCGGGCATCCGCGCATGATGCGGAATTCGCTTATCCGGGTTGCGGGTTGGCTCGGGCCCGTCCTCCTCCGCGCGTGGTTTTCGACGATCCGGCTCCGGTGGGTTGGGGGAGCGGAGGTACATCCCGACCCTCACCGGCGACGCCACGGTATCTACGTCTTCTGGCATCAGCGCCTGCTCTGCTTCGCCTATACCCACGGCCCCTACCGGCCACGCATCTTGGTGAGTCGGTCGCACGACGGCGACCTGATCGCCCGGGTGGCGACGGGCCTCGGATGCTTCCCCGTCCGGGGATCCAGTCGGCGGGCAAGGATCGAGGCGATGCGCGGGCTTCTGGCCGAGACTGCGAGTGGCTGCGATTTCGGTATCACGCCGGACGGCCCCCTCGGTCCCCGCCACGTTTTCAAGGCGGGTGCCATATACCTAGCGTCCCAGAGCGGGATTCCCATCGTGCCGATCACGGTGAGCTATGGCCGGTGCTGGCGTTTCAAGAGCTGGGACGAGTTCCTCTTGCCGTGGCCCTTCACGTGGGGCGTCGTCCATGTGGGTGCGGCGGTTACGGTCCCGCCGGGCTTGGACGCCTCCGGCTTGGAAACGTGGCGGTTGAGGTTGGAGGAGTTACTGCGGCGTCATACCCAGACGACCGACGAGCGTGCCAGAGAACTGTATCTGTCTGGCCGGGCCCGGCGCGACCTTTAGCCCGCATCATTCGCGAGTGCAGCTCGCGAATGATGCGGGCTTAGCAGTGGCCATTTCGGCGAATTTCGAATAAACTCGTGACGGTCGAGAGGTCGTCGGTTGCACACCGGGAGGGTTGCGATGGAGCAGCGACGGTTGGGGCGGACCGGGCACCTGAGCAGTGTCGTGACGTTCGGGACCGCCGGGATCGGCAAGGTTGACCAGGCGACGGCCGACCTGGCTATTCAGCTCGCCCTCGATCGCGGGGTGAATCACTTCGACGTGGCGCCCCGGTACGGCGAGGCCGAGGTGCGCCTCCAGCCGTGGATGTCGTGCATCCGCGAGCGCATTTTTTTGGGATGCAAAACGGGCCAGCGGACTCGCGATGCCGCTACCGGGGAGTTGCACCGCTCGCTGGCGCGCCTGGGAACCGATCGGTTGGATCTCTACCAGCTTCACGCCGTGGGGAAGCTCCACGAACTGGACGAGTGCACGGCGAAGGGCGGCGCCCTGGAGACGCTCATCGAGGCCCGCGAGTCAGGGATCACCCGCTGGCTCGGCATCACCGGCCACACCCACGACGCGCCGCGCACCCACCTGGAGGCCCTGCGCCGCTTCGACTTCGACACGGTGATGTTTCCGCTCAATTTCGTCCTGTGGTCGAACCCTCAGTATCGGCGGGACGCCGAGGCCCTCCTGGACTATTGCCTCCGGAAGGATGTAGGGGTTCACATCATCAAGACCGTCGCCAAGGACCCCTGGGGCGATCGCTCCAAGACGCACACGACCTGGTACGAGCCGTTCACGGACCAGGCAACCATCGATCAGGCCGTGGCGTTCGTGCTGTCCCAGTCGGTCACGACGCTCACGAGCGCCGGCGACGTGACGGTCCTGCCGAAGGTGCTGTCCGCGGCGGAGCGGTTCCGGCCGCTGGACCCGACGGCGCAAGAGGCTCTCGTGGCGACGGCAGAGCGGTATCATTCTCCCTTTGTCGGATCCTGGGCGTGACGCGGGAGTCGCCATTCTTCCATGGACATCTTGCCGCTCCTGGACGAGCTCCAGACCATCGCCTGCAACGGGCTGAACTTCGCAACGGGGCCGTACGACCGGGAGCGCTACGAGCGCCTCCTGCAGCTGGCCAGCAGGTACTATGGTCAGGCGCTGGATCTTCCACCGCCCGAGGTGCGCCGGCGCCTTCGCGCGGAGCTGGGATACATCACTCCGAAGGTCGGCGCCGAGGCGGCAATCTTCGACCGCGAGGGGAACATGCTCCTGGTCCGCCGGTCAGACGACGGGCGCTGGTGTCTGCCCTGCGGCTGGGTGGAGCCCAACGAATCACCCGCCGAGGCGGCGGTGCGGGAGGCGCGCGAAGAGACGGGACTCATCGTCCGGGCCAACCGGCTCGTGGATGTGTTTACTCGGAAATCGGACCAGGGGTTCGGGCCTCACAGTGCCATCGCCATCGTGTATCTGTGCGACGTCGTTGCCGGGACGATCCAGGCGTCCCACGAGGTCACCGAGGTCCGCTACTGCCGCATCGCCGACGTGAGCGATTGGCACGAGCGGCACCGCGAGTACGCCGAGGTTGCACACGCTGCGTGGCGTGCGAATCGGGTAGCAGGCTGCTGAAAAAGGCCCATCTACGGCGTTGTCACCCTCCCGCGGCGCTGCGACGTACGTGGTGAGTACGCCTCGCGCCTCGGATCGGGTGCCGCCTTGTAGCTGGACCTTTTTGAGCAGCCTGTTAGCCCGCATTATTGGCGAAGAGAGGCTGCAAATGATGCGAGAATCGCGAAATCCCAATTGTCAATGACCAACGGCCGATGCGGCCATCCGGAGAGACCTTGACTGCACGTTTTGTGTTCTCGCCACCATTGGTCATTGGAAATTGGTCATTGGTCATTCGCTCCAGATTGGTCACGGTCCCTTCGCAAATAATCCAGGTCAATGGAGAGGCGGGATGAGCTTGATGGAAAAGGGAGGTGCGATGGACTGGGAGGCGGCGTACGCGGCACGCATGGCGCGGGTTGAGCCTTCGCCCATCATGGAACTGATCCGGGTGATGGGAACGCGTCAGGTCATCAATTTCGCGTCGGGCCTTCCGGACCCGACCGGCTTTCCGACGGATGCCCTGCGAGACGGCGCGGCGGCCGTTCTGGCCGAGGACTGGCGCGGCGGTCTGCAGTACGGCGAGGCGGAAGGCTTCCGTCCGCTCCGCGAGTGGGTGGCAGCCGATCTGAGCCGGCGGGGCGTGTCCACGGCGCCGGAACAGGTTCTGATCGTGAGCGGCTCGCAGCAAGGGATCGACCTCGTGGCGCGCAGCCTGTTGCAGCCCGGCGATGTGGTGCTGACGGAGAACCCGAGTTACCTGGCGGCCCTGCAGGTCTTCGCCTCCTACGAAGCGACGGTCCGGCCCATCCGCACCGATGCGGACGGGATCGACATCGAGCCGGCGACGGCGGCGCTCGGCCAGGCGGACGTGAAGCTCTTGTACGTGATGCCGAGCCACCAGAACCCCTCCGGGGCAACGCTGGCGGAGGTGCGACGCCGTCCCTTGCTGGAGGCAGCTCTGGCCGCGGGCATCCCCATCCTGGCGGACGAGGCGTACTTGGACCTGCGGTACGATCCGGGCGAACCCGCGCCGCTCGCGGCGTCCCTTCCCGGGGCGCCGGTGATCTCGGTGGGGACGTTCAGCAAGGTGATCGCCCCCGGACTGCGGGTGGCGTGGCTGGCCGGGCCGGAGGCGGTGGTTGCACGCCTGGCCCTCCTGAAGCAGGTCACCGATCTCCACACCAGCTCCCTGACTCAGCGGCTGGTCTATCGCTATGTATCCGGCGGGCACCTTCCGGCACAGGTGGCGCGGTTGCGAGCGGCCTACCGAGAGAAGCGGGACGCCTTCCTGCGGGCGCTGGACCGGCACCTGGCCGGCAAGGCGACGTGGACCAGGACGGCCGGGGGGATGTTCGTGCTGCTCCGGTTGCCCGCCGGCCGGCCGGCAGCGGCTCTGCTCCCCGCGGCACTGGACCACGGTGTGGCCTTCGTCCCCGGCGGGCCGTTCTTCGCGGCCGGCGGCGGCGAGGAGACCATGCGCCTGAACTTCGTCAGCCCGGCCCTGGACCAGATCGACGACGGCGTTGCACGGCTGACCAAGGCCATCGACGCCTAGGAGGCTGCCGAACCAGCTTTTTTTCAGGCTGCTCAAAAAGGTCCAGATGCAAGGCGGCAAGCGATGCGCGGTGCGAGGCGTACTTGGTCCGTACGCCGCAGCAGCGCGCGAGTGCGCCAACGCCGCAGACGGGCCTTTTTCAGCGGCCGCCCAAGGAGGGCGCCATGCAGCTTCGACTCTTACGGCATGCAACCTCTGTGTTGTGGGTCAACGGTATCCGCATCCTCATAGATCCCATGCTCAGCCGGGCGCGGGCCATGGACCCGGTGCAGGACGCGGCTGACGGGCGGCGGATTCCTCTGGTGGAGCTGCCGCTCGACGACGAGGGGTTGCGCAGGCTGATTGGCCGGCTGGATGGGGTTTTGGTGACGCACCTGCACCGCGATCATTTCGATACCCGCGCCGCCGAGCTCCTACCGAAGACGCTGCCGATCGTTTGCCAACCGCCTGACGCGGATCGGCTGGCGCAACTGGGCTTCCAGACGCTCGTGCCGATCGAGACAGACCACGAGTGGCGGGGCATCCGGATCGCCAGGACCGGCGGCCGACACGGCACGGGTGAGATTGGCGAGCGGATGGGGACCGTGTCGGGGTTCGTCCTGCGCGTCCCCGGGGAGCCGAGCCTCTACCTTGCCGGGGACACGATCTGGTGCGGCGAAGTCGAGGCGAGCATCGTTGGACTGTGGCCGGATGTGATCGTCGTGAACTCGGGCGCGGCACAGTTCAAGAGCGGCGGCCCCATCACGATGACCGCCGAGGACGTGGTCCGCGTCTGCCGGGCGGCCCCGCACGCCACGGTGGTCGCCGTGCACATGGAGGCGCTGAATCACTGCGTGCTCAGCCGCGCCGATCTCGGGTCGGTTCTGGATGAGGCGGGCGTTCTCCAGCAGGTATGGATTCCCGCCAACGGGGAATCGCTCACGTTTCCCTGAAACGAGGTCGGATGATGCTGCGGATCACGCGGGACAAGAGTGCGTACTCCCTGGACAAGGCCCACGCGCCGGTCGCCGTCATCGACCCCGGCGCGGAACTCCTGTTCGAGACCTGGGACGCGCGCACGGGCACCATCCGAAGCGAGCGGGACCTCCTCGACAAGCCTCACCCGCAGGGTCCAAACCCGGCCACCGGTCCGGTGTTCGTGCGCGGCGCCGAGCCGGGGGATGCGCTGGTGGTGCATATCCTCGACATCGCTCTCGGCGAGCGAGGTTACACCGGCACACGGCCCGGCCAAGGTATCCTCGGGCATACGATCTCCGCGCACCGGACAAAGCTCGTCGAGATTGCGGACGGCATGGTCGTCTTCAACGACCGGATTCGCTTCCCGGCACGCCCCATGGTCGGCGTGATCGGCGCGGCGCCCGCGGGAGAGGGTATCGGTACGCTCTGCCCGGGGCCGCACGGCGGCAACATGGACCACAATGACGTCCGAGCCGGGGCGCGGGTGCACCTGCCGGTGTTCGTGGCGGGCGCGCTCCTGTTCATCGGGGATGTACACGCCTGCATGGGCGACGGCGAGATTTCAATCACCGCGCTGGAGGTTCCCGGAGAAGTGCGAGTGCGGGTGGATCTCATCAAAGGCGAAGGAATCCGACGGCCGTGGATCGAGCTTCCCGATTCCTGGATCACGACCGGCGACGGGCCGGGCGTCGCCGACGCGATCCGCGTCGCCGCCGAAGAGATGGCGCACTTCCTCATGCATCGGCTGGGGCTCTCGGCCGACGAGGCGTACATGCTGCTGTCCGTCCGAGGCGACGCCCGGGTCTCGCAGTGTGCCGAACCCACCGTGGTGGCGGCGACGGCCCGCATGGTCATGCCGCGGCTCTGAGCGGCGGCATCTCCCGACCCCTCATGCCATTTGTCTACATCCTCCAGTGCGCTGACGGCTCGCTCTACACGGGCATTGCCAAGGACATGGCGCGTCGCCTCGCCGAGCACGCCGCGGGCCGCGCCTCGCGGTACACCCGCGTCCGCCTCCCCGTGACCCTGGCATGGTGCCGCCGAGTACGCACGTGGAGCCACGCGCTTCGGGAGGAGTATCGAATCAAACGCCTCCCGCGGGGGGCCAAGCTGCTCATCATCCGGACGAATCGGCAGCCGGCGAAGCGCGCAGATCGGCGCGCGCGGCGAGGAAACGAATGAGCGGGACGCTCCTGTTGAGCTGCGAGGGGATCGGGAAGTCGTACGGCGTCCAGCCGCTATTCCGGGACCTGTCGTTCGCCCTGTACGAGGGGGATCGCGTTGGTCTCGTGGGCCCCAACGGCTCCGGCAAGACCACGCTGCTCCGGATCCTCGCCGGCATGGATGCGCCGGATGGGGGGACCCGGTCGCAGCGGCGATTCCTACGTCTGGGCTACGTGCCCCAAGACCCGGTGCTGCCCGCGGACCGCACCGTGGAGGCGGTCCTGGCCGACGCGGTGCCTCCCGAGCGCCGCGAGACCGTCGAGGCCTCGTCGCGGGTCGCGGCGCTCCTGGGGCGCGCGGGCTTCGCGGATCCCCACCAGCCGGTGGCTGCGCTCTCGACGGGGTGGCGGAAGCGGCTGTCCATCGCGCGCGAGCTGGTCGGGGCGCCGGATGTCCTTCTCCTGGATGAGCCGACCAACCACCTGGACGTCGAGGGGATCCTCTGGCTGGAGGAGTTGCTGCGCAGCGATGTGCCGTCGTATATCGTCGTCAGCCACGACCGCTATTTTCTGGAGCACGTCGCCTCTCGGATGCTGGAGCTGAACCGGTTGTATCCGGACGGCCTTTTCCAGGCAGAGGGGCGGTACACCGACTACCTGTTGCGGCGGGACGAGGCGCTGCGGGAGCAGGCGGCGTACCGCGAGACTCTCGCGAACAAGGTGCGGCGCGAGGTCGAGTGGCTGCGGCGGGGCCCCAAGGCGCGAACGCGAAAGGCCCACGCCCGCGTCAAGGCCGCGGGCCGACTCATCGAGGAGTTGGACGCGGCCGCGGCCCGTGCCACGGCGGGCGTGGCGGCGATCGAATTCACGGCCTCGGGCCGCCAGTCCAAGAAGCTGCTGTTGACGCGGGACCTGGCGAAGGCGATGGGCGGGAGACCGGTGTGCGCCGGCCTGAACCTGGCGCTTGCGCCGGGGATGCGCGTCGGCGTGCTCGGGCCGAGCGGGAGCGGCAAGAGCACGCTCCTCAATCTGCTGGCGGGGCGGCTCCTGCCCGATTCCGGTCTCATCGAGCGGGCCGACGGACTGCGCATCGTGCGGTTCGACCAGGACCGGGAGGGGCTGGATCCCGCGGTCAGCCTGCGGCGGGCACTGGCCCCGGAGGGGGACGCGGTCGTGTACCGCGACCGGTCCGTCCACGTGGTCTCGTGGGCCAAGCGCTTCCTCTTTCGACCCGAGCAGCTCGAGACGGCCGTCGGCAGGCTGTCCGGGGGCGAGCGCGCACGGATCCTCATCGCGCGCCTCATGCTCGAGCCCGCGGACCTCTTGATCCTCGACGAGCCGACCAACGATCTGGACATCCCGACGCTGGAGGTGCTGGAGGAGAGTCTGGCGGAATTCCCCGGGGCGCTCGTTCTGGTCACGCGGGACCGCTTCCTGCTCGAGCGCGTCTCCACCGTGATCCTGGCCCTCGACGGGGTCGGAGGAGCGACCTTCTATGCCGACTACGCGCAGTGGGAGGGGGCGCGGGGTTCAGGCGGGAAGCGCGCCGGCGAGGCCGGCGACGCGCCCGCTCGTCCGTCCGTCGGCATCCCGGCCAACGCATCCGCGCGCGGCGGGCTCGACGTCCGGCGCCTCACCTACCTGGAGAAGCGGGAGTGGGAACAGATGGAGCAGGCAATCCTGGAAGCCGAGCAGGCGCTGGCCGCCTCCCGGCGGGCGGTCGAGGATCCCGCGGTTGCCTCGGACCCGGTTGCGCTGGGCGAGCGGTGGGCTGCCCTCCAGGCTGCGCAGGCCGCCGTCGATCGACTCTACGAACGCTGGGCGGTGTTGGAGCAGCAGCAGCGGTGAAGGAGAGGCGACCGACGCTGAGCGGGAGATTCTCCAATAAGCCGTTGTCAAAGAATAAGTTGAGCGGAGACATTCCGAAACGGCATAAGGAGCCGTAACGAAATAGAAAGAGATGTATAGGTTATTTCGTAACGGCTCCCAAGGTCCGGGTAATGCCGCCAAGCTATAGCAAACTGTCCCGGTCTCAATCGCCCCAATCCGCCACACCTTCGGCACACACATTGCAAAAACGATCCTGCGCACGTCGGCGACGAGGAGGCCGGCCAGCGACACGTTCAGCATCGCATCCCAAACGGCGTCCGTCCTCACTCCGTGTCTCCCTCTCACGAGCAGGAGGCGCAATGCAATTCGCGGATGATGTGCTGGCGACTCTCGCACCCGATGACCTGGGTCGGGTCCGGCGGTGGATTGAAGACCGTTTCATCAACGCAATCTGTCCGCTGGTGATCCACCTGAATCGGGAGATGCCGTGGATGCTCAGCCCCGATCGGACGCTACAGGAAGCCCAGCGCGCCGTCGAGCGCGTGCTCGCCGCAGTTGAGGAAATCCGCCGGATCGATGGGGAGGCCTGCGTGTAGCTTCCGCGTGGTCCATCGCGAGGCGACCTCAGCGCCGTTCGCCTTCTGTGAAGCCACCGCACGCCCTGCAGACCGGATTCGTGCCCACCTCACGGACACGATGGGTTCAATTTCTCCGCCTCGGGTGAATGCCGGAAACTTTCTGCCAGTTCATGGCCCATTTTTGACACCTCAAAACTTGTCCCCGCCGTTCCGTGCCGTCGACGGCTTTGTCGTTCCGACCTCAGCGGACAGAAACGGGACATTGCGGTGATGCCTCCATTCTGATACGTTCGGGTCAAGGTGTTCCAGTCGCTCGATCCCGGCGGTGACCCGAATCTTCAGGTAGGTTGCAGAGCGGTCAATGAAACGAATCGCCATCCTCGATGACTACCAAGGCGCTGCGCTGTCCGCCGCTTCCTGGGAACCGCTGAACGGCCGCGCGATCGTGGATGTCTACCGCGATACGGTATCGCACGAGGGCGACTTGGTCGAGCGGCTGGGCGCCTACGAGATCCTGGTCCTGATCCGGGAGCGCACGCGGTTTCCGGCGTCGCTGCTCGCGCGGTTACCCGGGTTGGAACTGCTGGCGCTCACCGGGCGGAACCTGGGGCAGGTGGACGCAGGGGCGGCCACCGAGCGCGGCATCCTCCTCACCGATACGGAAGGTTCGGGCGCGTCCCCGGTCGAGTTGACGATCGGGCTCATGCTCGCCGTCGCGCGGCGCATCCCTCAGGAGGCTGCAGCCCTCCGGTCGGGACACTGGCAGACCAGCCTGGGTGTCGAACTGAAGGGTAAGACGCTTGGGATCCTCGGTCTCGGGCGCATCGGCAGTCGCATCGCGGCTTTCGGGCAGTTCCTGGGGATGCGCATCCTGGCGTGGGGGCCGACGCTGACCGACGAGCGGGCGGCGGCGAGCGGCGTCACGCGCGCGTCGCTCGAACAACTCTTTCGTGAGAGCGACGTCGTCAGCGTGCACCTGCGGCTCTCCGACGTCTCGCGCCGTCTCGTCACGGCCGACTTCCTCCGTCTCATGAAGCCGACGGCGTATCTGATCAACACCGCCCGCGGCCCCATCGTGGACGAGGCGGCGCTCTGCGCGGTCCTCGCGGAGCGGAGGATCGCCGGGGCGGGTCTGGATGTGTACGACGTGGAACCCATACCGGCGAACCACCCGTTTCTTGGACTCGACAACGTGGTCCTCACCCCGCACCTGGGGTACGTCACTCAGGAGACGTACTGCATATTTTTCCGGCAGGTCGTGGAAAACATCTCCGCCTACCTGGATGGCCGGATCCCGCCCCGCTGCCTCAACCCGGAGGCGGCGGGGCGGCGGAAACCAGGGTCGCTCGCGTGACGAGAGGAATGCCATGCCCGAATATGATGGACCGATCTGTGCGCTGTGCGGCGTGAAGGCCTGCACGGCAGCGCCCGAGACGAAGGACCCGCCGGCCTTCTGCCCCATGCCCGCTGAGCCCGAGCTGCTGGCCGAGGTAGAGCGGGCGTATCTTTCGGACCCGGAGCTCCGGCGAATGGCCCTGGAGTCGGCGCGGACCGAGGCCGCCGGATACGGCCGGGCCACCCGGGTCGAGGAGATCATGGACTTCGCCCGGCGCATGGGCTGGCATCGCCTCGGCATCGCGCACTGCGTCGGATTGATGCAAGAGGCCAAGTCGGCCCGGGACATCTTTCTGGCGGGTGGGTTCGAGGTGCGTACGGTGTGCTGCAAGGCCGGTTCGATCGACAAGGAGCGGGTAGGGATCCGGGACGAGGAGAAGGTCCGTCCCGGCCAGTACGAGGCCATGTGCAGCCCGGTAGGGCAGGCGGCGCTACTGCACAAGGCCGGCACGCAGTTCAACGTGCTGATCGGCCTCTGCGTCGGGCACGACAGCCTGTTCTTCGCGTACTCCAAGGCTCCAGTCACCGTCCTGGTGGCCAAGGATCGGGTGCTGGGGCACAACCCGATCGCGGCCCTCTACACGAGCCATTCCTACTATCGACGATTGACGGAGACCACGTCGCAGCCAGGAGGGAACACGCGATGATGCTGCAGGACATCACCACGCTGTACGAGTACAACCGGTGGGCGAACGGCAGGACGCTGGATGCGGTGGAGAAACTGGATCCGACGGCGTTCCTGAAAAACCTCGGCAACAGCTTCGCATCGGTCCACGCCACGCTGGTCCACATCGCGGGCGCCGAGTGGGCCTGGCTACGGCGCTGGCACGGGGACTCGCCAACCAAGCTTCCGACCGGCGACTTCCCCACGGTCGCCAGCCTTCGGGAGCGGTTCCAATCGCTCGACCGCGAGCGGGAAGCGTTCCTGGCCGGGGTGTCGGAAGAGCGGCTGCAGCAGCCGTTCGATTACAGGGACCTCGCCGGCAATGCGATGCGGCTGCCCCTCGTGCAGAGTATGCAGCACGTCGTCAACCACGGGACGTACCACCGCGGCCAGGTCACGACAATGCTGCGCCAGCTCGGCGCGACGCCGATCAGCACCGACATGAGCCGGTTCTATCTGGACCGCGCCGCGGGGAAATGACCAGAGACCGACGGAGCCCAGGCCCGCGCGGCTGAGGGATGCGACGAGTGCCACCGGCGAGAAGCAAGGAGTATGGGCGGCTTGAGACGCTGCTGGCGGAGGTGGGAATCGCCATGCCGCCGTTGCCCGACGGCGCGGAGGCACGGCTCAAAGAACGCGAGGATGCGTGCTTCAGCACGCGAGCGTTCAAGGAATCCCCTCTGGACCTGCAGCATTATGTGCGAAAGGCAATCGCCGGAGCCTCTCCGGACTACGTCCTGATTGCGCGTGTTCCGCAGGGCGCCGGCTCGTGTGTGCTGCACTACTTCGTCGTGCAGGGCCCCCTCCAGGTCTTTCTCCAGCTGGCCTGCGGCAGTGCGGCGGGGCGAGACCGATCGACGACAGCGGCCAACGAGTGCTTCAGACTTGCCCACGAACTCGTCGCAGCAGTCCCGCGGGCGCTCGGTGCGGGCCGCCTTTCACGGTCTGGACGTCTCACGGTTGTCGGGTCCGATCTCGTCGAGAGCTTTTGGGAGATCGCCGCTGCGGGCGAGCACGCCAGTCAGCCGGGGCGCCCATCCCGCGGGAAGACCAGAGACGTCCGCAGACCGCGGCAAATTCTTGAGGAGGCCGTCCGTTGGTGTCGAGGAGGGGGCCCCTTGGCTTGAGCTCGATGGGCAAGGTCACAGGGACACCTTATGTGCCGGACACCTATCGACTGACCCTCTGCTTGACGCCGCGCGGCCGCCTCGTGCTCGCGTCCGCGGACGACGCACCAGAGATGGATGGTGCTCTCGCCCGACGCATCCAACAGGCTTTTGCCAAGGG
>Ga0113563_10000886_pt1 | contig 15880 bp, 13 predicted proteins | sample Mud3Dept3metaG_FD_80117 | JGI IMG/M metagenome (GOLD analysis project Ga0113563, IMG submission 80117) | Freshwater wetland microbial communities from Ohio, USA, analyzing the effect of biotic and abiotic controls - Mud 3 Core 4 Depth 3... | ecosystem: Environmental > Aquatic > Freshwater >...
ATATATATATATATATATATATATATATATATATATATATATATATTATATATATATATATATATATATATATATATACATAAGTAAAAAACATACCGTGTCGTGTTTTAGCGTCGTGTGTAACCTTATAAATTTATGTCCACGTACGGGCGCGCGCCCGTACGCGCGCGCGCCCGTACGTGCCCGTTTTTTGTTGCCTATGGTTGTGAAGATGGGTGGTTGTTTTGGGCATGTGTTATTTTTAGAGAATTAGCTATGAGCATTTCTGGAACCACAATCCAGTAGTTTAATAACTTATAATTCTAGGTGTGGTTTATTATGGTGGTATATTGATTAAGACAATGCCCTAGGGCTCTTCTCGGGTCGAAACCGAGATGCATAAATGCTAATTGTCTATATGGCGTGGTCTTCCCTGTATAGGGAAATTAAAAGGCAGAAGATGTAGGCTTGGATAATGCAAATGGCTAATTCGAATAGGATGTAGAAAGATGTAGAAGGGAGGAGGATTAGAGTCGATCTTGTGTTGGATAGTAATCTGCTTGAAAGATAAACACCTAGAAGGGATAATACGATGTGACCGGCAGTTATATTAGCGGCAAGTCGAAATGAAAGAGTCAGAGGCCGTACTATGATTCTTGTGGTTTCGATGAGCACTAAGAATGGGTTTAGTCAGTCTGGGGCTCCATCTGGGAGGAAGTGTGCGGTAGAGTTTTTAGGTTTGAAAGAGAAGGATGAGATGATTAGTCTTAATCATAAAGGTAGTCCAATAGATAGTGATATAATTAAGTGTCTTGATAATCTAAAGGTGTAGGGAATTATGCCGGTTAAATTAATTACAATAATAAATGTAAATAATGAAGTTATGATTATAGATATGCTTTTAAGGTGTTTGGATGTAGTGCGTTGTGCCTGGTTAAATATTAGTCTTGTGGGTAATGTTAATATACTTGAATTTCGGCCTGAAATAGTAAATATGAAGGATAGTAGTAGTAATAAAGTTAGTGGGATAAGTAGCAGGAATAAGGTTTTTAATGGAATAAATGTTCTTGAAATATAAGGGTCGAAAGTAGAGAAGATGTCTGGTATCATGCAAGATTCAGGTTTTGCCTATTGATGACTTTGAAGGTCATTAGTTTAGATTAACTTAGAATCCTATACTAGAGGCTTAGTGGTATTGTCTCAAATTTTATGTAATAAAGGGTTAGTAACAAAGTAGGCGAAGTATATAATGGTGGCAAGTTGTCCAATAAGTACATAAGGGTCTTCTACGGGACGTGCTCCAATTCATGTTAGAATTAATCACGATCTGGATATAGTTCAGAATATGAATTGGTTGAGCGGGTAGAATCTAGAACCTAATTTAGTTCAGGTGAATGTGAAGGGCGGTATTATTAGGATTACTAGTGCACCTGCAAGCGCGAGGACTCCTCCTAACTTGTTTGGAATGGATCGGAGAATTGCATACAGTCAAAGGAAGTATCATTCTGGTTGGATGTGGATTGGGGTTACAAGAGGGTTTGCGCTCAGAAAGTTTTCTGGGTCTGTAAATAGGTTGGGGGCATATAGGACTAGTAAGGTGAAAAGGGATAGGCTGATTGCGTAACCTAGTAGGTCTTTAATGGAGTAGTATATATGGAATGGGATACGGTCAGAGTCGCAGTTTAATCCAATGGGATTATTAGACCCTGTTTGGTGTAGAAATATAATGTGTGCTGCTGAAGCACCTATTAGGATAAATGGGATAAGGAAGTGAAATGAGAAGAAACGATTTAGTGTGGCGTTATCAACGGCAAAGCCTCCTCAAATTCACTCTACTAGTATTTGTCCGATGTAAGGGATAGCGGAGAAGATATTGGTAATTACGGTAGCACCTCAGAATCTTATTTGTCCTCATGGTAATACGTAGCCTGTAAAGGCGGCTGCTATTGTTAAAATTAATATTACTACACCGATGAGTCATGTTTCTTTTAGTATAAATGAGTTGTAATATAGTCCTCGTCCGGTATGAAGATATAGGAAGAGAAAGAATATAGATGCCCCATTTGCATGGGCAGCTCGTATTAATCAGCCGTAGTTTACGTCTCGTATGATGTGGGCAACAGACAGGAATGCTATCTCAGTGTTTGGAACATAGTGTATTGATAGAAATAGACCTGTGGCAGTTTGTATAACTAGACATAAACCTAGTAGAGAGCCGTAGTTTCACCATACTGAAATGTTTACTGGCGCAGGTAAATCGATTAGGGATATGTTTACGATTTTTAGTAAAGGATGGGAGGTTCGTAGAGGTTTAAACATATGATATAAAGGCTCGAAGCGGTCCTTTGGAGAGTTTGCAGATTTTTACTACAATAACTATGGTTAATAAAAGGGTTAGGGTAATTATAATTAGTAAGTGGTAGTTATGTGTAGAGAATATAAATTCTGTTAATGGTTTTGGATTGGTGTAATTTGTTACTCATGAGTCAAATAGAAAAAAAGAAGTTATTATGCTGATAGTGAAGGTTAGTACAGGTAGGAGTATTAGTTTAATACTTATGATTGATTGGTTTGGTGTGATTGCTAAGAAGTATGAAAATATGATGAGTATACCACCAATGTAAATCAGGAAGATTAAAAAACCTAATCAGGAGGAGCAGGTTAATCCGTAGATGCTTGCAACGATAAGGGCAGTAAATAGAATCGATAACCCTATTGAGAATGGATTTGGTCTAATTATTAGGGTTAGGGATAAGGTTATAAGTATATTAGTGATCACTCATAGGGACATTTATAAGTATGAGAGTTGAACTCATTCTTTAAGCTTCAAAGGCTTTAGTGCACCGTACACTATATTATATTATGTTAAGCACCCCATCAGTAAATTCTTAGATAGAGGCAGATTCAAACAACATCTACGAAGTGTCAATATCAGGCAGCCGCCTCGAATCCAAAGTGATGTCCTGTTGAGAAGTGTGATAACATGGTCCGAATCAAACAAACACTTAAGAAGGTTGTGCCAATTAATACATGTGCGCCGTGAAATCCGGTAGAAACGAAGAATGTGGTGCCGTAAATACTATCTGCAATGGAGAAGGGTGCAGAAATGTATTCTCCTACTTGAAGGAATGTGAAGTAGATGCCGAGACTTACAGTTAATGACAGGGCTTGAATTGCCCCGGTACGGTTTCCTTCTATTAATCTGTGGTGAGCTCATGTAACTGTTACCCCAGATGCAAGGAGAACTGCTGTATTTAGTAAGGGTACTCTAAATGGGTTGATTGGGGTGATTCCTACAGGAGGTCAGCAGCAGCCAAGTTCAGGTGTAGGGGCAAGTCTTCTATGGAAGAATGCTCAGAAGAAGGCAAAGAAGAAGCATACTTCTGATAAAATAAATAAGATTATTCCTCATCGCAGGCCTTTGGCTACATAAGATGTATGAGCCCCTAGGAATGTACCTTCTCGGATTACGTCTCGTCATCATTGGATTATAGATAGAGATATCATAATTATTGCTGCTGTGAGGCAGAGAGTACCATGCCCGTGGAATCATCTAACAATTCCTACGGCTAATAAGAAGGCTCTTATGGCAGATGTTAAAGGTCAGGGACTAATGTCTACAAGGTGAAAAGGTTGCCGAGGCATTACGTTTTTTACCGTAGTAAACTATTTACTTGGAAGGTAAATGTACTTTTTATACTAAAAACGTACAAGAGGGTTTTGCCCGTGAATAAATTTACAGTTTATTGTTTAATCTCGACCATCTTGTAAGGATCAAGATCACTGGGTTTTGAGTACTAAGTTGGTGGGTGTTTTTGGGCTTATAAAATGAGGAAATGTAGTAAAGTATGATGTAGATATTAAAAGAATTAAGGTTATTCATAGGAGCGGTATTATTAATAGTCATCTTATGGGTGATAAGTGAGGCATAAATGTACACCCTGAGGTAACTTTAGCTTGACAAGCTAATGATATATAATTAACTAGTACATTAGTTAGGTTATTGATTGAATGATGATGTTCAATTGATAAATGATTTGGCATCTACGGCTTCTAATGCGATAGGTATAAAAGTGTGGTTTGCTCCGCAGATTTCTGAGCATTGTCCGTAGAACACACCGGGACGACTTACAGTAAATCCAAGTTGGTTGAGTCGTCCTGGAATTCCATCGATTTTTATACCTAAGGCTGGGATAGTTCATGAGTGAATTACGTCAGCTGCAGTAACAAGAAGTCGAATTTCTAGTTGTATTGGAACCACTATTCGATTATCTACTTCTAGAAGTCGAAATTCACCGGGGTTTAGGTCTTCGGTAGGGATTATATATGAATCATACTCTACTGAGGGGAAATCAGAATATTCATATCTTCAATATCATTGATGACCGATGGCTTTTACTCTGACAGATGGTTGACTTAGTTCATCTGTTAAATAGAGAAGTCGAAGAGAAGGCAGTGCTAGGAATAGTAGGGTTACGGCGGGAAGAATTGTTCAGATGGTTTCTACTTGTTGTGCTTCAGTGGTAAAACGAGATGAAAATTTGTTAAATATTAGGGCCACTAGTGCATATCCTACAAGGGTTACCACTAGTGTTAATACCAGGAGTGCGTGGTCATGGAATGCGATTATTTGAAGTATAATGGGGGAAGCAGCGTCTTGGAATATAAGTTGACCTCATTGAGTCATCTAAGTGAGCTACGGTAGTAGCACGGGCCTAATTAACAGATAGGTGCCTTTGGCATTCACTTAATTCTGGATATGTAATTACGCCAGTTTCTCTGAGGTTGTGGAAGTCTAAAGGTAGAATATCTCTTCATTCTATGGCTGTAGGTATATGAGGTCTTGCGACAACACTTCGTTGTGCAGCTAAGGCTTCTCATATAATTACGATAAATATAAGTAGAGATACGAATGCAATTATAGACCCCACTGAAGATAATACATTTCACATAGTTATAGCGTCAGGGTAGTCTGAATATCGTCGTGGTATACCTCTTAATCCCAGGAAGTGTTGAGGGAAGAATGTAAGATTTACGCCAATGAATATTAGGAAGAATTGAGCTTTAGATCAACGAGTATGTAGTGTTACTCCGGTGAATAATGGAAATCAGTGATTTGTAGCGGCGAAGATGGCAAAAATGGCTCCTATTCTTAGGACATAATGGAAATGTGCCACTACATAATATGTATCATGGAGCATAATGTCTAGTGATGAGTTTGATAAACATACACCTGTTAGGCCACCAAGTGTAAATAGGAAAATGAATCCTAACACTCAGAGTATAGGTGTAGTGTATTTAATTTTTGCGCCGTGAATTGTTGCTAATCATCTGAAGACTTTGATTCCTGTGGGTACGGCAATAATTATGGTTGCTGCTGTGAAGTAGGCTCGTGTATCTACATCTAGTCCAACGGTAAATATGTGGTGGGCTCATACGATAAAGCCTACTACTGCAATTCCTATTATAGCATAGATTATACCAAGGGTACCGAAAGGTTCAAGTTTGGCTGTATTATGTGCAACGATATGAGATACAGCACCAAACCCAGGTAGAATAAGAATGTAGACTTCTGGGTGGCCAAAGAATCAGAATAGGTGTTGGTAAAGAACAGGATCTCCTCCCCCAGCAGGGTCGAAGAATGAAGTGTTTAGGTTTCGGTCTGTTAAGAGTATGGTGATTGCACCTGCAAGCACAGGAAGTGTTAGTAGGAGAAGTACTACTGTGATAATTACAGATCACACAAATAAAGGAATTCGTTCAAGTCGTATTCCTTTTCATCGTATATTGATTATTGTAGTAATGAAATTAATTGCTCCTAGAATTGAAGCAATTCCGGCTAAATGGAGGGAGAAAATGGCCAGGTCTACAGAAGGTCCTGAATGTGCAAGATTGCCGGCTAAAGGAGGGTAAACGGTTCATCCTGTTCCTGCACCTTTTTCTACTGCAGCTGATGACACTAGTAGAATTAACGATGGAGGCATTAATCAGAATCTAAGATTATTTAGTCGAGGAAATGCTATATCTGGAGCCCCTAACATTAAGGGTACGAGTCAGTTACCAAATCCCCCAATAAATACTGGTATTACAAGGAAGAAGATTATTAAGAAACCGTGTGCTGTAACTAGTGTGTTATAGAGTTGGTCTCTTCCTAGGAATGAGCCAGGCTGTGCTAGCTCGAATCGAATTAATAGCCTAGTACCTGTGCCAACTATGCCAGCTCATAAACCGAAAATGAAATATAGGGTGCCGATATCTTTGTGATTGGTAGAGTATAGTCATCGCATAAAATATTATAGGCATAATACCCAGAATTCTGGTTCTAAGAAGGAATAGATGGGTGAGTGGTTGTTTATATAGTGGGTTGGAGTAAGTGGAGTGTCTAACTTGAGAGGTTATTGCTCTAAATGTAAGGTTTAGGTAGAAGTATAGATTTATAAATGATCCTGTTAATAATAGTAGTAGTATTAATCAGTTGATTTGACATAATGAAGTAATTACTAATCATTTAGGAATAAACCCAGTTAAAGGGGGAACCCCTGCAAGTGAAAGTAGTAGCACTCTAAATAGAACTAGTGTGTATTTTGAATATATTAGAAGTGACGGTATTTGGTGTGAGGTGAATACATTAAAAGTATGTAGCATAATGAATATAGGGGCTACAATGATTGAGTAGAAGATGAAATAGGTTAGTGAGAGTTTGCCTACATTGACCAGGAAAGCCCCAATTATTCAGCCCATGTGTGTGATAGATGAATATGCTATGATTGAACGGATGTGTGTTTGGTTTAACCCCATAAATCCGCCAATCAGGGCATTTGCTCTAGCGGTTAGTATGATTAAGGTATTTAGTGTGTCTTTAGTAGAGAGGGGAAATATTAGTAGTGCAAGGGGTCCTAGTTTTTGTCATGTGGCCAGTACTAGGCAGTTTATTCATGATATTGAGGATATTACAGATGGAAATCAGAAGTGACAAGGGGCTGCACCTAGTTTTAGTAGGAGTCTTAGTGTGAGTATGTAGAGCATTCATTTAGACGGTAAGTTTCTTCATATAGATATGCTTGAATACAGTATGACGGCTGAGCCTAGAGCTTGTGCTAAAAAATATTTAATTGCTCTTTCGCATTCTTGATTTATTTGTGATTGTAATATAATGGGGATGAAAGCAAGTAGATTTAGTTCTATGGAGATTCAGGCTAATAATCAGTTGGAACTAGATAAGGCTATCAGTGTTCTTATGACTAGAACTGAAAAGAATAGTATAGAGGATGGAATTAGTTGCAGCATAAGAACTCGGAGGAATTGAACCCCCTCATAGGAGTTAGAAGCTCCTAAATAGGTCCACCAGCTCTAGGAGGATCAGTTTAGGGATCCCTCGTATCATTCATAGAGTAGTCCTAGTAATAGAATTGTTAAGAATGCTATGCTTCTTCAGAAAGGAATGAGGTTTATGGTTAGATTTTGAAGTAGAGGTAGAGGTATAATTAGAACGATTTCAATATCGAAGACGATAAAGATAACGCCAAGAAGGAAAAATCGAAGGGAAAATGGGACACGTGCTGAGCTTTTTGGATCAAATCCACATTCAAAGGGTGCAGCTTTTTCGCGGTCGTACCTGGTACGACATATAAGGACTCATGCGGCTATAAATGTTACTATAGTTAAGGTAGATGCAGAGATTACAGCAAATAGTATTAAAGACATGAGATGGAAATATTACTATTTTCTCCTAATTAAAAGTTAGGCGCTGTTACTAGCTCTCCATCTAGATACGGGGGTATTACCCATGTTTAACGTCATCAAAGTTATCCGTTCTTCCGGCGCCGCATCGTTACATAATTACTGATAGAGGCGTTAAGATTAGGAGTAATCTAATAGATAAAGGTAGAAAACTTTTTCATGTTAGATATATCAGGTGATCATATCGTATACGTGGCATGGTTGCCCGAATTCAAATATATAAGATAGAAAAGGTTAGAGTTTCTGTGATTAGTAGAATTGAGTCTATAGAGGGGTTTCCTGTATTACCTAGGATAATAGTTGAGGTGATTAGACTTATGGCTAAAATTCTTGTGTATTCTGCCATGAAAATTAGTGCGAATGATCCTCTTCTGTATTCAACGTTAAAGCCTGAGACTAGTTCTGATTCTCCTTCTGCAAAATCGAAGGGGGTTCGATTAGTTTCTGCTAAATTTGTAATGAATCATAGTATGGCTGCTACAGGTATTAATAGTATTACAGATCTTCGTTGATTAATAGTGACTATTGTTAGATCTATATTGGCGGTAATTATTAAAATGGTTAGCAGAATTAAGGTTATTCTTACCTCATATGAAATAGTTTGAGCTACCCCACGAAGTGCACCTAATAGTGCATATTTTGAGTTTGAGCACCATCCGGCTATAAAGGTTGAGTATACTCCTATACTTCTTACAGATAGAAAATAGAGAATGCCAAAGGTAATAAAGAATGATTGAGTTGGGTGTGGATAAATTGCTCAGAGTAGTAGAGCTAAAGTTAAACCTAAAATAGGTGCCAGAATAAAAGGTAACCGATTTGAGTGTGTAGGTGAAGACTGTTCTTTAGTAAAGAGTTTGATTGCATCTGCAAATGGTACAGGTACACCCATAAGACTGGGTTTATTTGGGCCTTTTCGTGTTTGAAAATACCCTAGAAATTTTCGTTCTATTAATGTATAGAAGGCTATGGCCATTAGTGCTATAATGTAGCTTAAGAGCACGGATGAAATTGATGTAATAGACATAGACAAAGGGGTGTTTCCCATAGGCAGGGTTTAAACCTGATGCATTAGGTCTGCCACATTGTCAGGAATGTAGATGAGTCGAACATCTATAGAAGACGTTCAAGGTCTTTTGCTTCCGAAGCGACAGACCGCTACTGAGTTTCCTCTCTTGTTAAGTGCAAGTTAACTGTCCTAGATAGACTAAGCTGCAGTAGTAAGTGGTAATAATCCATATTTTGATCCTAAATCAAGTGCACTAGTCTGCCAACTTACTTTGTTTATATTAATTTATATTGATTCTTTATAATATAATAATTATAATGATCTGGTCCTTTCGTACTAAGATTATTTTTATGTCGCGGATAGAAACTAACCTGGCTTACGCCGGTCTGAACTCAGCTCATGTAGGAATTTAATGGTTGAACAAACCATCTATTTATAACTGCTGCGTTATAAAGAAATCCTAAGCCAACATCGAGGTGCCAACCTCCTCTGTCAATATGGGCTCTCTAGAGGAATTAGCCTGTTATCCCTAAGGTAGCTGAATTCTGTGATCTTAGTTAAGGATCTTTATTAAGATGTGTTTATCTGAAATTTTAAGGATGTTTAATATTCCTTGGTCGCCCCAACCGAACCGTTTTTCTTTTATTATTAAGATTAAAGGTAAAGCTCTATAGGGTCTTCTTGTCCTGCGAGTACATCTAAGCTTCTTCACTTAGAGATAAATTTTTATTAACTTAAAGGAGACAGCTAGATCCGCGTTTGTCCGTTCATACTAGCCTACAATTAATAGGCAAATGATTATGCTACCTTTGCACGGTCAGGATACCGCGGCCGTTTAAACATCACTGGGCAGGATGTACCACTTATGGTTGCAAGTGGCAATGTTTTTGGTAAACAGTCGGGATCAGGTTTGCCGAGTTCCTTCTTTAAGGTGTTATTTAGGATTATTGATTTAATCTGTAATACTAATTTTTACATAATATAACTAAGATTTGTATTATTTTAGAATTCTCAGTAAATGTATCATTTATTATATAATTTTTAGGAGTGTCTTACTATAACGTAATTTAAGGTGGCTGGTTTTAGGCCTACTTATATCAGGGCTGTAAAATAAAATAGATGTTTATTACAGGGCTTATCCCTTGTAATATTACAGGATATGTTGAATATCTGTATTAATTTATAATGATTCTGAGAAACCAGCTATATTTTTATGCGGGAGGTATGTAGCCTCTATAAGTATATTTTTTAGTTCTATTGCTACAGAAGGTAATAAGTTCTTAACAATATACTTATAGCTCATAAAAATTCGGGTTTTAGGTTAGTCTTTAATCTTGTAAAACCATTATGCACAAGGTACACAGTTTTACTGTTTCTTTATTAAATTGTGTTGTTCCCTTGCGGTACTTTATATTAGTTTAATTAGAAAGTTATTATTGGATTGCTTTAATTTTAAAGATTTTGTACATGATATTTATATCTATTAGCAGGGCAAATTATAAATTTTCTTCTTAGTGTAAGTAAGAGGCATTTTATATGCTATACCCTGACAGGCTCAATTTCCATTAAGCCTACTTTGTTACGACTTATCTCATCTTTCGACGAGAGTGACGGGCGATGTGTGCATGTCTTAGATTCCTATTCATGATTGTTTAGTTAAAATCATTACTTTCAAGTCCATCTTTGTTATTAATTTTCATTAATGGTTGGCTTTTTTTGAAGTTGTAACCCATCACCCCCTTCTCATAGGCTGCACTTTGACCTGACGTCGATAGTAGTTATTGTTGTATGCTGACTCTTAGAGGTATACGTGCGACGGCAGTACACAGGCTGAGGTACAAGAGAAGGTATGACATTCGTGGATTATCGAATTAAGGGACAGGTTCCCCTGACTGTATAAGACACCGCCAAGTTCTTTGAATTTTAAACAGCGTTTGTAGTATCCGGGTGTTGTTTATGTCATAGGATAAAAGGGTATCTGATCCTTGTTTCGGTCTATGATTTCGTGAAGCTTAACTTGCGATGAAAATGGATCTGGAAAGGTGAAGATTTGACCCATTTAAGTATTTAAGTCATCAATTTAGTTTATCACTACACCTTGAATATTGACTGGGGCCTATCGTCTAACCGCGGCAGCTGGCACGAATTTAGCCGGCCCTATCTCAATCCCCGTTTCTTAATTTCTTAAATGTGATAGGTTTTTCTACTGTGATACTGTATATTGATTTAGATTTACATGTAGTTGAGTTGAAGTGGTCAATATTGCAGCCAGAATCAAACTGATTAGTAAGAGAGATTACTCTTTTTTGGGGTATGAACCCACTAGCTTAATATAGCTTATCTTACTAGATAGTCAATATTTAATTTATACCGGAAATAAGCATTAGTGTAAACACGTTTTTAAATCTGCAATTTAATGTTGAACTCAACTATAATGCTGTGGTGTCTGTTATATGGTTTGATTCTGTCTGGTCTAGATAAGATAATTTGAGAAGTAGTTTGATAAGATAATTAGGATAGCAGCAGGGATTAAGTGTATTAGAATTAAAATGTAGTAGCGTACTGGTATATAAGGGGTCACATTAGAAATGGTTGATAGGCCTCCGTGATTAATAACCGAGTAGAGATATAGAGAATAGGCTGCTCCTAAGAACCTTACAACTCCTATAGGAATAGCTAGAATAATGTCTTTAGAGGTTGTTCTGGTGATTAGTATAATTTCACTTAAAAGATTGATTGAAGGGGGGGCTGCTATATTGGCCCTGAGCATCAAGAATCATAGTATAGATAGGGTTGGGGTAACAGTTAATAATCCTTTAGTCAGTATGATTCTGCGTGTATGTCTAATTTCATATGATAGGTTAGCTAGGCAGAATATTCCTGAGGATACTACTCCATGGGCTACTATTATTATCAGAGAGCCTATTATACCTAGTTTTGTGTGGGATATTACACCCGCAACTAGGAGTCCTATGTGGCCTACTGATGAGTAGGCAATTAATCTTTTTATGTCTGGCTGGCGTAAACAAATAAGTCTTGTAATAATTGCTCCAACTAAAGCGATAGCTGTTATAGGTTCATATAAGAGTATTGTTTGTTTAGGAAATATAAGAGATACGCGTATTAACCCGTAACCCCCTAATTTTAGGAGAATGGCTGCAAGAATCATAGATCCGGCGACAGGTGCTTCTACATGTGCTTTTGGTAATCACAGATGAACAGAAAATAGTGGTAGTTTTGTCATAAATGCTATTAATAAAAAGAAGCTACCCACATAAGAGCTTATATTCAGTGGAAAGGTGATTCAAGGATATGATATACATGTATGTCTAGATCTGTATTTAATCATTATGACAATTATTAATAGGGGCAGGCTAGCTACTACTGTATATACTATTAGGTATATTCTGGCCTGTAAGCGTTCTGGTTGATACCCCCATAGTATAATTAGTAGCATGGTCGGAATTAGTGAAGCTTCAAATCAAATATAGAAAGTTAGCAGGTTTTCAGACCTAAAGCATAAAATTAGTACTGTAAGCAGGATAAGACATGTAACGGAAAACAAGGTAATTATTGAGCCTGAGACATGAATTTTATGTCTTGCTATAAATATTAGGAGCGTTACTCAGATAGATAGTGTGATCATGCTAGCTGATATCATATCCATGAGATATAAAGGTGAGATTAGTGTAATTGAATAGTACTGAAATATTGTTATGGCAATTATTATAACCGGTACTAAACTGGAGATAATGTATCCATATGACTTAGATTTTATATATTTTAGTAGGAGCAGAGATATAACAGGTAATAAGATTGTTAGCATTTGTTGGTGGATAAGGATTTAATTATATCATTTCCCGTGTATCGTGATATAACTACTATTAATGCGAGTCCTATGCTTGCTTCGCAAGCACCGAATCTTAAGAAAATGATAGATGTAATGGTAAATGATATTGTTTTTATAGAGAGAATAAGTGGAATATATAAAACTAATCTTAGCGTTATACCTTCTAGTGCTAGTAGGGATATTAGAAGATGACTTTGCTGTAGTACAAAGCCAAGTATTATAATAAGTGGAATTAGCTGGAGAATTAAGGATATTGTAAGCATGTTAGGCTTAGGATGATTAATCTGTCTTCGACTTACAAGGTCGTTGCTGCATATTAGCTTCTAAGCCTCAGATGGCGCCTAAGCGATATATGACACCCAAAGTCATTATTTTAGATAAATTACCTTCTGTGTTTAATACTGAATATAATTTTAGCATGAAAAGCTAACGTGTTTTTTACACCATAAACAATGCTTAGAGGAGGATCCGACTTATCAGCTTCAATGATATGCTTTATGTAAGCTATCTTAGCACATGAAATATAGAATGCTTATAACACATAGGGATGTAAATACACTGCTTAGAATTAGTCTAGACGGGTTAAAGACTATATTAGCTTGTAGCAGGGTTCTTTTTGTTACAATTATAGAATGAATTCCGAGTGGCCCTATAAATTCTAGTCAGGTGTGATCGACTGATTTTAACAGGTTGTGCGCTAATCTTATAGATGATTTTAGAAGTGGTTGGGTGGATAAAGGGGTAATGAATCATATAGAGCATGATGCAGAGTTTAGTAGATGATTATTTATTGATTTTCTAGAAAGAGGTGATATGTGTGTAGATATAATGTACCCTATAGAAATACCTAAGAGAATGAGTATAATTAGAAGGGATTTTATATTATTTGGTATAATAAAAATTGGTGTGTATGATGGTAGTAATCATAATATTCATGATCCTGCACTAATGGATATTAAGGTTATTAAGGTTATTGGTAGGACTACTTCATGACTTTCAGCCGATAAAAGTATAGGTGAAAAGTTTCGTGGCCCCCATAAAACGACCAGGCTAAGGCGTATTGAATATAATGCTGTAAGACCTACGGCAATTAAAGATGTTAACAGTATCATGAAATTAAAGCCGCCCACTAAAAATAGTTCTATAATTAGGTCTTTGGAATAGAAACCTGCGAGAAATGGTAGACCACACAGTGCTGAATTAGCAACCAGGACACAGGAAGTAGCCACGGGCGTGTTGTTATTTATATTTCCTATTCATCGAAGTTCTTGACCATGTCTATGGATTGCAATTAGCTCACCTGCACAAATGAATAGGAGTGCTTTAAAGAGAGCGTGAGTGATTATGTGGAATAAGGCTATGTTTGGGGCACCCAGTGCTAAGCTAGTTATCATTACGCCTAGCTGACTTAGAGTAGATAATGCGATAATTTTTTTTATGTCACACTCAGTAGAGGCACTAATACCGGCTATAAATATAGTAGATACAGCTAAGAATATTAAGACATGGTTAAATAATGTGGATGAATGCAGGAAAGGGTAAAAGCGAATTAATAAAAATACTCCTGCAGTTACCAGGGTAGAAGAGTGAACTAATGCTGACACAGGTGTGGGCGCAGCTATAGCTGCTGGCAGTCAACTAGAAAATGGTATTTGTGCACTTTTAGTGCATCCAGCCACCATAATTATTATTACCTGAATTTGAATAAAGGGAGTACTTCACATGTGTATAATATTTCAGTGACCCTGATTTATTGTAAAAGCAATTGAGATTAGAATTATTACATCACCGATGCGATTAGTTAGGGCGGTGATTATGCCAGCAGCTAATGACTTAGGATTTTGGTAATATACAACTAAGATAAAGGATGTAATACCTAACCCGTCTCACCCTAGTAACAGCGCCATAAGATGAGGAATGAAAATAAGTATATTTATTGATGCAACAAATAAAATGACTAGTACTGTGAAACGGTTAATAAAAGCATCGTCTTTTATATATATTTTTGAGAATCTTATTACATTGGCAGCAATGAATAGAACTGTTGCACTATATAGTAATCCGACAGGGTCTAGGATAATCGACATTTTTAGAGGTGTGCTTAGAACCAATAAGAGGTCTCATTCTAAAAGAATGGTTGATATGCTGTTTAGGCAGATTAAGCCTGCCAAGAAAATGATAATTGCTAATATAATTAAGATTTTTGGGATCAGGTAAGATATGTTAAATTTAGTAGTTAGCATATATGTAGTGCAACACAGGCACAGTTGTCAGCTGCAGTAGACAAATATATTTTGTTTATTGGTGAGTGATTTTGCTGTTTGGTGGTTGTTTAGGCAGTAAAATATATGCAATGTCACATAAGTGTAACTGTATAAGAGTAAAAATAGATTTTTATTTAATGTTAATGGAATCACTATTCTTGTGCTTAGAGAGTTGTACTTAGTTTGTTGAGGTGTTTTCAGAGCTTATAGTTTTTATAATATATAAGTTTAATAAGATTAATAAGTGTTATAAAGTGAAGTGAGACTGCATTTAGAGATTTAAGATATTTGTGTTTAATTAAGTAGTTATTTAGTGACGAAAACCTTAGTGCTTTTTGTATTTAAATAATTTATAGCGCAACGAAAGTGTGTCTAAATAAAAACAGGTTTTACTTAGTCTAGTAAATGTTTTTTGACGGTAAATGCCGCCGCCGTTTGTTTTCCGACGGACCCTGCAATTTTAAAATATAAGGGTAATTTTGTGTTATTTTTTACACAGAAAAAGTCGGCAGTGAGACCATGAAAAATGATAGGCGTTTTTCTTGACCTTTTTTTTCGAGTTTTCCGACGGACCCTGCAATTAGCACATTTCTCTGGAAATCACCCTTGCAACAAAAAACACGATTTACTGAAAATCCCCCTTACTGTAAAATTTTTGCTGTTTAGGGGGGGTATTTCATCGCGTGACAGAATTAAGGGGGTTTTCTAAAGGAAATAGACTATTTCTAAAAAAATGTAAGGGGGATTCCTAGTGACTCTCCGTGCACAGCAATAAAAAAACATATGGGTCCATAAGTACCACCCCACCCCCCCAAAAAAAAAGTATATATATATATGATATATATATATATATGTAATATATATATATATATATATTATCTATTTATATATATACATATATAATATATATACATATATATATAATATATATATATATAATATCTATTTATATATATATATATATATAATATATATATATATAATATATATATATATATATATATAATATATATATATATATATATATATATAATATATATA
>Ga0113563_10000888_pt1 | contig 15876 bp, 13 predicted proteins | sample Mud3Dept3metaG_FD_80117 | JGI IMG/M metagenome (GOLD analysis project Ga0113563, IMG submission 80117) | Freshwater wetland microbial communities from Ohio, USA, analyzing the effect of biotic and abiotic controls - Mud 3 Core 4 Depth 3... | ecosystem: Environmental > Aquatic > Freshwater >...
GATATCGAGAACTTTCTGCCCCGGTTTCGGGTCAAGAAGCTCGAACATGATCGCCACGGTCGTCGGCTGGGATATCGTCTGCCCGAAACCGATCGGGAGAGGGACATCGGCTTCCGCCTGCTCCTCGAACTCCGACGGAACGAAATCCGCCCGTGTTATCTCATTGAACGCCCGAATGATCGGCTCTGACTTCAGATACCCATTGCGGATAAGCAGTTCGACAAGTCCACTGCCCATATTTTAAATGAAATTATCAATAATCAATTTTCAATTTTGCTATAAATTGAAAACTCCTTACCATTTAGAGCTTACGCGTTTGGATAAAATTCAAGGCGCGGAGAAAGCGACGGCGGAAGCGTACTGTTAGCTACGCTGGAGGCGGCACAAAGGCTCCAGAGCGAAGAAGTTTGCCAAACGCGTAAGCTCTAACTACAATCCGATAACCTGGACAAATACATCACGCTTGCGAGAGCCGTCGAATTCTACGGCGAAGATATTCTGCCGCTCCGTCAGGAGAAGCTTGCCCTTTTCTACGGGAATCGTCTCGCTGTTGCCCAAAAGGATGGCTTTGCAGTGCGAGTGGCCATTGCTCCGCCCGTCGGATTTGGATTCGCGCCTGAGCTCGAAGAGATCATGAGAATAATGGTCATCTACCGGCACGAGCTTATACAGAACCCGCATAAAATCCTGAATGAGCATCGATTCATTGTGATTGATAGCGATGCCCATCGTCGTATGCGGCACATAGACGAGCGCCTGCCCTTCCCGGACGCCGGAGCGATCGACGATTTCCTGCACCTGATTGGTAATATCCATGAACTCGATCTGCGTCTTGCTTTCCAGATCGATTCTTTCTTTGTGAATTTTCATTTTTTTATTTTAATTGGTTAGATATTAGATTCTAAAGCATTGTTTCATTTTTTTGTTCTTTTACAAAAAATCCCTCCCCTCTTGTCATCCTCGGGCTTGACCCGAGGATCCAGGATATGTACCAGAAAACCAGTTTTTAGAAGGAATATGACTCTCTGGATCCCGCATCAAGTGCGGGATGACACCTGCCCAAAATAATACCAAAAGATCAATTCGTATAATTCGGATGCTCATTCGGATCATTCGTATCGCTTTAGACGCTTGCCAGCTCGGTCTTCAGCTTGTCCTTCGTCTGCACTCCGACAAATTCTTTGACCACCTGCCCACCCTTGAACACTTTCATCGTGGGAATGGACATGATGCCATAGGCTCCCGCCGTCGCGGGATTCTCATCCACATTGACTTTGCCGATCTTCACCGCTGTCATCTCCTTGGCCAGCTCATCCACTACCGGCCCCATCAGCTGGCACGGTCCGCACCACGGCGCCCAAAAATCGACGAGCACCGGCTTATCGCTCTTCAGCACCTCCTGATCGAAATTCGCATCCGTAAATTCCATCGCCATAGAGTTGAAATTGAAATAATTATATGCTGTAAGTATACTCAAAATCACCAAAAAAGGCAAAACGAAACAACCTCCTTAAATCTATTTGCGGAGCACGGCGAGAAAAGCCTGGCTGGGGATGTTCACTTTGCCGATAGCGCGCATTTTTTTCTTCCCCCGTTTCTGTTTCTCCAGCAGTTTTTTCTTGCGCGAGAAGTCGCCGCCATAGAGATAGCCGGTCACATCCTTGCGATAAGCCGCTATCGTTTCACGGGCGATGACCTTGCCGCCGATAGCCGCTTGGATGGCCACAGCGAAGTTTTGTTTGGGAATGACTTCTTTCAATTTCTCCACCACCCGTTTCCCCTCGCCATAGGCATCGCGTCTGGGAATCATCCGGGCAAAGGCATCGATACGATCGCCGGCCACGAGAATCTCAAGCTTCACCACATCGCTCTCACGATACTCGATCGGCTCATAATTCATCGACGCGTAGCCCGACGAGGCGCTCTTCAATTCATCATGAAAATTGACGATGACATCCATGAGCGGCGCCTCGAACGAAAGAACGGCCCGTTCCGCATCGATGTACTCGGTATTCTTGTATTCCGCCCGGATAGACTGCGTAAGCGACATCACGTTGCCCAGATACTGGCTCGGCGTTACGATCGAGAGTGCCACATACGGCTCATAGATTTTTTCGATACTGGCCATATCCGGCAAATCAGCCGGTGAGTAAAGCGGGATGCGTTTCGTATCGCCATGCAGTTCCAATTCATACACGACCGATGGCGTCGTGATGGTCGGCGTCAGGTTGAATTCGCGCTCCAGCCGCGCCTGAATGATCTCCAGATGAAGGAGTCCCAGGAAACCACAGCGGAAACCCCTGCCCAGCGCCTGGTTGCTCTCCGGCTCGAAGGTGAAGGCCGCGTCATTGAGTTTCAATTTATCCAAGCTGTCGCGCATGAGCGTATAGTCATCTCCCTCCACCGGATAGAGACTGGCATATACGGCCGGCTTGATTTCTTTGTACCCGGGCAAACGCTCTACCACTATTTTCTCACGCTCACCGACTCTCCACGTCACCGTATCGCCGACCCGGCAATGAGCGACTTCCTTCAGCCCCGTCGCGATGTAACCAATATCTCCGGCCCGCAATATATCCGTCGGCACCAAACCCGGCTTGAACAGACCGACCTCCACCGTCATGCCCTCTTTTTCCGTCCCGAGCATATGTAGAGCATCATCGCGCTTGACCGAACCATCCACGACTTTCACATAGGCGACGACACCTTTGTAGGTGTTATACACCGAATCGAAAATAAGCGCGCGGAGCGGCTTTGCCTCATCCCCGCCCGGAGCGGGCACCCGCTCAATCACCCGCTGGAGCACCTGCTCCACTCCCTGTCCTGTCTTGCCAGAAGCCAAAAGGATATCTTCTTCGCGACAGCCGAGAATATGCACGATTTCTTTTTTGGTTTTTTCCGTTTCCGCATTGGGCAGATCGATCTTGTTCACTACCGGAATGATGGTCAGTCCCTGCTCGACGGCCAGGTAGAGATTGGCCAGCGTCTGAGCCTGAACACCCTTGGTCGCATCCACGAGCAGGATGGCTCCTTCGACAGCTGCCAATGAGCGAGAGACTTCGTAATGGAAATCCACATGCCCTGGAGTGTCGATCAAATTTAAGGTATACTCAACTTCTTCGTTTTCTTGTTTACTGTTATCTGTTAACTGTTCTTTGTATTTATAGTGCATCTGCACAGGCTGCAGCTTTATCGTGATCCCTCGCTCCCGTTCCAGGTCCATCTGATCCAACAACTGCTCTTTCATCTTGCGCATTTCCACCGTTTTGGTCAGCTCCAACAGACGATCAGCCAAAGTGCTTTTGCCATGATCAATATGCGCAATTATGCAAAAGTTTCTAATTTGATCTTGCCTCATAATTATTTAGTGTGAGCGACTTGCCCCGTTAGCCCTTACCGGCTAACTGGGGTGATGCAGAAATTGCGGATGTTTTGTTGGCGATCAGACATATACCCTACGTTAGTGGAAAAAGCCAGCAAAAGCAAGAAAAAATGAAAAAGCGTCCCCTTGAGATTCCAAGTGACGCTTTCCCTCCGTATCCGGCTACGCATGGTTTCACGCTTTCGGCTGACGGCATCCTTTCCTTTTTCTTATGATTCCTTGAACCGTTTCAAGAACGGTTCGATAGGAGTGAAAATCTGGCGGCAAGCTAACACTCCATTCGAAAGCCTTCTCTTCAAGAAAGTTAAGGATCCCCATCGCCGCAGCTACTCTCACCTCGAGCGATTCACCATTTATTGTGCCGCCTTGGCCGTGAATCCTTTGCCTCGCCCGAGCGTAATAATCCTGTATCTTCTGCCTTTCCGGCATAATCTTCACTCCCGTTTGAAAAAATACATTGGTAAATGACAAATTATATTTAAGCACTATTTAACGAGACTGTCAATCGCCCACTTCCGCGCGATGGCAAGACCCCTATTAGTCCCTTCCCCCTAATCAGCCTGTAACTACCCCCTCTCTTTCCACTTGAAAAGACGCCCTAACAGAAGGTGGGCTATCGTGCACAGACCTTCTTTAATGCCATTTATCAAGCCGCGTTTCGAGTAGCCATGTTGCTCCAGTTCTTTCCATGTCACATCACCGGCCTCCACATACAACCTCAGCTGTCTCTCTGCTACCGCTTTATCCAACGGATACTTATCGAGCAATCCTTGTGCGAGCTGCATGGCAATACCTATAGCGGTTGCATACGTCCATTTACGACTATCTGCCACCATTTGATCCTCCCTAATTGGTAAAAAACAAAAAAACCGGTCACTGAGGAGACCGGTTACTTTTTGATGACAAGAATTTTATTTCATATCAGCAAAAACAAACCGGCCTCGGTCGGTAAACCAGAAAAAATAAAAAGAGTGTATTGTTCGGCTGATATGCTGTTTCATAATCTTTATTTAAGGTAGCAAAATAAGGAAATTTGTCAAATTTTTTACCAATCGCCGCGCTCCGGATGATCTTCGGCCAGTGCGGCTGTTTCCGGCTGACGCAGAACTTTGTTGACGAAGAAACGTTTCACCATCTGAAGCTCATCGATCCGGAGCAAGTGGCATACCGCTACGAAAGACACCCCGCCGATGATGAGTCCCGTCAAAAGCTGGAGAAACACTTTCACGAACGTATCCAGCTCGCTGATCGTAAGTGCGAAAACAGATTTGGAGGCTTGCGCGATAGCCCCGGCCAAAAGCGCCGCAAAGAAGATTTTGAGCATCGGAGAGAGAAACGCGCGGTCATCCCACAGAGAGACTCTCCTCCGCAAAGCGAAATACAGAAATATGAAGTTGACGACGCTGCCTACGGAAAATGCGATAGCCAGACCGAGAACGGCGTAGTCCGGCAGGAGGATGGGGATGAGCGCGATTTCGAGCGCTGTGCTAAAGAGAGCGATATAAAAAGGGGTCTTGGTATCCTGCAGGGCGAAGAACGCGCGCGCGAAAAGCGGTATCAGGCTCTGGGCGAAAAGGCTGACCGAAAGAAACCCCAGCACCTGGAAAGTCAGAATCGTGTCTTCCCAATCGAACTGCCCGCTTCCCAGGATAACGCGCACGAACTGGGCGCGAAAGATGATCATGAAAAGAGACAGAGGCAGAACGAAAAACAGGATGCGGCGCGATGTCTGCGTCAGTATTTCGAAGAAATCCTGCTCCCTTTGCTTGGCGGCGAAAAATGAGAGCGATGGAAAAACCGCCAACGCGAACGCGATACCGAACAACCCGAGCGGCACGCTCTGGATATTGTTGGCGAGCGTGAATACCGCCAGGCTTCCGGATGCCAAAGTCGAAGCGAAAATCGTTATAATGAGCAAGCTCACCTGATTCACCGCCATACCGAGCGAACGCGGAATCATCAAGCGCACGACGCGGCGTACCGCCTGATCTTTCCAGGCATGGAAAAAATACAATTGCCAGCGAAATCCTGTGCGGTAGAGGGACGGGTACTGCACCAGCATATGGAGGAACGCTCCCAAGACGACGCCCCAGGCCAAACCAAGCGGACCGAAGAGTGGAACCAAAAATAATGCTCCGCAGATGATGCCGATATTATAAAAAACCGGCGCAAACGAATACGCCGCGAATTGCTTGAAAGAAACGAGCACCCCTCCGAACACCGCGCTCACCATGAGAAAAATCGGAGAAAGCAGCATCACCCGCGTCAGCATAATGACAATCTCCCTTTTTTCCGAAGCAAATCCCGGCGCAATCAGCCCCGTCAATGAGGGAGCGAACAAGATACCGATGAGCGCCAGCAGCCCGAGCACAAAAAGCATCAGATGCAGAATTCCGGAAGTCAGTTTCCAGGCCTCTTCCTCTTTCTTGTCGGACATAAACTCAGTGAAGACCGGAATAAATGCCACGCTCAAGGCCCCCAAGACAAGAAAGCTGTAAATCAGATCCGGAATCCGGAAGGCCGCATAATAGGCATCCAGAACATCTCCTGCACCGAAATGCGAAGCCAAAATGCGATCGCGCAAAAACCCCAAGATACGGCTGACGATGCCGGCTATCGCGATGAGCATGGCCGCGCTGCCGACCGTTTTGCTCGGAGTACTGCTCCACAGCGTAAGATTCTCTATCCAACGTTTGACCATACCCGGTAGTGAAACTTCGACAATTTTCTAAAACTGTCAAAAAAATTAGATGTTGCTTATATACCTGATTTCAACGCTCGGTTTGCTAGATTCTAAATCCTAGTCGAAGTTCTACTACCGGGCATATTGAAAAAACTGACAACTGACGACTTACGACTAAAAACTTTGGGAAAAATTTGTTGTTGAAGCTCTGCTGCCGGGCAGAGATGGGTTCATTTCGCAGCGCCGAAAACCATTCCGGCAAACACGTCGGTTCTCAAATCAGTTTCAAGCTTCCACTGTCGATCGTACGGTATCAGATTTCCATTCATCTGCCAAATTACCTGGAACTTTTCCGGAAAAACCACCGATGAATTGAGCTTGCTGCCGATCGATCCGGACTGCTTCTGATACAGCATCGCGTACGAGGAAGCTCCGCCATCCTGTATCTTCTTCACATCTACGGCAAATGGCAATCGATACCGGTACTCGACCGTCACAGATTCTTGCGGGCTGACATAGACCCAGGCGCCAAAAACGGTCTTGCCGGCATCCTGATAGATACGAGTGCCGCTTTTTTCATCGATAGCGATAGACTGCTCTTCGCGTTCGACATCCGCGTCGCGGCGAAAACCGAGCGCCTGATAATCGAGCGGCGCCGGAGAAAACTCCCACGTCGCCCCCTTGGCCGACAGCAGTTCCGAACCGGCCGGTACGTACACGCGCAGATAGTCCGCATTCACCTTGTTCCACCACTCGTAGGGCGTCTGTCCCCCGCGATGCGTCCGCGTGATAGCCACCGTATCGATGATCGACCCGTCGTTCTCTATTTCCGCCTGATGCCTGATAGTTTCATCGATGACGCCGTCTGTCTTGTACCCGTTGATATTGGTATGGATGACGGAAAGATAATCTCCCGAGGCCTTGAGCACCCGCCCCGACCAGCCGGCCGCATCGATGAGTGCTTCCGTCTCTCTGTGGCGCATATAGATGAGCATCTGCTTCTCGTTCAGCCCTTCCACCAACGCCTCCGCGATCTTATAGAGCGCCGTTTTGTCCTGCGAAGTGAAAACTTTTTCCAAGAGGAGCGCCGTGAGATCAGCCAGTATTTTTTTGGGCTGATTCTCCTCTTTATCATATTTCACTTCCACTTGTTCTTGGATGATGGGAATGAAATTATCCTCATCCACTGTCAAGCCATACTGGGGCAGCGTAATCGGCCCCGTCACGGAGAGCAGTTTCTGCATCAGGGTCGGCGTGAGAGTGATCACGCCATCTACCGTCGGCCCGCCGGTTTTTTCATAGAAAAATATCGCTTTCTCAGCCGACTTTGGAAAATCCGGGAACCAGTTGCTGTCATGCAGGCTCCACGCCGCGCTCACTTTCTGTATGGCTTTCGGCGGCACGATGTTTTCCTTCAACTGGCCATCAGGATTGAAGATGCCATCCACGAAGAAGCGCCGCATCACGCCGCCGTTCATATCCATCAGCGCATAACTCCCGATGAAGCCGCCAGTCGCGCGCATTTCCTGATTATTCTGGAGAAGAAAAAGATATTTGCGCGGACCGTTGCCGCCCAAAAGCTCTTCGAAGAGCGCTTCATGCCGATCAAAGCTTTTGACCAGCCCGATAAATGTCGGCAAGTTCCGCTTCACCAGCAAGAATTGACCCCGTTTCTCCGCCGGAATATCCTGGATATCCACTCGGGCCAGCGCCTGATTCCCGGCTTCCAATTCCGCGATGGCCCCCTGGAGCGGTATTTTGATGCGTTGGAAAACATCGAAAAACGAAATTTTTTTTCCTTGTACGACCGCTCCTTTGGAAAGCGAGAATTCTTCGATGACTTCGGTAAGCGGAATACCCGCGGCGGCAAAATGCTTCCCTGCTTCCAGCGCATATTTGCCTGAAGCCATCCTAGAAAGTCCCGGAACGAAGCGCGTGAGATCAAGAAGCGATCCTCCCCACGAAGAAAAACTCGCCCCGCCGCGAGAAAACGCCTGCTGTGCGTCATTGAAACGATCGAGGGCTGTGCCAAAACGCTCGGACTGCATATCTTTCACGGCCAAAGCCAGATTCTCATAACCGCTTTGGCCATCCCGAAGCACGCTATTTTTCACCTCGAGCATCTTGCGTACCCCGAAAAATATCCCACCCGCTATGAGAACAACCAAAAAAATCATTGCGAGAGGATACCGCGCCCGCCTGAAAAGAGGCGCGGTTCTGAGAGCGGGGTAAACGCTGCCAGAAGCATAATCCGGACTAGCGTATGGGAGAGGAGGTCGCGGTGGTGGACCAGCCTCGCTGAGGCTCGAGTGAAGCGGGGCTGGCCCGCCTAGACTCTGACCTCGGCTCGGTCGATCCGAGGCGGACGGCGAGGTTGGCCTACCTAGACTCGAGCTAGTCGAGGCTGGCCACGAAAAAACCTCTCGTCGCTTGGGCGGCTGGATATCGGAAATATGGGAAGGTTGTCGTCGATAAGGAGAAGCCACTTTAGTCTATTTACTCTTTGTTTTTGATGCTAGCCATGTATAGTTTCTGTGTTTCGAGAGCCATCTGCTCCCAGCTAAAGCGGGCTGCTTGGCGATAGCCGCACAGAATAAGCTCCTGTCGCACCGTCTCTGAACCGAGCATTTCTCTCAGTTCACTCTCAAATGATCCGGGCGTCTCTGGATCGAAATAGCGCGCAGCATCGCCCAAAATTTCCGGAAGTGAACCCGAGCGGGAAGAAAGGACCGGCAGCCCGTGCACCATCGCCTCGAGCGGCGGCAGTCCGAAACCCTCATACAGCGATGGGAAGACATAGCACCGGGCGAAACGGTACAGAGTACCGAGTTCCCGGTCATCCACGAACCCCGCAAAAACGACGTTCTTGAACTCCTGTTCCTCCACTGTTTTTTTGAGACGCCGATAGAAATAATCTTCTTTGCCGACGAGCACGAATTGATACGCCGGAAAAAGAGGAGCTACCCGCAAAAACGCCTCAAGATTTTTATGCGGATAGGCGTTCCCTACATACAGAAGATATGGCTTCAGTATATCACGCGCCAAGGGAGAGCGAGCATCCGACAGGGATCCTCGGAGCAATCCGAGCCGGCCCAAAAGCCGGTGAGCCCGTTCCAAGGGAAGAAGCTGACATACTGGATCAGCGGCCTCATAAGTCACCGTTATTTTGCCGCGCGCGGCCGGATACCGATCGAGAATATCCCTCTTTGTAAAATGTGAAACAGCGATGATATGCTCGGCGCGACGAATGGCAGAAGCGATGACAAAACGATAGGCCGCAAACTTCAGCCAATATAAAAACGCTACCCGCGTCGAATTCTCTCGTGTCGGATAATGGAGCAGAATGAGATCATGGATAGTCACGATGAATTTCTTCGGATAGAGAACAGGGACATTGAAATGCGGAAAGTGCACCAGATCCAAACGGAGTAAGAGCAGACGGAACGGGAAAAAAAGTTGCTCGGAAAAACCGTACCAGGCATACTGCGCCAGCGCTTTTTTGAAGCGTACATTCTTCGGCACATATTCGTCAAAATTCTCCCGCCGCAAAAAAACAACGTAATCGTTGTCCGTATCCAATACCTCCAGATGTTCGATGAGTTTCTCGGTATACCGGCCGAGCCCTTTCCCGACCGAACCGTAAAAACGAGCATCAATGCCTATACGCATACTGAGGTCAGTGAAATTTCGACAATTTCTTCAAAAAAACTGCCGGGATAATCAGATTATTATTTGATGTATGTTTAACTCCCATACCCGGCTTCCTGAATTCTAGATTCCAGTCGAAATTCTCCTACTGGGCATATATTTTATCTCTGGTCAGAAACAAGTTTGCTGTTTCTCTCTGCCGCGCCGAACCGATCGACACAGAAGAGGAGGAGCGCCTGCGATGCGAGAATCTTGAAAACCTCTATGTCATCGATCCGATTCGTCGCTTTGGGAAAAATAATGTAGACCGTCATATTTTTCGCCTGACGCGGCGACCGCACCACGACGCACCCCTTTTCTTCCCAGAACGTTTTTTTGGATGCCAGAAGCGTCTTCGCATCAAAAGCGGAAAATATCCCTTCCGGGTCGTTTTCTACCGCCTTTTCGATGTCTTTCGTTCTCATATTCACGAAACGCAGCGATACGGCCGTAGCCTTGGCCAGAAGCTTCACGGTCTGAATGATCGGCTGGTAGGTTTCCGGTTCTCTCTTGGCAAACACTTCTGCCATATCTTGCGGCAGATGAAAGATGAGCTCTTTCACGATATCGAACTTCCGGTTCATTCCGCCGATATACGAATAAGAATCGGACAGGTCCCGCGTAATCAGGTGCGTGCGTCTCTGCAGATGCAGCTTTTCTTGAAAAACTCGGAGGAACGCCTTTTCTTTCGCCAGATAAAGGGCAAAACCCAAAAGCCCGAAGCAGAGTATGAGGAGTGATTCCACATCTTCCTCGCGCAGGAAAAGAGTTCCCCGAGCGATGATTTCCGGCGTGAGAACGGCGAGAATGAACAGGGCAAGGTATATCCAATACATAATGTGTTTTCAGCCGCTCTAAAAAATATCTTCTCCCGCAAGCCCAGACCAAAACTAGAGCGAGAGGCCTTTCAAGTAACTGCGCAATCTTTCCCCGATTTCTTGATGTTTGAGACCGAGATGGATCGTCGTTTTCAAGAAGTTAAACTTATCTCCGGTATCGAGCCATTCTCCCTCGAGCATCCGGCCATGCATCGGCATTCCTCTTTCCAGCATGATATCGAAAGCGTCCGCCAGGCGGATCTCTCCTGATTTTCCGGATTCCATTTTTGCCAGTACCTCGAACACTTCATGGGTAATGATATATTTCCCCACCGCCACCGCCCGGCTCGGCGCCGCTTCCGGCGTCGGCTTCTCCACGATGTGGGTCACTTTCCAGTCGTGCTCATCCACTTTCTCGCCGTCAATCACGCCGAATTTAGATACATCTTCCTCCGCCACTTCCGAGAGCCCGATGATCGGCGTCCGATATTTCTCATAGGCCTCGATCAGCTGGGCGGCTGCCGGTACGACGCTGTCATAAATGCAGTCGCCGAAAATAATAAGGACCGATTCGTCATCATCCACGAGATGGGCCGCCTGCAGTATGGCGTGCCCGTCGCCGAGCGGCACCGGCTGGCGCACATAAGAAAACTTGGCCAGCGTCGATATTTTCCGGACGACCTCCAGGAGATCGTGCTTATTCTTTTCCACCAGCGTGTCTTCCAGCTCATACGAAACATCGAAATGGTCCTCGATCGCCCGCTTGCCCCGCCCCGTCACGAAAATGATCTCTTCGATGCCCGAGGCTACGGCCTCCTCGACCAGATACTGCACCACCGGCTTGTCCACGACCGGCAGCATTTCTTTGGGCTGAGCCTTGGTGGCCGGCAAAAAACGCGTCCCGAAACCAGCCACCGGGATAATGGCTTTTTTCACTTTTTGATGCCTTTCAGTCTGCATAAGTTTGATTTCTGATTACTATTTCTTAAAAGAGACGATTTTCTTATACTCGCTGTTGAACTCCACAATAGCTTCGTTGACCATCTTATGGAAATGCCCGGAAAAATTATGCTCCTTGGCAAAAACACTCGCTGCCAAAAGAGAGTCGGGCGTCCCCGTATCGAACCATGCACCGCTTATCATGCGGACATCGAGCGCCTGTTTTTCCAGATAATGCTTATGCAGATCGGTGATTTCCAATTCGCCGCGCGCGGACGGCTGGAGTCCCTCGGCCGCCCCGACAACCGCTGCATCAAAAATATAAATGCCGGGAATAGCGAAATGGCTCTTCGGATGGGCCGGTTTTTCTTCGATAGACAGCACCTGATGATCAGCACTGAATTCCACCACGCCGAAACGTTCCGGGTCAGCGACTTCTTTGGCGAATATCCGCCCGCCCTTCTCGAAAGTCTGGATGGCTTCGGTAAAATCATCCTCGAAGATATTGTCCCCCAAAACGAGCGTTGTCGGCTCGCCATCGATGAAATCTTCGCCCAGAATAAAAGCTTCCGCCAACCCTCGCGGTTGTTTCTGCACCATAAAAGTAATGTGCACGCCGAATTTCTCGAACATCGAGCCCAAGAGATTCAAGAAGTGCCCCGAATGCTCCGGCGCGACGATGATGAGGATATCCTTGATTCCCGCCTTGATGAGCGTATTCAAGGGATAGAATATCATCGGCCGATCATACACCGGAAGTAACTGCTTGGAAGTGACTGCGGTGAGCGGCAACAGCCGCGTCCCCGTCCCTCCGGCCAAAATAATTCCTTTCATGCCTTTTTTGTCACTGAGTCTGCGAAATGCTACAAAAAAGAGCACCCCGCTTAACTTTAATAATGAATTAGTCTATATCCACTAAATAAAGCCGTAAGCGTTACCGTGTATAAAATTATATCCTTATTCATACTTCATTTGAAAGTTGTGCGGGGTTAAAATTAACGATACGCTGGAAACCTTTTGCAGAGTACCTTTACTGCCTTATGGATTTTTTTTATGTCTCTATTGCAACCGAGCGCCTGCTCGAATTTTTTCAAGCAAGGTACAATCTCTTCCTTTTTCTCAGGCAAATAGTAGTCTCTTATGATATGAAACACCGAAGCGATCCATTTCCCGATAGCGCGCATCTCTTTTTCTTTCATCCCTCGCGTGGTGATGGACGGCGTCCCCAGACGGATGCCGCTCGGATAAAACGGCGAGGAAGGGTCCAGCGGGATAGTGTTTTTGTTGACGGTAATACCCACTGCGTCCAAAGCCTTTTCCAGAAGAATCCCCCGCCCTTTGCCGCACTTCATAAGCATCATATGATTATCAGTCCCATTGGTTACCAATTCCATGCCATTTTTTATGAGCTCTTGAGCGAGGGCTTTGGCATTCGAAACAATCTGCTTCCCATATCTGCGAAACTCTGACGTAGAAGCTTCTTCGAGAGCCACAGCGATAGCCGCAGTCGTATGGTCATGGGGACCGCCTTGAAGGTTGGGGAAAATAGCCCGATCAATTTTTTTGGCTAACTCCGGATCTTTCTTGAGACCTTTGTCAGTAACCAAAATCATACCTCCGCGCGGACCACGCAAAGTCTTGTGAGTGGTTGTCGTGATGATATGCGCATAAGAAACCGGGCTGGCATGCACACCGGCGATAACAAGCCCTGTAATATGCGCGATGTCTGCGGCTAGATATGCCCCGACCTTATCGGCAATCTTTGCCAGTTTTTGAAAAGGAAATTCGCGCACATAGGCTGTCGCTCCCACCCAGATGAGTTTCGGCTTATGCTTGATCGCCAGACGTTCGATTTCTGCCAGATCAAGATATCCGTCCTCTTTCACGTGATATTGGATGGCATTATAGAACATGCTGGTAGCACTGGCTTTCCAACCGTGAGTCAAATGACCACCGTCAGGAAGACTTTGCCCCATGACAGTATCGCCTGGGTTACATGTAGCCACATACACCGCCAAATTAGCCGGGCTTCCAGAATATGGCTGAACATTCGCGTGCGGAACACCAAAGAGTTTCTTAGCACGGTCGATCGCGATATCCTCGATCCGATCGATATACTTCTGCCCGCCATAGTAGCGCTTATGCGGGTAGCCTTCGCTGTATTTATTGGTGAGAATCGATCCCATGGCTTCTAGTATCGCTTCAGAAACGATATTCTCTGATGGAATAAGTTCCATCCCCTCCTGCTGGCGCTTCAACTCGTCCTGGATGGCCTGGTAAATTTTTGGATCGGTTTTCTTGAGTGTATTTTTCATAAATCAAAATAGTATAGAAAGTTAAGAAACGCATTTCCCCTCAAATCCTAAAACAGCAAGTTGTTGAACAATAAACCATAGTCTGCGAAGTAAAATGAATGTAAATATTATGCCAACAAATAATTAAGCGCAAAATTCAAAATCTCAATTTCCAAATAAATTACAATATCAAAACCTCAATATGCGAAACGTTTTGGATTTTAGAAAATTAGGATTTAGGATTTATTTGGAGCTTGTAATTTTGAGTTTTTGATTTTATACCCTATTTGCAAGAAAGTCTCGCAATGCTTCCTGATACGGCCGAAGGGGCGGGCGCTTGGTATTAAGCAATACTGAATACTGCGGACGCAAAGCCTTGCGCAAGAATGCGCCGCTCCCTACAGGCTGTATTGTAACTCCAATATGCGCCTGTGCATAGAGCTCTACGGCAGCCTCATACCAAGTGGCAGATCCGCTATTGGCCAGATGATAGATGCCATATGGAACGTTGTCTTCAATCAGTTCCTTCGTAGCCACAGCCAGATCAGGCGCATAGGTGAAACAGCTCTTCTCATCATCCACCGCCTGCACAACCGCCTTATCTTTGCCTGCCGTGAGCTTTGTCGAATCGGCAGCTTCCAGCATTTTCTCAAAAAAACTTCTCTTCCCCGCTGCCGATAGAGCCGGTTTCCCGAACAGCTTTGAAAGACGGATCAGATAATATTTCCCGGCCTGTTCTCGCACTCCCTGCTCACCCAAGTACTTGCTCGTCCCATACCGAGAAAGCGGATTGGGTACCGCCTCTTCCGCATAACCTTTTTCTTCCCTGCTATGGCAATTGCCCCCGCAACACTGACCCGATCTACAGCCACCAGACTCTTTTTTCTCTACGCCTAAAGTTCCATCAAAAACATAGTCTGTCGAATAATGGGCAAGCACCGCGCCCATCTCTTTCGCCAAGCGCGCTAAAAACTTCGGCACTTCGACATTAAGAAGTACCGCCTTCTTATACTCCTCATCGCTTTCTTCGCATTTGTCTACTTCATTGTACGCAACGGCATTCAAAATAATCTCTGGCTGATACGCTCGTATCTTCTTCTCTGCCCCTGCAAAATCCGTCACATCGATATCTTCTCGATCCCACCCCGCCACCGCGTACTGCTCATCTAAAGAAAAAACTCTCACGAGCTCCTGTCCCAACATTCCCCTGGATCCTAATATCAGGACTTTTTTACTTTTCATAGCTTTAATCTTGTAGGATTATTTTTTCTGCATACGCTTGAGTAACTCATCTGCTTTCAGTTGTGCATCATCACGGTCTTTAAGCATATCTCTGGCCGCTTTTAAAATTTTATCCATCGACTCTTTTTCTGCTTCTGGGGAGCGTTCTGGAACGGGAATAGCCTCAAATTCAATGTTGGCCAATTTTACCTCTCGAAGAAATTCTGAAAGTGTAATAGGTTTTTCCATAAATGCAGCCTGGATTATAGGGATTTCTCGCCGCTGTAAATCTTCCACATCATCTATTTCATTTTTATCTTTTAATAGTTTTTCCCCCAGATCAATTTTATCATCCAACCAAGTCTCCACTGCCCATTGATTTCTAATAAGGAGATTCATAAGCGCCCTCCAAACTTTCATCGCTTCTGCATCATTTTGTATCTTTTGTTCAAAAATCTCTTGTGCTTTGTTATCTCGCAATGCAATGAGTGCTTGTATTGCCATTTCCGGATAATTGATACCAACTCTCTTGATTGTTTGTTCCACTTCAGTCGAAAGCAATACTGATTCCAAATCAAAATCAGACACGCCCTTCTTTTTGGTTCCCATTAGTTCTGGTGTAGGATATTTTGGATCCATAATTAAATGTAAGGAAATTAGCGGTTCTCGTATTGTTCTTCGTAATACTTCTGATACGCTCCGGACTTCACACTCTTCCACCAAGCCTCATTTGTTCTGAACCATTCCACTGTTTTTGGAAGTCCGGCTTCCAAAGTTGTTTCCGGCCGCCAACCGAGCTCGCGCTCGATTTTGGAATAATCTATCGCGTAGCGTCGGTCATGTCCTGGCCGA
>Ga0113563_10000889_pt1 | contig 15866 bp, 14 predicted proteins | sample Mud3Dept3metaG_FD_80117 | JGI IMG/M metagenome (GOLD analysis project Ga0113563, IMG submission 80117) | Freshwater wetland microbial communities from Ohio, USA, analyzing the effect of biotic and abiotic controls - Mud 3 Core 4 Depth 3... | ecosystem: Environmental > Aquatic > Freshwater >...
ATTACAAAAGAAGCACAAACGGAGGCACAACCTGGAGCGCGGCTCAAAGGCTCTCCTGGACTTCAGGCGCGTCCAACGAGCCAGCTATTGCCACAGATATAAATAGCCATATCCATGTCGCCTGGTATGATGACACACCCGGTAATAACGAGATTTATTACAAAAAAAGCACAAATGGAGGCTTGACTTGGAGCACAACTCAAAGGCTGACCTGGACTTCAGACTGGTCAGAGGGCCCAGCTATGGCCATAGATTCAAGCAACACTATCCATGTCGTTTGGAACGATTCCACACCTGGCAATTATGAGATCTATTACAAGAAGGGCAGCTAGTGACGCGTCTCTGCCGAGAACTGGGGTGGACACTTACGAGACGGAACACTGAGGGGATATGAGAATGCGAGTAATGAGAAAATGCGTCATGATTTTCTTGATGGCGGCAGGGCTGTCTTTTCTGACATCTTATGCTTTGGCGGACTGGAGCCCGGCCAAGAGGCTGACCTGGAATTCCGGTTGGTCCCGGTACCCGGCCATGGCCGTGGACTCGAGCGGGACCGTCCATGTAATCTGGTCTGATGAGACACCCGGAAATTATCAAATTTATTACAAGAGAAGCACGGATGGGGGCACAACCTGGGATGCCATTCGAAGGCTGACCTGGACTTCGGGCGGATCCTACGAGGCCGCCATAGCCGTCGATTCCGGACAAGCCGTTCATATCGTCTGGTATGAGTACACGCCTGGAAACAATGAGATTGGCTATAAGAGGAGCACGGACGGAGGCACGACATGGGCGGCCGTTCAATATCTAACCTCGACTTTGGGCGGGTCCTTCTCCCCCTCCATAGCCGTCGATACAACCGGCGCCGTCCATGTCGTTTGGTACGACGACACAGTGGGTAATGACGAGATCTACTACAGGGGAAGCCCAGATGGAGGCAAAACCTGGACCGCAGTTCAAAGGCTGAGCTGGACCTCAGGAGGATCCGAGGGCACGGCTATAGATTCAGGCGACGCCCTCCATGTCGTCTTTTCTGATGATACGCCCGGCAATTATGAGCTCTATCACAAAAGAAGCCCGGATGGAGGCGCAACGTGGGTCGCCAAGAAACGGCTGACCTGGAACTCGGGCAGCTCCTATTCCCCGGTTTTAGCCTTGGATTCGACCAGCAACGTCCACGTTATCTGGTTTGATCACACGCCCGGCAATTTTGAAGTCTATTACAGAAAAAGCCCGGATGGGGGCACAACCTGGAGCGCAATGAAGCGATTGACCTGGAATTCAGGCGGATCCTCAAACCCGGCAATGGCTATAGGTGCAGGCGACTCCATACATGCCGTTTGGGCTGATGATACATCCGAAAACTATGAAATCTATTATAGGAGAAGCCCAGACGAGGGCACAACCTGGAATGCCGTTCAAAGGCTGACCTGGACTTCGGGCGCATCCTCAAATCCAGCTATAGACATAGATTCAAGCGGCACGATCCATGTGGTCTGGCAAGACTATTTAACCGGCAATTATGAGATCTATTACAAAAAGGGGAACTAGAGAAATTCGCAGAGGCGAAGGATGAGAAAAAAGAGTCTTTTCTTTATGCTGTCGGCAGTTGGACTGTATATTCTTTCGCCCTGTGCCCTGGCCGACTGGAGCGCGGCCAAAAGGATCACCTGGACTTCGGGCGGTTCCTCCCACCCCGCCATAGCCGTAGACTCGGAGGAAACGATCCATGTCGTTTGGCAGGATAGCACGCCCGGCAACTTAGAGATTTATTACAAAAAAAGCACGGATGGAGGCGCGACTTGGAGCCGGTCCAAGAGGATCACCTGGAGTTCTTCCTACTCCTACGACCCGGCCATAGCCATAGATTCAAACGACGTGATCCATGTCGTCTGGAGAGATGACACACCCGGCAATTGGGAGATCTATCACAAAAAAAGTACAGATAACGGCGCTTCCTGGAGTTCGTCCAAGAGGATCACCTGGACATCCGGCGAGTCCAGCGGCCCGGCCCTGGCTGTGGATTCAAACCGCATTGTCCACGTGGTCTGGCACGATTTCACACCCGGAAACTATGAAGTCTATTACCGGAGAAGCCCGGATGGAGGCGCGACCTGGAACCCGGTCCAAAGGCTGACCTGGACTTCAGAGTATTCCGCGGATCCGAACATAGCCATAGATTCAGCCAACGCGATTCATGTCGTCTATCGGGACAATACCCCCGGAAATGAGGAGATTTACTACAAAAAGAGCTCGAACACGGGGAAAACCTGGAGCCCGGCCAAGAGGCTGACCTGGACCTCGGGCTGGTCACAATACGCCACCCTGGCCATAGAGGGAGGAGGCGGCATCCATCTCGTCTGGGACGATCCCACATCCGGCAATCCCGAGGTCTATCACAAGAGAAGCCAGGATGGAGGCGCGACCTGGAGCCCGATCCAAAGGCTGACCTGGACTTCAGGCGGCTCCTACGAGCCCGACATGGCCATCGATTCCGCCGGCCATGTCCGTGTGGTCTGGGAGGATTACACACCCGGGCTTCCCGATATCTATCACAAAAGCAGCCCGGACGGCGGCACAACCTGGAGCGCGGTCGAACGGATCACCTGGACTTCAGGTCAATCCATGTCGCCGGCGATCGTCGCGGACTCAACCGGCACCGTTCATGTCGTCTGGTACGACAACACCCCCGGCAGTTATGCCATCTATTACATGAACGGCAGCTAGCGAGCTACCAGGGTTTTTTGAATAGGAGGGAGTCAGGATGCGAAGAAGGAGCCTGCGGATTATCTTTTTGGCAGCGGCGTTATTTTATTTTGCGACCGTTGCCTTGGCCGACTGGAGCCCGGCCAAACGACTGACCTGGACTTCGGGCACTTCCGTGCTTCCGGCCATCGCCGTAGATTCAAATAACACGATCCATATCGTTTGGGACGATAACACACCCGGAAATGATGAGATCTATTACAAGAAATCCATGGACCAAGGGGAAACGTGGAGCGCGGCCAAAAGGCTCACCTGGACTCCCGGCAAATCCTCATGGCCGGACATATCCATAGACTCAAACGACAACATCCATGTTGTCTGGGATGATGGCACCCCCGGCTACAGTGAGATCTATTACAAGAAATCCACAGACGGAGGGGAAACATGGACCGCGGATAGAAGGCTCACCTGGACTCCTGACTGGTCGGATAACCCGGACCTGGCCATTGATTCAACCGACGCCATCCATCTCGTCTGGCAGGATTACACTCCTGGCTTCTTTCCTGAGATTTATCACAAGACAACCACAGACGGAGGAACCACCTGGAGCACGACAAAAAGGATTACCTGGACGGCCGGTTTTTCCTTCGACCCCGCCCTGGCCATAGATGCAGATGATGCGATCCATGTCGTCTGGCAGGATGATACCCCCGGCAAAAATGAAATCTATTACAAAAAAGGAAACTAGTGCCAGAGAGGAGGCAAGCAATGAGGAAATATTGCTTCATGATTTTCTTGGTGGCTGCAGTGTTGTCTTTTCTGACATCGTATGCTTTGGCCGACTGGAGCACGACCAAGAGGCTCACCTGGACTTCAAGCGGGTCCGAACACCCCGATGTCGCCGTCGATTCAAGCGACACTATCCATGCCGTCTGGGATGATTCCAGCCCCGGGAATGAAGAGATCTATTACAAGAATAGCGAGGACGGCGGGACGACCTGGAGCGCGGCCAAGAGGCTCACCTGGAGTTCAGGCGACTCCGAGCGTCCGGCCGTGGCCATAGATTCAAACAACAGAATCCATATCGTGTACTATGACGACACCCCGGGCAATCGGGAAATCTATTACAAGAGAAGCACGGACGCAGGCGCGACCTGGAGTACTGCCAAGAGGCTGACCTGGAATTCGGGCTCGTCCCATTACCCCGCCGTTGCCGCAGACTCAAGCGATTCTGTCCATGTTGTTTTTTATGACGACACACCGGGTAATTCTGAAATTTATTACCGGAAAAGCCCGGATGGAGGCGCAACCTGGAGCGCTCTGAAAAGGCTGACCTGGACTTCATACTCCTCCTACTCCCCGGACATTGCCATAGATTCAAATGATATCATTTATATGGTCTGCGAGGACTATTCGCCCGGCTATTCTGAAGTCTATTACAGGAAAAGCTTGGGTGGTACGACCTGGACCAGGCTGAAAAGGCTGACCTGGACCTCAGGCGATTCGGAAAACCCAGCCCAGGCCATAGATTTGAATGACACTATCCATGTCGTCTGGCAAGACGCGACTCCCGGCAATGATGAGATTGACTACAAGAAAAGCACGGATGGAGGCACGACCTGGAGCGCTCTGAAAAGGCTGACTTGGACATCGGGCCGCTCTTACACGCCGGCCATTGCCATGGATTCGGGCAACATCATCCATGTTTCCTGGTATGATGAGACACCGGGCAATTGGGAGATTTATTACAGGAGAAGCCCAGATGGAGGCACAAACTGGGATGCGACTCAAAGGTTGACCTGGACCTCAGGCATATCCCGCCACTGCGCGATGGCCATAGACTCGGGCGACACCGTCCATCTTGTCTGGGATGATGACAAATCCGGGAGTCGGGAGATTTATTACAGGCATAGCCAATAGTCTGGATTGTTCATAGAATGAAGGAGCAGAAGATTTCTATTCCCTGGATGGCAAAGAATTCAGAACTCCTACCACCGCCAGAGATAGGATACTTTAAAAAAGAATCCGCGCTGGGTCTCCAGGAAATGGCGGCTGTCCACGTATTCACGGCCCGTCCACTCCAGCTTCTCGTAGGCCGAGCCGTAGCCGATGTGGACCACCGTGCCGGGGATATAGGTGAATGAGATCAGCCCGTCCGTGGTCAGCCGGCGGTAAAAGGTGTTGTACTCGAAGATCGCTCTGATGAACAGGTACTTGTTGATCTGGAAGATGTTCCGGCTGCGGATAATCCCGTAATCGTAAACCTTTTGGCTGTCGAATTCCCGATAGAAGTCGACATAAGCATAGCTCAACCCGAATTCGAGTTTCTCCAGAGGCTGGAATCCCGCATAGATCTCCGCCTGGTTGCCGTATCCCTGGAAGGGATCGGCGGGATCATAAAAGATCAGGCCGCCGCGCCGGAATAGACCCTGCAGATAGAGGCGCTTGGTCAACTGGGTCTGAAACAGGGATCGGAAGCCATCGAGGTTGAACTTTCGGCCGGCATAGACTTCGTTCCCCAATAGGCCGTCGATTCGAAACATCGTATTCCGGGGGAGCCAGAAGCGGAGCACAAAAACGTTGATGGTCTCGAACGTATCATAGAACTTATCGCGGATATGCTCGCCCCAATAGAAGGGCTCGATCCGCTGGAAAAAACTTGACTTGGGATAGAACTTGTACATGAAGAGCGGGGAGAAACGGCTGATGCCCGTCCGGGTGATGAAGCCGGAATCGACCTGGAAATGCTTGGAGATATCCTGGAGGCCGAGTTCGGCGTAAACCGAACGCGTGCCATAGTTATAATACAGGCTAAGGGAATGGCCGTTGACCGTCGATTCCGCTCCCGGTGTCCGGGTGAACGAGCCGAAAAGATGGTACTCGGCGACCGAAGACCCGGTCAGACGGACCCGGCCGTCCGAGCCGGCGACCTGGTTGAAACCGCTCTCCTGGAACCGGGATGTATAGAACCCGCCGACATAGGAATCGTCCTTCAGGGAATGCCTTAACCGGACGATCCCGAAGTCGGGATGGCGGTCCACCGCGTCGCCGGGCAGGTCGTCCCGGGCATAAATGGCCGCAATCGTGCTCTTGCGGCCGATTTTGCCCGTAGTCTTGAAGCCGAGAATAGGGTCGATGATGCTCCTTGTATAGACGATGGCCCTCAGCGGGGAGCTCTCCGGGTTGGCGCCGAACTGGAAATACTCGAGGCCTTCCATGAAAAACGGCCTTTTTTCCGGATAGTAAAGAGCGAACCGGATGTTGAAATCGACCTGGCTGGCGTCGGATTCAACTTGGCTAAAGTCCGGATTATAAGCCGCGTCGGCCGTCAGGTCGGAGGTCAGGCCGACCTTGGCGGTCAGGCTGAAATCCGTCTGCCGGAAATCGCGCCGGAGCTGCCCTTCATTCAACGAAGAATGGTCCGTGTGGGTGAAAGCCGGCAGGATCTCCACGATCCGGTCGTATTTCAGGCCGGTGATCGATACGGGCTGAAGCTGAGAGATCAGGCTTCCTTTGTCGGGAAATACCGCCGGGAAGCTGCAGGTCTCCGAAGACCGGACAACTTGCCTTATGAAAAGCATACCCATGACGACCGTCTTCCGGCTGGAAAAACGGAGGCTCTCCAAAGGGATACGGCATTCCACAGAATACCCCGAGTCGTCGATCTGGCCCTTGCTGTACCAGACAAAGTCCGTGCTTGGATCCACGTTTCCGATGGAGTTCATAAGGCCGTCGCCCTGGATCCCGAGAGGGTTCATGAAGAACAAATAGGCATTCTGGGCATCGCTAAAGGTATCGAGGCAAAAGGCGACATTGTCGTCCGCCAACATATCGTCCCGTTTGGATATGTTGGCCTTGATCTGGCCCGGATCGTTTTCGTAACAGCGGAAGGCAATGTAAAAATTCGCGGCATCAAAAAGAAAATAGGCTTCGGTTTTTTGGCCCGGGTCTTTTCCAAAATCCGGTTTTATTGTCTTGAAATCGGTGAATTTCAGAGCCGTCCCCCAGACCGCTTCGTCCAGCTTGCCATCGATGACCGGGGCGCTTGAAGCTTTGGGGGCTACAACCGGATCCGAGGCAATGAGGGCTAGGGGAAGCACGGCAAAAAGGAGAGAAACCAAAGAAATAGTCCTCCACTCGCGCCTTCTCATTCCATAGGGGAATACGAAAAAATCAATCCGAAGGTTCTCTGGCGGTCAGCCGATCTTGACCTTCTGCCTGGCGACTCCGCCGCGGGTGGAAAGGATCGAGATCTCGGCCTCGACTCCCGCCTTGGCTGGTTTGACCTTCCAGCGGGCCTCTTTTTTCTCGCCGGATTTCAGACGCCCGAGCTCGATCTTATTCTTCCCGCCGACAATCTCGAGCTCTTTCTCGGGGAAAGAAATTTCGGCCTTGTCCGGGCTGACGATTTTCACGCGCTCTGCCATCTCCAGCGCCGTCGGCAGGAACCCCTCGTTCGTGAAGGCTGCCACGACCTCGAGGACGCCCGGCTCTTTCTTGACGGGGCGCACATCGACCGAGACGATCTTCACCTGCGGCAGGGATTTCGCCAGCATCAGGTTGAACAGGGCCTCTTTTTTCGCCCAGTCTTCGAGGGCCGAGGCCGGCGGGTTTTGCCGGAAGAACTTGGGGTTATACCCGCCGATCTCCACTTCGCCGAGCTGGGGATGGGAGAACCGCGTCCAGTTCTTGAAGCCCTTTCCGCCCAGGGCCTCATCGTTCCATCTCAGGACCTCGAGGTCGCTGATCTTTCCATCCTTGTCATAGTCGACCACCTTTCCGCCGGACCAGAGCTCGTCGCCATACCAGATGGCGCCGTAATAGAAATAGCCGAAGTCGGGGGAGTGGCCGAACAGCGGCTGGCCTGCCGGCCCCTCCTCTTCCTCGTCCTCATCGTGGTAGTCGCTCGTCGCGTTGGCGAAGTCCCAGAAGACGTCGCCCGCATAGGGGTAGCCGGTGATCTTTTTCCCCTGCTCGTCGAAATGCCGGTAAAGGGCCAGGTCGCCAGGGAACATGGACTCTTCGCTGCGGGAGGTAGAGGGCGGACGCAGGTGCATCGGGACTGCCGTATCCATCGTCTGGCCGACCGAGACGTTAGGATGCTGGAGGAGAAAGAGCACCACGGCCCGCGTCTCCGGCTCGGAGAGGGGATAGGCGCCCGCGCCGAGCTGTGTCCTTCCCCGGCCGGTCAGGTCGAGTCCCGGCTCGGGACGCCAGTTCTCGGGATAGTTCCGGTGGAGGTCGAGACCGCCGACTCCGTCCTCTCCGTACTTGCCGTCGCCGTCGTTGTCCAGTCCTTCGGTATAGACTTTATAATCTCCCTTGTCCTTGCCCACCCTTTTCATCAGCCGTCCCGTCTTATCGTCGGGGTGGAGGATGAACTCGCCCTTTCCCGGCTCCACTTTCTGCCGCATGGAATAGCAGAAGCCGTCGCCGTCCAGGTCCTCGGAAGGGTCTTCGTCGAGAAGCCCGTCCCCGTCGCTGTCATGCGGCCGGACGGTGCTCCGGTTCGTCTGGGCCGTGTTGAGGTAGAGCTCCGAGCCGTCCGGGTTGTTTTTGACCTTGACGTAAAGGGCCTTGGTATCGACGAGGCGGGTGATCTCCGCGTCGGCGCCGTACTGCGTGATCACGTGCCAGGCGAAATAAAGAGCCGATTCGGCCGCCGTTACCTCCCCCGAATGCCGGTTTCCCTCGATGAATATGGCCGGCTTGTCGGTATCCTTGCCGGTCTTTTTATTGGCGATCGTTATCTGCCAGATGTCCCGTCCTTCGAAGGTCTTCCCGACCGAATAGATGTCGACGATCTCCGGATGGTCCTTGGCCCACGTGTTCAGGAACGAGACGACCTCGGCATATTTGTGATAGTGGGCGAAGTCCATCTCTCCTTCCGCTTTGGGCTTTGTCTCCGGGTAGTCGATGAGCGGGAAGAAGCTGACTCCGTGGCGCTCTCCGGCCACCGTGTACATCGGCGGTCCCTTTTTCTCCTCGGCCGCGAAGAGCACGACCAGGCCGATTACCAGGACAGCAACTGCGAATCCAAACATCCGGCGAGTTTTCATTGCGCCTCCTCAACGATCATGAAGCCCGAGCTTAAACGGAACCGCCCTCCTCGTCAACCCCAACCCATCCTTATTTTCCCCTAATCCGATAAGAAATATAGGAATATATCAAAAAAGTCGCTTTTTCAGGGAACCTTTGGCGAACCCGCTGCGTATATACGGTGTGAGAACGAACGATGAACGCGCTCAAATAGGAGATTAAAATGAGCTTTAAAGTGAAAGTCGCGATCTTCCTTCTGGCCACGCTGGTGACCCTGACCGGGTTCAACCTCATCGCCTCCTCTTCCGCGCTCGATATCCTGAAAATGGGGAAGAGGGCCGGCTATGACATCATCGCCAACGTGCTGGCCGAGGCGAACCCGCCCGCCGACCGGACTTAAGTCTAAGAAGACACGATGGCGGCGCGGATCGCCCGACTGATTCCCGTCCTTTGATTGGCCGTTCTTTCTCCGCCGGGAGAAAAACGGCCTCTTTTTTTATGCCTTTTTCCCCGCCTTTTCTTCCACCAACACGGCCGCCCAGCAGGCGACAGCTCTCTCCCGCCCGATAAGGCCCAGTCCTTCGTTGGTCTTGGCCTTAATCCCCAGGTTGTCGCGCGGCACTCCCAGGACCGGACAGAGCGCGTCTTTCATCGCCTCGATGTGGGAGGCCAGCTTGGGCGCCTGGGCGATGACGACCACGTCGACGTTCACGACCCGCCTCCCCCGGCGTCTCAGCCGCGAAACGACTTTGGCCAGAAGCACGGTGCTGCGGATTCCTTCAAATTCCGGGTCAGTGTCGGGAAACAGCCGGCCGATGTCGGGCTCGCCGGCCGCTCCGAGCAGAGCGTCGATAAGCGCGTGGACCAGGCAGTCGCCGTCGGAATGCCCGACGAGTCCCAGGGGGTGGGAAATCTTGATTCCGCCCAGGTAGAGGTCTCTTCCCTTGGACAGACGATGGATGTCATAGCCGAGGCCGATCTTAATCTTCAAGCCATGCCTCCGCGATCCTGAGGTCGGCGGCCGTTGTGATCTTGATATTTCGCGGATCGCCCGGGACCACGGCCACGGGGTGACCGGTCCTCTCCACGAGCGCCGCTTCATCCGTCCCGTAAAATCCGTCGGCGCGGGCCCGCCGAAGGGCCACCTCGAGGACTTCGTAACGGAAAGCCTGCGGTGTCTGGATCCGCCGCAGGCCGTCGCGCTCCAGGGTCCGAACGACGAACCCGCCGGCCGCCTCCTTGATGGTGTCTTCAACCGGGACCGCCGGAACTGCCGCCCCGGTCTCTACCGCTTTGCCTATGACCCGGCTGATGACCTCCCGGCTGACCAGCGGCCGGACCCCGTCATGCACCAGGACAAGGCCGTCCGGGCCGGACTCGAGCCGGGCAAATCCCCTGGCGACGGAATCCTGCCTCCTCTCTCCACCCCGGACGACGGCGGCTATTTTGCTCCAGAGCTTCCGGTACCGGGCCCCGCTCTCGCCGGCCGGGAGGACGAGGACAATCTTGTCCACCTCTGGATGGCCGGCGAACGCTTCCAGGGTTCTTTCGAGCACGGACTTCCCCCGGAGGATGGCGAACTGCTTGGCCGAGCCGAAGCGCCGGCCGGCGCCGGCGGCGACGACGACGGCCGAAACCTTCTTCATCGCGCCTCTTCGTTATACCGCCCGAAAATCATCTTGCCTACGGTCGTCTGGAGAACCGAGGTCACGGTGATATCGACGTTCTGGCCGATCATCCGCCGCGAGTTGTCGACGACAACCATGGTGCCGTCGTCCAGATAGCCGACTCCCTGGTCCTTCTCCTTCCCCTCCTTGATGATGAATACTTTCATCGACTCGCCCGGCAGGACGACCGGGCGCAGCGCGTTGGCCAGCTCGTTGATGTTAAGGACGGAAATGCCCCGGAGCTTGGCCACCTTGTTGAGGTTGACGTCGTTCGTGACGATCTTGGCGTCCAGCTGCCGGGCCAGCTCGATGAGCTTGGAATCGACGTCCCGGATCTCGGGGAAGTCCATCTCCCAGATGACGACCGATATCTGCGAGGATTTCTGGAGATGGTTGAGGACGTCGAGTCCGCGCCGGCCCCGCTGCCTCTTCAGGCCGTCCGATGAATCGGCGATGAACTGCAGCTCCTTGAGGACAAACTGGGGAATGACCAAGCTCCCCTCGATGAACCCCGTGTCGCAGAGGTCGGTGATGCGGCCGTCGATGATGACGCTCGTGTCCAGGATCTTGTAGCTCCGGCCGACGCTCTTCTCCTTTAAGAAGCGGAAGAGGTGGGCGGGGTTGAGCCACTCCGATTTCTGCACGCCCACCAGGAACCCGATGTAGGGCATGATGATCAGGAAGAAGATGCGGATGAAGAGAGCGGTCGGGGCGTCGTCGGTGATGTTCTTGTAAACAACCCCCAGGGACCAGCCCAGAAAGACGCCGGCGTAGGTCCCGATGGTCGAGCTCCAGATGATCTTGAACTGGGTCCGCCGGATCCGCGTTTCGAGGTACATGAGAATGATCCCAAGCGCGAAAGCGAGGCCCGCGCCGGCCGGCTTGGGCAGCCGGAAGGGGGAGAAAAAGTAGCCGGCGGACGCGAGGCAGCCGATGATAAACAAACGGAAAATATGAAGGCTCATGATATCTATCCTTATTGCGAGAATATGAGCGGTCCCGCTTCCCGGATGTTCTGGACGCCGAGAAGCCGCACCTTCGAAAGGTCCTCCCTTTCCAGCATGGCCAGGTTTCCCTTGGGCAGGAGGACGGTCTCGAAGCCGAGAGAGAGGGCTTCCTTGATCCGGGCCAGGGGGCTCGAGACTGAACGGACCTCCCCGCTCAGCCCAACCTCTCCGAAGACCACGACGTCGCGGGGAAGCGCCTTGTTTTTGAGGGAGGAGATGACAGCCAGGACGACTCCCAGGTCGGCCGCGGGCTCCTCGATCTGGAGGCCGCCGGCCACGTTGATGTAGATGTCCTGCCCGCCGAAGCTCGCCCTCATCTTCCTCTCGATGACGGCCAGGAGAAGAGATGTCCGGAAATGGTCGAGCCCGATGGTCATCCGCCGCGGGTTGCCGGCGAAAAGAGTCGGCGAAACCAGGGCCTGGACCTCGGCCAGCAGCGGCCGCGAGCCCTTGACTGTCGAGATGACGACGCTCCCGGCCTCCTCGGCCGGCCGTTCCTTGAGGAAAAAGGCCGAGGGGTTGGCTATGGCCTGGAGCCCAGAGGCCGTCATCTCGAAGATGGCCAGCTCGGAGACCGGACCGAACCGGTTCTTGAGGGCCCGGAGGACACGGTGGCTGTGGTCCCGCTCCCCTTCGAAAAGGAGGACGACATCGACCATGTGCTCGAGCGACTTCGGGCCGGCCAGCGACCCCTCCTTGGTGATATGCCCGATGAGAAAGGAAGAGACGTTGTTTTTCTTGGCGAAGCGGAAGATCTCGTTTGCCGCCTCGCGGACCTGGCTGATCGTCCCGGGGCTCGAGGACAACTTGGCCGAAAAAACCGTCTGGACCGAATCCACGACAAGCACCCGCGGCCGGACCTTCTCGGCCTGGGAGATGATGCGCTCCATGTTGGTCTCGGCCAGGAGATACAGCTCGCCGTCCCGGATCCCCAGCCGGTCGCCGCGGAGCTTAATCTGCTCCAACGATTCCTCTCCGGAAACATAGAGGACGCGCTCTCCCTGGACGGCAAAATCCCGGCAGACCTGAAGGAGAAGCGTGGATTTCCCGATCCCCGGCTCCCCGCCGATGAGGACCAGCGAGCCGAGGACGACCCCCCCGCCCAGGACCTTGTTGAATTCATCGGCCGGGATCCGGATCCTCTGGTTGGCGAATTCCTTGATATCCCGGTAGAGGAGCGCTTCCGAGGGCGCAAAGGAATATTCGGCCGCTGAGGTCGTTTCCTCGGCCTCCTCGACCATGGTGTTCCATTCGCCGCATCCCGGACAGCGGCCCAGCCACTTGGGCGACCGGGTCCCGCAGGCCTGGCAGATGAATACCGTCTTCAGCTTGTCTTTCATCGGGTCCCCAGGCCGAGACCGAAATAGACCTCCCGGCGCGTGTCCGAGCCGAAGTCGTCGACACCGAGCACAAGGTGCAGATACCGGAGAAGCGCAAACTGGGTCGTGAGGCGGAGACGGGGGCCCCCGGCGCGCCGGAAATCGAACCCGTCCAGGCTGAACATCAGGCGGTCCCCGAAAGCCAGGAGGTCAACCCCCGCCCCGAATTCCGATTCGATGACCCCGGCTCGCGGCGCCAAAGCCCCGAAACGCATCCCGGCCTGGGCGGAGTAGACGAAACCATCCCGCCGGGGGTCGTCGACGATCTGCCCCAGCAAGAAGCTGCGGGGAGAAAGATGGAAGCCGGCGCCGATGGTGCCTTTGACCCTCTCGGTTTGGCCGAGATAGTCCGCCCGGAGCTGGCCCGTCACCCGCATCCGGCCCAGCGGCTCCACGGTCTTCTTGACCCGGCCGAGCGTCTCCCGGGCCTCGTCGTAGAGCTCGGGATCCTGGACGAGCTTTCCCACCGTCCCCTCGCCCTTGTCGATTTTCTCGAGAGAGTTTTTGAGCAGCCGGACGGACTCCCGGAGCTCGTCGAGCACCTCCTCGAGCTTCTGGAGGTTCGACTTAATGCTTTCCTGGTTCTCGGCGGCGACCGTCTTGACCGCCGATAGGGTCTCGTCCAGGCTCCTGGAAATCTCGCCCAGCTTCTGGTCGAATCCCCTGGCAGCCTGGGAAATGCTGCCGATTCCGGTCTCGAGCTCATCCTTGTTGGCGGCCAGAAATCCGCTCAGTTCCTGGGTGAAGGAATTCAGGTTGTTCAGGATGCCGGCTAGGTTCTTCTTCGCCTCCTCGTCGGTCATCTCCCGGATCGACTGGCTGACCGCTTTGAGCTCATCTCCGATCGAGGCGGCCAGTCCGCCGATCTGGTCGAAGCCGATGGTCGGCTTGGCCTCCAACGTCTCGCCCGGCCGCATGAAATCAGGCTGCTCGCTGGGGCTGATATCGATGTACCTCTCGCCGGCGATCCCGAGAGAAGCCAGGGCGGCCCGGGATCCTCTCGGCACCTGGTATTTCGGCCAGACGGCCAGGACCACCCGGGCTTTGCGCTCGTCCAGGCGGATATCCTTGACGTAGCCGATCTTGACGCCGGCCAGCCGAACCGCGGCGTGCTTCTCCAGCCCGGTGGCCGAGGGGAAGAGGACGGAGATCTCGTAGCCTTGCTTCTGAAACCAGGTGGACATGTCCCCCGCGACAAAGATGAAGACGGCCAGGAACAGGAAAGCCCCCGCCAGGAAAATCCCGATCTTGATCTCTCGTTTCATATTATGACCTCATCCGCTACCAATCCTTGATCGGCCCCTCGGCCTGCCCATGGATGAACTGCTGGATGTACGCATTTGTCGAATCCCTGATTTCTTCCGGGGTCCCGACCTCGATGATTTCGCCGTCATAGAGCATGGCGATCCGGTCGGCGATCTTGTAGGAGCTGACCATATCATGGGTGATGACCACGGAGGTGATGCCGAGGTCGTTCTTCAGCTTGATGATCAGGTCGTTGATGGCGTCCGCCCGGATGGGGTCGATGCCCGTGGAGGGCTCGTCGTAGAGCATGATCTCCGGTCGGTAGGCGATGGCCCGGGCCAGGCCGACCCTTTTTTTCATTCCCCCGCTGAGCTCGTGGGGCATCAGGCATTCCGCCCCGTTGAGCCCGACGAGGCCCAGGCACTCCTCCACCCGCTTCTGCATTTCCTCCTCGCTCAGGCGGGCATACCGCTCCAGGCCGAAACGGACGTTTTCGGCCACGGTCAGGGAGTCGAAAAGGGCCGCTCCCTGGAACAGCAGGCCGAATTTCCGGGTGACCTGCATCAGTTCGTCGTCATGGAGATGCGAGATCTCAATGTCGTCGATGTATATCTTTCCGGAGTCGGGTTTGAGGAGGCCGATCAGGTGCTTGATGAGGACGCTCTTCCCCGAGCCGCTCTGGCCGATGACGACCATCGTTTCGCCTCTCCGAATCGTCAGGTTGACCCCGCGCAGCACCTTCTTGGGCCCGAACGATTTGTGGACGTCGATGATCCGGATCATGTCAGCCGCCCTTGAGCGTCGCCGGGAGGACCTTACTGATGAAAAAGTTGAGGATCAGGATCGTGATGCTGGCGATGACGACCGTGCGCGTCGTGGCCCGGCCGACCCCCTCGGCGCCTCCCTCGGTCTCCATGCCCTGCCAGCAGCCCACAATAGCGATGACCACCCCGAAGACACAGGCCTTGATCAGGCCCGTCATGACATCCCAGAGCTCCAGGTATGTCAAGGTGTTTTGGACGTAGATGATGCGGTTGACACCCATCACCATCACATTGTAGAGATACGCGGCCAGGATGCCGATGATATCCCCGTAGAGGACGAGGCAGGGCATCATGAAAAAGGCGGCCAGCATCCGGGGAACGACCAGGTAGCGGATGGGGTTGGCCCCGAGGCTGTGCAGGGCGTCGATCTGTTCGGTGATCTTCATCGTCCCGATCTCCGCCGCCATGGAAGAGCCGACGCGGCCCGAGACCATCAACCCGACCAGGATGGGGATCAGCTCCTTGGCCAGGGAGAGGGTGATGACCGGACCGCCATAGGCCTCCGATCCGGGGCCGACGTAGCGATGAAGGCCGACATACATCTGGAAGCCGAAGACCAATCCTCCGAAGGCGGCGGTCAGGGCGACGACGGGCAGCGAGCGCACGCCGATCTCCTCGATCTGCTGAAGCAGGGTCTGGTGCTCTCGCGGCTTCTTGAACACGTTCTTCAGCGTCCTGAAGAACAGCAGCCCCAGGGAGCCGAGCTCTTCGAGCGGGCCGAGCACGAGGGCATTCGGGGACAGGCCGGCCATCTCACGCCTCCGGATGGGCGAAATCGAGGTCGGCGTTGGCGAACCGGGCGTACTTGTTGAAAAAGGCGAGCTTGAGCATATCGGTCGGGCCGTTGCGCTGCTTGGCGACGTTGACCTCGGCCAGGCCGCGGAGGGTCTCATCCTGGGGCTGGTAGAACTCGGGGCGGTAGATGAAGATGACCACGTCGGCATCCTGCTCGATGGCCCCCGATTCCCGGAGGTCGCTGAGCTGCGGCCGCGGCTCGCG
>Ga0113563_10000890_pt1 | contig 15856 bp, 16 predicted proteins | sample Mud3Dept3metaG_FD_80117 | JGI IMG/M metagenome (GOLD analysis project Ga0113563, IMG submission 80117) | Freshwater wetland microbial communities from Ohio, USA, analyzing the effect of biotic and abiotic controls - Mud 3 Core 4 Depth 3... | ecosystem: Environmental > Aquatic > Freshwater >...
AAATGATAAGGTAACTGTAATTGCCATAGATTCTCTTGGCAATAAATGGTTTGGAACTTATCGGCATAATTATGACGGAGCAGTTTCAAAATTTGATGGCACTAACTGGACAACCTATAACTCGTTAGATGGAGCAAGTCAGACAATTGAAGCAATTGCCGCAGATGGGAGCAACAATATTTGGCTGGCATGTAACGGTCTTGTGTGGTATCACGGTTCTTCTTTCGGCTATGAAGGTTTTGGAGTTTCCAAATTAATTTTTGGAAGCAAATGAATAACAATCAAAATATTAGTAATCTTAAAATTATTCTATTATGAAAGAAATGATGAAACGAGAAGCTCCTGCATCCAGCGCAGTTTACGGACTTGGCCTGATTGGAGCAGCAATTTATTTTATTTCTGCGGCAACAGGTTTCTGGATGGGCGTATTAGGGTTCCTGAAAGCAATTGTCTGGCCGGTTTTTCTTGTTTTTCAGGCCTTCAAACATTTAGCTCCTCCCTCCTAAAGCAAAAGATTGTAATCAATTAATGATTACTTAATCTTTTAGTCAAGACCTCGTAAATATTCAGGAATATTCTTGACAAATGTTGTAAAATCCGAAAAACACTCCGGAATTCAGGAGCCAGGTATACTTCAGATTTATTTGATTTTAATGCTCAATCCGGAATTCACTGTAATTGACAGGAGGTAAAGTATCTATATTAACAGATTCCACATTACCAAAACCGGGCCCGCGCCTGCACCATTCAGTAAAAAAATCCAATTGTTCTCTGGATCCTTCAGCTTCTATATAAACACTTCCGTCGGGTAAATTTTTTACGTAGCCTGTAATACCCCTGCTTCTTGCCTCCTTTGCAGCACTCCATCTGAAACCTACTCCCTGGACCCGTCCTCTTACATGAATCTTATATAGCAACTTCGTCTCCATTGACAAAGTATTACCATGGTTGAATTTATTTCCTGAGTATTTAAGAAATTATTTAGAGATTATTTTTTTATTTATTGTGATTGTCTAATTTTTTAACTCTGCCTGCCTGATCTCCTGTCATTATTTCATAGGCAAGCTTGCCAACCTGTAATGCATTTTCACGGGGAACAACCACTACACCATCGCCATCAGCCACTATCAGGTCGCCCGGATAAACCAGGACTCCGGCACAGGTAACAGGAAAATTATAAGATTCGATTATCAGTCTGCCTGGTCTTATACCTCTTGTGCTATATCCGTCACGGCAGTAAACAGGAATTTTACCTGTTTTGATTATTTCATCAGTATCCCGCGCCCCGCCGTTGGAAATGACTCCTACAAATCCGGCTAATGCCCAGCCAAGGCTGTTATTAGAACCAATATTTCCGCATTCAAAAACATCATTTACGTCCATAACCACCACATCACCAGGTTTGCCTGACTTCATCCAGCCGGCATCACTTGCACGACCATATTGCTGACCTTTCCAGGTTTTTGCATCTTCAATAGTTTTGAATGAATTGACTCCGACTCTTGTATCGGTGGGAACATAACGCACCGTTACTGCAAATCCAACCACCCTGTGGGTAAATTTATCAGGATCTCTCCATAATGGCCGGATGTCATTATCCATCAGACCGATATCCTGTAAGCCGATAAGGTCCATTCCATCAAGAACATCAGTAACACGAAGGTCCTTATAAAGATCCAAGATCTCCTTTCTGGCTTTGTCGCTGTTATCAAAGGTTTTGTTTTTAAGGATCTTCACACCTTCAGGTGTGTATAATTCCTGGGCCTGCAGAAAAACCAGGAAATGAGAAAGAACAACAGTTAGAAAAACTTTATAAAACATACCCTTTCTACGAAATGTGCTTTTCATTGCTAATAAGTTTATAATTAATTACTTAAATGAATAAATAACAAATAATGATTGTATATTCCGGGAAACTATAATTTTTGAATATTCAGTCCGCCACTGATTTCGAATACCATACCGGTTGAAAAATCCCAGTCACCACGTGCAATTGAAGCTACTGCTTTTCCAATATCCTCCGGAAATCCCCATCTTTTTTGTGGAACATTACCATCCTGAATGAACTTATCATATTTGTCCCTGATTTTTGCGGTCATATCAGTTTGTATTATTCCCGGACGAACTTCAAAAACTCTTATTTCTTCCTTCGCAAGACGATCGGCAAATACCAGAGAAGCCATACTGAGGCCTGCTTTTGATACACAGTATTCCGCCCTGTTGGTTGATGAACGTACTGACGACACTGATGTCATAAATACAATAGCAGGCTTATAATCAGAAAGTTGCTGCCTGAGCCATATCATTTCCTTTGCGATTTTCTGAGCAAAGAATATAGGTCCCTTCAGATTAATATTCATCACCCTGTCATAGCTTTCTTCCGTCATGTCGAGCAGATCGTTTCTCTGAAGAGGTGCAACTCCCGCGTTATTCACAAGGAAATCTATCCGTCCGTATCGTTCAAGGATATTTGAGACAACCTCTGTCTGACAGCTTGTACAGGAAATATCAAATCCCACAGGGAAAAATTCTGCACCTCTTTTTTCAATCTCCGGACCCAGGATTTCCATTCCTTCGCTGTCGACTGACCGGGCAATGGCTGCAATATCAAATCCTTCAGATGCCATGGAAATTGCTACTGCTCTTCCAATTCCTCTGCTGGCGCCTGTAATAACTGCTACAGGTTTATTATTCATTATTGAATAATATTATCAGGTTCAAATGAAATCTGGCGTTAAAGGTAACAATTTGCCCGACTTCTTCAACACCCGATATAATTATCTTCAAGATATTCTTTCCACACCTTTTCAAACCACAGATTCTGCGAAGGTAATTCCCTGACTTTCACAAGTTTTTTTATGACTTTCCCGCTCCTGTAACTTATCTCAAGTATATCTTTTTCGATCTCCCTGTTAAATTCACATAGATTTGGAAATGTGACTAAATTCTGAAGATCCTTCTGTTTATCATTGTCTTCTGTTACCACGATGAATGATCCCCGGCTCCGTCCGCCTTTACTTATATATGTTCTGATCGCTTCGAGATAAATAAAATGTGTCAGGCAATGATCCATCAGCATGAAAGATTCTGCAAGCTCTCTGACTGAACCTGCTCCGATTTTTCCTGAAATATTTTTCAGCATCTCCTCTGCATCAGAAACTTCCTTTGCAATCTTATTACTGCTCCTGATTATACCACCAGTTTCGGACATTCTTTTTCTGATTATTCTGAGATATTTGTTTTGTCCCGGATTCCGTCCTGAATCAAGCCATTTTTTAGCCAGTATCAGATCCGCATCGATTTGTTCCTTTGATTCCCTAAGGAATATTTCTGTTGAAGGGGCTATATTGTTGTAGTTCTTACAAATATATTGCGAAGCTCTGTAACTGCCTACCTGTCCTGAATTAAGAGCTGCTCCTCCCGGCCGGTAAACGCCATGAGACCCATTTACTTCACCTACAGGGAAAAGGTGCTTCAGGTCTGATTCCCACCATATATCTGCTTTAAGTCCTCCGTTGTTATGCTGGGCACATACAGCAATCTGCAGAGGTTCTGAAGCAAGATCGATACGATGTTCCTTAAAATGCAAATACGCCGGGGTGTTAATGGCAAGAAGTCTTTCTATCGGAGTCTGTTTTAATGCCCCTGAATTATTGATATAATTAAATACTTCAGGATCAAGCTTGTCAAATGAAAAGGTTTCTTTATTTCTGAACGAAGGATTAAGTGAGTAGTCAAGATAAACTCTGCGTCCTTTTTCTGTCATTTCCCTGAATACAAGAAAATCAATAAGTGAAGAACCATACCCGGTAATTTTTTGAGGATCAAATGGCCATTGGTATCCTTTTAAAAAAGTTGCTTTTGTAAGTGTCCTAATATCAGGAAAATAATCACAAAGGAATTCTCTGATGTCGTTCCCCTTTTTATCCGTTGAAATATACCTCGGGATAGCCTGTTGATAGCTTCCTGATAGGTTCCACCTGAAATTAACTGAGGCAATGCCAAATTGCGATTCCGAAAGATTCTGCCCCGCAGCTCCTGCCCTGAATGCCATACCAATTGACCCATTCTGAGACAAAGGATAAACACTTGTCTCATAAATTCCTCCGGGCCCGCCTGTTCCAAGGATTATATTTACGGTATTGAATAAAACAAATGCTTTATCCGGATCTTTTTCCCGGGTATTTACAGCAAGCGCTCCAACGACTTTATTTTTGTCATGGTCTGTAAGAAGTGAAACAACATGATGCTTGTCGAGTATTTTTATCCTGCGTTTTTTAACTTCCCCTGCAAGAGCTTTAAACATGCTTTTGGATGTATATGGCCCCGCAGAAGTAGCTCTGGAACGTGGATCGTTGTCAGTTTTATATCCTGGCCATGCACCATATTTGTCATGAGGAAAAGGAACACCAAGCCTGACAAGGTTCATAAATGCCTGAACTGATCCCTGTGCCTCACAAAGAGCAATATCTCCATGCATGCATCTTCCATTAAAAAGATCTTTTGCCATTTCGGCAACTGAATCAGGCTTTTCACCACTGAGAGAAAGCTTATAATATGTCTGTTTATCTGATCCTGCATTATTTGAGGTTCCTCCACCCCATTTTGAAGTAGCTATCAGGATATTTTTCTGTCCGGAAGAATGAAGTAAAACAGCAGCATTCAATGAAGCTGCACCACTACCGATCACCAGGGTATTAACCCTGTAACATTTAATTTCAAAGTCACCCGAGCGGATAATTTCACTTTCCATCTGTTATGAGTTTTTTCAGTTCTGCACCGTAAATTTCTCTGTCATGTATAACACAGCCGCCAGGTTTTAAATTACTTATAAGCCTTGTGCAGCCGGAACATGTTATACATACTTTTGAAGGATCAGCCTTACCGTTTTTCATAATATCGGCAGGCATTGAAGGATAAGCAAATGAGTTTCTGCCAAAACCTATAAAGAAGGCATCGCCATTTTTAATAACGGCGGCACCCACATTGGGAGCATATTGTCTGAGGTATGAATATGCCGATCCCACAAATGCAATTTCAGGGAATCTCTTCTGAAAAATCGAAGTTCCATTTATCATTCTCATCACACCTTTCAGGGGGTGTTCATCAGGGACCTGCTTCCCGGGCACCGGAGTATCGTATGGTCGTGTTACATGCGGATTAAAATACGGACTCCCCATACTGAGATTGATTAACCTGATATTTCTTTTTAAAAGCTCCTCAACAAGAAGCAATGGCTCTGAAAAATCAGGCTGGTTGTTTTCATCAACCCCAAAACCGCCTTTGTAACAATCGGAAATATTTAATCGGGTAGTAATAATAATATCCGGCACTTCTGATTTTATCCGATCTATCGTCTCCAGCATAAAGCGGAATCTTTTTGCTGGCTCAGTACCTCCGTAGTAACTGTTTTTCCGGAGCTTCGCGGCCAGTAAATCAACCACAAGATAACCATGACAGGCTTTCAGGTCGATTGCATTAAATCCAATATCAGCTGCCAGTCTGGCTGCAATAACGTATTGATCCTGAATACGTTTAAGATCATTATCGGAGAGCAGGTATGGTACTGTTTTATCAAGAACCGGATTGAGTGCTGCTACCATTGGCCTGGTTTTTCCATCCGGCCTGCTGTACCTGCCTGAATGAGTCAGCTGAACAACTAATAACGGATTATATCCTTTTTCAGCTGAGGTTTTTTTTACTTCTTTTACCAGTGAAGCATACCGGCCTTTATTCTCTTCATTGATCCATAGCTGGCCGGGATTTGATCTTCCGTCAGGTGATACAGCTACTGCTTCGAACCATATAATCCCACTTCCGCCTTCAGCATAACGGAGATAGCGTCTCCGTGTGAGTGATGAAGGTGACCCCCCGGCTTCAGAATCATACCCTTCCATTGGCTGCACAACAAACCTGTTAAAGATTGAAAATCCTTCTAACAGGAACTGATCAAACAGAGGTGACAGATCATCGATGTAAGGAAGCTGGTATCCAATCTCCCTGGCCTTCTTAATAAGTTCTTCCCCGTTTTTATATCTGAATCGTTCGTGCATCGGTCACCTGATTCCAATGTATATTTAATAAGCAAATTTATCTGATAAATTTAGTCATAATGAAATTGGCTAGAGTTGAACCTTGGATTAACTACATTATTGTAAATTGATCCGAAAGTATATGTAATTTCTATTCCCCCTTCAACGCGGTATTTTGTTGCAAGTTCCCTTAATTCCAGTAATCTTTCAGCTTCGGTAATCTCTCCTCTCTTAAGATTAAGCTGATCATTCAAATGGGCAACGCCTACTGCAATATTCAGTGAAAGACCTTTGAAAATCCTTAAATTAATAACTGAGTTGAGTTCAACTCTGTTTTTTGAAAAATCATGAAAGTAATTTGAACCTGTCAGTGCCAGATTTATTGATCCCCATTTCTTCTGTACCTGGAATGCAATACTCAGCGACTGTAAAGAAAGGTTTTCTTTAATATTGTTATAGATTGTTGTATCAATATAATTATTATACTGATACCCTGCACCGTATAAAATTCTTAATTGTCTGTGTGTGGCTTCTGAATATGGAAATATATCATATTCAACCGCCGGTAATATCCTGGCCGTAAAACCATAATTTTCGTGTGTGGATGAGCCAAGAATCCATATTAATCCGGCTGACCAGTGTTCTCCAAGACTCTTTACAAAAAGGTTATTAAATGATGTAGAACTGGAAGAGTATATTCTCGTAATGGCTGAGTCAGTATTTACATTTTCAATGAACTTCTCCCGGTTAAAGAAATGATCTATTTCTATTGCCAGCTTTATCGCCGGAGTAATTTTATAAATGTTAATCGAGTTTCTTAAATCGAGAGCTTTTTTTTCTTCCTCAGATTCGTACTGAGGCTCTGTGGATAGCTCGAATACCCAGTTGTTCCATCTGTCAATTACTTCATCAGATTCAAGTTGCTTATCATGTGTAATCTCAATCTCATTGATTAATGGTGTCCTGGCTACATACCTCATCAAACCCATTTTTAGTAATCTCGTAAGTTTTTCCCTTATAACAGGGCTTGTCTGGTCAGGACTGCTGGTATATGTCAGAGTATCATTCATACCCTTAAAATTACTCTGTCCCTGAAAAGTATAAGTGTATTGTGTCCCGCCGCTGCCGGCGCTTTGTTCAGTCTCAAGAATATATACCTGAGCTTCATGTACATCCCTGACATAGTTAATAAACTGAATTTCCTGTCTTGTATAGCTCATATCGCAGATATTGCAATCCAGAAATACTTTTACAGCTTTTCGTCTTAATGTATCATTTTCTGCTCTGCTTTCCTGCGCAAATACGGATCCGGAAGAGATCAAGAACACCTGACAAAAAATCAGGAATGAGAAGATCTCTTTCTTTTTTATTAAAAACTTTAGCATCTGTATAATTTTTAATCCTATTAATCACTCAATGTTTTCGTCTCTCAACCTTCTTTTCTTCAACTCCTTCAACCCCTTCAACCTTTTCAACTCCTTCAACCCCCTCAACCTCTTCCCTCTCCTCCAGCCATTCATACACCGGCATCTGCGGTCCTTCTTTTCTGTACCATATTGCAAGAACTATCCCGGAAACAAAGCCAAGCATATGCGATTCCCATGAAACACTTTTATAAATGCCCGGGAAGAGACCCCAGACCATTTCCCCATAAAGAAAGACCACCAGAAGCGACAATGCAATCAGCCTGAAATATTTCCGTATAATTCCGCTGAAAAAAAGGAATGAAGCAAGTCCGTAAATTATTCCGCTGGCACCGATATGCCAGGCACTTCTCCCACCCAGCCAAACGAGAATCCCTGTCAGAATGTATGTCCAGAACAAAACTTTAAGAGCCACCTCCGAATAAAAATAAAATAATGCTACCGATAGCAGGAGAAGCGGTAATGAATTGTTAAACAAATGTTTAAAATCAGAATGGATGAAAGGAGAAAAGATTATTCCAGGTAATCCCCGTAATGATAAAGGGTAAATTCCAAAACCGGAAAAATCAACTTCAAACAGAACTTCGATAATCTTAACCAACCACATCAGGAAGATAAAAATACCCGGAATAATCAGACTTAGAAGGAGTTTCTTTCTATAAAAATCCCTCTCAGAAAATGTATGAAGATTTCTGTATGACATCCGTTCAGTGTGAAATCAAATTCTAAGAATTATTCTCTTCCGGGAAAGACAATGCCGGCTGCTTTTCTGATCCGGTCAAGGGTCTTCATTAAATCATAACTGAATGAAAGAGGAACGACAGGACTCTCCTTTTTACCCTCATCGAGACATTTCATCACTTCTTCAGCTTCCCAGTGATAACCCATTGCAGGCGGGCTGAAAAGGAATTCCTGTTTATCAGAACCATGCATTCCAAGTATCACTCTCTGGTTCATATCACGTCCACGCGATACAGTCATATTTCCTTTTTCGCAGAGAATCTCGCAACCTGTTCCAACATTCGTCCTGAATGAACTGTATAATGTGGCCATTCGCCCATCGTTATATTTGAATATCGTACTCAATGATTCTTCTGATCCTGATCCGGCAAAAGAAGCAGATGCTTTGATATCATCAGGAATACCCATAAAAGTAAGTGCATCTATTACGGGATAGATTCCGATATCGAGCAATGAACCGCCACCAAGAGTTAAATTAAATTTACGATCCGCCGGATCATAAGGCGGAATAAATGAGAAATAACCATTCAGATGTATTATTTTCCCCAGGATTCCTGATTTCAGTATCTCTTCCGCTTTTTGATAAAAGGGTTGAAACGGAGGCCATATTGCTTCCATCAGGAAAAGATTTCGCTTTCTTGCTTCGTCAATCATTTCTTCGACTTCACGAGAATTAATTGCAAAAGCCTTTTCGCAAATTATATTCCTGCCATTTCTCAGGCATAGTAATGAATGTTCTTTATGATATGAATGTGGTGAAGCAATATATACTATATCAAGGTCAGGATCAGCAGCCAGTTCTTCGTAACTTCCGTAATATTTTTTAAATCCAAATTCTTCTGCAAATTTTTTTGCCCTCTGAAGGTCACGTGATCCTACAGCATACAATTCAGCTTTATCCAGAATTCTGATGCCTTTAGTGAATTTTGCTGCCATTTTACCAGGAGCAAGGATACCCCATTTGTATTTTTTCATTATTGAAAAATTGTTTGCATAAATATAGGTATTCCTATATATTATTGTCATCGCTGCTTATTACCGGAGAGATCACTGAAACATTTTATACTGCCAGAATCCAAAATGTTAAGACTTTTTTTCCTATCCCGGGAATGAATAAAAAGTGAGGCAAATAATAAAAAAAACAATTCTTAGGAGAGATTTTGAAATATTATTAAATTATAAAGTACTCATTATCTGTTTGTTATGAAGTTTATTAAAAATATTTGTATTTTTTTACTACTATGTATTGCATATTATTATATTTATTTTATATCTTTGTATTGTCATGTTACATGTAATGTATAGTAGTAAAAAATTAAAAGAACAATGAAAATAACAGTCAGCATTAATCTCGGGGGTTATTCATTCAACATTGATGAAGATGCTTATTCCGAATTAAAAAGGTATCTGAAGAGCCTTGAGCTTCATTTTGCAGGAGAGGAGAGCTCGTCTGAAATACTTTCGGATATTGAAACGCGGATGGCAGAACTTTTTCGTGCAAAGCTCACGCCATACAAACAGGTCATCACTATGGATGATGCCCAAAGTGTCATTTCGGTGTTAGGAACACCTGAAGATATTTCTGATAATAAAGAAACCTCAGCACGTGACAAGTTCTCTACACCTGGTTATCACAGGATATACCGTGATTCCGATCGCCGTATTATTGGCGGAGTATGTGCAGGTATGGGTGCATACTGGAATATAGACCCGTGGATTGTAAGAGTGATCTTTATCATACTTACAATGATGGGAGGAATGGGGCTTTTGATATACCTCATTTTATATATAGTCCTGCCTGAGGCAAAAACTACAGCTCAGAAAATTGAAATGAAAGGAGAACCTGTAAACATTCATAATATCAAAGATGCTGTTAAGAAAGAATTTGATACTGTCAGAAAAAATATGAAGTTGTAACAGGGAAAACCAGGAAGGCCGGTAAAAGAGTGTTAAAACTTAAAAATTATTATTATGGATCTGGAAAACACAAAAGCACAAATGCGCAAAGGAATCCTGGAGTACTGTATTTTGTCAGTATTATCAGGGAGCTCCTGTTATGCCAGCGATATTATCAAAGAATTAAAGGAGGCCAGGGTAATTGTCGTTGAAGGAACATTGTACCCTTTACTGACAAGGCTCAAAAATGCCGGGCTCCTCAGTTACCGATGGGAAGAATCCCAGCAGGGTCCGCCCCGTAAATATTACGAACTCACCACAGAGGGTAAGGAGTATCTTGCCGATCTTGACAGATCATGGGATGAACTTGTTGAATCTGTCAACCTTGTCCGTACGAGATAGTTATTTCTTAACCAATAAAACTAAAAATGATGGAAAAGACAATAAATATAAATCTCGGAGGGACTCTTTTCAAGATTGATGAAGAAGCGTACAGTTTATTGCGTAATTACCTCCAGAATTTGGATCTGAAATTCAGAAATACTCCCGGTGGTAACGAAACACTTGAGGATATTGAATCGCGTATTGCAGAGATATTTCAATCACAGAAAGGGCTGGCAGGAGTAATCTCAAAAGAAAATGTTGAGGCCATGATCTCAATAATAGGGAAACCTGAAGATTTCGGCCAATTTGAAAACGAAGGATCAACATTTCAACATACAGCACGACAAAGGGAAAAAATGTTCAGGAATTCAGCCAATGAAGTGTTCAGGGCAGTGGGCAGAGTTCTCTTTATTATTGTCCGAATATTCCTGATAGTCCTGGGGACTATGCTGGTTTTGACCGGATTCCTTGCACTCCTGTCATTTGTTATGGTATTTATTTTCAAATTCCCTGGTGCTTTTTCCACAGATGGTGCAGTAATAAATCTTAGCTATGTACCGGATTTTCTTAATTATATTATTTCCCCCGGAATAGTACCATGGGTAAAAGCCTTGATAGTCATTATTGTTTCCCTGCCTCTGCTTATGATAATTTACGGAGGGGTAAAGCTGATCTTCTGGTTTAAAGCCCGAGACGGATTTGTCTGGTTAATCGGTCCGGTATTATGGGTTCTGGCTGCTGCAGCTTTGTCAATCATCATGTTCAATGAAGGTGTCAGCCATGTTGAAACAGCAAAATCAATATCAGAGAATTATTTAAAAAGTGTACCTGATACACTTTATATAAGGTCCGGACAAAAAATATCAGATCTTCGTTACGATAATGAGATCTCCATTCCTGATGAGGAATATAATATCTATATTTCTGATGAAAAGAAAGAAGTTTATATACGTACATATCTGGATATTTCTGCCAGTGAAGAACCATCAGTCAAATTAAGAGTAACAAAGCTTTCAGCAGGACGAAGCAAAGCCGATGCTGCTGAAAAAGCAGAGAGGTTACTATATAATTTCCAGATATCGGGGGATACTTTGTTCATAGATGAGTTTTTCAAAATTCCTCCGGACACAAAATGGTCATTTGATGAGGTCAGACTTAATCTTTATATTCCTCAGGGGACAATAATATGCATGGATAAAATTACCGAAAGTCAATTTCATTCAACAGACAATGAGGTTTTTGTTACGGATACAAGAAACAGGTTCTGGATGATGACTGAAGATGGGCTGGAATATCTTGAACCTAACCGCATAACCATTAAATAGCTTCCTGGTTTTTCATTCCTTATATTTTCGATGACATCCGGTACTTTTTCTGTACCGGATTTTTTATGACCCGGTATCCGGAAGAAAGATTTCAAATTTATTTTTTTATCCATTTGTAAACTATCTGTCAAATCTGATAAATGATTTTCCTCAATATAATCGTATAAAAAAATCGTAATTTGCAGCGAAATAAAAAATAGAGATTTTAACTTTAATAATACTAAAATTATGGCTAATTCAGTTAAAGGGACCAAAACAGAACAAAACCTGTTAAAGGCGTTTGCAGGTGAATCACAGGCACGTAACCGTTACGAGTTTTTTGCAAGTGTAGCCAGGAAAGAAGGCTATGAACAGATTGCAAATATCTTCATGGAAACAGCTCTTCAGGAAAAAGAGCATGCTAAAAGATTTTTTACATTTCTCGAAGGTGGCATGACTGAAATTAAGGCTTCCTATCCGGCCGGAAAAATCGGAACCACAAAAGAGAACCTGAAGGCTGCTGCTGAGGGAGAACATGAAGAGTGGTCCGATATCTACAATAATTTTGAAGAAGTGGCAAGAGCTGAAGGATTCCCGGGAATTGCTACTGCTTACAAAATGATTGCTAAGGTAGAAGCAGAACACGAAAAAAGATATCTGAAACTTTTGCAGAATCTTTCTGAAGATAAAGTCTTCATGAAAAAAGGCAAAGTATGGTGGAAATGCTTAAACTGCGGATATGTTTATGAATCAGAGAAGGCTCTTGAAACTTGTCCTGCCTGTCTCCATCCTAAAGCATTCATGCAGATGAAGGAAGAGAATTATTAAATCAGGGCACCCATAAAAATCAGAATATGAGAGCATTCATCTTTTACGCGTTAAGCATTATTTCGCTTATTGTTGCCCTGGTAATATTTTTTAAATGGCTGGATTTTAAATCAGTTATGTTTCTGACCTTCGGAATTGCAGCAATTTTGCTTTTCAGACAGGGCGTTGTAGAATCAAGGAAGAATTAATTTTTCTGTTTATTTTGGTATTGGCCTCATTCAGAGTGAACTGGGAGTACTTCTTACTGAGAAACCGGAGGATTTCTAAGTTCTAACGGTACATAATTCTTCCGGCCATAAACATTCATAAATGCCGGCCTGATGATCCTTTTTGCTGAGAATGTCAGTTCCTCAATACGGTGAGCACACCAGCCTGATATTCTTGCCATTGCAAAGAGAGGAGTATAAAGCTCTTTTGGTATCCCGATACATGAATAAACAAATCCCGAATAAAAATCGACATTTATACATACGACTTTTGCCGATTGTTCGCCTTTGAATTTCCGGAATACTTCAGGAGTGATCCTTTCCACCAGGGAATAGAGTTCAAACTCATCGGATCGACCTGATTCGATTGCCAGATCCCTTGCTTTTTCTTTTAGCAGGATTGCCCGCGGATCTGAGATAGTATACACTGCATGACCGATACCATAAATGATCCCGGTATGATCGTTAGCCTCTTTTTTAAGTATTTTCAGCAAATAATTTTCAACCTCGTTTTCGTTCTTCCAGTCTTTTACATTTCTCTTGATATCTTCCATCATGTTTAGCACTTTCAGATTTGCTCCACCATGCAATGGTCCTTTTAATGAACCAATAGCAGATGTGACTGCAGAATATATGTCTGTTTCTGTTGAACTTGTAACACGCATTGTAAATGTTGAATTATTACCTCCTCCGTGTTCAGCGTGGAGCACCAGCGACAGGTCTATCAGGTCAGCCTGCAGACGTGAATAGAAGCCTTCTCCTTTTATCAGGTGAAGGAAATTTTCTGCTGTGGTCAGCTTTTCCTGCGGGTGACGTATCGATAATGTCTTTCCCTGGTAAGCATGCCTCAGTGCCTGGTATGAATATGCTATTATTGACGGGAATTTTGCAATCAGGTTTAAAGATTGTTTGATCATATTATCAAGGGAGATATCATCTGCTTTTTCATCAAGTATATACAATCCCAGCACCGACCTGGCAAGCATATTAAGGACATCTTTCCCTTTCATCGAAAGAATCATGTCTTTTACAAAATGATCAGGCAATCCCCTGAGAGATGCAAGATGTGAAGTGAATTCTTCCAGCTCGGACTTTGATGGCATTTTACCGGTGAGCAGAAGATATATCGTTTCTTCAAAACCATGCCTCTTTTCCTTCTGAAATCCATGCGTAATATCTTCAATATCAATTCCCCTGTAAAGGAGTCTTCCCGGAACAGCTATCACTTTGCCGTTTTCCTTTTCATAACCTACAACATCTCCTATATTGGTCAGTCCGACCAGAACTCCTGTTCGGTCATTATTCCGAAGACCTCTTTTTACATCATACTTTTCGAATAATTCATTATCAATTCTGCATGACTCTCTTACCGATTCTTCCAGTTGCTTAAAAAATTTATCATTTGTCATCTTTCCTGTTTTTTAATTATTCAATTTCATATTCTTAATAATTTCATCTGCAAATTCCGATGTTCTGAGTAATATTGCCTGCTCCATCAGCCGATGAAAATCGTATGTGACTTTCTTCTCGAGAATAGTTTTTTCAAGTCCATTGTAAATATTCTCAGCCGCCTTTTTCCATCCGATATATTCAAGCATCAGTGCACCTGAAAGAACAACCGATCCCGGATTCACCTTATCCTGTCCGGCATATTGTGGTGCGGTACCGTGAGTAGCTTCAAAAATTGCATGACCTGTTTCGAAATTTATATTGGCACCGGGCGCAATTCCTATTCCCCCGACAATGGCTGCAAGAGCATCAGATATATAATCGCCGTTCAGGTTTAATGTTGCAATTACCGAATATTCTGCCGGACGGGTAAGTATCTGTTGAAGAAAAGCATCTGTTATGACGTCTTTTATTATGATTTTACCATCAGCTGCAGCCTTTGCAAGCATCTCATCAGCTTTTTCCGCTCCATTTTCTTTTGCTATGCGTTTATACTGCTGCCATGTAAAGACATAATCTCCAAATTCTCTTTCTGCAAGTGCATATCCCCAATTCATAAATGCTCCTTCGGTAAACTTCATAATATTACCCTTATGAACGAGCGTAACTGATGGCAGATTTCTTTCAATTGAAAATTTTATTGCCTGTCTTACCAGCCTTTCAGAACCTTCAAGTGAAACAGGCTTAATTCCCAGTGATGAAGTCTCAGGGAAACGTATCTTGTTTACGCCCAATTCTTTAATAAGAAATTCTTTCAGCCTTTTTGTTTCAGGATCCCCATGCATAAATTCAATACCGGCATAAATATCTTCCGTATTTTCTCTGAAAATATGCATATTGACAAGCTCAGGTTTTTTCACCGGACTCGGTACACCTTTAAAATATTTCACAGGTCTGTAACAGGTATAAAGGTCAAGTTCCTGGCGCAATTTAACGTTAAGGGAACGTATTCCTTCGCCGACCGGCGTTGTGAGAGGACCCTTTATTCCCACCAGGTACTCTCTGAAAATATCCAGAGTCTCAGCAGGCATCCAGCTTCCGCTTTGTTCAAATGCTTTACTGCCGGCAAGTACTTCTTTCCATATAATTTTCTTTTTGCCGCAGAATGCTTTATCAACTGCTGCATCAAAGATTCTTACCGCAGCTTTCCAGATATCCGGACCTGTTCCGTCACCCATAATGTAAGGAATGACCGGAAAGTCCGGAACTGACAATTTGCCGTTTACTGATTTTATTTTTTCTCCAGTTATCATCTTAAATTTTTCAACTTTTTCAGAGCTCCATTCTTACATTCTCACTCTCTCATCTTCTTCCCCTCTTCTTCTCCCACTCTCCCATTCTCCTCTTGTCTCCTTCTCCCCCTCTCCTCTTCTCCCACTCTCCCCCTCTTCACCTATCGTCTGTTCCATTTAAACAATTACCTGACATAACTTATTTACTGTCTTTTTCTTATGAGATTCAGTGCACTTCCGGCTTTGAACCATTCAATCTGTATTTCGCTGTAAGTATGATTTACCGGGATCTTTTCCTGGCTCCCGTCGGAATGATTCAGAGTAACCATTAATTGTTTTCCCGGGGTAAATTCTTTAAGT
>Ga0113563_10000892_pt1 | contig 15836 bp, 16 predicted proteins | sample Mud3Dept3metaG_FD_80117 | JGI IMG/M metagenome (GOLD analysis project Ga0113563, IMG submission 80117) | Freshwater wetland microbial communities from Ohio, USA, analyzing the effect of biotic and abiotic controls - Mud 3 Core 4 Depth 3... | ecosystem: Environmental > Aquatic > Freshwater >...
CGAATAATCTTTTCAGAGAAAAAATGCCTGATGTAATTGTATGTGACGGTTTTGTCGGAAACGTAATTTTAAAGCAAACTGAAGCATTTCATTTTATATACAAAACAAGAAATCTGCGGGATTCTTTTTTTGACCGTCTGGATTTTGAAAATATAGGAGGAACTCCTATTGTTGGAATTAATGCAAATGTTGTCATTGGTCATGGCATTTCCCAAAAGAAAGCAATAATGAATATGATTCTGCAAACAGGGGCTGTCGTACATGCCAATCTGGCTCAGAAGATTAAAGAAGCATTTCAATGATGAAAAAAATTCGGGCGGCCATTACGGGTATTCATGCCTGGGTTCCGGAATACAGACTTACAAACCATGAGCTTTCGAAAATGGTTGACACTTCCGATGAGTGGATAATGCAACGGGTCGGAATAAAGGAGAGAAGAATACTTAAGGGAGAAGGACTCGGAAGCTCTGTTCTTGGTGAAATGGCTGTGAAGGGATTGCTTGAAAAAACAGGAACCTCACCAGATGATATTGACCTGTTAATTTGTGCAACAGTTACTCCCGACATGGCCTTCCCTGCAACGGCCAACATAATATCTGATAAGGTAGGAATAAAGAATGCCTTCAGCTTTGATCTTAATGCAGCCTGCTCAGGTTTTCTTTTTGCTCTGCAGACAGGAGCTTCTTATATTGAAACCGGAAGATATAAAAGAGTAATTGTTGTGGGAGCAGATAAAATGTCATCAATTACAGATTATTCCGATCGTACAACATGTCCTCTTTTTGGTGATGCTGCAGGTGCAGTATTACTTGAACCCACAACAAAAGAGCTGGGTATAATAGATTATATTTTTCACACTGACGGATCAGGCCTTAAATTTTTGCATCTTAAAGCCGGAGGGTCTTTCAGACCCGCATCTCATGAAACTGTTGATGCGCATGAGCACTTTATTTACCAGGAAGGGCAAAGCGTATTTAAATTCGCGGTTGTAAATATGGCAGATGTTGCTGTTGAAATAATGGAACGAAATAATCTTAAATCAGAAGATATAGCATGGCTCGTTCCTCATCAGGCCAACCTCAGAATTATTGACGCTACAGGAAGAAGAATGGGTCTTCCTCCTGAGAAAGTAATGATAAATATTGAAAATTACGGAAATACAACTGCAGCTACAATTCCCTTATGTCTCTGGGAATATGAAAATAAGCTAAAGAAAGATGATATTCTCATACTCGCCGCATTTGGAGGAGGTTTTACATGGGGATCAATCTATCTTAAATGGGCTTATGATCCAAAAAAAAGCACTGACCATGATCCTCTGAAAGGGATTTAAAGGCGAACATATTCTTTTATCTGCAATAGTTTTTATATTTGTGATGTTATTAAGTTTATATTTCTAAAACTGAAACCACTATGGCAAAAAACAACGAAACAGAACCAGTTGCAATAAACCTCATAAGCAATGGTACTGATATTACAGGTGATGTTAAATCAAGTGGCGATCTTCGCATTGACGGGACTCTTACTGGAAATCTGAATACAAAAGGCAAAATAGTAATCGGACCTACAGGAAAAGTAAATGGTGAAGTTGTCTGCAAGAATTCAGAAGTTTCCGGCATGGTGGAGGGAAGAATTATAGTAAGCCAATTATTAATTCTTAAGGTTTCTTCGAAAATAATGGGAGATATAGTAACTGCAAAACTTTCAATTGAACCAGGCGCAATATTCACCGGAAATTGCAAAATGAATGATAATGAATATGGAGGAGCAGCCAAAGGAAAAGAACCCGAAAAAGCAGTCAAATAAAGGGCTTTATGATTTTGCTAAGTACTCAGGAATTGCATTCCAGATGATCGGAATAATTCTTGTTACGACTTGGGGAGGTATTAAAATAGATAAACTGGCCGGATTCGAAAAACCTGTATTTACAATTATCCTTTCTCTTCTCGGAGTTTTTGCTGCAATTTACACAGCAATAAAAGATTTTATAAAGTGATCTCTTTACTGAAGCCGCTGTTTAAATACATCCTCATTCTGATAATATTTGAGATTTTTATTCTCATCACTGGTTTTCTTGTAATTTCAAATTTTAATGTAAGTTTTCAATTCGGAGAAATAGCTGTCTTATCAGGTATATTTACTCTTCTGGCCGGTTTGGTACTTTTCATTTTTTTCAGAGGACAAACAAAAGACCCTGGCAGTCAGACGATGCATATTCTGGTCGCTGTAAGCCTGAAGTTCATGATTGAACTTATTGTGGCATTGATATGGTTTTTTATTGCTAAAAAAACAGAAGCGTCATCTGTGTTATTATTTTTTGTACTATATTTAGCGTTCACTTTGTTTTCAGTAATAGTCATATTGAAAACACTGAAGCACAAATCTTTATAACAAGTACTGATTTGAAAACGAGAATTATTGCAGGTCTGTTTTTTACTTTTCTTCTAATAATGTTTACTATTCCGGCAGCAGGGCAGGAAGTGCATGAATCTGACGGAACAGAAGGAAAAGAAAATCCTGACGGGAAATTCAATGCAAGAGAATTTATTTTGGAACATATTGCTGATTCACATGAATGGCACATCCTTACTAAGAAGAACGGGGAAAGTGTGGCAATCTACCTGCCGGTAATTCTTTACAGCAAAGAAAAAGGAATTGATATTTTCTCTTCGAAAAAACTTGCACACGGAAATGAGTATAAAGGATACAAACTTGAAGAAGAAGGTGAACTAAAGGGCAAAATTGTTTCGGTAAATGAACAAGGGCAAATCGATGAAGAGAATCTGCCTCTTGACTTTTCGATGACGAAAACCGTCATTGGAATGCTTGCTGCTGCATTAATAGGGCTCTGGTTGTTCCTGTCGCTGTCCGCTTCATATAAGAAAGTGGGGATAAGCCATCCCAAGGGTATTCAGAGTTTTCTTGAACCTGTTATCTGTTTTGTACGGGATGATATTGTAATCCCAAATATCGGTTTTAAAGAACATGAAAGGTTTATGCCATATTTGCTGACAGTCTTCTTTTTTATACTGATAAATAATCTGATGGGTCTGATCCCGTTTCCTCCGCCATTCGGAGCAAATGTTACGGGAAATATTGCTGTGACAATGGTACTTGCCTTATTTACATTCGTAATAATACAAATAAGCGGTACCAAAAGTTACTGGAGACATATTTTTGCAACTCCTGGTGTTCCGTTCTGGCTTTTACCAATTATGATCCCCGTTGAGATCATCGGCATGTTTTCAAAACCCTTCGCCCTGATGGTCCGTCTTTTTGCAAACATTACTGCCGGTCACATTATAGTTATGAGTCTGCTGGCCTTAATCTTTATTTTTGATTCACTGACAATGGCACCGGTATCAATATTTTTTGTGATTTTTATGGATTGCCTCGAATTATTAGTGGCATTCCTTCAGGCATATGTTTTTACATTATTGTCAGCACTGTTCATCAGCCTGGCAAATATAAAGGAACATCATTAGTTTTTATTGTTTAATTAATAACAAATGTTATGACAGGTACATTAGCGGCAATTGGAGCAGGTTTGGCGGTTATAGGTGCTGGGCTTGGCATCGGCAGAATCGGTGGTTCTGCAATGGATGCAATAGCCCGGCAGCCGGAAGCTGCAAATAAAGTACAATTGGCAATGATCATCTCAGCAGCCCTTATTGAAGGGGTTGCTCTGTTTGCTGTTGTCGTTGCTCTTATTGCTTAGAAGTAATGAAATCCTTCAACGATTGGTTGAAGGATTTCTTATCAGAAAAACTTTAAAACAGTAGATATGATTTTAGCCGGAAATAGTCTTACAACTCCTGCCATTGGTACGATTTTCTGGGCAGTTTTAATTTTTACTTTGTTTTTCCTTATCCTGAAGAAATTTGCATGGAAACCAATCCTGAATGCAATAAAACAAAGAGATGAGATGATTAAAGGATCACTCGCTTCTGCAGAAAATGCACGGAAGGAAATGATTAAACTTCAGAGCGATAATGAGGCAATTTTACGAAAAGCAAGAGATGAAAGGGAAGTCATCCTCAAAGAAGCGAGAGACGTCCGGGATAAGCTGATTGCAGAAGCAAAAGGCAAGGCAACCGAGGAAGCAGGAAAAATAGTGGAAAGTGCAAAAGCCGGAATTGAACGGGAAAAAGCAAAAGCTCTTTCGGAAATACATGAGCAGGTTGCCACTCTTTCGGTAGAGATTGCGTCAAAGCTGCTTGGTGAGAAACTGAGCCGGACAGGAGAACAGGAAAAACTGATTGAGAAGTATCTGAAAGATATTGACCTGAATAAAAATTAGAAAACAACCTCCCAGATGAACGAGAGCAGAATATCTGTAAGATACTCAAGGGCACTGTTCCAGTCAGCTCTGGAAAAAAAGATACTCGACAGGGTTTACCGGGACATGATCCACATATCTGAAATATGTACAGTCCCCGGGGTTAAAGAAGTGCTGGAAAGCCCTATTATAATACCTTCGAAAAAGACTGAGATTCTACTTGCGGTTTTCGGGAATGACCTTTCAGAAACAACAATCTCTCTGGTTGAAATGGTCGTCAGGAACGGAAGGGAAAATTTTCTTCCGGCCATTGCCAGGGTATTTATGCACGAAACTAAAGAATATAAGGGTATTACAGAAACAGTTCTGACAACAGCTGTTAAAGTGGATGCAGAAATTAAAAAACAGATTTCTGAATTCATTTCTGATACGTTCAAAACCAAGGTTGAGCTTAAAGAAATAGTTGATAAAGATATTATCGGGGGATTTATGCTGAAAATTGAGGATAATTATATCGATGCCAGCATAAAAAGCAAACTCCGCAAAGTTGAGAAAGAGCTGAAAAACAGAGCCCTAATAACTTAAAATATTATTAATCAGGTAAATAATAATAACAAGAATGGCAAGTATTAAACCAGCAGAAGTTTCAAGTATTCTTCGGAAACAACTTGAAGGGATCCAGACAGGTGTTGAACTCGAAGAGGTGGGAACCGTCCTTGAGGTTGGTGATGGGATAGCCCGTATTTACGGTCTATCAAATGCAGAATCAAATGAGCTTATTGAATTTGAAAACGGGATGGAAGCTATCGTCCTCAATCTTGAGGAAGATAATATCGGTGCTGTCCTTCTTGGCCCCACAGAAGAAATTAATGAGGGTGACATTGTTAAACGCACCGGGCGCATAGCATCTATTGGAGTCGGTGAAGGGCTGTTAGGGAGAGTGATATCTCCTACCGGGCAGCCACTTGACGGAAAAGGTCCGGTTGAGGGGAAACTGTACAATCTGCCATTTGAAAGAAAAGCTCCCGGAGTAATATTCAGACAACCGGTAAAACAGCCATTGCAGACAGGGATCAAAGCAATTGATGCAATGATACCAATCGGAAGAGGACAAAGAGAACTCATAATCGGTGACAGACAGACTGGAAAGACAGCTATAGCTGTTGATACAATCATCAATCAGCGAAGCAATTATGAAAAAGGAAAACCGGTTTACTGTATCTATGTTGCTGTCGGCCAGAAAGGATCAACTGTTGCCAATATTGCAAAAACCCTGGAAGAAAATGATGCAATGAAATATACAGTAATTGTTCTTGCAACTGCTTCTGATCCGGCTGCTTCGCAATTCTATGCTCCGTTTTCCGGGGCCGCAATTGGCGAATTCTTCAGGGATACCGGGCGTGATGCCCTGATTATTTACGATGACCTGTCAAAACAGGCAGTATCATACAGGGAAGTATCGCTTCTGCTCCGCAGACCACCGGGACGTGAAGCATATCCGGGCGATGTTTTCTATCTTCATTCACGCCTTCTTGAACGGGCTGCAAAAATCATTGAATCTGATGAGGTGGCAAAACAGATGAATGACCTTCCTGAACCAATCAGGCATATGGTAAAAGGAGGAGGTTCTCTTACGGCCCTGCCTATAATTGAAACGCAGGCAGGTGACGTATCTGCTTATATACCGACAAATGTTATTTCAATTACTGACGGACAGATTTTCCTTGAATCAAACCTGTTTAATTCAGGGGTACGTCCGGCGATAAATGTCGGTATCTCAGTATCAAGAGTCGGTGGAAATGCACAAATAAAATCGATGAAAAAAATTGCCGGGACACTTAAAGTTGACCAGGCTCAATACCGTGAACTCGAAGCTTTTTCAAAATTTGGTTCCGACCTTGATGCAACAACTCTTGCCATTCTTAACAAGGGATCAAAAAATGTTGAGATCCTTAAACAAAAACAATATACTCCGATGCCGGTTGAAAAGCAAATTGCCATTATATATTGCGGGACAATGGCTCTTCTGAAAGATATCCCCGTCAGCAAGGTTAAAGATTTTGAAAAAGAATATCTTGAATTCCTGGATTTAAAACACAGGGATGTTCTTGATAACCTGCGTGACGGGATGCTGAATAATGATATTACAAAAGTGCTCGAAAAAGTTGCCGGTGAACTGTCGCAGAAATATAAATCTCAGTAAATTCTGTTACCTGTGACCTGTGACGAATAAATAAATCATAAATGGCGAATTTAAAGGTAATAAGGATACGCATAAGTTCTGTCAAATCAACGAGGCAGATCACTTCAGCCATGAAAATGGTCTCTGCAGCTAAACTGAGAAAAGCACAGGATAAAATTGTAAGACTGCGACCTTATGTTTTAAAATTACAGGAAATCCTTCGCGGCTTGATGCAAAGCATGGCTGAAGAGGAAATAGAAAATATATATAACCGAATTTCGGTCCCGGAGAAGATCCTGATAGTAGTAATAACTTCTAACAGAGGCTTGTGCGGAGCCTTTAACTCAAATGTATTAAGAGAAGCCAGAAGAGTGGTTTCAGAAAAATATCCTGAGCAGTTTGGCAAAGGAAATGTTATTTTCCTGACAATAGGGAAAAAAGGATATGATTATCTGAGAAAGCTGAAAGTAAAAATGCTTCCTGAACAAAATGCTTTGTTTAATGATCTGACATATGAAAATGTTAATATTGTTGTTGAGCAGATCATGGAAAGCTTTGTTGCCGGTGCATTTGATAAGGTAGAAATAATATATAACCAGTTTAAAAATGCTGCGGTGCAAAATTTGACGGACGAGACATTCCTCCCGGTTACAATTATAGCACCAGATAAGAAAAAATCAGTACCAACCGATTATATTTACGAGCCGACAAAAGAGGAAATAATTAAAGAATTAATTCCCCAATCTCTTAAGATACAATTTTATAAAGCAGTGCTTGATTCATTTGTGGCAGAGCATGGTGCCAGGATGACTGCTATGCATAAAGCAACCGATAATGCAACAAGCATGATCCGTGACCTGACACTACAGTACAATAAAGCACGACAGGCTGCAATTACCAATCAGATTCTCGAAGTTGTCAGCGGCGCTGAAGCCCTGAAAGGTTAAGCTGAATACTGGTTTACAAAATTCTTGAAAACTGGATATGTACAATCACTCCGAACTCAAAGAGGTCATCGACAAGGCTTTGGTGAATCTTTCGTACAATACGGAAGCAGCCAGGCTTATTGATCCTGTAAAATATATTCTGTCTATCGGAGGTAAAAGATTACGGCCGGTAATGGCATTAATGGCCTGCAATCTGTTCAGTGATAAAATTGACAATGCAATACTGCCGGCTACAGGACTGGAGATATTCCATAATTTCACCCTTGTTCATGATGATATTATGGATCAGGCTTCAGTCAGAAGAGGATTACCGTCAGTGCATCAAAAATGGAGTATAAGCCAGGCAATATTGTCGGGAGATGTAATGGCATTTATTGCAAATGAATGTTTTCTCCAGACTCCGGAAAATCATCTGTTAAAGGTTTTCAGGATATTCAATAAGGCAGCCATAGAAGTTTGTATCGGGCAACAGCTTGATATGGATTATGAAAAAGCCAAAGTGGTCACTCAGGATGAATATCTCCGGATGATTGAGTTAAAGACCGCTGTGCTCATGGCTGCGTCGGTCAGAATAGGTGCTTTGATAGGAGGAGGAAATGATAAAGATTCAGATCTTCTTTATGAATTTGGAAGAAACCTGGGGCTTGCTTTTCAGATCCAGGACGACCTCCTTGATATATGGGGTGATGCAAAAGTCTTTGGCAAACCATCAGGAGGCGATATAGTCGCAAATAAAAAAACATTTCCACTGATAAAGGCTTTGGAAACTGGTTCAGGAGAAACTCTTAAACAGCTTAAGAAACTTTTCGCAAGTAAAGATCTTGATCCTGAAATAAAAGTCAGGGAAGTAATCGGACTGTACGAACAACTTCATATTAAAGAGATTACAGAAGCCCTGGCTAATGATTATATCACTCTTGCTTTCAGTCTTCTCAGGAAAGTAAGTGTTGACGAAAAAAGAAAAAAAGAGCTGACAAGTGTTGCCAGCTCCCTGATCGGACGCGATCATTAATTTATTATAGTCTCCTCGTGTTTTATAAGCCAGTCCAGGTTTATCAGAACTCCTGCATTAAAAATAAATTGATCATATCTGCTTAAAATATATTTTGCCTCGAGATAAAGATCAAACTGATCGGTAAGTTTACAATAAGTTCCTGCTCCAAGGTTAAGTCCTATAACATTATCCGTTTCTCCTGATTTAAATGTTTCCCCATTAAAAACTGATTTCCATCTGATTCTTGCAAAATTAATATCCAGACCTGTAAGTGCGTAAAATTCAAATTTGCTGAGGGAATTAAAAACATAATGGCCGTTTATATCGACCATCATCGAAGAAACTCTTACAATCGATTCGCTGTTGTTTGCGGCAAATTCAGTTTTGGTTATATGAGGTATCATATATGAAAAAGAGGGAGATATATGTATCGGTAAGGAGATTTCATATATTCCTTTTATGGATGCACCAGGTATTCCGCTTCTGTGATCTGTTCCTGATTCATTATTGAAATGAAATCCGGTACTGACTGCCAATCCACCACCAACTTTAGTGAATTGTGAATTTCCGGCAGCAACTGCCAGAAAAAATAAGAACATAATGAGTATTGGTTTTTTCATGGATATAATTTATTAAGATTTAATTTTCCCTGAGTACTAAGTACTATAAAGATATACCAAATCTTATATATAAGTCAAGAAGAATTTGACTGATTTAAAAAAAACAGATCTTTATTCTATTACTGATTTTATAAATCCAAAAATAAGATCATCTTCAAATTTTATTAAATTTGTATCTTCCAGAAAAGAACCAAAAATTATTAGAACCTATGTCACAGAATACGGGGAAAATCAGCCAGATCATCGGACCAGTGGTTGACGTTACATTTGAAAGACAAGGCTTTGACATGCCTGATATTTATGATGCTCTCGAAATAAAAAGAGATGATGGTACTTCCCTGATTGTTGAGTGCCAGCAGCACATCGGCGAAAACACAGTCCGGGCAATTGCGATGGATTCCACTGATGGCCTTCGAAGAGGCATGAAAGTAATTGCCACAGGATTGCCAATCACCATGCCTATCGGCGAACAGATAAAAGGACGGCTTATGAATGTAACCGGTGAAGCAATAGATGGAATCGGGCCACTGGATAAAACAGGCGGTTATCCTATTCATCGTAAACCTCCGAAATATGACGATCTGTCAACTGAAAAAGATGTATTATATACCGGTATCAAAGTAATAGACTTAATCGAACCTTATTCAAAAGGGGGAAAAATAGGACTATTTGGAGGTGCAGGCGTCGGAAAAACTGTCGTAATTCTTGAACTGATCAACAATATTGCAAAAGCATATTCCGGATTATCGGTTTTTGCAGGTGTGGGTGAGAGGACAAGGGAAGGAAATGACCTTCTGCGTGAAATGCTTGAAGCAGGTGTAATAACTTATGGGAAGGAATTCCTTGAAAGTATGAAAGCTGGCGGATGGGATCTTTCAAAAGTCGACAAAAATGCACTGAAGGAATCAAAGCTGGCACTGGTATTCGGGCAGATGAATGAACCTCCGGGTGCTAGAGCAAGGGTTGCCCTGTCAGGCCTCTCGGTGGCAGAACATTTCAGGGATGGTGACGAAAAAAGCGGCGGAAGGGATATTCTTTTCTTTATGGATAATGTATTCCGTTTTACCCAGGCAGGATCTGAGGTATCCGCACTTCTCGGAAGAATGCCCTCGGCTGTAGGATATCAACCGACACTGGCAACCGAAATGGGTATTATGCAGGAACGTATCACATCAACCAGACATGGATCAATTACCTCTGTACAAGCCGTTTATGTACCTGCCGACGACCTTACCGATCCGGCTCCGGCGACCACCTTCGCACACCTCGATGCAACTACTGTTTTAAACCGTAAGATCTTCGAGCTCGGAATTTATCCGGCTGTTGATCCACTTGATTCTACTTCAAGGATACTTGCCGCAAATATCGTCGGAGAGGCACACTATAACTGTGCTCAAAAAGTAAAGGAGATTCTGCAGCGGTATAATGAACTCCAGGATATCATTGCCATCCTTGGTATGGATGAGCTGTCGGAAGAAGATAAACTTGTCGTTCATAGGGCAAGAAGAGTGCAGAGGTTTCTTTCTCAACCATTCCACGTTGCTGAGCAGTTCACTGGCATTAAGGGCGCTCTTGTTTCAATTGAGGATACTATTAAGGGATTTAACATGATAATGGACGGCAAAGTTGATCAGTACCCTGAAGCAGCCTTTATGCTTGTCGGAACAATTGAAGACGCTATCGAAAAAGGCGAAAAAATTCTGGCACAATCTAAATAAACTTGTTGCTGGGTGCTTGTTACTGACTCAAAATCAACAAGCATCAAGCGTGAGTAACTAGCAACATAAGCTATAATGAAGATAGAAATCATAACTCCTGACAGGAAAATATATGAAGGGGATATTAAATCTGTTCGCGTCCCGGGGAAGAAGGGATCCTTTCAGGTTCTGAAAGACCATGCCCCTATAATTTCTACTCTTGAAAAAGGAACTGTGATCATAATTGATCAGGACGACAAGGAATCAAGATATGAAATCAGCGGCGGATTGATTGAGGTTAAGATGAATAAAATTATTCTTCTTGCCGAATCGGTGAAATAACCAGATTACCATGACGCCAGATGAATTCCGTAAACATGCCCATGAACTGGTTGAATGGATGGCTCACTATCTTGAAAGTGTCGAACAATTTCCTGTCAAATCCAAAGTAAAACCGGGAGATATCTTTAAACAGCTTCCCGATGAACCGCCGTCGGATGCTCAACCATTTGACAGGTTAATGAAGGATATGGAAGAGATCATAATGCCAGGGATTACGCACTGGCAAAGTCCTAACTTCTTCGCTTATTTTCCTGCAAACACAAGTCCGCCCTCAATCCTGGCAGAAATGATAATTGCAACTCTCGGAGCCCAGTGTATGAACTGGGAAACATCCCCGGCCGCTGCCGAGCTTGAGGAGAAAATGCTTATATGGCTTAGAGAAATGATCGGATTACCCGGAAATTTTGAAGGAGTGATCCAGGATACAGCTTCAACTGCCACACTGGCCGCCATAATAACGGCAAGAGAAAAGACCAGTGATTTTGCCATAAATAATGAAGGAGCCTCTTCTGTCGGGGTTCTAAGGGTTTACTGCTCGGAACAGGCACACTCGTCTGTAGAAAAAGGAGTTAAGATCAGTGGTATCGGCAGAAACAACTTGGTGAAAATTCCTGTTAAAGAAGATTTTTCTTTAGATCCGGCAAAGCTTGATAAAGCGATAACCGCTGACAAAGCGAAAGGTTATTTACCCTGTTGCGTTGTTGCCACATTGGGCACAACAGGAACTACCGCCATAGATCCTTTACGAGCCATTGGAGAGATTTGCAGGAAAAACGGTATATGGCTTCATGTCGATGCAGCAATGGCCGGTACAGCCCTTATTCTGCCCGAATTTCAATGGATGATTGACGGTAAGGAATATATCGACAGCTTTCTTTTTAATCCGCATAAGTGGATGTTCACAAATTTCGATTGTACAGCTTTCTTCATAAAAGATGCCGGGAGCCTAATAAAAACTTTCGAAATATTACCGGAATATCTTAAAACAAGAACAAGAGGCAAGGTCAACGATTACCGGGACTGGGGCATTCCTCTCGGGCGGAGGTTCAGAGCCCTGAAACTGTGGAGTGTGATAAGAATGTTCGGAACCGAGGGGCTTCAGAATAAAATAAGACAGCATATTCAGTTTGCTTCAATGCTGAAGGATCTTATATTGAAAGAGTCTGATTTTGAGATACTTGCTCCGGTAATAATAAATGTGGTATGCTTCAGGTACTCCCCTTCGGGTCTTGATGAAAGGGAATTAAATTTCATTAATGAAAAGTTGAATCACAACCTAAATGATTCCGGAAAAATATACCTGTCACATACTGTCGTCAATGGTAAATATACTTTAAGGATGGTGACAGGACAGACAAATGTGACTTTTGAACATGTTGAAAAAGCCTGGGCACTTATTAAGAATACAGCACGAAGCTTAAAAGCCTGATAGCATCCGTGATCTTTGTCCGATAATCATTCCGTAGATATTGATATTGAATATCAACCCCAGTGCCGGTTCTCTTGAACCTTCCTGCCATGCTGCCTGAATACCTGCCGAAACCATGTAGGGAAGACGAAAAACATGAAAGTCCGAGATAAGCTCCACTCCGTAAGTACTGAACGATTCTGCATACTTGTGTACATCATTATTGGGGTCAATTATGGTTAATCCCCCATTCTTTCTTGACAAATAATAATTATTGGTACCTCTGGCAAAATCATAGAAAAATCCGGTTCGGATCCTTTTTAAATAAAGAAAACTTGAAAGATTGAAATCCGGGTAAACCAGAGGCATCATATAATCAAAAGAAAGGAAACTGATCTCTTCAGATGCGATATCGGCATAATCATTTTTAAACTGATAGCCACGGGGGAAATTAATTACATTGAGAAAATCAACTTTTGGCTGGATTTCTGCTTCATATCTGATCCTTATGACATTATTCCTCAGAATGCCCGGAAAGAAAAATGCCGTTCGTAATGCAAGGTCAGATCCGTAAAGATCCTTATCGAATGGATATGAAGAGAAATTTAAATCAACAACCTGAGCAAATCTGGGATAAACATCACGTTCAGCAGTCGAAAAGGAATTTTCAAAATAAAGTCTGCCTGATACCTGAGTCTGACCATAATCATAAACCGAATCCTTTGTCTGATACAAATAGTTGTTTTCGTATCTAGCTGATAAAGAGGCGCGTAGGTACTGAGAATACTTACCGGTTGAATAAGTCAGAGGTACAGAAATCCTGTTGGTAAAATAAATACCGGGCTTTATAACAGATGGATTTTCAATTTTGCCAGGTTTATCAATGAACGGTCGTTCCCCGTAATCAATGCGCGATTCGATAACGGGATACCTGCCTTTCCAGGTTATCTGTGAATGAAATTTATGTCTGCTCTCAGTATATTCGTATCCAAAAGAGGAAATAAGAGTGCTTAACTGGTTTTGGCTGAATATAGTCAATCCGGGAGTGACAGACCGGGGATCTGATTTTATTTCCTCTATGTCAGCATGGAATGGCATCCAGCTGTGAAATCCGAACAGATGCTGCCATTTCCTGTATCTGACAGGTGTATAAATATTTTCAGGTTCTCGATTCCCTGATTGTGAAATCAATTTAGCCTGGTTTATTAAAAAATATGGTTTAACAATATTTGATTTATCAGATAAGCCCGGCTTAAGATCAGTAAAACAAATATTATTGCCGGAAAAAGAATAATCACAAAACACAATCCTTTTCTTGTCAATCAGCAGATCAGTCGCACCAAATTTTGAGCTTGTAAGTCTTCTGAGCTTATTTTCAGGAGGAAGGACATATATGTTTTCGGTTCCGGAAGCGGAGCTAACAAAAAACAGAGAATCATTTCTGATGAATGTTGACTGGTAATCCTCCGTTCCTTCGGGGATCAGTGTTTCCCATGAGGATCCTGAAAGATCAAATGACAGGATTCCTTCTCCTTTTCCTGTAAGGGAGATAAAAGATATTTTTGTTCTGTTATCCGACCATTGCGGCCGTTGCAGGTATGCATTACCCGGAACAGGGACCGATTTAAGAATTTCTCCATTATTAATATTGATCAGAACCAGGTTGTTTTTGTTGTCGATGGTGTTTTCTGTTGCTGCAATCATTGTACCGTCAGGTGAAACAGAAGCCGACATATATCTTGATTTCCATGAAAGTTGTCGGATTGATCGATCCGATATGTTCATTACTTTAATAACTGAATAGTTTCTGTTTTCCCATCTTGGATCAGGTTGTTGTTCGACCCATACGACAGTCATATTTGCTGCTGATATGAAGTATGGATTTAAATAGCCCGGAGTCTGAATTTTTTCTTCTGTTTTTTCTGTAGCGTTAATCAGTACAAATTCAGGAGGCTTGTACAGAGAAGTCTTTACAGCAACATAAGTATTTTCAGAGACTTTTACCGGACAAAAATAATTTATGTAATCTTTTCGTTTTGTAGGACTGATAATTTCATACGTCTCTGTTTTGTTAAGATTAGTCTCGTCAGACCAGACTCTTGCAAGGGTATCAAATGTTTCCTGAAAGAGTCTTCGTTTAGTAAGACCGGTATTCTTCAGCAGGCTTAAATTTATTGGATTGACCAGGAAAGGAGCATTGGCTGTAAGTCTTAATGCTTTGTTCCAGGTATCGGGGTCATATTTTTTGTATGTCCAGGCAACTATCTGGAAGCCAGACTTATAATGATCAGGAACAAAATTTCTGAAAGAGCCATTTACTATTTTATCATATTTGTACATTTCTCCCTTTTCAACCGAGATAGCCTTAAGATATTTCTGGAAAGACGGACTTCTGCCCCTTCCGGATCCAGTAAGCACTGATTCGGCAAATACTGCCTGTCCTTCCATATACCAGAGAGGAAGAAGGGCAGCGACAGCGCCTGGGAACTGCTGTCCGAGGATAAATGACATTGCTTTTGAGAATCCTTTGTTCAATGATTCCATCTGGTGAACATGGGTCAGCTCGTGCAATGTAAGCTGTTCGACAGGATCAAGAGGAATAGTATTTTGTTCGGGGGTAGGATAAATTTCCATTCTTTTAGGAGCCCAGGCAACATAACCGTTTGATTGCGTCGTAAAATTGTGAATTATTACAGGCAGCTTTAATTTTCTGTCAGGGAACAGGGAAGAAAGCTCAGAATATGATTTGTCGAGTGATCTGGCATATTCGATACCGTTATTGCCATATTTTTCAGGATAAATGACCGTAAATCTTCCGGTTTTAATCTGAAGCCATTTAAGGTTTGCAGGATCCTGCCCGGTTTCATAATATTGGGCTGAAAGAGAAAATGAAATCAGCAGGAAGGTAAAAAACAATAATACCGTTTGACGTTTCATTTCATCAAATAATGGTCAAAAATAACAAATAATGCGAGTTTTGTACCGGTGATCACAGAAAGAAAAAAATAAGTACTTTCGTCATCAGATAGGAACATCAGACCTTCATCAAAACAGGATGATAAATGAAGAAATACAGATTAATTAACAACATAACAGGCTGGATAATATTTGCAGTTGCGGCATTTACTTATCTAATGACCATTGAGCCTACTGCCAGCCTGTGGGATTGCGGGGAGTTCATTGCATCCGCATATAAACTTGAAATCGGGCATCCTCCCGGCAGCCAGGTTTTTATGATCTTAGCGAGGATCTTCACGCTCTTTGCGGGTGGCAATGTCTCCAATGTTGCTGCAATGGTCAATTCCATGTCAGCGATTTTAAGTGCATTTACCATCCTGTTTCTCTTCTGGACTATTACTCATCTGGC
>Ga0113563_10000893_pt1 | contig 15828 bp, 15 predicted proteins | sample Mud3Dept3metaG_FD_80117 | JGI IMG/M metagenome (GOLD analysis project Ga0113563, IMG submission 80117) | Freshwater wetland microbial communities from Ohio, USA, analyzing the effect of biotic and abiotic controls - Mud 3 Core 4 Depth 3... | ecosystem: Environmental > Aquatic > Freshwater >...
TCTTCGGACCTTCGGCACCGATGTAGACCGGGATGTAGTTGCGCAGCGGCTTGTTGATCAGCTTCAGCGGCTTGCCGAGCCCGGCGCCGCCCTTGATGGGAAGCTGGTACTGCTGGCCGTCGAATGCGACGGGCTCCTCGCGCTTGATCATCTTGCGGAACAGCGCGACCCATTCGCGCGTCCGCTCGAGCGGACGCGGAAACGGCTGCCCGTACCAACCTTCGACCACCTGCGGCCCCGAGACGCCGACGCCGAGGATGAGCCGGCCGCCGGAGAGATGGTCGATCGTCATCGCCGTCATCGCCGCACACGCCGGCGTGCGCGCCGACAGCTGCATCACCGCGGTGCCGAGCTTGATCCGCGAGGTGCGCGCGCCGATCCAGCACAGCGGCGAGAAGCAGTCGGATCCGTACGCCTCCGCAGTCCACACCGAGTCGAAGCCGAGTCGCTCGGCTTCGAGAACGAGGTCGATGGGATCTTCGGGACCGGTGGTCCAGTAGCCGAGTTGCAGCCCGAGTTTCATCGCGCGTGATCCTCCTGCCTCACGTTAGTACGGAGTGTGCGCGTCGGGCGCGCGGCCGCGCCCGTTGCCCCCGGATCCTGCCCAGTCGTTGGGCAGCGCGCCCACGGAGCGGGCATCCGGGCGTGTCGCGAGGGCGCGTGCGGGCGCCCCGCGGCACGGCCCGCCTGGCACGGAGGTTGCTCAAGTGGACGCCCGACGCACAAGCGTCCAAAGGAGGAGTCCGAGAATGACCCCGCGCTTCGTTCACGATCTCGCGCGCCGCTCGCTACGGCCGCTTCTGGGTTTCATGGTTCCGTTGCTTGCCGCCAGCGCTGCCCTGGCCGAGGAGGCGGCCCCCGCGGTCGCCGATCCGGCGGACACGGCGTGGGTGCTGGCCGCGTCGGGACTCGTGCTCATGATGACGCTCCCGGGCCTGGCGCTCTTCTACGGCGGCCTGGTCCGGGCGAAGAACGTGCTGAATGTGTTCATGCAGTGCTTCATCGCCGCCGGCGCGATCGGACTCCTCTGGGTGCTGATCGGCTACAGCCTCGCCTTCTCGAGCGGCGGCGGGTCGTTCATCGGGAACTTCGCCAAGGTGGGGCTCGCTGGCATCGACCTCACCTCGGTGATCCCGAACTACGGCACCGAACCGGTGCGAAACATCCCTGAGTACATCTTCGTCGTGTTCCAGGGGATGTTCGCGATCATCACGCCGGCGCTGATCCTCGGCGCAGTCGTGGAACGGATGAAGTTCTCGGCCTTTCTGGCCTTCATCTCCGTCTGGCTGCTCGTCGTGTACTGCCCGCTGGCGTACATGGTCTGGGGCGGCGGCTGGATCTTCAAGGCCGGCGCGATCGACTTCGCCGGCGGCCTCGTCGTGCACATGTCGAGCGGTTTCTCGGCCCTCGTCGCGGCGCTCCTGATCGGCAAGCGCCGCGGCTTCGGCAAGGAGTCGATGGCGCCCCACAGCCTGCCGCTGTGTCTGATCGGCGCCGGCATGCTCTGGGCGGGATGGTTCGGCTTCAACGCCGGCAGCGCCCTCAGCGCGAGCCCGCTCGCGACGCTGGCGTTCCTCAACACGACGACCGCCGCCTCGACCGCCGTCTTCGCCTGGGCCGCGATCGAGTGGCTGCACCGCGGGAAGCCCACGGCCCTCGGCGCGGCGACGGCCGCGGTGGCCGGCCTGGTCGCGATCACCCCGGCCTGCGGCAACGTGAGTCCGATGGGCGCGATCGCAGTCGGCGTAGGCGTGGCGATCATCTGTTACGCCGCCGTGACGTTCCTGAAGCCCGCCTTCGGCTACGACGACTCGCTCGATGCCTTCGGCGTCCACGGGCTCGGTGGGGCCTGGGGAGCGCTGGCCTCGGGCCTCTTCGCGACGACCTTCGGCTCGGGCATCGAGTCGAACGCCCAGCAGGTGATGGTGCAGCTCAAGTCGATAGGCTTCACCATGGTCTACGCACCCGCGGCCACCTTCGTGATCCTGATGGCAATGCGGTCGGTGTTCGGCTCGCTTCGCGTCAGCGACGAGGCCGAGTTCGAAGGCCTCGACGTCTCCGAGCACAGCGAAAGCGCCTACGCCTTCGGCGGGGGAGGCGCGACCATGGGCAGCAGCCTCGGTACGCCGAGCGTGGCAGCCGAGCATTTTGCGGCGCCCGCCGTCCACCACAAGCCGGCCTGAGAACCAGGGCGAAACCGAGGAGGAAGAGCCATGAAGAAGATCCAGGCCGTGATCAAGCCGTTCAAGCTCGACGATGTCCGCGAGGCGCTCACGCAGGTCGGGGTCGAGGGTATGACGGTGACGGAGGTGCGGGGGTTCGGGAGGCAGAAGGGCCACACCGAGCTCTACCGGGGAGCGGAGTACGTGGTCGACATGCTGCCCAAGATTTCGGTGGAGATCGTGGTGCCCGACGCTCGGGCGAACATGGTGGTCGAGATGATCCAGAAGGCCGCCAACACCGGCCGGATCGGAGACGGCAAGATCTTCGTGATGCCCGTCGCCGACGCCGTCCGCATCCGCACGGGTGAGCGCGGGGAGACGGCGTTGTAGCGCCGGCCCTCTCGCTCGGGTCGATGGTCCCGGGCTCCAGATCGCGGCGCCGACGCGCCCGGTCTGGAGCCCGCTTTCGTTCAGGGCTTACGCTCCGCGGCGAATCGGAGCAAACGAGATCACGGCTCCCGGCGGTGTCTCGCTCACGGATCAAACGGATCGATAGACGCCGTTCCTGTAGTCCTCGAGCATCCGACGCGCGCTGAAGTCGCGCGCCGCGGTGCGCAGCGAAGCTCTCGCGAGTTTGAGCCAGCCGCGGGGCAGCCCGTTCGCGTCGCGTTCGTAGAAGAGCGGCGCCACCTCGCGCTCCATCAACTCGAGGAGTGTCGTCGCGTGCCGAGCATCCTGCGCTTCGCTGTCCGCGTCCTCGCCGCCGTCGATCGCCCAGCCGTTGGTCCCATCGAAGCCCTCGGCCCACCAGCCGTCGAGCACGCTCAGGTTGAGGCCGCCGTTCAGCGCCGCCTTCATGCCACTGGTGCCGCTCGCCTCGAGCGGTGGGCGCGGCAGGTTGAGCCACAGGTCGCAGCCCGTGACGAGAAAGTGCGCCATCTCCATGTCGTAGTCGTGCAAGTAGGCGATCCGCTCGCCGACGTGGGGACTGCGTTTGGCTCCAAAGAGCAGCTGCACGATGCGTTTGGCTTCGTCGTCCTGCGGATGCGCCTTGCCGGCGAGCACGATCTGCACCGGCTGCGGACCGTCGAGCAGGCGAAGGGCGCGGCCGAGGTCCCGGGTGAGCAGATGCAAGCGCTTGTAGGTCGCCAGTCGTCGCGCGAAGCCGACGGTGAGGCGGTTCGGGTCGAAGGCGTGCGCCGCGAGCTGCACGTACGCGCGCGGCTCGCCCCGCGCCAGCCGGTCCACGGTGGCGCGGTCGCGCACGCACTCGACCAGCGACGCGCGCAGCCGGCAGCGCACCTCCCAGATCTCCGCATCCGGGATCGCGTCGAACTTCTCCCAGGTGGCGGGGTCGCCGCTGCGTGCCTCCCAATCCGTTCCGAGGTGGCGGTCCAGCAGCTCCCGCATCGGCGCCGCCATCCAGGTCGGGACGTGGACGCCGTTCGTGACGTGGCCGATCGGCACCTCGTCGGGCGTTCGAGCTCCGAACGTCCCTCGCCACATGGCGCGCGCCGTCTCGCCGTGCCGCCGGCTCACCGCGTTGGCCGAGCGCGCCAAACGCAGCGCGAATTGCGTCATGCCGACGCGGCTGCCGTGGTCCGCGGGATCGTCGCTGGCCAGCGCGAACAGGCCGTCCCAGTCCGTGCACAGCCGCTCCGCGATGTCCGGGTGCGCGCGGACGATTGCGTCGCACTCGTAGGTCTCGTTGCCCGCTGGCACCGGGGTGTGGGTGGTGAAGACGGTGCGCGCGCGTACGGCGACCAGCGCGTCGGACAGACTGCGCCCCGCGCGCATTTCGCCGGTGGCGAGTTCCAGCGTGGCGAGGCCGGCGTGGCCCTCGTTCAGGTGCAACACGCTCGGCTCGATGCCGAGCGCCTGCAGCACCCGGACACCGCCGCGGCCGAGCAGCGCGTATTGCGCCAGTCGCACGTCGAGATCGCCGACGTACAGGCGCGACGTGATCCAGCGGTCGATGCGCCGGTTCTCGGGTCGGTCGGTGTCGAGCAGGTAGAGCGGAACGCGTCCCACGTCGACGCGCCAGACCTGCGCCCACACCTCGACGCCGCGCACCGGCACGGGCACCAGCAACGGTCCACCGCCTTTGGCGGTGACCACCGTCGCCGGCAGCAGATCCGGATCGGAAGGCACCCAGTACTCGTGCTGCCAGCCGGAGATGTCGATGCGCTGGCGGAAGTAGCCCTCGCGATAGAGCAGGCCGATCGCAACCAGGGGCAGGCGCGCGTCGGAGGCCGCCTTCAGCATGTCGCCGGCGAGCACGCCGAGCCCACCGGCGTAGATCGGCAACGAGGGATGGACGCCGTACTCGGCGCAGAAGAAGGCGATCGGCCGGTCCGGCGGGACGTCGTCGCTGGGCGGGGCGGCGAGTTCCGCCGCGATGCGCTCTTCGAACTCCCGCGCGCGCCGACAGAGATCAGCGTTGGACGCCGCGCGCTCGAGCGATGCGAGTGGTGCCTCCTGGAGCAGGCGCACCGGGTTGTGGTGGCAGATCGCCCAGCGGTCCGCGTCCACCGCCGCGAACAGCTCCGGCCCGCCGAGCGCCCACGACCAGCGGTAGTTGAAGGCCAACCGGGCGAGCGGCGCCAGCGCGTCGGGAATGCGCTCCGCCAGCAGTGCCGCCGCGCGGGCGGCGTCTTCGCAACCGAGGCCTAGCGGAGCGATCGGCATGACGCCGCAATATCGCACACGCGCCACGTAGAGCTGGTGGCTCTCCCGCGCCGGCCGGTCGAGCGTGCTGACGCCCATCGCATCAGCTCCGTGTGGCTGATTGCCGCGTACGGATCGCCCAACGGACGTTCTGCGTCGCTCCGGGTCCCTCCGACGAAGGCATGGTCCTTGCTCTGACTCCAACCGGCGGATGGCGCCGGTTGGGAGGTTCGCGGTGGTTCGATCAGTCGAGGCGATGGTCAGCGAGCAGGTCGCCCGCTGGCGCCGGGATCAGGTGGCGAAGAGTTCGGCTCCGGGCGCGTGCGTTGCCTTCTCCCAGCTGCCGGGCTCAGGTGCCGCGGAGCTCGGGCGCCGCGTGGCCGAGCGGCTCGGCTACGGCTTCTTCGACCGCGAGATCGTCGAGTCGATCGCGCGCGACAGCGGCGCCCAGATGCGGCTCGTCGGAGAGCTCGACGAGCACGTCCGCAGCGTGATCGATCGCTACATCGTGGACGTGTTCCGAGGCCGCGGCTTCGCCGAGGACGACTATCTGAGGGGCGTCGCGCAGGTCTTCGCGACGCTCGCGAAATGTGGACGCGCCGTGATGCTGGGGCGCGGGGCGACGGCGATCCTCACGCCGCGACAGGCGCTGCGCGTGCTCGTCGTGGCGCCGCGAGAGGTCCGCATCGAACGGATCGCGCGCGAGCAACGCCTCGAGCTCGGAGCCGCCACCGAACGTCTCGACCAGGAAGAGGCGGCCCGCAGCGGATTCATCCGCCACCACTTCGGCGTCCGCCAGGACGACCCGGCGCTCTACGAACTCGTGGTCAACACCGCCACACTCTCACTCGATCTCGCGACGGAGCTCGTGATCGTTGCGCTGCGCGGTCAGTTCCCCGGTGCCGAGGTCGGCGCGCAACGAAGCGGTACGGTGTAACCCGCCGCAGGAGGATGTTCGTGTCTCGAGGCGGGCCGCTGAATCAGGAGATCGCGCGGATCCTCGAGGCCGAGTCGGAGGCGCGTCGCGCCGTCGAGCAGGTGCAGCAGCAGGCTCGGCGCATCGACGAGGACACTCGCCGGCGGGCGAGCGAAGTTCTCGCGCAGGCGCGCGGGGTGTCGAGCGAGCGACGCGACCAAGCTCGCGCCGAGCGCATCGCGCGCGCCGACGAGGAGGTGGTCCGCATCCGCGCCGAAGCCGAAGCGGAGGCCGAAGCAGTGAATGCACAGGCGAGTCAGCACCTCGACGCCGCGGTGGAATCCGTGCTCGTGGTGCTGCTGGCCGAGTTCGCGTAGGTGGCGTCCGCCCTTGCGAGATACGCCTATGGTCAGGCGCGCGTCCGCGCCCGGCTCGCGCGATTGCTCCCGCGACAACAGCTCGACACGCTCGCCGGCCATCCGGACGAGTCGTCGCTTCGCGCCGAGCTGGCCTCCCTGGGCTTCGAGCGGCCGAGCGACGGCGTGACGGCCGCCGTCGCAGATCTGGAGACGATGCTCGAGGGCGCGGCGCGCGATGTCGTGCTCGCCTACCGGGCCCGCTTCGAGTGCGAGAACCTGAAGCTCCTGCTGCGCGCGATCGAGCGAGGCCTGCCGTGGGCAGAGGTCGAGCCGCTGCTGGCCGCGGGAACGCTCGGCCCGGGGCGTCGAGCCGAGGAGCTGCTCGGATCCTCTTCCGTGGCCGAGGCCGTGGCGCGGCTCGACCGGGCTCCCTTCGGCGACGCGCTGCGGCGACAGGTCCGCGCCGCGGCGGTGCGGTCGCGTCCGCCCGAGCGGTTCCGGCTCGAGCTCGTCGCCGAGCGCGAGGCCTACGAAGGCATCTGGCGCGCCGTCGGCGCGCTCGACGCGGCCGACCGCCGTGCCGCCACGCGCGTGGTCGGCGTCGAGCTCGACGCTGCGAACCTGGTTCGCGCGCTGCGCATGCGCCTCTACCACGGGCTCGGCCCGGAGGAGGTGCTGGTATACGCAATTCGGGGTGGTCTCCATCTCGATGACCGCAAGCGCGCCGTGCTCGCGCACGAGCCGATCGAGAGCTGGGCTGCGCAGCTGGCCTCGACGCCCTATGGCGCCGCGCTCGCCGCGGCCGGCGCGACGCCGCGCCTCGAGCACGAGCTGCGCCGCGTGCGCGCCCGCGCGGCGGAGCGCGCGCTCTCGGGCTCGCCGTTCCAGATCGGTCTGATGCTGGGGTATCTGGTGCTCGTCGAGATCCAGGCCGGGGACCTGCAACGGATCCTCGAAGGCATCCGCCTGCGCCGCTCCGAGGAGTGGCTGCGCGCGGGCCTCGCGAGCACGCGGGAGCGGTGATGCTGCGCACCGCCCCGATGTCGCGCGTGCTGATCCTCGTGCCGCGCAGCCAGGTCGACGCGGTGATCGAGGCAGTCGCGTCACTCGGCGTCCTCCACCTGCTCGATCTCTCGGGTCGCGAGGAGTGGAGCTGGGCGGTTCGTCCCCCCGACGTCGACGAGGCGATCCGGGCGCGCCGCGAAGCCCTGCGAGGCATCGCTGCCGTCGTCCGTTTCTTCGCACCGCCGCCGGCCGGGGACGGCGACGCGGCGGCGCTGCCGGCGCCGGACGCGGCGGAGCGTCAGCTCGAGGCATGGAGCGCCGAGATGGCGGAGCTGCGCTCGCAGCGCCAGCGCCTCGTCGAGGAGAACGGAGAACTCGAGCGGGTGCTCGGCAGCGTGACGGCGCTGTCGCCGATTGGTGTCGATCCGAGTCAGCTCCGCGAAATGCGCCTGCTGCAGCCTGCCTGCGGCTGGCTCGCCGCCCCGGACCTCGTGCGCCTCGAAGAGTCGCTGGTGCGGATCCCACACCGGACGGTGGTCGCCGGCTCACGGGGAAACGAGCGCCTGCTGCTGGTGTTCGCGCTGACGCGCCAGCGCGAGGCACTCGAGCGGGCGTTGCGGAGCCTCGGCTGGGTGGCACTCGCGCTTCCAGAACAAGTTGCCGCGCACGGCGGTGGCGCAGCGATCGAGGGTACGATCGCGGAGAACCGCGAGAAGCTCCGGAGGCTCGACGAGCGCGTCGCGCAGACCGGCGCCCGCATTGCCATGGAACTCGCTTGCGCCCGCGCCGCGATCGAGCGCGACCTGCTGTTGCTCGAAGCGCGCGCGTTCACGAGCCGCTCGGAGTCGGTGGTGTTCATCGCAGGATGGGTCCCCGCGGATCGCGGCGTGACACTCCGCACCGCCGTCGCCCGCGCGAGCCACGGACGCTGCCACGTGCTCGTGGAGGACCCGCAGTCGATCGACCGGGTCCGCTCGGGTGCGGAGTCGGTGCCGATCCTGTTCCGCAACCCGGCCCTGGTGCGTCCGTTCGAGCGGCTGATCGCGGCCTACGGCGCGCCGCGCTGGCGCGAGATCGACCCGACGCCGATCGTCGCAGTGGCGTTCTGGTTCATGTTCGGTCTGATGTTCGGCGACGTCGGGCAGGGGCTCGTGCTCGCCGGCATCGGCTGGTGGATCTTCCGGCGCGCTCCCCGCTATCGCGATTATGGCGTGATCCTGATGGAGTGCGGCATCGCGGCGACCGCATTCGGTGTTGCCTACGGGAGCGTCTTCGGCATCGAGGACCTGGTGCCGGCTCTGTGGTTCCAGCCGATGCAGGACGTTCCGCGGCTGCTCCGCGTCGGCGCCTCGTTCGGGCTGCTCTTCTTGAGTCTCTCCTTCGCCCTGAGCGTTCTCAACGCATCCATGCGTCGAGATTGGACGGGCATGTTCTTCGGGTCGCACGGCCTGTTGGCTGCGCTCGCCTACTGGATTGCCGCGGCGCTCGGCCTGCGCTGGCTCGCCACGGGTGAGGTCGGCATGGAAGCTGGCCTCGCCGCGGCGCTGCTCGGCGCACCGCTCGCCTGCTGGTGGATGCTGCGCGTGGTGCGCGAGATGCGGCAGAACGGCCGCGACGGCGACGAGCAACCCGATCCCGCGTCGGTGATTCTCGGGGCCGCCGTCGAGCTCGTCGACGTGGTGGTGCGCGGCATCGCGAACACGGTCTCGTTCGTCCGGCTCGCGGCGTTCGCAGTGAGCCACGCGGGGCTGCTGCTCGCCGTATTCGCGCTCGCGGAGACGGTTTCGACCAGTCATTTCGGCACCCTGTGGAGCGGCCTCGTGATCGTCGTGGGAAACCTCGTGATCATCGCGCTCGAAGGTCTGATCGTTTCGATCCAGAGCGTCCGCCTGGTCTACTACGAGTTCTTCAGTCACTTCCATGAGGGCTCCGGGCTCGAGTATCGACCGCTCAAACTGCGGACGTCGTTCGGACAGGAGGAGTGACCATGAAGAGGCAACGGGAGCGGCGCGATCGCGGACGCGTCGAAGCGACATTGCGGAGGGTCCAGCGCGCCAACCGGGCAGCCGTGGCCGCGGTCGTGCTCGTCGTCGCGATCACGCTGGCGCGCGCGGCGGTCGCCGCGTCGGAGACGGGCGCTGCGGAGGCGGTCTCCGAAGTTCTGGGCGGGCGCGCCGTGGGCTTCTTCTCCGCAGCATTGGCCGTGGGCATGGCGTGCATCGGCGCGGGCTACGCGGTGGCGCACGTGGGCGCCGCGTCGGTGGGCGCGATGAGCGAACGCCCCGAGCTGTCGGGCCGCGCGTTGATCTTCGTCGGGCTCGCCGAGGGGATCGCCATCTACGGGCTGATCGTCTCGGTGATGATCCTGGGCCGGCTCTGACGAGATGGACGCGCATGCGTCCAACGGGACGCTCTGGGTGCTCGGCGACGCGGCGACGGTGATGGGCTTCCGCCTTGCGGGGCTGCGGGGTTGGGTCGTCGAGTCGGCTGCGGAGGCGCGCTCCGCGCTCGACGCGCTGCGCGCCGAGCGAGCTGCGCTCGTGGTGCTGACGGAGACGCTCTGCGACGCGCTCGGCGGACCCGAAGCGCTGGCGCGGGGCGCGACGCTTCCCGTCGTCGCAGTGATCCCGTCGGTCGCAGGGCCGCGTGTCCTCGTCTCGCCGGGCGCGCGCATCGCGCGCGCGGTGCAGCGCGCTCTCGGCATCCCCGCCGAGGGCCGGGCCTGAAGGAGGGCGACCGTGTCGGAACAGCAGCCCCCGCAGCTGCCGCGCGCTCCCGCTCCCCGGGAAGGCGGCCCGTCGGAGTCGGGACTGACGCCGCTGCTCGAGATCGTGGAGGAGGAGGCGCGCCAGCAGTCGGAGACACTGCTCGCGGACGCGCACCGCCAGGCCGAGCAGCGCCTGCGCGAGGCCGAGCGGAGCGCACAGGAGGTCGAGGCGCAGGCCAGCGCCACGGGCGCGGCCGAAGGCGAGCGCGAGGCGCAACGCCGCGTCGCACTCGCGCGTATCGAGACGCGGCGCGACGCGCTGCGGCTGCGGGAGTCGCATGTGGACCGCGCAATCGAGCTCGCGACCCGCCGGCTGGACGAGCTGCTGCGAGGGCCCACGGGCGCGTCGCTCCTCGCGGCTGCGATCCGCGCGGCGGCGCGTGCGCTCGGCGAGAGCGCGGTCCACGTCCGCGCGCGGCCAGGCGAGCGCGCGTCGATCGGGTCCGCGCTCTGCGCGGGCCCGCCCGCGGTCGAGGCGTGGGAGGAGATCGACGAAGCCGACGCAACCGGCGTGTTCGTGCTCTCGCCGGATCGACACCGCATGGTGGACATGACGATCCGCGGAGTGCTGCGCCGGCGGCACGACCTGGCGCGCCGCGCGGCCGCCGACGTGCTGCTCGGCAAACGGGATCTCCCGTGAGGCGCGTGGGCAGCGTGGAGTGGGTCAACGGGCCGGTGGTCCGCATCCACGCCGAAGCCGCGCTCCAGATGATGGAGATGGTGCTGGTGGGCGAGGACCGCATCGTGGGCGAGGCGATGGAGCTCAGCGCCGATCGCGCGACACTTCAAGTGTACGAGGACACCACGGGCCTCGAGCCCGGCGCGCCGGTCTGGGGCACGGGTCTGCCTCTGCACGTGGAACTCGGTCCCGGACTGCTCGGCTCGATCTTCGACGGCATCCAGCGTCCGCTCCAGGTGCTTCGCGAGCGCACCGGCGACTTCGTGCACCGCGGCGCCGCAACGCGCGCGCTGGACACGGAACGCCGCTGGGACTTCGAGCCTTCCGCCAAGGTCGGCGAGCGGGTCCGCGGCGGCACCACGATCGGCGCCGTGCGCGAGAGCACGACCATCGAGCATCGCATCCTGGTCCCGCCCGACCTGGGCGGACGCATCGAGGATGTCGCGCCGGCCGGCCATTACGGCATCGATCAGGTGATCGCGCGCGTGCGCGACGACTTCGGGGGTGCGCGCGAGCTCACGCTCTCGCAGCGCTGGCCGGTGCGACGTCCGCGGCCGATGGCCGCGCGGCTGCCCGCTTCGGTTCCGCTGATCACCGGCCAGCGCATCATCGATTCGCTCTTCCCGCTCGCCAAGGGCGGGACGGCGGCGATCCCTGGCGGCTTCGGGACTGGCAAGACCGTGACCGAGCAGAACCTCGTCAAGTGGGCCGACGCCGACGTGATCGTGTTCGTCGGCTGCGGCGAGCGCGGCAACGAGATGACCGGAGTGCTGACCGAGCTGCCGAACATCGAGGATCCGCGCACCGGCGAGCCGCTGATCCGGCGCACGGTGCTGGTGGCGAACACCTCGAACATGCCCGTCGCTGCGCGCGAGGCATCGATCTACACCGGGATCACGATCGCCGAGTACTACCGGGACATGGGCTACGACGTCGCATTGATGGCCGACTCCACCTCGCGCTGGGCAGAGGCGCTGCGCGAGATCTCGGGGCGGCTGCAAGAGATGCCGGCCGAGGAGGGCTTTCCCGCCTACCTCGCCAGCCGGCTCGCCGAGTTCTACGAGCGCGCGGGTCGCGTACGGACGCTCGACGGCGCGCAGGGCTCCGTGACGGCGATTGGCGCCGTCTCGCCGCCCGGCGGCGACTTCTCGGAGCCCGTGACCCTCCACACCAAGCGCTTCGTGCGCTGCTTCTGGGAGCTCGACAAGGAGCTTGCCAGCGCGCGTGTGTTTCCCGCGATCAACACAGCCGACAGCTTCAGCGACTACGGGCCCGACGTGGCCGGCTGGTGGCGCGAGCACGGTGCGGACGACTGGCTCGAGCTCGTCGCCGAGTGCAACGAGCTGCTGCAGTCGTCGCGCAAGCTCGAGCAGGTGGCGCAGCTCGTGGGCGAGGAGGCGCTGCCCGACCAGGAGCGCGTCGTGCTCGAAGGCGCACGGCTGCTTCGCGACGCGTTCCTCCAGCAGGACGCCTTCGATCCGGTCGATCGCTTCTCGAGTCCCGCCAAGACGATCGGGATGCTGCGCATGATCCTCCATTGGGTGCGTTGCATGCGGGAGGTCGTGGGCATGCACATCCCGATGTATCGCATCCGCAGCCACCCGGTGCGCACCGAGCTTCTGCGCGCGCGCTTTGAGATCGAGGGCGACGGCTCCGAGGCGATTGCAGCGCTGCGCGCGCGCATCGACACCGCGCGCGCCGAGCTGCTCGAAGAGCCGGGCCCCGCCGCGCCGACCCCGGAGGCCCCATGAGCAGCGCGGAACGAGAGCCCGGAGGCGAGCGCGCAGGGAGCGGTCTCGTCAGCTACCTCGGCGCGCAGCGCATCGCAGGTCCGCTCGTCTTCGTCGCGGGCACACGGCGCGTGAGTTACGGCGAGGCCGTCGAGATCGAGTGCCGCGGCGTGTTGCTGCACGGCCGCGTGCTCGAGGTGGGTCGCGATCTCGCGGTGGTGGAGGTGTTCGAGGGCACGGCGAACCTCTCGCTCGACGACTCGCGGCTGCGCTTCCTCGGCCATCCACTCGAGGCGCCCGTGGGTGTCGAGATGCTGGGGCGGACCTTCAACGGTCGCGGTGACCCGATCGACGGTGGCCCGGCGCCGCTCACGGACGACCGGCGCGACGTGAACGGAATCCCGATCAATCCGGTGGCGCGCGACTACCCGCGCGAGTTCATCCAGACCGGGGTGTCGGCGATCGACGGGATGAACACGCTGGTGCGAGGCCAGAAGCTTCCGATCTTTTCGGGGAGCGGGCTGCCGCACGACGCACTCGCGGCGCAGATCGTGCGGCAGGCCTGCCTCCCCCAGGAGCCGCACGAGTTCGCCGTGGTCTTCGCCGCGATCGGCGTGAAGCATGACGTCGCGCAGGTGTTCCGGCGCAGCTTCGAAGAGAGCGGCGCGCTCGGACGCGCGGCGCTGTTCCTGAACCTCGCCGACGACCCGACCGTCGAGCGCCTGATGACGCCGCGCACGGCGCTCACCCTGGCGGAGCACCTGGCCTTCGATTGCGGCATGCACGTGCTGGTGGTGCTGACCGACATCACGAACTACTGCGAGGCACTACGCGAAGTCGCGTCGGCGAAGGGCGAAGTGCCGAGCCGCAAGGGCTACCCCGGCTATCTCTACAGCGATCTGGCGTCGCTCTACGAGCGGGCTGGCCGACTGCGAGACCGACCCGGATCGATCACGCAGCTGCCGATCCTCACGATGCCGAACGACGACATCACCCACCCGATCGCCGACCTGACCGGCTTCATCACCGAAGGCCAGATCGTGCTCTCGCGCGAGCTCCACCATCTGGGGATCTACCCGCCGATCGACGTTCCGCCATCGCTCTCGCGCCTGATGCAGGACGGCATCGGCGAGAATCGCACGCGCGAGGACCATGCCGATCTCTCGAACCAGCTCTACGCCTCCTACGCCCGGCTGCGCGAGATCCGGCGGCTGATCGCGGTGATCGGGGAGGAGGAGCTCTCGGAACTCGACCGCCGCACACTGGAGTTCGGCGAGCGCTTCGAACGCAGCTTCCTGGCCCAGGGCGTGTACGAGAACCGCCGCATCGAGGAGACGCTCGAGCGCGGCTGGAACGCACTGCGCGCGCTTCCCGAAGACGCACTCGGCCGTGTCCGGCGCCGCCACCTGGAACGCCGTTTCCGCGAGGAGTGAAATGCCGCGCCTGCCGGTCCCCGTCACCAAGAACAACCTGCTGCGACTGCGCGGCGATCTGCTCTTCCTGGGCGCGGGCCGCGACCTACTCGATCAGAAGCGCGAGTTCCTGAGCGACGCGCTCTCGACTTTCGAGCGCGAGGCGCGCGCGTTGCGTGAGGCGACCGAGTCGAAGCTCGTGACGGCCTACGAGCTGCTGGCCGAAGCCTACGCTGCTCATGGCGAGGCGGGGCTCGCGCGGCTCGCGCTCGCCGCGCAGCCGCTCGAACCGGTCGACGTGCGCGAGCGCAGCCTGATGGGCGTCGTCGTTCCCCTGGTCCGTCACCCCACCGAGCAAAGCGAGCGGCAGCCGGAGCCGGCGGGGCTGCGCGCAGCGGCTGGCTCGAGCGGCCTCGCGGCCGACGCCGCGGCGGCAGAGCTGCGGGCGCTGACGCCGTCACTCCTCGACCTCGCGGAGCTCGAGAGCTCGTGCCTGCGGCTCGCCCGCGAGCTGCGCGCGGTACAGCGCAAGCTCAATGCGCTCGAGGTGGTCCACATCCCGGCGCATCGCGAGACGATCCGCTTCATCGCGGATCAGCTGGAGGAGCGCGAGCGCGAGCAGCTCTTCCAGCTCAAGCGGATCCGCTCGCTGGAGGAGCGATCGCCGTGAGCTGGCCCCTCGTGAACCGGATCGTATGTGCCGCGGACGGCTCGGCGACCGCCATCCAGGCAGCGGAGGCGGCGATCGCGCTGGCCGCCGCCAGCCAGGCGGAGGTCGTGTTCGTGCACGTGCTCGACGACGAGCTGATCCGCGACTTCGCGAGCGTGATGGACGACGACGGCGGTGCGGCGCGCCAGCGTCTCGAGCGCAACGCTGCCCAGATCCTCGCGCACCTCGGCGATCTGGCCGCCAAGGCGGGCGTCCCCTGCAAGAGTCGGCTCGAGACGGGGGATCCACCGCGGGTGATCGACGCGATCGCGCGCGAGCTCCACGCGGACGTGATCGTGATGGGCAAGGTCGGCCAGCGCGGCTTGCGCAAGTGGCTGGTGGGGAGTGTCACGCGACGCCTGATCGAGTCGACGCACCTCCCCGTGCTGGTCATCACCGAAACGGCCGAGCCACTGCGGGACGGCGCAGCGGGCTGACGCTCGCGCGAAGGAATTGCAGCGAGCTGGATCACTTCCCGATGAAGCGCGGCTCCCGTTTTTCGAGCAGCGCCCGGATTCCCTCTCGCGCATCTTCCGTGCGGATCGTAGCCGCCTGTGCGAATGCCTCGGCGCGCGCCGCGCTGCGCGGATCCCAACCTGCGCCAGCGTAGAGCGACCGCTTCATCAGTCGCACTGCTTCGGGCGCACACGCAGCGACTGCCTTCGCGCGCTTCATCGCCGCCGCCAGCACCTCGTCCGCTGCGACCGCTTCGTGCGCCAATCCGATCGCCGCGGCTTCCGCCCCATTCACGAGTTTCCCGGTGAACAGCAGGTCCGCTGCGACCGGTACGCCGACGATGCGGGGCAACAGGTGCGAGATCGCCATGCCCGAGTGGAAACCGAGCTTCGCGAAGTTGGCGCCGTAGCGCGCGTCGCGATTGGCGATGCGCAGGTCGCAGACCAGCGCGAGACCGAAGCCGCCGCCGACGGCGTGGCCGTTCATCGCGGCGATCGTCGGCATCGGCAGATCGAAGACTTCGAGGAACGGTTCGTAGGTGCGGAAGAGCCGCTCGTAATCGGGAACCTCCTCCGTTGCGCGCGATTCCGCCGGTGAGCTTCCGCGAAAGTCGGCGCCGGCGCAGAAGCTCGTGCCGCGACCGGTGACGACGACGCAGCGCAGCGCGCGATCGGCTGCGGCGCGCGCAACCGCCGCGCGGAACGCCGACATGACATCGGGCGTCATGCTGTTGCGATTTTCGGGGCGGTTCAGCGTGATCGTCGCGATCGCATCCGCGACGTCGTAGAGCACCGGGGTCTGATCCATGGTGTGGAGTGGTAGCATGGGCCGGCGAACCATCGCGGAGGCCTCCCCATGCGACTCGGACGCTTTGCACGTGTGTTCCTCTTCCTTGCGCTCGCTCCGGCCGCGCTGCGCGCCGACGAGACCTGCCAATCCCCCTATCTCCCGAAACTCGTCGGACAA
>Ga0113563_10000894_pt1 | contig 15825 bp, 8 predicted proteins | sample Mud3Dept3metaG_FD_80117 | JGI IMG/M metagenome (GOLD analysis project Ga0113563, IMG submission 80117) | Freshwater wetland microbial communities from Ohio, USA, analyzing the effect of biotic and abiotic controls - Mud 3 Core 4 Depth 3... | ecosystem: Environmental > Aquatic > Freshwater >...
CTTTGTGCCGTCGGGAAGCGGCCAAGCCGCCGTCTCGATGCCGATCCTCGCCCCGCTCGGGGACTTGCTCGGGATTACGAGACAGACCAACGTCCTGGCCTACCAACTCGGGAACGGCCTGACCAACGTGTTCATCCCCACTCAGGGCTACTTCATGGCGGCGCTGGGCATCCTCGGGATCCCCTGGTCCAAATGGGTCCGCTGGCTGCTGCCGCTTCTCTTCATCTGGTTCGTTATCGGCTGCGCCGCGGTCCTCATCGCCCAGGCTATCCACTGGGGCCCCTTCTGAATTATTCCTTCTTTTCCTTCGGCTCCGGGGCGCGCTCGAAGACATCGAGGCCCTCGATTTCCATCCTGGCCGCTTTTCCTTGGGAATTCAAGACGAACGTAATCATGGAATCCTCAAGGAGCTCGATGAATCGGAGAGAGCCGAAGGGCTGGGCGTTGACCTTAAAAGTATCGTAATGCCAATGGCCGAGAGTCCCCATGGGCTTTGAGTTGAAATAGAGTATCAGTTTTTCCGCTTCGGTTTTTACCTCGGCCTTTCCGTACATCTCGTTTTCGTACATTCCGCAGTAACCGGAAAGATCCAGGCTCGGTTTGGTATCCCGAACCCGGCTTTCTTCCGCCTTCTTCCTCGCTTCCTCGGTCTTGGCTTCGCCTTCCTTAGCCTGTGTCAGGAAGACCTGGCTCCAGTCCTTGACCGGCTCTCCGAGGAAGGAATCGACGATCCTGTAGAAAAGGGCGGCATCCAGCCTGTTCCGGTCGCTGTTCGTGAGGACGACGACACCCAGGTTTTCCTCGGGGAGAAAACCTTGATGCGACAACATCCCGTCGATGCCGCCGTTGTGCCAGATGATCAGCCGGCCCCGGTAGTCCTCCAGGACCCAGCCGAGAGCGTAGGCCATAAAATGATTGGCTGGATACTCTTTCTTGCGCTCGGGGCCGACGGGCATGACGATGTGCGGGTCATGGGTCACCTGGAGGATCGCCGGATCCAGGATCTTCGTCCCGGCATAAGTGCCGTTGCCCAGCTGGAAACGATGCCACCGGGCCATTTCCGCAGCGCTGGAATTGATGGAGCCGGCCGGGGCGATGTTGTCGATATTGCGATAGGGGATCGCCGTGACTTTCCCGCCCTTCTTGGTATGGGGGACGGCCACGTTGTCCACTCCCTCGAGATCCTTGGGGCTCGTATTGCTGCGCGTCATCTCCAGCGGCTTGAAAAGGCGCTCTATTATGAACTCGTCATAGCTCATTCCCGTGACCGCAGGGATGATCTGCCCCGCCGCCAGGAACATGATATTCTGGTAGCCGAATTGCGAGCGGAAGCTGGAGTCGGGTTTCAAAAAGCGAATCCGGCGCAGGATCTCATCCCGGCCGAAATCCTGCCCGTACCAGAGGAGATCTCCCCGCCGGCCGAGGCCGCTCCGGTGGGAAAGCAGGTCCCTGACCGTGATCTCCCGGGTCACATAGGGATCGAATAACTCGAACCCTTTCAGATGGTCTGTAGCGCGATCGTCCCAGGAGATCTTCTTGTCCTGGACGAGGAGGGCCAGCGCGGTCGAAGTAAAAGCCTTGGTGTTCGACCCGATGGCAAACAGCGTATCCCCGTCGACCGGGTCATTCTTCCCGACTTCCCTGATTCCATAGCCTCTGGCCAACACGACTTTGTCGTCTTTGACGACGGCGATGGCCAGTCCGGGCAGCTCCCAGTCTTTCATCGCTTTCAGGATGTAGGCGTCGAGGCCTTTGAGCGGGTCTTTCGCGACCCCCGGAAGGCCAGCGCTCGATTGGAGACCCGGAACTAAAAGGAAGACCAGGACCGTTAAAAAGATGGTTTTTTTCATATGACCTCCAGCCATGAACGGGCCCATAATACCTTGATTCTGAGAGGAAAAAAAGCATTTCGTTTCCGCCTCGAGCCAGCGGATCTGGGCGGCTCCGAAGCTTAGGGGCGGCGGGACATCTCTTCGTAACAAGCGTTATAGTGGAGGGCGTTCTCGACGGGTGTGTTCGGCGGGATGTGGTTTCCGACGGCCAGGAAAAACCCCGGGTATTTCCTGCCGATGTCCAGGCAGCTCTTGACCTCGCGGCGGATGGCCTCCTGGGTCCTGTGGAGGAGAACCCGGGTATCGGCGTTGCCGACGAAAGCATGGGTCCGGCCGTACTTGGCGGCAAAGGCGGCCATGTCGGTCAGGGGCTCGAAGAAGAAGCCGTGCGGCCCGCAAGCGACGATGTCGTCGATGAACATCGTGTAATCGCCGTCCGAGGTGAAGAGGATCTTTTTCCCACTTTCCAGGAGCGGTGCGAAAAGCCGCTTATAGTTGGGAAAGACGAACCTCCGATACCAGTCGGGGTGGAGAAACGGACCCGAGCTCCAGACGAGGTCGTCGTGGACCATGACCACCGGGACTTCGGCTTCGACCAGGGCTTCGAAGCGCGGAACGCGCGCCGGCATTTCCAGGTTGAGCGCCGCCCAGCCATCTTCAAAAGACATACTCACTCCTGATCAATTATGGGGACCCATGCTTGATTTCCGAATTAAGTTTTGTGTCTCCATCATTCACTTGCCGAGCAGGCGGACCTCCTGGAGGCACATGGCGTAGCGGCTTCCGGGCGGGTCGGACTTGAGGTTCGTCCCCAGCCAGCCGTTGGTGAAGTTGGCCGCGTAGCAGAGCCAGAGAGTCCGGCCGTCGCCGCCGATGAATTTCGACGGGAAGTTGACGAAGTAGGCCTGCTCACCAAAATCCTTGAGGTAAGCAACCAGCCGCCACGGACCGGTGATTTCTCCCGCCTCGAGAATATACGTATTGAACTTCCAGACCGTGTTCGTCCCGTCCGTGACGCACATCAGGTATCGCTTGAGCGGAGCGTTGTAGGTGATCGTGACGCAGCCCATGTTGTTATCCCATTCAACAAGGGGCTTGATCCGGCCGAAGTCCTTTGTCCAGACCGCCGTCCCCTTTTCATCGCGGCCGCAGAAGTATTCATATTGAGCCGCATCATTGATCGTCTCGAGCGAAGGCTTGACCCGGCACAGGTAGACCTGGTCGCCCGTGATCCAGCTCAGGTTGGCCACCCTGTCCTCCATGTCGGGTTCGACGGCACCATGGCCGACAAGATACGCCTTCCCATCCGGCGAATGCTCCATGTTCTTTCCAAAATCCACGAAGTGCGGGGCTCCGATTTTCACCGGTCCCCCCAACTTTTTCGGCTCCGGGAAAAGGGTCTTTCCGGGAGCGCAGCTCAAGGGCGGATTTGCCCAGGTTTTCCCGAAGTCCCTGGATATGTAAAACCCCGGGACGGGACCCAGCATCGGCCAGTTGAGGCCGTAGCCCGCGTTTTTGAGCGCGTAAGTGCCATAGTACCAGATCCCGTTATGGACCAGGCTTCCGCAGGGGTAGCGGCCTTCGTAAGGTTCGGGCGAGCCCGGCCATTTGCCGATCGCCGTCACCTTAAGACACAGAGGATCGTCTCCTTCGATGACGGCGTGACCGGTGGCCGCGCTTATGCCGCCCGACGATACGTTGACCGGGCCGACCGTCCCGTCGGTAAACGGGGAGTAAAGTTTCCCGTCGGACGCCCAGGACGGGTACCAGGTATCGGCGCCCGTATATTCGGCATGGCCTCCGGTGAAGGCGATGCCGATGAGATCAAGCGATGGCGGAAACGGACAATCCGCCGGGGGAGCCGACGGCCAGCGGAACGCCGAATCGGTCACCTTCAAGACAAAGGCATGTTCGCAGGGTCTTGTCTCCGGCAGCTTGACCTCGAGTCCCCGCGCGGTCTGCTTCCAATCCAGTTTTCCTTCATGTCCAACGAGGCCGACACGGCCGACCATGGCCTTTCCCTTGGCCAGGGACCTCACCACGAGCTTCCTGTTTTCCGGCCAGGCGAGGGCCGTCACATAAAGGATACCGTTCTTGGCCGTGAACCGGATGTCCTCGCCGGTGAAGGCCGCTCTCTTCGTGTCGGTGAACATCCCCTCCGACACCCGTGTCGGCCCTTCCCCGAACACCCTCCACGGCCTCGTCCCATAAATCGCCTCGCCGTTCATGTCGAGCCAGCGGCCGATCTCGAGCAGTATTCTCTCCTCCTCATCCGGGATGGTTCCGTCCGGCTTGGGACCGATATTCAAAAGCAGACAGCCGTTCTTACTGACGATGTCGATCAAGTCGTCGATTATGGAATCCGCGGTTTTGTAGTCCTGCGGTTGCACATATCCCCATGAATTCTTGGAGATGGCGGTATCCGTCTGCCAGAAAAGCGGCCGGATATCCGCCAACTGGCCGCGCTCGAGGTCGAGGACCGCCGCCCTTGGAGGAAAAGACTCATTCTTGTAATTGATGGCGGCTCCGCTCCCCCACTCCGCGCCGCGGTTGTAGTAGAAAGCCGCGAACCTCCGTAGGTAGGGCTCAAAAACCGGCTGTTCGATCCACCAGTCAAACCAGACGAGCTCGGGCTTGTATTTATCGACGAGTTCGGAGGCCCGCGCCAGCCAGTCATCCAGGAACGCCTTGTCGGGGGGCTCGATTTGCCTTTCCGCCGGATCCTGGCTCCGGGCCGGACCGTAAAGGCCGAGATTCCTCGGATCCTTCACATCGGAATCAAAGAGCGTGCCCTGGTCATAAAACCACCAGTGTTCCGACCGGTGCGACGAAACCCCGAAATGGAGCCCTTCCTTCCGCACGGCGGCGGCCAGCTCGCCGACGATGTCCCGCTTGGGCCCCATCCGGGCCGCCGACCAGTCGGTGAAACTGCAATCGTACATCGGGAATCCGTCGTGGTGTTCGGCCACGGGCACGACATAGCGGGCCCCGGCCTTTCTGAAAAGCGCGGCCCATCGCCCGGCGTCGAACGTGTCGGCCGTGAAGCGGGGGATAAAATCCTTGTAGCCGAACTTGGAATGCGGCCCGTAGGTCGCGACGTGATGCTTGAACTCGGCCGTGTCTTTCTTGTACATCTGCCGCGGATACCATTCGCTTCCGAACGCCGGCACCGAATACACTCCCCAATGAATGAAGATCCCGAACTTGGCGTTCTGGTACCACTCCGGGACCTGGGCGCGTTCGAGCGACGGCCAGGTCGGTTCGAAAGGGCCGCGGGAGACGGCCTCATCGAGTTTTTTGACCGCCGCGGCCACTCTTTTTTCAAGGGTTTGGGCCGGGCCGGGCCCGGAGATGCCCGCGCAGAAAGCCGCCAAAACAGCCGGACAAAGCAAGGTTCTTCGGTTCATATGAAAAGACCTCCCGCGGGCGGATTTGGGTTCACGGATGATTCCCGAAGTATATAAACCCGCCGGGAAGAATTCAAGTGAAGGCGGCCGCGTTTATCCGACTCTCTTGGGGCGGCTCTGCTTCAAAATATAAGCGGTGCCGATCGTCAAGATCACGCTCCCCGTATGATACCCGCCGTTCAACAATGAATGCCTGCTCACTGTCCGGATCGTATACCCTTTTTAAGACGCGGCCGCCCTATTCAAGGTGGAAGGTGCGGATCTTCCAGGGCTCGAGAGAAACCGCCAACTGGCCGTTTCGCAGCCTCGCCTCCCCCAGTTTGTTGCCGATGAGGTCGGTCTCCATCGCTTTCGCCGCGGGCAGCCGGATTGACACGGTCGCCTCAGTCCTCCGGCCCTCGGCCTCCGCGACTCTAAGCTCGTAGCCGCCCTCCCGCTTTGTCCGAAACGCTGAGAGATGGGCACTCGCAGGCGATACGCTCAAGAATCCTTGGGACAGGGGGAAATCGCCCCGGCACGATTCCGTCACAACACAGGCCAAAGGACGCGCAAACCCGGCCGCGGCCCTGAGACGATCTCCGTTGCCCAGTCTTCCGTCGTGGGGCAGGAGGGCATGGCGGTATTCGGCGTAGACTGGCCAGCCGAATTCTTTGGTGAAGACCGACTCCCATTCCCGCATGATCAGGTTCGACAGCGCGCCCGAAGCTTCCCGACGGAAATATTGGGTGCCCGCATGGAGCACCAAGAGCCCTCGGTCTTGTCCGATGAGGTCCACGAATGTCAAGCCATGGAAAACGGGCTGGGTGGTTTCCTCAACTCCAAACGGGAAATCCCGCAGCACTTTCGCCACGGGAAATCCTGGGCCCAGGGAAATCCAGTAACCCTCCTTGATATCGGCCGGCGAAGCATCCGGGTGCGGGGGCACTTGTGCCAGCACACGCGTTACCACCTCGACATAAGGCGACCCCGCCGCCAGGCTCACCCGCGTCTCGAACTTAAGGTATTTCCAGGAGTGCTGGGCGCGGAGCGTCGCCCAGAGCGGGCCTTTGGCGAGCCAGTCGATCTCGGCTTGGGATTTGGCGCTGTCGCAAAATGCCGGCGGGTCGGGCCGCAGCGGGTCGTTCGGGTTGGGCCGCCCGGTGAAGCGCGGAAACGCTCCCAAGGAGGAATCGAGAGCCTCCTTCCCCGAAGACTTGTCCACAAGGCCGGCGACACCTCCTGTATTGGGGTCCAGTCGAACCCGTACGAACTCGTTCTCCATCGTCAGCGCCGAGCGATCAATTTTGAGACCGCTATTTGCCACAGCGGCCGGCTCGGCGGCAAAGTGAAGGTAATAGGTATCATATCCGGCCGCCGGCACCTCCAGGGTGCGGAAGGCCACTTCGGCCATGACTAGGCTGCCGTCGGGTCTTTCATCCTGTTTTACAGCCTGTGAGGGAATCACGCGTCCTGTCCTGTCTTTGACGATGACCGCCCGGCTCTGCGGCGGAACGGGATATATCCGTCCGGTCATAGCCAGGTCGGTCCTCGGCCAGGCGTGGGGGTTGAACACCACGGCGGTCAGCTCACCGTACGTGTTTCCCCCGCTGTCAATGCGCTTGCTCAAGAAGCCCAGAGCGGCGTCGTGCACGGCCTGACCTTGTCGTCTGGCCGCGTCCAGGTGGTTGTAGCCGATGGCCCCCCAGGTCAAATTGTGAAGGTCCTCGATCCGGTCGAACGGCGCCATACGGTCGCCCTGCCAGCGGGAATATTCACAAAGCCCCACATCGTGACTTTGAGAAGCCAGGAGGTCCCGCCAGGCCTTCCCGAGCGTGTCCGCCCGCGACGGGCCGCCGTGCGCCGCGGCGATTGCGTCGAACAACTCCGCCGCCAGAAGCAGGGCGTCGACCTTGCGGTCGAGGATGCGGACCTGGTCTCCCCCCAACCCCCAGGTCAGAGATTTATCCCAGGCGTCCATCGGCAGATACCGGCTCTCCTTCGCCTGAGCGCCGTACTTGTCGAGATATTCCCGGAGTGTCACGAACTCGACGTTCTCCAGCGCCTGGTATTTGGCGGGAGAGGTGAGATAGGCCGGCTTCTCGGGGGATTCCCAGCCAAACTCCTCCCAGGCAAAAATCAGCGGCTTGCCGAGGGCGGCAAGTTTCTGGTACTCGGGAGTTGCAATAAGTTTTTTCAAATCGGGCGAATAGCCGAACAAGGCGTTCTTGGGAACGCACGGGACCTCCGTTCCGTCCATGCCTTTCCACAACAGGGCGTTGACGTCGAGCCGCGGACAGCCGGCCCTCCCCCAGGTATCCAACTGGGCCAGGCTGGCATAGCGGAAGCCGGACAGCTTGACGATTTGCGGAATTTGGGGATGAGTGAACTCCTCTTCTTCGAGAAACGTGACCAGCGGATAGCCGAGCGTCTTGAGGATGACATCCCGGCCGATGACGATTTGTCGGATGTTCGACTCGCCGCTTATTGTCGTCCCCATCGGCTGGCCGTAGGTGCCCCCGATCAGTTCGACTTTGCCCGCGGCCAGATACTCCTTCAGCCTCTCCGTGACTTCCGGGAATTTCTCGGCCATGAACTCGTAAGCGCGTGCGTCGAGATTAATACAGGTCTTGGCAAAGGGCGGCCGGTCGGCCATCTCCATCGCGTCGGTTGCGGAAAGGACGCAGGACTCGATGCCCAACTGCCAGCCGATCCCGATGAAGCTCCAGTGGTTGCAGATGGTCAGGCAGATGCCGCCTGTCTTCTCCTGGGCCGTCGCGGCTCCGAAAATTGACGTCCGGGCCAGCAGGGCACCCGCTCCGCCCGCGAGCCCGGTCCGCAGGAAGCCTCGTCGTGTCATGATCGTCGGCATTTCAACCCCTCCGTATTGCGCTTGGGACACAATCCATGGGACGACGATACTTCCGACCCGGATTCAAAGTCAAGAAAGGCCGGTGAGGTCGGGAGGAGGGGCTGAATCCCCGTCGAGCGGGTCCGCTTTTTATGAAGATCTATTGTTTTTGAACAAAGGCGGCGATGTCATTGACGACATACTCCGCGACGCTGCCGTGGATGAGCGAGTATTCATTCGGGGTCGTAAGCCCCTCGCCTTCGGCCAGCAGATGGTTGAGCTTCGGGTAGAGTTTGAACTCCGCATCGGCGCGGCCGCCCAGCGCTTTTTTCCAGTTCTCGAAGTCCTCGGTCGTCACCTGGTAGTCCCGGCTTCCCTGGAGGACGAGCATGGGCCGGTCGACCTTGCGCGCGACATCGGGCGGATAATAGCCGCGGAGGTCCAGCCAATAGGAAGGTGAAGCGTAGAGAATCTTTTCGCTCGACCCGGCGTCGGAATCCCGAAGGGAGTTTATCCGGCTGACGAGCTGCTTGATCTCGTCCAGTTGCTTCCTGTCCTCCGCCGAGGTTTCGCCGTCGAGGCTTAGAAGGTAGGTCATCTGCCGGAGGTAAGTCTCCGGCAGCGGGTTGGTCAACCCGGCCATGATGATGAATCCCGCGATGCCGAGGTCTTTTCCGGCCAGGCGATCCTGGGGATGAGCATGCCCCCGAGACTGTGCCCGAGGACGAATATCCTCTTCTGGTCTATTCTATCCATTGTTCTCAAAAAGAGAACAGCCTCAAGCGAATCGTCGATTGTCTCTTCCCTGACGGTCATCGAGACGAACTTCGGGTCGGCGACGAGCTTCGGCCCGTAAATGCGAGTCCGCTTCTCATACCGGAGGACGGCAATCCCTCTCGAAGCCAACCCCCAGGCGAGGTCTTGGAAAGGTTTGTTGGGCCCGATGGTTTCATCCCGGTCATTGGGGCCCGAGCCATGGACGAGGATGACCGCCGCAAACGGCCCCGTGCCTTTGGGAATCGTCAACGTCGCTCCAAGCGGCCACTCCCCTCCTTTCCCGACTTCGACCTCGCGCTCCACAAACCTTGCCGGGTCGGCGTAGGCCGGAGGTTCGTATTTGGCCGGCGGCAGCGAAGGGACGAACTGGAACCCGCCGATCCTTTTCTCCTTGTCGAAAACAACCCGGACGTCAAGCGTCACTTTCTCAAACTCGCAGGTCACGAACACCACTTCATATTCGCCCAGCCGGTCGCGGCGCGCCGCCGTGCGACGCTTGAAGGAGCCGAGACGTTCGGGAACCTGTTTCCAGAATTCGGCCAGCTTATCCGGACCCGACTGCTTCATCATGGTCGCGTCGAAATCCCGGGCAGCGGCCTCAAAGTCCCCCCGACCCAGGGCATCGATGAAGGCCAGCGCTTTGACGATCAGGTCTTCCTCGGCTGCGCTATTCGCCTGCTGAGTGATCATCAGAGAAACCAGGAGAAGACAAAAAGCGAAGGGAACGGCAAGGCGCCTGATCATGGCCGTGCGAGTCTCACGCCCGGGCTTTCTCAGGCCAAAGTCAGGGTCTGATGAGCCAGAGCCAGCATGGCCTGGATGGGGATGCCGTAAGGACAAGCCTTCTGGCAATGACCCGGACAACCGGCGCACTGGTCGGCCCGGCCTGCACCCAGGTCGGCGTACTCAGCCATGGCGTGCTTCTCCCGTCCCTGGGCGCTGAAATAATGGCGGAAGCGCATGATCGCGTTGACCGGCACTCCCCGGGGGCAGCTGGCCTCGCACTCCCCGCAGGCGTGGCGGCAGTAGAATTGGCCGTGCGTCGCGGCATAGGCCGTGAGCTTTTTCTCCTCGGGCGCCGTGAGCTTTGTCCCGGAAAGCGAGGTGAAAGTATCCAGGTCGGCGTAGTTCTGGACCATGCAGCAGACGGTGTGGACGTCGGGATGGGAGAGCACGAACCGGTGTGCGGCGACGAGAAGCTCGGAGTCGTTGACGAGGTCATAGGCGTCTCTGAAGGCGTCCGCCTGGTCCGCCACTTTCTTCACCCGGTCCAGCAAGGCCGGAAGGTAATCCGGCATTTTCTCGCCGCTGTTCTTCACCTTCTCGACCTCTTGGAGGATCCATTGATAGGTTCCGACGGGGTTGGCCTTCATAATCGTCGCCCCGATATTTTTCTCCTTGAAGGTCTTGAGGACCCGCTCGCCCATATCCTTCTGGATGAAATTATAGACAAACAGGGCGAGGTCGAACCGCCCGTCTTCGGCGGCCGCCATCAAAACCTGTTCCATGGTTTCGGGGGCATCGTTCCATTGAGAGCCGTGTTGGGATAGGCCGACAAACCGGACCCGCCCCTCGGCCTTGAGCTCTTTCATGGCGTCGTGGAAACCGGGCGCCTTGAGAACCGCGGCCGTGGACGGGCAGTGCATCTGCATGCAGTCAATGGAGTCTGATTGCAGCCTTTCCAGGCATTTCCGGGTCCGGTCCAGAACCTCCTGTTTGGCCACGTTGACATCTTTGATATACAGCTTGGTCGTGATGAAGACCGATTTGCGGTCCCGGTTCTTCAGCGCCTTTCCGACCGCCCTCTCCACCTGGCCGTTGACGTAATTTTCAGCGGCGTCCACATAGTTGATACCCCGGTCAAGGACGGCCTCGAAGAGCGCCGCGTCGGTGACCTCTCCCCCGCCCAGCCCGATATCGGAGACCTTGAAACCGGTCCGTCCGAGGGTCCGGTATTCCTTGATCCTCGGCACTTCCTGGACGGCCCGGGGCCCAGCCGTCTGTGCCGCCAGCTCCTCCCGGCCGGAGAAGCCCAGGGACGCGAGTGCGGCCGCCGAAGCGCCGATGAAATGCCTCCGGCCCATCCCTTTGGGGCGATCGCTTTCTTGTTGTGTGTTCATGAAACTCCTTTTACACGAAAGGCATCATGCTACAGGTTTCAGGGCTCGGACGTCAAGGTTTTCCCGAACTCCATCCTGCCGTGCCAAAGCTGAACTCCTGCCCGGAGGAGGTGGTGCGAAGGGGAAATCCCCGGCCTTGGTACGAATATTGCAGGTTAAGGGGAAGGCTGACGATGACCGTCGAGGGGCATTGCTCAGGCCGGAAGGACAATCGGATGGCGCGGCATCGTGACCGGAAAAGCGCGGGCTTCGCTATCTTATTCAAACCAACCCATTTATCCGGACCAAAAGAGAAACTCTTTTCACCATCCAGACGTATAATGAAATGGAGGGCGTGGTTCAATGGCCTGGCCAAGAGGAGCCTCCCGAGTAAAGAAAACTGGCAGGATTTCCGCTTGAACGCAAATTATCATTACATTATGATCGGATAGAGCAGAAACGATGAGCCTCCGCTGCCCCGAATGTCAGGCGAATAACAGCGACGACAGCCGCTTCTGCAAACGTTGCGCGACGCCCCTTCCCCTGCCTGTTCCCGAGGAGATGGCGCGGGCGGCGACTCTCGTCTACAGCTCGCCGGCGCTCGAACTCCTTCCGGGCGCGATCTTCGCCGACAGGTACCTCGTCATCGAGTACCTGGGTAAAGGCGGGATGGGGAAAGTCTACAAGGTCCTCGACAGGGAGATCAACGAAAAAGTCGCGCTCAAGCTGATCAAGCGCGAGATCTCCGCCGACCGGCAGACAATCGAACGCTTCCAGAACGAGATCAAGATCACCCGCCGGATCACCCACAAGAACGTCTGCCGGATGTACCATCTGGGCCGGGAGAACGACACCTACTACATCACCATGGAATTCATCCGGGGCGAGAACCTGAAGAAGATCATCCGGATGACCAAGGAGTTGAGCCTCGAGGCCACTCTCAACATCGCCCGGCAGATCTGCGACGGACTGATCGAGGCCCACCGCCTGGGCATCGTCCACCGCGACCTCAAACCCCAGAACATCATGATCGACGAAGAAGGCGATGTCCGGATCATGGACTTCGGGATCGCCAGCTCGATCGAAACCAAGGGAGCGACCCTCCCCGGGATGATGATCGGAACGCCCGAATACATGAGCCCGGAGCAGATCGACGGAGGCGAGGTTGACGCCCGCTCCGACATCTATTCCCTGGGCATTATCATCTATGAGCTGCTCACCGGAAAAACCCCGTTTTCCGGTGAAACGCCCTGGAGCGTCGCCGTCAAGCACAAAAACGACCTGCCCCACGACCCCCGGGAGCTCAATCCGGCGATCCCGGAAGCGATGAGCCGGGTGATCCTCAAATGCCTGGAGAAGCAGAAAGAGAAACGGTATCAGAGCGCCGAGGAGCTGCTGACGGATCTCGTGAGCATAGAAGAGAAGCACACCCGGACGGAAACCCGGCTCAAGGCGAAACAGGCCGCAAAGGCAAAACCGTCCACCACCGCCCGCCGCACCGTCTTCAAGACGCGGAGCAAGAAACCCGCCGTCCGGGCGATCGCGGCGGCCGGGATCCTCGTCGTCTTGGGCCTTCTTCTCTGGAAGCTCATCTTCGATCGGACACCCGCCGCCCCGCCGGCGGAACGGTTCAAGATGGCCGTGATCAGCTTCGAAAACCAGACGGGCGACTCCGCCTTCGACTACCTCCAGGACGCCATCCCCAACCTTCTGATCACCAGTCTCGAGCAGTCCAAGCTCTTCCGGATCACCAGCTGGGAAAGGCTGCGCGACCTGCTCAGGCAGTCCGGACGGCAGGACGGCCGGGTGATCGACAGCGACCTCGGGATCGAGCTCTGCCAGATGGACGGAGTGGAGGCCATCATCAGGGGAAGCTTCATCAAAGCGGGGGATACTTTCGTCACCGACGCCAAGATCCTGGACGTCAAGACAAGAAGCCTGCTCAAGACGGTCAGCACGCGCGGCCAGGGTGTGGAAAGCATCCTGAAAGAACAGATTGATAACTTGAGCCAGGAGATCGGCCGGGGGTTCGGAAAAGAAGAGGCCGTCCCGAAGATGAAGAAGACTCCGATCACGGAGGCGACGACAAACTCCCTGGAGGCCTACAATTACTTCCTTCGCGGCCGCGAGGATTACGAAAAGTTCTATTTCGCCGACGCCCGCAAATACCTCGAGCGGGCCGTCGAGCTCGACCCGGAATTCGCCATGGCCTACTCCTATCTGTTCCGGGTCTACAGCCAGCTCGGAAATTCCCCCGCCGCCGACGAGGCCCTCAAAAAGCTCGAAAAATTCGGAGACCGGGTGTCGGGGAAAGAGGGGCTCTACATCAAGGCCCTCCTCACCCTGCACGCGAAGGAAAAAGAAAAGCAGAAAGAGCACATCGAAATCCTGAAGCGGATCATCGCCGATTACCCGGAGGAAAAAAGGGCGCGTCTGGACCTGGCCTCCCGCCTCAACACCACGGGCCAATTCGAAGAGTCCGTCGCCCAGCTCAATGAGCTGCTGAAGCTCGACCCCAAGTTCGGCCCGGCGCTCAACCTGATCGCCTACGTCTACGGAAACCTGAAGAAATATGACGTGGCCATCAAATACTTCCAGGAATACGCGAGCGTCTCTCCAGGCGACGCCAACCCCTACGATTCCATGGGCGAGCACTATTACTGGATGGGAAAATTCGACGAGGCGGTGGAAAAGTTTAAAGAAGCCATCAGGCTCAGGCCGGATTTCGGCTCCGACAACAAAATCTCATACATCCGGGCCCTCCAGGAGGACTATCCAGGCGCCTTGGTATGGATCGATCAATACATCGCCGCCGCGCCCTCCAACGGCATCAAATCCTGGGGCTGCCAGCTCAAGGCCGTCTACAACCACCTCAGCGGGAAGACCGCGGCGGCTTTCGCCGACCTGGCCAAGGCCAAGGAATATGCCCTGGCGGACGAAGACCTGGTCAACACCGACAACCTCTACCGGTCGCTGATCTGGACCTCCTATGACCTGCAGAAGTACGATCAATTCCTGCACTACGCGAAGGAGCGGTATGACTTCCGGGCCGACAACAAGCTCCGGTCAGGGCCGTTGAATGATGTCCTCCTCGTTTTTTATCAGGGGCTGGCCGACGTCAGGCAGGACCGGCTGGACTCGGCCCGGGCCCAGCTGGACAAAATCGAAGCCGCCCGGGCGAAAATCATCGACCAGGAAAAACAGACGCTGGGAATGGCCTACTATCATCTTCTGAGCGAAATCCTGGCCGCCCAAGGAGAACCCGAAAAGGCGATCGAGGCCTACGGCAAAATCGGAGGCCCCGAGGTCGAAATCGGGAGCATCTTCACCCGGATCATGAACGGCGTCCCCTCCACGGATGACATCCCCGCCCGGGCCTATCTCAACAAGGGCGAGGTCGATAAAGCCGTCCTGGAATACGAAAAGCTCATATCGCCCGACCCCGTGGCCAGGGAATTCCGGCTCATCAATCCGTACTTCCGGTTCCGACTGGCCCGGCTCTACGAGAAAAAGGGCCTTCCCCTCAAAGCACTCGAACAGTACAAGAGGCTGGCCGTGATCTGGAAGGCAGCCGACCCCGACTTTGCCGAGGCGCAGCTGGTGAAACAGCGCCTCGCCGCCCTCAAAAACCCCTAAGTCGGGAGCTTCTTGACACCGGGAGACCGCCGGAGTTAGCATTCCCGCGTCTGGTCAAGGTGGCCGGAAAGACAAAGAGTTTTTCAGCGTCATGGGCCGGCCGACCGATACCCCGAAATAAGGAGGCCGATCATGAAGCGACGTGATTTCCTGAGGACGGGAGCGGCGTTGGCTTTCGGGATGTCGGCCGGATCTCCAGGGTCAGCGCCGGGAGCAGCGCTCCGTCGCGCTCAAGCGCCGGCCCTTCCGACTGTCCGTCTCGGGACACTCGAGGTTTCACGGCTCATCCTCGGCTCCAATCCGTTCTGGGGCTACTCCCATAAGTCGGCCGGGCTCGACGAGGAGATGAAACGCCATTATACCGACGAGCGCATCATGCAGATCCTCGACGAGGCAGCCGACTGCGGCCTGACCGCCCTGGCCAGTCCGCCCGACGCCCGCTGGGTCGATCTCTGGGCCCGGTATCTCGAGGGAGGCGGCCGCTTGAAAACCTGGCTCTCCCAGTGCCACGGGAATCCCGAGCAGATGAACGACGAGATCGACCGCTCGGTCAGGGCGGGGGCCCGCGCGGTCTTCATCCAGGGCGCCCGGGTCGAGGAGCAGTTCGGAAAAGGGAATTTCGATATTCTCCGCTCCTGGATCGAACGCATCAAGGAGGCCGGGCTGCCCGCCGGCGCGGCGGCCCATTGGCCCGAGATCCACCCCGAGCTCGAACGCCGCCGCTTCCCGACCGACTTTTATTACCAGTGCTTCTACAACGTGTCCAAGGGCGAAGACTATACCGCCGCCGAGCGGGAAAAGGCCGTGGCCACGATCGAGCGGCTGGAAAAGCCGGTCATCGCCTATAAAATCCTGGCGGCGGGGCGGCTCCCGGCGAGCGAAGGGTTCGAGTTCGCCTTCAACCACATCGCCCGCAAGGACGGCGTCTGTGTCGGCATCTATGCGCGGAAGGCGATCGACCAGATCCGCCAGAACGCCACCTATACCGAGACACTGACCCCGCGATAAACCGGTTCCTCCCGGAACGGAGAAAAACCATGGTCAGGAAATTGGGCGCGATGGTTTGGGCGGTCCTCTGGCATTGCCTTCCGGATCAGCGGCTTGAAGAAGAGGCCGTCAAACCGGCGGTTTGACATCCGGGAAAGGGTTTATTATATTTGCCGCGCCGGAGGAATCGAGCCTATGAAGATCAGGTTGTTCCCGAAAGATGAGAAGTTCTTCGCGCTTTTCCGCAAGGACGCGGCCAA
>Ga0113563_10000895_pt1 | contig 15814 bp, 8 predicted proteins | sample Mud3Dept3metaG_FD_80117 | JGI IMG/M metagenome (GOLD analysis project Ga0113563, IMG submission 80117) | Freshwater wetland microbial communities from Ohio, USA, analyzing the effect of biotic and abiotic controls - Mud 3 Core 4 Depth 3... | ecosystem: Environmental > Aquatic > Freshwater >...
TATCTGGTGTTATAGCCAGATGGGCGTACCCGGTTCATTTACTGCATTTCTGTACATAATGGATGAAGATCTCACAAAAGAGCAGATTTCAAAAACAATGGCTATCACAGGGCGGGCCAACCTTGAGGCTTCAGGTGCCAGAGTCAGCGGTGACCGCATCAGAATTGCAGAGATCCTGGCTCAGAATGCTCTTTTCAAACGTGATGAGACACAGTTCAGTGAGGTGAATAAAGTAATCGAAGGTGAAATAAAATTTACAACAGGCAGGGGCATGCAATATGATTACAGCTTTCACCACCGGGACGACAGGGTTACATCAACCCTTTCCTATGGAATGCAATATGCAGATGTTTTTGCCGAATGGGCAGCCCTTGTAGCAGGAACAAAATACAGTTTCAGTGCCCCTTCAATTAATCAGCTGATAGATTATTATCTTGATGGCATTTGCCAGACTATGGTTTTTGGAAAGTATCCTGATCCTGGCGCCAAAAACAGGGCAATTACCGGACCCGGAGCACTAAGACCTTTAAGCTCTGCCGCACCTGAACGATTAATGACAATCTCTTCTTACAGGAAAGATGAACTGGAGAAGATCGCCAGGATCCGCAGAGACGAGATTAAGCCTGACATATCTAAAGAATGGTTTTACTGGGATTCCGAGTACTTCAGTCATCAGCGGCCTGAATATTTCGCTTCAGTCCGCATGTTTTCCTCAAGAAATCACAGCATGGAGGTTCCTTATAATGGTGAAGGACTGATGAATCATCATTATGCTGATGGTTCGAATTTTATTTCGAGAACGGGAACAGATTACAGCGGCATATTTCCGGTATTTGACTGGCAGAAAATTCCCGGTACAACGGTTGTCCAGAAACCGTCACTCCCTTCAGAAAATGAGATTCAGAAAAAAGGCCTTACTGACTTTGTCGGGGCTGTAACAGATGGCAGGTATGGTGCTGCAGTCTTTGATTTTAAAAGTCCGCTCGATCCATTGTCAGCAAAGAAAGCCTGGTTCTTCTTTGATAATGAATATGTCTGCATGGGTGCAGGAATCAACTCAACTGCAAACCTGCCGGTGGCAACAACGGTAAACCAGTGCCTGCTGAAAGGTGATGTGACTGTCATGAGCGATAATAAAAAAACAGTAATTGAATCAGGGGAGCGGGAATTAAAGAATATCAGATGGGTATATCATGACAGTGTGGGATATCTTTTCCCGGAACCTGTATCAGTCAATTTATCAAATCAGGTGGCAACGGGGAGCTGGTTCAGGATAAACCGCCAGTCACGAAGCTCAAAAGAAGAGATCAGTCTGAACGTATTTAAGTTGTGGTTCGATCATGGCAGACGACCGGCAAGAGCTTCTTACCAGTATATCGTCATGCCTGCAGTCAATATTGCAGAAATGACAGACATTAAGAATAACAGGGGTATAGAGATTTTATCAAATACTACCGATCTGCAGGCTGTCAGGCACTCGGGATTAAATATTTGCCAGGCCATATTTTATAAAAATGGTGATATTCAGGCTACACCTGATATCCGGATCAGCATGGACAGCCCGGGTGTGGTAATGATAAAAACCGATGGAAAGACCATTAAGGCAATTTCCGTTTCTGATCCTTCAAGGAGATTTGGAAAGATCCATTTGAGTACAACAGTGAGGATAGAAAAAAGAGGAGATAATTTTAAAGCTTCATGGGATGATGTTAAAGAAGTAACCAATATTTCCATCGATCTGCCACAGGATGTCTATGCTGGCAAAAGCGTGACAATTAATCTGAACTAAAAGGAAAATCTATTCAAAAACCTCTGAATGAAATGAGAATACTTCGATGTTTATTTATTGTTCTGTTCCTTTTGCCGGGATTGACTTTATGTGTTCGTGATAAAGATCAGAAAAATTTAATTATTGATGAATCAGACCAGACAGAATCAATAATAAGTTCACTTAAAATAGACAGTGTCTGGGCCGGGCATCCTGTCGGGTTTTGTCTTTTATCTGATGGAGACCGGCAATACATAGCATATTATAATGCAGAGCGGCGCATGGTGGTCGGTCAGCGAAACCTTAACGATAAAGGCTTCTCCCTTCATGAAATGGTACCTACCTATCGTGAAACATCAGGCGGAACCAGTACGGTACTCGGATGGGACAGCCACAATTCCGTGATCCTGGCAGTTGATAAGGACGGATTCATTCATTTATCGGGGAACATGCATGTTCATCCCCTTACATATTTTAAAAGTACGGAACCATTTGATATTACAACCCTTGAACAGGTGTGGTCGATGACAGGAACCAATGAAAATCGTTGCACTTACCCCAGATTCGCGAAGACCCGGGAGGGAGAGCTGCTTTTTCATTACCGTGACGGAAGCAGCGGCAGCGGAAATGAGATCTACAATATCTATTCATGCGAAACGAAACAATGGTCCCGTCTTCTTGACACTCCGCTTACCGATGGTAAAGGACTGATGAATGCCTACCAGTCAGAACCGACAATAATGTCAGACGGCTGGTATCATGTTTACTGGGTCTGGCGTGATGATCCTGACTGCTCGACAAACCATGACCTTTCGTATATGAAGAGCCCTGATCTGAAAAGCTGGTATAATGCAGATGGAAAGCCAGTTACACTCCCTGCCACTATTGATGATAAGTCAATTATCGTAGATCCGATACCGGTTAAAGGCGGTATAATAAACCTGGCTGCAAAGCTTTGCCTTGATGAAAAGAACAATCCCTATTTTGCATACCATAAATATGATCTGAACGGCAACCTTCAGTTTTATGTTGCCAGTATAGTTGATAAGATGTGGGTTTCAAAAAAGGTGACTGACTGGGATTACCGCTGGGAGTTTTCGGGGGGTGGGAGTATTAATGTCGAAGTACGGCTGAATGATTTCAGGAAGAGAGGCGACGGTTATTTTGAATTAAGTTACTGGCATATCAAATACGGTTCCGGTACCCTGTTGCTGAATGATAAGTTTGAAATATGCGGGATAGTAAAGAAACCAGGATCTTTTACCTCCACCATTGAAAAAGAGGGAACATTTCCCGGTTTGGAGATCAGAACAGCGGGCGATATCGGAAAACCGGAAGAACAAGGTGTAAGGTATGCACTTAAGTGGGAGACACTTCCTGCCAATCGTGACAGGGCTCGTCCTGAGCCCTGGCCCGGACCAAGCCAGCTGTATTTATATAAGTTAAAGATAAACTTTTAATACACCCTCTTCCTCATATCATTAGTCAAAATCCAAAATCCTGTAATATCATGAAAACAAAACTCTTGTTATTTTTTTGTATTGTTTTATTCATCTTTCCAGTTTCCAGTGCCCAGAATTTCCCGAAGCTGGATGAAACATTCCGTCTGAAAAGGTTGGAACCACCTAAAGGAAAGGTCAGGATGGTGCTTGACACCGACCCCTACAACGAGATAGACGACCAGTTTGCGCTTTGCTACGCTTTCCTCTCAAAAGAAAAACTGCAGTTGGAAGCAGTCTATGCAGCTCCCTATTTCAACAGCCGTTCAACAAGCGCCGGAGATGGGATGGAAAAGAGCTACCAGGAGATACTGAGGCTTCTCCGGATGTTGGGCAAGTCGCCTGAAGGATTTGCTTTCCGCGGATCTGACAGATACCTGGAAGATGTATCCAGACCAATCCGCAGTGAAGCTGCACTCGATCTTGTTAAGAAAGCGCAGGCAGCCTCTCCGGATGATCCGCTTTATGTTGTTACAGTAGGTTGTATCACAAACATAGCTTCGGCACTTCTGATTGAACCAAAAATAATTGAGAATATCGTGATAGTCTGGCTTGGAGGGAACAGCCTCTACTGGCCTCATCAGAAAGAGTTTAACCTGATGCAGGATGTACCGGCTGCCAGGGTGGTTCTCAACTCAGGTGTGCCGCTGGTGATAATGCCATGCGCAAATGTAGTCTCACATTTTCATACAACCATTCCCGAGTTGAAGTTTTATCTGCAGGGGAAGAACGACCTGTCTGATTATCTGCTGAATACTACAATTGAATTCAGCGGGGGACGCGACACCTGGTCAAAGGTGATCTGGGATGTTACGGCTGTTGCATGGCTTGTCAATCCATCGTGGTTACCTGCCAACCTGGAACACAGCCCTGTTCTGACTGACCAGGTCACTTACAGTATCGACCATACACGTCATTTCATCAGAATGGCCACCTCATTGAACAGGGATGCCATATTCAGGGATCTGTTCAGTAAGCTGGCAAATAATAAATAGAAGGAGAATGGAGAAAGGTAGGAGCTACAAAGTTCCCCTCCTGGGAGGGGATGGGGGTGGGTTGTAAAATAAAATGTGACAATTCTTTTATGAAAAAATCAATTCCTCTTTTTACTTGTGCCTTTCTTACAGGCTTGTGCTGTACCTGTAAAGACCTTGCTGAAACAAAACCCAATATAGTTTTCATCCTGATTGATGATATGGGCTGGAAGGATTTAGGCTATATGGGTTCAGAGTATTACGAAACACCCAATATCGATCGCCTGGCCGGAGAAGGAATGATCTTCACCCAGGCTTATGCCAATGCAGCCAACAGTGCACCCAGCCGAGCCAGCCTGCTCACCGGACAGTTTACTCCCCGTCATGGTTTGTACACAGTAGGCAACTCTGATAGGGGAGAGGCAAAATACCGAAGACTGATCCCGGTAAAAAATCAAGAAGAAATTTCGCTCGACAAAATTACTGTCAATGAAGCGTTAAAATCAGCCGGATATGTCAGCGCAGCCATAGGGAAATGGCATATAGGTCATAACTCCCGGGATCATGGCTTTGACATTGGATTTGACCGGGGTGAACTTGGATATAAAGGCGGGCATTTTAAATCCGATGGTGAATACCTGGCTGACCGGCTGACCAGTGAGTCAATAAAATTCATTAACGAAAATAATCCCCGAATAACAAAAAAGCCTTTCTTTCTGTGCCTTTTTCATCATGCCGTTCATACACCCATTCAGGCAAAAAAGGAGATCACAGACAAATACAGGCAAAAACCGGGAACAGATTGTAATAAAAATCCGGCCTATGCGGCTATGATCCAGAGTGTTGATGAGAGTGTGGCAGCTGTGAACCGGACACTTGAAGAACTTGGACTGAGTAAGAATACAATCCTGGTTTTCTTTTCCGATAATGGCGGACATGGAACATACACCTGCCAGAAACCTTTGCGTGGAGGGAAGGGAATGTTCTATGAGGGAGGCATCCGTGAACCAATGTTTGTTTACTGGCCAGGCAAAATAAAGCCCGGATCCGTTTGTGATGTGCCGGTGATCAGCACTGATTTTTATCCAACATTTCTGGATATTGCCGGACTTGATAAACCGGAGAATTATACCCTCGACGGAATAAGTATTTTACCATTGCTCAGGGGTGGAAAATCAATTGACAGGGACAAGCTGTTCTGGCATTTTCCCGCTTACCTGGAATCTTACGCAGGTTTGAAGGAAGACTCACGTGACACTCTTTTCCGGACCAGGCCGGTAAGCGTTATCCGTAAAGGCGACTGGAAACTGCTGATGTTCCATGAAGAGTGGGTACTTGACGGAGGTCGCGGGAAAATTTCCGAAAATAATGCCGTTGAATTATACAACCTGAAAACAGATATCAGTGAACGACATAACCTGTGCAATATTGAAAAGAATAGGCGTGATGAACTGCTCGATGAACTTATTAAATGGTTGAAAGAAACTGATGCGCAGGTACCAACAGAAGCATCATTCTACCAAAAATGATTAATTAAAGGTAAAAATATGGACAGAAGAATCTTTCTTAGAAATTCAGGCATCGCATTGGCCGGAGCCTGGGTTATGCCATTGGCCACAGGATGCCGTGGAAAGCATCCTAATGAACTCATAAACATCGGGATGATCGGAACCGGTTCACACGGTGTTGAAAGGAATTTGAAGCATTACCTGAATTATCCTGAATTGTGCCGGGTTGTTGCCGTTTGTGATGTAAGTATGGAAAGGGCAACGAGTGCAAAAAATCTGGTCAATAATACCTATAAATCAAGAGATTGTAAAGTATTTCAGGATTTCAGGGAGCTCCTGGGAGAAAAATCCATCGATGCAGTTCAGATTTCAACACCCGATCACTGGCATGTCCCCATCTCGATAATGGCTGCCCTGAAAGGGAAGCATGTTTGCTGCGAAAAACCCTCACTGACCATCGCTGAGGGTCGATTGCTCTGCAATGTGATAAAGAAAACCGGTGTGATTTATCAGGTTTCAATTGAAGACAGATTCCTGCCAGTCTATCATAAAATGGCTGAGGTAGTTTTAAATGGGCGTATTGGGGAACTTAAGCATATTGAGATTTCACTTCCCGTACCACAAATGCCTGAAAAAAATCTGGAAGTGACCAGTCCGCCTCAGGATCTTGATTACGATTTATGGCTGGGTCCGGCTCCTGAAATCCCGTTCATCTATTCCCGTACTTTCTATAATTTCAGATGGTACGATGCTTTTTCCGGCGGATTACTGACTGACTGGGGAGCTCACTACTGCGATACCGCACAACTGGTTGCCGGGAATGAGCTCTCCGGACCAAGAGAAATTATTCCTGCAGGTGAAACTCTCTATTATAATGATGGCATTTTCAATACTGCGTATCAGTTTGACATAAACTATAAATATGCGAATAACATAACGATGAGAGTGAAAAGCGGCAATGCCTCGATCCGGCTTGAAGGTGAGGATGGTTGGGTTGAATCGGTCGGCTGGAATAATGTACTCGTGGCAAGTAATGATAAGTTCCTCGACTTAGCCGGAAAGAAAGTTATTTTACCAACTGGTAATGACGAGTTTATCAATTTCCTGGAAAGCATTAAAGCCGGCAGGAAAGCAATTTATACACCTGAGTCCGGACACCGGACCAGCACTCTTCTGCATTGTGGGAACGTTGCTTTAAAGCTGAACCGTAAAGTGGAGTGGGACACTGCTAATGAGAGATTTATCAATGATCCCGAAGCAGATAAATTCAGAAAAAGGGAGATGAGGGAGAAGTGGAGTTACAACAAAATTTGTCCTAAGTACAAATATTAGAAATTTTTTTCAGATGAAAATTAATTCTCTTTTAACCATTATTGTGTGCCTGTTAATGGTTACGCATCTTTCTTGTTCTCAGAAGGAACTGAATAATACTTTTTATGTTCAAAATACACTTAAGGGGTTTGAAAATACTCCGGAAACTGCTTTTGAGAAGGCAAGATTATTGAAGACAATCGGTTTTGACGGTTTGGAGGGATTTGGATATAAAGATTTTTTTGAACTCAAAAATGCTCTCGATAAGGAAGGTCTTAAGATGCCCGTAAATTATGTGGCGCTTCAATTCGAAGCAGATGAAAAGCTTAATGATTCTTCAGCATATGAGATTAAGGAAATGATTAAGGCATCTGCAAAAGGAGCAATAATATATTTCCCTCTTCACAGCAACAGTTTTAAAGATAATAAAGAGGCCGGAGATAAGGTTATTGCCTCAATACTGCGTGAACTTTCAGCTTATTCCGCTACTTATGGAGTTAAGTTATGTGTCTATCCTCATGTTAACACTTACTGCGAAACTGTAGCTCATAGTGTAAAGCTTGCCGGAATGGTTGACAGAAAGAATTATGGCGCTGCAATGAACCTTTGTCATCTGCTGAAAGTTGAAGGATCTGAAGGAATTGACACAAAGATCAAGGAGTTCGTTCCGTATTTGTTTGCTGTTAACATATGTGGTGCTGACGATGGCGATACAAAACAATTCGGGTGGGACCGGCTGATACAGCCTTTGGGTCAGGGATCATTTGATACATACAGGTTTGTGAAATTACTGATTGACAATGGTTATTCAGGACCAATCGGATTACAATGCTATAACCTTAAGGGCGATATAGTTGAGACCCTGACTAAATCAATGCAAACCTGGGAGGGATATAAAAGAAGATATTTAAAAGAGGATTAAACAAAACAGAATTTATGAATAAGAATTCACTCTATTTATATTTCATATGTCTTACCGCAACAATCGGCGGTTTAATGTTTGGTTTTGATATTGCCATAATATCGGGTGCAGTGCCGTTTATTCAGCCTTATTTTGAATGGAACGAGCTGCAGTTAGGCTGGGGAGTCAGTTCTCTTCTGGTCGGAGCCATTATCGGCGCCTTTGGCTCCGGAGTGCTTACTGATAAGTATGGCAGGAAAAAAATTCTAATAATTGTCGCTCTGTTTTTTGCTGCATCGTGTGTTCTGACAGCCCTGGCTGAATCATCTGGTATTTTTATATCAGCACGCCTGACTGGTGGTCTTGCAGTAGGCGCCGCTTCAGTTCTTTCGCCCATGTATGTTGCAGAAGTTTCTCCTCCCGGGATCAGGGGTAAGCTGGTGGCTATATATCAGCTTACAATTGTGGTGGGAATATTAATTTCGTATCTGATAAATTACTGGTTGCACGATCTGGAAGACAACTGGCGCTGGATGTTTGCTACCGGAGTTTTTCCATCTGTACTTTTCTTTGTGCTATTGTTTTATATTCCCGAAAGCCCACGCTGGTTGTATAGAGCCGGTCGAAAAAAAGAAGCGCTGAGCGTCCTTACCAGAATAGGCGGTGAATTATTGGCAGAAGCTGAGATCTCCGAAATAGCTGAATCAATTAAAGGAGATTCATCATCTGTTTCTGTGGGCGAATTATTCAAACCATCATACCGCAAGGTAATGCTGGCAGGATTTTTTTTAGCCATTCTGGTGCAAATCAGCGGAATAAATACCATAATTGATTATGCACCAAAAATTTTACTGGCAGCAGGGGTGGAAATAAAGAGTGCATTGCTGCAAACCTCCTTAGTGGGTCTTATAAACTTTCTGTTCACTTTTATTGCTATTGTGCTTATCGATAAAGCAGGCAGGAGACTTCTCTATCTGGTGGGTTCTATGGGCATGGTTGTAACATTATTATTGTTAGCTGCATCGTTCTATTTAGAAATGAATGGGATATTCACACTTATTTTTATTCTGATGTTTATTGCCTTTTTTGCATCATGTATCGGACCGGTATTCTGGACACTTGTATCTGAAATATTTCCAAACAGGATACGAGGCAAGGCTGTTGCTTTTGCCTCCTTTACCCAGTGGGTATTTAATTTTCTGGTAGTGTTGCTTTTCCCACACTTTCTGGTGTCCATAGGTGGGGCAGCTACCTTCCTGTTTCTGGCACTTATGTCATTATTGCAATGGTTGTTAACTTATCTGTATGTACCTGAAACCAAAGGGAAATCGCTGGAGGAGATAGAACAGCTTTGGCTCTTAAAAAATAAGTGAAATAAAGATCCCTGGCTGGATTTTAATATGATTGAGACACATTCAAATAGTGATAAGGTTTACACAGCGGTAAGTAACGATAATTTGTTAAACAACCCGGTAAAACCCACGGTCATGGCAGAAACCGGATATGGAACAATAATGACAATAAAAGTAAATGCAGTAAGGCAGTGCACTTCTTTGTACCGTTGAATTATCCGGAAGACCGGAAGGCAAATTGGATTACTTATGATTATTATCCTGTTACTCCTTATGATTTTTTGAATAATTTAAAATGTTCATAATGAAAAACTTATTCCTTTTGGTGGTTGCTTCAATTAGTATCTTTCATTTGCCTCCCATATCAATGTATGGTCAAAAGGAGAATACTTATGAAAAACTGTCCACGGGTTTTAAAAATCCACCTGCCTCGGCCCGGCCTGCTGTATATCACTGGTGGCTGGGCGGGAATGTGGACACGGTAAGGCTGAAAGCAGAGATAGCGTCATTTAAAAAATCTGGAATCTCAGGGTTTACCATTTTCGAAATAGGGTCTCAGGACAAGGAACTTGTAAAAGACGGGCCGGCTTTTTTGGGCAGGGAATCATTGGAGGTTATAAAATTTGCCATAATAGAAGCAGGCAAACTGGGTATGGAGGTGGGTCTGAATACGGCCAGCAGCTGGAATGCAGGCGGAAACTGGATAACTCCTGAATATGCTGCCAAATCGATTTATTATTCGAAATCAAAATTTACAGAAGCAATAGGTCAAAGAAAATTACCTTTCCCGGAGATCCCTGAAAATGACCCATGGGGAAAACCACGGCTTATAAAATTTGGCAAAGACGGGAAACCGGTTTTTTACCGGGAAATAGCTGTGCTTGCAATACCTTCAGATATAGAATACGGACGTTTGGATACGGGTAAAATTATTAATGTCACAGGACATTTTAATCAGAAGACAGAAATACTTAGCTGGAAAGCACCTGCAGGAGAATGGGATATTTTCAGATTTATTTGCTCTAACTCAGGCGAGAATTTAGTCCTTCCCAGTCTGCATTCCACCGGTCCGATCGTTGACCATTATGATGCTGCTGCAACAGAGTTCCATTTCTCATACATAATTGACAAACTGGAATCTGTACTGGGAGATCTTAGAAAAACGGCTCTGAAAAGTCTGTATATGGCAAGCTATGAAGCCAGAGGCTTTACCTGGACAACAACACTGCCTTCGGTGTTTAAAAATACCAACGGTTATGATATTTATAAATTTTTGCCAGCATTATTCATTGAGGACATGTTTTCTGCTGAAGCAAGAGCAAAATTCAAGGCTGATTTTCAAAGGACATTATCTGAATTAATGATCAATAATTTTTATAAAAAGTCCAAAGAAATCTGCAATAACCATGGCTTAAAAAACAATAGTGAGGCAGGAGGGCCGGGACTTCCCCTGCATAATGTCCCTGTTGAACCTTTAAAAGCACTGGGGAGTTTAGACATTCCAAGGGGTGAATTCTGGATCAATCATAACCGGTTGAATGAAAACGGGATCGATATTCTGAGGGTGGTTAAAGAAGTATCAGCAGCATCCCATATCTATAACCGGGGTATTGTTGAGATGGAAGCATTTACAACATTTCAGCACTGGCAGGAAGGCCCGTTTGAGATGAAGCCGGCAGGTGACCGGGCATTTTGTGAAGGCATGAATAAAGTTGTCGTCCATGGATCTACCCATAATCCTTCAGGGACCGGATATCCCGGAATTGTTTATCTGGCCGGCACCCATTTTAACGACAAAAGGGTGTGGTGGCCCAAAGTCAAACCATTCAACGAATACTTGTCCCGCATTTCCTTTATTCTTCAGGAAGCGGATTTTGTGGCGGATGTGCTTTATTATTACGGAGATACTATTCCCAATTACGGTGGTCATAAAAATAGCCGGTTCACTGTTGGCCCGGGTTATGACTATGAAATTGTCAATACCGAAATATTAAAGGAGATAACTGTAAAGGACAAGAAACTGGTGTTGTCGCGAAACGGCGCTCAGTTCAGTTTATTGGTTTTGGCAGATGAATGTGAAATTGATCCTGAAGTACTGGTTAAACTCAACGAGCTGGCTGGTAAAGGGGCTGTCATCATTGGCCCTAAACCAGGGGGCGTTTTAAACCGGAGGGTATTGCCAGATATGTCCGGGACAGCAGGTCTGATTGATAAATTATGGGTGGAATCAAATAAGGGTAAAATGGATGTCCGGGGGAAAGGTGGCAGGATTTATGAAGATATACAACCCTCTCAGATGCTGAAGTCACTGAATATTTTTCCGGATTTTAATTATCCCGGTAAAGAGTTCTTTCTGCTGGATTACATTCATTATGCCAGAAATGATCTGGATTTTTACTTTATCAGAAATGCCACCGGAGAATGGATCTCGAGGAATTGCAGTTTCCGGCAACAGAATAAGGTGCCTGAGATCTGGAACCCAGTTACGGGTGAAATCATCGGTGCCCCTGTATTCAACCAGGACAATGTTTATATAAATGTCCCTGTTACACTGGCTCCATTCGGAAGTATGTTTGTGGCATTTAAACAAGGGACTCCCGGTCCTCATTATACCAAAATCGGCAATGACGGACACCCGCCACTTATTGATTACACAAAGGGGGGGATTTGTTTCCGGGAGGAAGGCAATTACGAACTGGTAAAAGATGACCAGACTAAAGTAATCCGCAATCACATAAAAGTCCAACCGCTGGACGGTGCCTGGGAAGTATACTTTCCTGAAGGATGGGGTGCACCGCCAAGGACGATATTCCCTGAGCTGATATCCTGGTCAGAATCGGAGAATGAAGGATTAAAGTACTTTTCCGGCACAGCAACCTATAAAAAGACTTTCCAGTATGACATCTATTCAAGTGTTTTGGAAAAACAAAGAACTTATCTTGATCTGGGAAATCTTTCCAATATTGGAGAAGTGTGGTTGAATGATCAGAATTTAGGGATCACCTGGACAAAGCCGTACCGGTTTGACATAACCGGCATCCTGCATCCCGGTGATAATGACCTGGTTGTGGAAATTGCCAATACATGGTCCAATCGTCTGGTTGGAGATGCAATTAAGGGGGAGCATTATACAAGTACAAACATAACTTCAACACAAATTAATGGATTAAATAAGATACAGGTTCCCTGGAAAGAAGTTCCTCTGATTAAATCGGGATTATTAGGGCCGGTGGTAATCTATACCATAAAACCTGTAAATTAATTCGGACAAAAACCGTCTTCGGTCATAACAAAGTTATTTTTGCAGCAAAAAAGCATTCGGTTCTGGAATTATGAAACTATAAACCTGATATCTCAATTCACTCCAGGCGCTCTCTTTCGGGAAAGGAGTTCCCGGAAATAATTCCTGATTGTCAGGCACATACTTTACTTTAACCAGAATAGCTGACTTATTTTCTGTTAATTTTGGCGGAATTAAAAATTCATCATCCCGGAAACGGCGATTCGATATTTGTATGTTCAGTTGGCGGAGATCCAGTTCACCTGCAGGATTTGAATAAATTAACGTGTTAGCGCCGGCTGTGTACCAGATGCCTGCGTATTCCCAATCAGCATTATCCATTGTCTGCCCGGAACTTGCATCAGCAATATATATCTCTGCTGTTTGGTTCGGAAAACTGTAATCCAGGGTGCGGCGCAACAGAGCTCCTTTGTTAGCCGGATCGAGCTTTACCTTAAATTCAGATACTCCGCGTGTATATCGTCCATTTTCCTGATGCGGAGGATAAATCTCTTTCCCTGCCATACTCTGATAGTCCGGGATAGTAATAATGTTCCTTTTCGGAAACATATCTATACCCCATTCATACCGTGATGTTATTGATTCAACATGCGAGCCGTCAGGTGAATTATAGCTGTGGACTTTTTCGCTGACAGGATCTCCAACATCTATCTCATCTGTTTTAATCAATGAAGGAGAAGGAAGACCATACCAGTAAGTCACTGTCTCATAATGCTCGGCAGAAAGATTTTCGCCTCCATGTTCCAGATGTATGACTGCACGATGTCCAAATGGCATAAGATCAGCCAGCAAAAAACGATAAGCCGACTGAATAAGATCTTTTTCATGTTTCGCTACATCTCTGGTACGTGCACCGCAAGGATGTCCTGCAAAGGGTAGTGTCATATTTAATCCGCCCCAGTAGTCGCCACCACCTCCCCATTCTTCAGTTCCGGTCCCATAATTAGGTGTTTTACAATCATCGATAAAAAATCTCGGATCTCCTTCGAGGGTATTCAGAACAGCATTATGGGAGAAGATAAAAGAGGTTCCGACAAAATTTCCTGACCACTCTTTCTGCCCTTCAGCATCTTCTGTATCCAGCAGTACCAGGTCTCGCCCGGGTTCAGGTTTCGGGAAATCTTTATAAGTGGCATGAAGATAACTGCTTAAATTAGCAGGCATCTTCAATGGTTCATGACGAATCTCATATCTGATTTGCGAATTATCAGGACTAATTCCGGCTAATTCAAACCTGGCCGACTTGAAGAAAGGCATCGGAAAATAACAGGCCATTTCGACTTCCTTGTTTGGATAGTCAAACCTGATATTCACCGGAAAAGCTTTTACCAGATATTCTTTTTCCTCCCTGTTATAAAATGTTCCTGCCCCGAAAAACAGGCAAAGAGGAGCGTCAATTGATGGATATTTCGCATCATCCCATGTGATCTGAAGGCGCAATCGCTCAAGATCAATTGCTCTATCCATCGGTATTGTAAGTTTGAATGCTCTTACGACAGAAGAAAAAGCCTTGATCTCAGCCAGTAATAAACGTTCTTTATTCAGCCTCATCGTCCCGCTCCGTTTTCTGATGTTCGTGGGGGCAATATCAGTGCCTGAACGACTTATCAGATCAATAACATCCTTATCAGGTCCCTGATTAATGCTCCATGCATTTATCGGCTGAGTTAAATTACCTTCATCAGAAATTAAATGATAAATGTAATAGCCTGTTCCATAACGGGTCCTGGAATAAGCTATACGAAATGACTCCTTAAAAGGCATCGGGGACCATATTAAATCAGCACCTTTAGTTGTTGCCCAGGTAAAGTTAAGAGGTTCCGGGAAAAGTGCTGGAGGGATAAATTCACTTTTTCTGATATTCTTTTTAGCGTTTTCAGGATCTGCAGTACCGGTTTCCTGAATGATATTTTCCATTCCATCAATAACGAAGTGCCACGGACTGCCATGCCAATGGTTTGTACGGAAAAAATAAAGTGCGCCTTTCCCTTTAATGTCAAGTGTAACATTATAATTCTCCTCATCAGCAAACAGAAAATGGCTGGCATCTGCACCTTCATTACCTCCTCTCCGGTCATAGGTACTCCTCATGTATGCACGCACACCAATTCTTTGCTGATGCCATTTATCCCACATCCGGTAGGAATCCAATCCGAAGGGAATTTCAGGTATGTCAGGATTACTTGTCTTTTTCAAAGCCTGAGCTTCAGCCTGAAAGTCAATTATCAGTAAAGCCATTAACCATAATGCCAGGGATTTTCCTTTTAGATTTTTCACCTTTTAAGTACTTTTCATTAATGTCCCACTAAAATACTAAAAGAAGAGGCGCCTCCCAAAAATTTTCGCTCATATGATAGGACTGATTGATTTTAAATATACAGATGTCTTTTACAAATGAAATGATTAAGTAACCAGAATCCGTGAAATGACATTTCATAAAATAGTAATGAAAAAATTCCCAATTTTTTATAACTTGTAGTGCATAAAATTAAACCTATTCTTATGAAAGTCCTATCCACAGCAGTTATTTGTTCATTGGGAGGAGGAGTGATCCTCAGTGCCTGTCAGTCGAAAGAAAAAAAGGAGACACAGCGCCCCAATATCCTTATTGCTATAAGCGATGACCAGTCTTTTGCCCATACCAGCTTTGCCGGATGTAAGTTTGTAAATACACCGGGTTTTGACAGGGTAGCCCGCAGCGGGATATATTTTACAAACTGTTTTGCAGGTTCACCGGGATCAGCACCATCACGCGGTTCACTCATCACCGGTCGTTATCACTGGCAGAACGAGCAGAGCGGACAGCATGCATCGAGCTGGATGAAAAAATATGTTCCTTTTCCTGATGCTCTCAAGGCAAACGGTTATCACACAGGCTATACAGGGAAAGGCGTCGCTCCATTCCAGTATGCCCGGAATGAACAGGATTCATTATGGAGGGAAGAAAACGCCGCCGGGAAAGCCTATAATTCAATTCAGTATAAAAAAGGTGATCCGGCTGATGAAAGAACCGCCGGTGGTATAGGGGGAAATAACTATTTTGCAAATTTCCGAGATTTCATGCAGAAACGTCAGCAAGGGCAACCTTTCTATTTCTGGTACGGGGCCACTGAGCCGCACAGAGCTTACGAGAAGGATTCCTGGAAGCGCAACGGTAAGGATCCGGCTAAGGCAGAAGTCCCCGGATTTCTTCCTGATGA
>Ga0113563_10000897_pt1 | contig 15788 bp, 10 predicted proteins | sample Mud3Dept3metaG_FD_80117 | JGI IMG/M metagenome (GOLD analysis project Ga0113563, IMG submission 80117) | Freshwater wetland microbial communities from Ohio, USA, analyzing the effect of biotic and abiotic controls - Mud 3 Core 4 Depth 3... | ecosystem: Environmental > Aquatic > Freshwater >...
GAAAAAACCTCCTGCCTTGATCTTTCAGGTCACTCAAATCCTGGGCCCCTTGACCTCCTGAACCTAATTTTTTATAACATATTCACCGGATCCACATCAATGATCAATTTGACTCCCGGGAGAGGATGATCCCGTTCCATTTGGAGCAGGACCTTTCCCGTGAATTCGTGGAGCAGCCGCCACTTTTTTCCTTTGAGGAGCATCTGGAAACGGTGCTTGCCTTTGAGCCGGGAGAGAGGAGCGGCGGCCGGGCCCAGAGCCTCGATCTTTTCGGAATACCTCTCTTCCCTGAGAACACGTTCTACGGTTTTCCCCAGGTTTCCAGCCTGCCGTCCGACCCTCGCCTCAACGTTCCCTTCGAGGCGAAGGTTGATGAGGCGGGTGAACGGGGGGTAGCCCATCTCCCTGCGGAATTTCAACTCCTGTTCGTAAAACGGGACGAAGGCCTGGCTTTGGGCCGTCTGAATGCTGTAATGCTGGGGATTGTAGGTTTGAATGATGACTTTTCCGGGTAGGGAGCCCCTTCCCGCACGGCCGGCGACCTGGGTCAGGAGCTGGCAGGTGCGCTCCCCCGCTCGAAAATCCGGGAGGTTGAGGGACAGGTCGGCCGCCAGCACCCCCACCAGGGTCACCCGGGGAAGGTCATGGCCTTTGGTAATCATCTGAGTGCCGATGAGAAGGTTGACTTCTCCCCGGCGGACCTGGCCCAGGATTTTCTGGTAGGCGGACCCCCGGGTCATCGTGTCCCGGTCCATCCGCCCCACTGCCACCTGCGAGAATTTTCTCTTGATTTCCTCTTCCAGGCGCTGGGTGCCGATCCCGAAGAGCTGGAGCCGGGTGGAGGAACACTGCGGGCATCGTTCCCCGCCCCTCAGGGAGTAGTCACAATAATGGCAGTGAAAAGCCTTGTCCGTAAGGTGATAGTTGAGGGAGACGCTGCAATTGGGGCAGCGGTAAACGTAGCCGCAGTCGCGGCAGAGGGAAAACGAGGAAAACCCGCGACGGTTCAGGAAGAGAACCGCCTGTTCGCCCCGCTCGGCATTTTGATCGAGGGCCTCTTCAAGGGCTCGCGAAAAAATGGGCCTTTCCGCCTCGCCTTGCTTTTCCCGGCGCATGTCAACAATCCGGATTTCCGGAAGGGGGCGGTCGTCGACCCGCCTCGGCAGGGAAAGGTATTGAAATTTTTTCTCCATGGCGTTGTGGAAGGATTCCATGGAAGGAGAGGCCGAGCCGAGAAGGACGACCGCTTTCTCCATTTTTCCCCGAACCAGGCTCAGGTCCCGGGCCTGATAGCGAAGCTTCTCCTCCTGTTTGTAGGAGGGATCGTGCTCCTCGTCGACAATGATCAGCCCGGGATCGTCCAGGGGGGCGAAAATGGCGGAGCGGGCGCCGATGACCAGTTTTACGAGTCCGTTCTTGACCCTCCGCCATTCGTCGTAACGCTCGGCCGGGGAAAGTCCGCTGTGGAGAATGGCTACGGGGAAAGAGATCCGGGACTGGAAATAGGCTACGGACTGGGCGGTCAGGGCGATCTCCGGGACCAGGAGGATCGCCGACCTGCCGCGGGCGACCGTTTCTTCAATCGCCCGGAAGTAGACCTCGGTTTTTCCGCTCCCCGTGACTCCATGGAGCAGAAACGGGACAAACTTGGCGGAGGAAAGGGCCGAGGATATTTTCTCCAGGGCAGATTTCTGGTCGGCCGTGAGAAGGTCCGGGGGGCCGTCGGTCCAGTCATCCAGGCCCTCCCAGGAGGGCGTTCGAAAGGCCTTCTTTTTAAAGGAACAAACCACCTTTAAATTAAATAATTTCAAAAGAACGGAATTTGATCCTTTAAATTTGACTTTAAAATCCTGGAGGCTCAGCTCCCCGTTTTCGCAGATGATGTCGTAAGCCTCTTTCTGGCGGGCCGTGAGGGAAACAGGATTGGCGGGCTCCCGGGCCCGCAGAAAGGTTACGGATTTGTCCTTGATCTTCTGCTCGACCGCCTCGCCTTCCCTGGCGATGAGGCGGGAGGAGATCATTTCGGCGATAACGTCGAGCAAGGGAGGGCCTGGAGTTTTGGAAAACGCCGCCGGAAGGGCTCCCTTCCCCCCGCGCTTTTTGAGGGCCAGCAGGATTTTCCCTGCGAGAGATCCTCTGGGAAAAGAGTCGATGCTTTCCAAACCCTGAGGGGTTGCCTGGTAAATTTCCCGGGTCTTGAGCTGCAGGCGCGCAGGGAGGGCGGTTTTGATCACTTCTCCAAGGGGTTGAAAATAATAGCGGGCCGTCCAGTCGAGGAAGGAGAGGAATTTCTCCGAGAGGGAAAACTCCTCGTCGAAAAGCCTCCGCAGAGGAAAGACCTTTTTCCCGGGGGGGGGAGCCGAGGTTACCTCGACTACGTACCCTGCCAGAAGCCGCTTGCCAAAGGGGACAAGGACCCTCCGGCCGGGACGCACCGCCCCCCTCCACGGTTCGGGGATCTCATAGGAAAAGGCCCTCCGAATGGGAAGCGGAACGGCGACCAGGGCGTATCGGGGTGCTTCGGACATAAATAGCAACCGGGTCAGATTGGGTATCGGTGCGAGTGAACGTCGTCAGGAGGCCACGGGTAACTTAATCAGAAAAGTCGCCCCCACGCCCGGATCGTTGATCACATGGATCATTCCTTTGTGCTTGAGGATGATCTTGTGGGCGATGGACAGACCTAGGCCGGTCCCTTCGAACTTCGTGGTGAAGAAGGGGTTAAAAATATTGTCCAGAATATCGGCCTGAATCCCGCCGCCGGTGTCCGTAACTTCGACCTGGAGGAAATTCTTTTCCCCCTCCTGCTCGCGGGAGGTTTTCACGGTCAGCCGGCCATTTTGTCCCATGGCCTGAATCGCGTTGAAGAAAAGGTTGATGAAGACCTGTTTGATCTGCTGCGGCTCGCAGAAAAGGGAAGGCAGCTCCGGGCTGAGATCTTTCAGCACCAGAATCTGGCGCTCCCGGAATTCATTGTCCATGGTCAGCAGGGTCTCTTCCAGGAGGCGGTTCAAGTCGTGAAACTCCAACGGCGCGGCCGCCTCTTTGGAAAAGGAAAGCGTCTCGTCCAGGATCCTTTCGAGGCGTTGGACCTCTTTAAGGACGATGCTCATATACTTCTTTTCGCTGGAGTCCTCCGGGAATTTGCGGTCGAGGCGCCTGACAAACCCGCCGATGGAAACCAGCGGATTCTTAATTTCGTGGCTGATGGAGGCGACGACTTCGCCCAGGGAGGCCAACTTTTCCGACTGGATGAGGCGGTTCTGGGCCTGGAGCAGCTGGCTGTTAACTTCCTGAAGATTGAGGTAAAGCCGGGAGTTCTCGATGGCCAGGGCCGCCTGGTTGGCCAGAAGGGTCAGAAAACCCATGTCCGGGTCGGTGACGGGCTTTCCCGTAAAGCGGTCGTCGACCGCCAGAACGCCGATCGCCTTGTCCTTGACAATCAGCGGAACAGCGGCAAAAGCCTTGCTTCCGAACCGCTTGAGGATATCAGGATTGACTTCCGGATCGTTGGCCGCGTCGCCGATATTAAATCCTCGTTTCTCCCGGATGGTTTTGACCAGGATGGAGCGCCTTTCCTCCAGGGAAATTCGGATCGTGCCGGGCTGCAGCTCGAAAGGCGCAGTTTCCGCCTGGGGTTTGAAAACTTCCTCTGCAGAAAAGAGGGGGAATTTTTTGAATTCCTGGCGCCAGGCCTCGGCTTCCGCTTCGGTACGCGGGCCGATGCTCATCTTTGCCTCGATAACGTTTTCCTTCTCGTCGACCAGCAAAAGCGTCGCCCGGTCGAAGCCGCGGTGGGTTTTCAGAGTCACCGCAGTCAGAATAATACGCAGGAGCTGGTCGAGCTTCACCGTGGTCAGCATGGAGCGGGAGACGTGGTAAAGGAGGGACAGCTCCTCCACCATGTTTTCCTTTTCCCGGGCCAGAAGCTCCGTCCGGCGCAGCACGATCGCGTGTTCGATTGCCATGGCGATCTGGGAGCCCATGGTGAAGACGAGGTTCTCGTCCTCCGCGTCGAAGATTTTTTCCGGCTGACCCTCCTTCTGAAAGCTGAAAAGGGCCAGGGTGCCGATGGTGCGGGATTGGGCGACGAGGGGCACGCAAAGAAAGGAGAGGACCTTCTGCGGGAACCGTTCCAGGGGATAGAGGGACTTCTTAACCTCCGGGATGAGCAAGGGACGGCCGGTCAGGGCCACGGTCCCGGCGACCCTTTCCCCCAGGCTGACCGGTTTGAGAACCTCCGCTGACTCCTCAAGTCCGAACGAGGAAACGGCCTTGAGCAAACGGCGTTCCTCGTCCAAGAGGCGCAGGATGCTCCCGTCCGCCTGCAGAATTTTGGCGCTGGTGAGCGTGATCCGATTCAGGAGTTCGTCGAGCTCCAGCGTCGAAGTGATGGCCATGCCGATGCTGTAAAGGGTGCTGAGCTCGGCGATCCTCCGTTTGGCCTGAAGGGAGAATTGTCCGCTGCGAACGGTGCCGGCGATCTGGCGGCAGATGATCGGGAGAAGGAATTTTTCCTCGGGGCTCAGGGGGCGGGGCGATCCCCCCCCCAGGGCCAGGACTCCGTAGAGGGAGATTTCATCGGCCACGGGAAAGGCCGCGAGAAAGGAGAGCACGGAAAAAGGGCCGCCTTTTCCGCGGGGAGAGGAAAAATCTTCCCCGGCCACAAAAGGGATTTTCTTTTCCACGCTGTCACGGAAGGGGATCTCGGCCAGGGATAATCCCGCTTGAGAGAGCAGAAGAGGGTGTTCGGTGTTGGCAAAACGGAGGTGCAGGCGGCCTCGCTGGGCGTCCCAGAAGAAAATTCCGCAAAAGGATACGTCGAAGATCTGGGCCGTGGTCTCAACCAGATTGGCGAGCCGGCGCTCCATCTCCACCGGGGCAGTGGTGAGATCGATGATTTTCGCGAGGATTTCCGTGCTATTCATGGGCCGAGGCGGAATTCTTCTTGCGAACAAGGTCCTGGTAAACCTGCAGGTAGATCCCGGCGGAACGGTCCCACGAGAAGTCCGCCTCCATCCCCCGAAGCATCAGCCCTTCCCAGGCCTCCGGGTCGTGGTACGTCCCCAGGGCCCGTCGGACGGTCTCCATCAGGGCGGCAGGGGTGTATTCGCTGAACTTGAACCCTGTTCCCCGGTTGGTCCCGGGCAGGTGATCTTCGATGGTGTCGTCCAATCCGCCGACGGCGCGGACAATGGGGACGGTCCCGTATTTGAGGCTGTAGATCTGGTTTAAGCCGCAGGGTTCGAAACGCGAGGGCATGAGGAACATGTCGGCCCCTGCTTCAATCTTATGGGCCAGTCCGTTGTCGAAGGCGATTTTGAGCCCGATCTGTTCAGGATATTTTTGGGCCAGAGCGCCGAGCAGGAGGTGGTACTTCTCGTCTCCGGTGCCCAGAATGACCACCTGGAGGCCTTCTTTCATCAACTCGTCCATGACCGCCGTGATGAGGTCAAACCCCTTTTGCTCGGCCAGGCGCGAGATGATGCCGATGGTCGGATTTCTCTCGTCGACCGGGAGTCCGAATTCCCTCTGTAGGTCGGCCTTGCAGATTCTTTTTCCGGAAAGCTGCTGCGGGCCGTAAGGGGCGCGGATCAGCGGGTCGCGGTCGGGAGACCAGTCATCATAATCGACGCCGTTGAGAATGCCGTAAAGGTCGTCCCGGCGGTCCCGGAGCACCCCTTCCAGGCCCGCGCCGAATTCCGCGGATTGGATTTCCTCCATATATTTGCGGCTGACTGTGGTCACCGCATCCGCAAAGACGATTCCCCCCTTCAGGAAACTCAGCTTCCCGTAAAACTCCAGAGCCTGCGGGGTGAAAAGTTCCCAGCCCAAATTGGTCAGAGGAAGATCGTAATGCCAGAAGAGGCCCTGGTAGGCGATGTTGTGGATGGTGAAAACCGAGGGGATTTTGGACAACCCGGCATCCCGGCGGTAAAGGGTCTTCAGATACACGGGGACCAGGGCGCTTTGCCAGTCGTGGCAGTGAATGATGTCCGGTTTTATAAGCCGGGCCGCTTCCAGGACGGCGCGGCAGAAAAAAATGAACCTTTCCGCGTTGTCGTCATAATCGCCGTTCGTACTGCCGTAAAGCTGCTCCCGATTGTAATAGGCATCCTTGCGGATCAGCAGGGCGCGGTAATTCGTCTCCATTTCCACGCTGTAAACCTGGGCCTCTTCCATATGCTGCCCCACGGGAACCACCAAGGCCATCGGTGTCTCCCGGAGGGGAAAGCGCTTCTCGTCCACCTGGCGGTATTTGGGGAGGACCAGGGTGATTTCCTGACCCAGGCGGGCCAGCGCCTTCGGCAGAGCCCCGGAAACATCAGCCAGACCGCCGGTCTTGGCGAAGGGAATGGCCTCGGACGAAACCATCATTATTTTCATCGTTTCTCTCCCGGAGGCGCCAGCTCGCGCAGAAATTTGGCCGCCTCTTCAGGAGGCGTGGGGTTGATGAAGAATCCGGATCCCCATTCGAAACCGGCAAACTTGGTGAGTTTGGGAATGATTTCAAAATGCCAGTGGTAGTATTCGAGGTGGCGTTCGTTGAAAGGCGTGGTGTGAAGGGTGAAGTTGTAGGGCGGGAAGTTCAGGGCTTTGTCAAGCCGCTTCAGGGTCTCGGCGAAAATCTGGCCGAGGGACTGGATTTCGTGGATCTGGCTGTCCTCGTAAAAGGAGATGTGGCGTTTCGGCAGGATCCAGGCCTCGAAGGGCGAAAAGGAGGCAAAGGGGGCAACGGCAATGAACTCCCGGTTTTCCAGGATCACGCGCTCGCCTTGCTGGATTTCCTGGCGGACGATGTCGCAAAAAATGCACCGCTCCTTGTAATTGTAATAGTCTCGGCACCCGGCCATTTCTTCCATCACCAAATGGGGAACGATCGGCAAGGCGATGAGCTGGGAATGGGAGTGCTCCAGGGTGGCGCCGGCCGCCTCCCCGTGATTCTTGAAGATCATGGCGTACCGCAGGCGGATATCTTTGCGCAGATCCAGCATGCGGTGGCGGAAAGCCCAGAGGACGTCTTCAAAACGCTTGGGGGGCAGGTTTGCCAGCGTTTCCTCGTGGTTGGGGGTCTCGATGATGACTTCGTGGGCGCCGATCCCGTTCATTTTGTCGTAAAGGCCTACTCCCTCGCGGTTCAATTCGCCTTCGACCCGCAGGGCGGGAAATTTGTTGGGGACGACGCGCAGCGACCATCCCGAGGTGTTGGGCGGGGTGTCCTGGGGGCGGAAAGCCATAATTTCGGGGGGCGTCTTGTCCTCATTTCCCGGGCAGAAAGGGCAGAAGCCAGTCTTTACCGGCTGTTTGGGAATGCTGAAATCCGACGGCCTTCTCCCCCTTTCGGTGGAAATAATCACCCACCGTCCCGTAACGGGATCCTTCCGCAATTCCGACATCGAGTCCTCCTGATAAAAACAGGGTCAGTAAAGAATACGGAGCCCCGGGGTTCGAGGGGTCCAGGGAAAGAAAGCTTTCTTCACTTGAACCTTTGCCCCCTTGAATCCTGGGAATTTATTTTTCAATGGTCTCGCAAAAAGCTCCCGATGCAAGACGCGCAAAATCTGGCGAGCGAAGCGCACGTTGGGGTGCGCCGCAGCGACGAAGTTGCAGCACAATCCCGCTCCCGGCGGGTCAGGCGGACCTTTTATGAAACCCTTATTATTATCCCATGCCTGAGGCTGTTAGGCGAAGAGAAATTTTTTTCTTTTCCCCGTGGCGGAGGGAGAAACGCCAGCTGAAAAGGAGGACGTTTCCTTGAATGGTCTTTTCCAGGCCCTTTTCCGACTGCGAGACGGTTTCCAGGGGGAAATGCCACACTTCGCAAACCGGGGACGAGTCGAAGGAAACCGCAAAACCCGTAGAGCCGTCGCCTAAACACAGGCTGTCCGTCTGGGGAATCACTCCTCCCGGATTCAAGGGCTGATTCTTTCCTCCGCTCCCGGGGCAAACCAGGAAATGGAGGTCGTCCACGGCTCCGGGTAGAGTTAGGGTGAGCTCCACGCCGAACCAGAAGCGCGACTCCACCGGGCTGCGGTTGATAATATCGTATTCCGTTTCGAGCGCCGCCCGATCCCTGGAGAAAAGGTATTTCTTCACCACCTCAGTGGCGATTTTTCCCTCGCGTTTCCAGAGTCCGCCCCGCCTTCGAAGCCGGACCGCGAGGGCAGGCGTCTTTTCCGTTTCCTTGATATCGATCAGCTCATAGGGCTGATTGATGAAATTTCCCAATTCGGGATATTGACAACGCCGGAACTGGTCAAAAGTCGCCTCTTCGCCCAGGAAATGATCAAGGAAGGAGTATCGGTTGTACCAGTCGTACATCAGGATTTCAGCCGGGCCTCCGTCGATTAACGGGGAAAATTGCGGAGGGGCAGGGGACTCCTCCGCCCCAGGGCTGTTCGCGCTGCCCTTCAGCTTCCGGTGATAGGCTTCCGGGCGCCGCGCGAGAGCGTTGAGAAGGTTAAAGGAGCCGGGCCGGTAGTCCATTTCAATCAGGGCCCCGCCGTAACCCGGCTTGATCCAGGAGACCAGACTCGGCGAGGCGACGCGGATTTCCGGCTGCAGGTCCTTATCCAGGTCCAGAATTTCATGGCGGATCCCCGGACTCTTCTGGTTCGCGCGGGGCTCGATTTCCTTTTCCGCAGAAATCAGGTTTCCATAAACGGCCTGGCGCAGATGGCGCAGATAGAGGCCGCCGAAAAGCCCGTGCCAGTAGGCATTGTTGGATTGTCCCCGCCAGAGGTCCCGAAGAGGCGGCGGCGTCAGGTCCCGGTTCCTGGGGAGGCGGCCGGCCAGATGCCGGTGCACTCGGCCGCTCACATCGAGCATTTTCTTATGCATGAGGTTGCTTTCGGAGTATTTCACCAGGAAGTTTTCCCAGACCCCCCCGCGGAGAAACGGGCGGAATTTTTCGAATCGGCCGCTTGCTTTCAGCTCCGCCGTCAGGTCGGAGAAGGCGAGGGCCGAAACCGGCGGGAGAGCCCACTGCATCATCTCTTCATAAGAGGAAGGAGGAAGATAAATCCTCCCCTGCGGACGAAACCGATCCATGTATTCGCTGAAGGTGAGGAGGCGGATCCACTCCTCATTCTCTTCCAGGGTGCGGATGAAATTTTCCAGCCAGTTTTCCTCGAGGACCCAGTGATAAGTCCCCGGCCAGAGGCCGAACTTCTCCCCGTCGTCCGCATACGTGACGGCGAAATTCCCCTCCTCGGTCGCCCAAAAGCGGAGAGCCTCGATCGTTTCCGCCGGGTCCCGAAAGGGGATGGCGTACCGGAGCTGCTGGTTGATCGGGAAGAGGGAAAGAGGGTGCCCCTCGGATTCGGTAACATAGTAGCCGAACATCTCTTCCTGGGGAAGCCCGGCAAAGCGGAAATGGCTGTCATCGACCAGGGTAAAACGAAGGCCGGTTCCGGAGAGGGTCTTGGGGAGATGGGCGCACCAAACCCGTTCGGCCAGCCAGAAGCCTCTGGGCTGAAAAAGGAATTTTTTCTTCAGGTACTGGTTGAGATAAACGACCTGGCCGACCGCGTCCTCTTCGGGGATATGGGGCAAAAGAGGTTCGTAGAAGCCTCCGCCGAGGAGTTCCACCTGGCCCCGCCCCACCAAGGTTTTCATCCGCGACATGAATTCCGGCCGATTCGCCTCCAGCCACTCGAGAAGGGAGCCGCTATAATGAAGAGACAGCCGAAAACGGGGATGTTTTTCCAGGGCGGCGAGGAAAGGCTCGTAGCATTTCTCCCATCCTTCCTGGAAAACCCGATCGAGGTTTCCCACCGGCTGGTGGTTGTGGACGGCAAAGAGAAGATTGATCGATTTCATTTCTAAATCCGTATTTGATCCGAATCGGTCCTCAAAAACAGATGAAAGAGGGTTTCGTAAAGAGCTCTCCCCCCAAAGGCGGAACAAGGCGCGCAAGAACTAAGAGCGGAGGCAGGGCATACCCCCAACCCCCTAAAGCCTGTTATCAGACCTGCCAGACCGCCTGTTCATAATCCCGGTCCGGTACGCTCAGGGATAGATATCCATTCCGGGGATACCTTTCGATCTCGATCTCGCCTTTTTGAACCCGGAGGATAAAATCGAGTCGCTCTTTCGGGCGGCAGGAAATCTCCCGGAAGGGGACGGCAAGCTCGATGATGGCCTCCTGGCCGATGCTGAAAAAAACTTTGGGGGGCGAGGAGGAACCGACGCGGGATAGATAAAAAACGCCCGTCTCCCCCTCCGGGGGATGTACCGGAAAGCGGATCTGAAACTCTGCGGGGGCGAGAAGGTGCACGACGAACTGAAGGTTATCCAGGTGATTCCGGTTCCGGAGAATCGGGTCGATCCGGAAGTAGAGATTTTCCAGATTGAAGCCGTAGTACAGCCCCTGCAGGAAGCTTTCGTCCTGGTGCATGGAGCCCCGAGCCGGCATGGCCGCAAAATAGCCGGCTTCGCGCCATTCGTAAAAATGGGTCACCCGGCCGTCGAGGGTCGGCTCAATGAGGCCGATCGGCTCAATGGCGGGTTTTACTTCGTGGGGCAGGGCGATCGGCCTGGCCAGGTATTCGGGCACGGGCGCGCCGAGGAGACGGTGGACCTGGCTGAGATGGGAACGGAAAAGCCGGTCGAACTCCTCATCGTTGTCGCTGGTGAAATCGTCGCCGAACCACCAGAACCAGTCGCTGCCCTCCGCGGCGTAAATCTCCTCCCACGCCGCTTCCGTCATTTCGGGGGGGAGGGCGGGGTTTTCGGCGACGGCCTTTTCCAGAAAGTCCCGCGTGCGCCCGAGGCAGCCCCAGGCATGGTTCTCCTCGGGGGATCCGATCCAAATATGAAAATTCTGGTCGATCCAGGAGCCCGTGTGTAAGTGGGTCAGGATGTCCCGGGGGGGGAAGCGGTTTAGGAATTCAGCCACCCGTACGGTCCGGAGGGACGGGTGGAGCGAAAGACGTTCATAAAGGCGGCTGAGAAACTCCTTTCCCCCGTCCGGGTAGGCTTCCCAAGGGTTTTCCCCATCCAGGGCGATCAGCACAATATGGCGGTCGTCGTCGGGAAGGGATTTGCGGATATTTTCCAGGTGGGCGAGCAGATCTCCGGCGGCGGCAGCAGCAGGATTCTTGGCATAGGTAAACCCCACCAGGTCGGAAAGGTTGTGATCGCGGAAGAGCATGGAAACCTCGGCTTCCTGGAAGGAAACCCGATAGGGCTGGTACAAATTCCTTCTTCCGAACCCCCCGGACAGGGAGCGGAAAAGCACCCCCTCGTCGGAAGCCATCCAGGCGATTCCCGCTTTCCGGACGAGAGGGATGAGCTCCGGCGAAACCGAACCTTCGGAGGGCCACATTCCGGAGGGCTTGCCGCCAAAGGTCTCTTCGAAAAAACGGACCGCCCGCCGGATCTGAACCGCGGCGTCTTCGGGATGGGAAAAAGCGGGCGGCAGCGAAACGTTGGGCATAGCGCGCCGGGCGTGCTCCGAGTTGATCAGCAGGGGTAGGATCGGGTGGTAAAAGGGGCTGGCCGTCAGCTCTATTTGGCCCTTCCGGCTCCGTTCCCGATAGAGGGGGATGACTTCGCGGATAATTTCCAGGTGAGCGTCGAGAAGGGCGTTTTTATCCTCCTCGGAAAACATCCGGCCCTTTTGCAGAAGCTCACGGACGACGGCTTTCTTTTCCCGGGCGCGATGCCCGCACCAGGTTAGGTTGAACCAGACCTGGAGGTCCCGATAGTCCTGGGCGGTGAAATAGCCGAGGATGTCGTCCCAGCGGTACTCCGGCACCTTGTATCCCCGCTTGGCCAGAAGGGCGAAATAGCCGGGGTAAGGCTTTACCATTGTCTCCCAGTTGCCCATGAAGAAGTTGGCCAGGAGGAATTTTTTCTCGTCCAGGCTCAGGTCCTCCGCGTTCTTGCGCGAATGGGCGAAAAAAACATCCTTCACCCGTCCGCCCTCGTATTCCCGAAGCTGCAGGAGCAGCGAGGGAACCAGGTTGAAATTCTGCTCGATGGCCGGGTAGTCGGCCAGGATCGAGATCATGTCGTAGTAGCCCTTGACGGCGTGCAGCCGAACCCAGGGAAGAGTATATTCCTCCGTGGCCGGGTCCCGGTAATAGGGCTGGTGCATATGCCAAAAAAAAGCCAAGTTCAGCATGGGGAAAAGCCGAATCAACCTCTGTCTGGGAGTGGTCGAAAAGAATGGGGAAGGCAGGGATTTACCGGGGTCCTCAGCTCTTCTCGACGAAATAAAACCATTATAACAAATATAAACCCGGTGGCAAGATCGGTTTATTTTCCATTGAAAATCCCTTCAATTCAGCGTAAACCTATGTTATGAATAACGGAAGGCCAAATCACCCCATCCGTTTTCCAATTTGCACTTTGCCTTTTGAAATTATTTTCTTTGAAGGAGCTATCCGAATCATGCCACAGGCGGATTATGACTTGATGATTGCCGGCGGGGGACCCGCCGGTTTAACTGCGGGCCTTTATGCGGGCAGGGCGATGCTCAAAACCCTCTTGCTCGAAAGGATGATCCTGGGGGGGCAGGCGGCAAGCACCTTTCTGATTGAAAATTATCCCGGCTTTCCCGACGGGGTTCCCGGCCCGGAACTTTCCCAGGCCATGGAAAAACAGGCCAAGAATTTCGGGCTGATTATCGAGAGTGGGGAAATCAGCAGACTTCGTCCTGCGGAAAAACTATGGGAAATCGAAACCGGGGAAAGGGCGATCCGGGCGAAAGCGGTCATCATTGCCACGGGGGTTGAGCCAAATAAATTGGGAGTTCCCGGAGAAGAGGAATTGAGGGGTAGGGGGGTTTCCTATTGCGCCACCTGCGACGGGCCGTTCTTCCGGAACCAGGAGATTGCCGTCGTCGGGGGGGGCGATTCGGCGGTGGAGGAAGCCATTTATCTCACCCGGTTTGCCGGCAAGGTCTACCTCATTCACCGGCGCAATGCTCTTCGGGCCGAGAAAATTCTGCAGGACCGGGCCTTCAAGAATCCTAAGATCGAAATCCTCTGGGACACGGTGGTGACGAAAGTCGTCGGGCAAAACGGCGTGGACGGTCTGGAAATCCGGAACGTCAAAACCCAGGCGGCGAGGCATCTCAAGGTAGGCGGGGTATTTTTTTATGTAGGCTGGCAGCCGCTCACGCGGTTTTTAAAAGGAATCGTTCCCCTGGATCCCGCCGGGTATGTATTGACGGATGAAGAGATGGCCACTTCCGCCCCCGGGATCTTTGCCGCCGGCGATGTGCGGCAAAAGACGCTCCGCCAGGTAGCCACGGCCGTCGGCGACGGGGCGATTGCGGCGGTTGCGGCGGGGAAGTACATCGAATCGCTTTAATTCTTATTGGACGCCGAGAATCAAATTTGGTGACGCTCTGCGCTCTGGGCGATGGGCTGATTCAGAGGGTTTTTTGCGAATCCTGGTAACCAATGACGACGGCATTCATTCCGAAGGGCTCTTAGTGCTTGCCCGGGCCCTTGAAGATCTGGCGGAGGTCTGGGTGGTGGCGCCGGACCGGGAGCAGAGCGCGGTGAGCCATGCCTTGACCATGGGGCGGCCCCTCCACCCTCGTAAGGTTGCCAGCCTCGGGCCTCGTTTCTTCAAGGTCAACGGGACGCCCACGGACTGCGTTCTATTGGGCGCCAAACGAATCATGCCGGAACAGCCGAATCTGATCGCCTCGGGGATCAACAAGGGAGAAAACTTAGGGGACGACATTACCTACTCCGGGACCGTTTCCGCCGCCATCGAAGCCACGATCCTGGGGATTCCGGCCTTCGCGATTTCGCTGACGGCGCGCAAGAACTTCGATTTCACTCAGGCTGCTTCCTTCGCGGCTCGTCTTTCCCGCCATATCCTGGGCAAAGGGCTCCCGCGCAACACCTTTTTAAATGTGAATGTCCCTTGCCGGGACCGGAAACCCTGTTCTTACCGGATCACCCGGATGGGGAAGCGTGTTTACGGCGACTCCGTTCAGGAAAGGAAGGATCGGCAGGGGAGGAAGTATTATTTGATCGGAGGGAACGAGCCGGGATACCTTGAAACCAAGGACTCCGATTTTGACGCCATCGCCCGCAACTTCATTTCGATCACCCCGCTGCACTTAGACTGGACGAACTATGCCTCCCTCGATTCTCTCTCCAGGCGAAGGATCTAAGCAAAAAGGCTCCTGACATGGTCCTCCTGAACTCTGAGCGCAACTCAAACCACGATTATGCCTCCGCGAGGGAGCGCATGGTCCGGGAACAGATCATCGGGCGGGGAATCCGGGATCGGCGGGTCATCGAAGCCATGCTGAAAATTCCCCGGCACCTTTTTGTTCCCGAAGCCCTGCTGGGCCAGGCGCACGCGGATTCGGCCCTGCCGATCGGCGAGAAACAGACCATCACCCAGCCCTTCATGGTCGCCTTCATGAGCCAGGCCTTGAATTTGAAAGGCGGGGAAAGAGTGCTGGAAATCGGGACCGGGTCCGGCTATCAAGCGGCTGTTTTATCGTGCCTGGCCGGCCGGGTTTACTCCGTCGAGCGGATCCGTTCGCTGCTGGAGCGGGCCCGCAAAATCCTGGACCAGGTTCAATGCCGAAACGTACTGACGCGGCTTTTCGACGGGTCTTTCGGATGGAAGGAGGAGAGCCCCTTCGACGCCATCCTCGTCACCGCCGGGGCTCCTTCGATACCGAAAGCCCTGGTCGAGCAAGTGAAGGCCGGGGGCGTTCTGGTGATCCCCGTGGGAGCGCGCCGGGAACAAAAACTCCTGCAAATCCGGCGTCTTCCCAAAGGGATCACCCAGGAGGTGCTGATCGATTGTCATTTTGTGGATCTGGTGGGGGAACACGGTTGGGAAAAGAAAAAACTTCCCTCTCCCGCTGACGGGGGAGGGGCGGGGTGAGGGCGGTCCAGGAAGTCAGGAGTGTTTATTTGACGAAATCGGGCTTCGAGTCGGCCGGGGAAGGGGCGGATTTTGAGATGCGGTCGAATCCCTCGGGGATTTCAAAAAGGGAATTCGCCTGGGGGCCGGTCTGGATATTGCGGTACTCGGTGCTCCAGCTTCCGTCCAGGGCGGAGATCTTTATCGGATAGTCCAGGTCCGAAGCGACCCACTGATGGACCCGGTGCAGGGTGTCCTTGTCCAGATAGCGAACTTCGTATTTCTTCGTTGCGTAACCATTCACGGTTTCGGAACTCAGGTACTCGCGGCTCACTTCCCCGTTCATCTTCACCTCGGGCCTCCGGGCTTGGGGGGACGGGATTTCGATGTAGGTTTTTTCCTCGGGGACCACGATCCAGATCACGCTTTTGTCCGCACGGAGGATGGTGTACTCTTCCGTCCCTTGTGTTTCCATGCGGATTTTATCCGTCTGCACAAAAATTTTGGCCTGAGTCGTCTGCCCCTGGTAGGTATTGACGACCTGGGCCGAGAAGTCAGCTGCCTGCGCCGGGCCGAGAGCTAGAAAACCGAGCGTCCCGATTAAGATCCCCATAAACCAGATTCTCATTTCTTCCTCCTTGCTTCCCTTATTACATATAGCACAGCCCTCCGCGAACGAATAGAGAAAACCTGATCCCTTATGTTACCATTCAGTGACGGGTGGGAAAGGCAAGCTTTTTCGTTGGCCCGGGGGTTTGGGTGCTGCGCGCCGGAAGCATCGGTCGGGATGGGAAGAGATACGGAGAAAACAGGGATTCTCCGCAATCGGAGGCGGGAGGCCTTGGCCCCCGCCCCCTCCCCGGAGAAATCAGCGCCTCATGGTTCCAAGCGCAGCGCCCAAGCCCCCAGGCCAGGGAACCACCGGGTCTTTCGCC
>Ga0113563_10000898_pt1 | contig 15774 bp, 35 predicted proteins | sample Mud3Dept3metaG_FD_80117 | JGI IMG/M metagenome (GOLD analysis project Ga0113563, IMG submission 80117) | Freshwater wetland microbial communities from Ohio, USA, analyzing the effect of biotic and abiotic controls - Mud 3 Core 4 Depth 3... | ecosystem: Environmental > Aquatic > Freshwater >...
ACCATGGCCCTTTCGAAGTCTGACCTCATTGCCTCGTTCGATGCTTTCACGGCCGCCTATGTCGAGTGCGCGCTGTGGTCGTCCACCGATGAATCGGACGATAGCGGCGGCCGACCGCTTGACGATAACTACGACGCCGAGAACATCACGCTCGCCACTCTCCGTGAGATGGTCGCCGATTGTAAGTCGTTCATCTCGCTCGCGGGCTTGCACTTGTACGGCATTGACGCGGCGCAAGCGGGCCATGACTTCTGGCTGACGCGCAACGGGCATGGCGCCGGCTTTTGGGACCGCGGACTCGGCGAGCAAGGTGAGCTGCTCAGCAAGGTCGCCAAGACCTTTGGTTCCTACGACCTCACGGTGCACCGCGGTCGGATCTACGGCTGACCTCCCGTCTGGCGCCGTCACCCACGGGTAGCGGCACCATGCGGCACTTCAGCCGATATCAGGAGTTACCATGCAACGCTACCGCGCCGATATCTCGGATGCGCCGGACGCCAACGGCGCCGTCGCCCACTATGCCCGCTGGATGGGCGGCCCCACGCTCGCCAAAGTCACGGCTTGCCCCGTCGCTCGCACCCTCATGCCGCCTCGCACCGTCTATGTCACCGGGGAAGCGGATACGTTCTATTCGCTACCGGCGGCCTGCTCTTGGCGCGGCCGCACCGTCAAGGGGTGGCTTGGCTCGGATGACGGCGCGTGGTTGTTTCACCCGTACAAGGGCGAGGTCACGCCGTCGCCGCTCGAAGTGACCATCACGTATGACACCGTGAGCGAGGAAAGCGTCGTTGACGGCGCAACGTCCGATAACGGCTTCATTGACCCGAGCGAGACCCGTCGCTCGTTTAGCAACGGCCGGGAGCGCGACGTCGCTCGGAACATCCGGCAAGCGCAGCGCGGACAATTCGCGTGGGCGCTGCGAGCTGCGCTCGACTTCCTGCAGCGCCACGACGGGCAACGCGAGCCGTGGGAAGCGCAGCACAACGGCGACTCGATTAGCGTCCGAGTGTGCGGCGAGCACAACCCGAGCAACGCTGACGAGTTGCAGGCCACTTACACGCTACACCTGCAGGGGAAGCTATCGGCCGGGTCGTGGGCGCGCGTCGCTCGCCTACTCGAGTCGCACGGCGCCCGGTTCGTCTGAATCTCCCTTTCGGCTCGCGAGCAATCGCGGTCCGATGGGGCAATCCAGCCCACATAACAGGAGTTACCAGAATGAACCGCCCCGAATTCGAGGCTCGCGCGCAGACCGGCCGCAATAGCTACCTTTACCGCGAGGCGTTGCGGAACGACTATGTGGACTTCAGCCTCGAAGTCCGTTCGAGCGGCATGTTCTACGCCCGCCCTTTCGTTGACCGCGAAACGCAGCTGCGTTGCTACCTTTGCGAGTCACTACTGACGGCGCTCGAACACCCGGAACCGCTCATTCGCTTGCGCGCCGCTTGCCAGGCCTTCGCTTATGCCGGGCGCCTCGAAGGAATGGGGACGACGCCCGGGTCGCGACACTGCGACGCCTTGCTCGAAGTCCGGAACATGCTCGAAGCCCAAGTACGAGCCGCCTGATACCGGCTCCGCTCGCAACCCACCGCGTTGCGAGCGCACCCGGCAATCACGCCGCATAGGAGTTACCATGACCCGTTTCATCGCTGGAATCCTCGCCGTCCTGCTCGTGCAATTGCTCGGGTGGCCTCGCATCGAGTCCGCTCTACGCGCCGCTGGCGACGGCGCGAGCCGCGCCTACACGACCGTGGAAACCCAAGTCCGAGCGAGCGAGGTGGGCAAGTGACCATATCTGAAGCGATCAAGTATGTCCTCGCTTGTGACGAGGACGACGGCCCTGAATCGTACGAAGATGCAGCAGAGCTGTTTGCGGCGCTTTACGGCCGAGACCCGAACGACGACGACGGCGACCAAGGACAGCTCTGGAGCCTGTGCTGCGCGGCCGTCAATGGTGACGACGAGAAGGAGGACAAGTGAGCGCGCGCCTGACATCGGCTGAACTGGACTCGATAGAGGACGTCCTATCGAGGGCGCCCGGCTGCCCCGATCCAGCTTGCACGGTCTGCGTGCGCATCGCCAACGGGCGCGCCGCGTGGGCAAGGGCGCGCGCCATACTCGAGCGCGTGCCCGCCGATGTCGCTACCCTCGCGGCGGACGCGGCAGACTACGAGCGGCGCTGGCTTGCCGCGGAACGCGCGCGCGGCGACGCGGAACGAGCGGCCGCGATCCGCGCGATAGAGCTAGACGTCGACGACGACGACCTATGCTCATGCGAGCCCGGAAACGCCTATCTGTGCCTCCGATGCGAGCGGTTGGCAGAAGAGCAGGACATCCACCGTTGACCGCCACTCCGCGCCGCTCACGGGAACGGCGCGGGGATGACGGCCAATGCCCCCAACCGAAAGAAACCGAACATGTCCATCCGAATCGTCCGTATCTGCGCCACAAAGTACATCGGCCCGACCGACACGCACGGCGGCCGCGTCAAGGCCACGCACCTAACCACCCGCAAGAGCGTCACTGTCCCGTGGGATCACGCGCTCGACATCCACGACAACCACGCGCGAGCGGCCGAGCGTATCTTCGGGCGCGAGCCGGAGTTTTGCACCCACGTCGACGGCGGGGGGATGCTGTTTGGCGTCGACCCGGCGAACGACCCGTCGGGGGCCGCATGACCCACTGGGTTGCGGTCATCGAACTCACCGTGCTCGGGGGCGGGTGCTTTGCGGCGCTCGCCCGGAGTGTATGGCAGGGCTACCACGCGCCCGCCCCGCCCAAGCCCATCGCTCGCCCGGAAAGGGCCCGCGCAGGCGAGACCGTCGTCGAGGCCATTGGAGGGGCCATCACGCTCGCCGGTGTCCTGGCGGCCCTCCTAGTGTGGCTATCGCCCGCCCTCATTCTCGCGTGGCTGGTGACGCGGTGAGAGGGCGCCGCTTGCCCGCCGAGCCCTCGCTCCGTCAGGAGGACGTGCTGGCGGCCGTGCGCGCCCTCACGGAGGCAGGGGAAGCAGCGAGCGCCGCCGCCGTGGCCGCTCGCCTGGGTCTGTCTCGTCAGCAAGCCTCGAGACAGCTCGCTCTGCTCGAGCGGAAGGGCTTCGTGGCGGACGTGTTGAAGGTCGTCCGCTCGGGTCGGTGGGCGCTCACCCCCGCGGGCAAGCGCCTCGACTAACCAGGACCGCCAGCAGCCGCCGGCGCTCCGCGTCTCGCCGTTTGATGAACCACGCAGGGAAATGCGATCTACCCGACGGGTCGAGCGCGTCTGCCAGACGCCCCCACGGCTCCAAGAACGCGTGCAGCTCCTCGTCTGTCATGTGGTCGACGTACATGGGGGCCTCAAAACGGGATATCGTCGTCCCCGTCGCCGAACTTCGACTCGCCGGGCCCCAGGGGCTCGGCGTCGTCGTCTTTGCGCGAGCCGCCACCTACGGCCTTGCCGTTCAGGATGACGTCGCTCGCCACGACCTCGGTCTTGTATCGCTTGTTGCCGTCGCGGTCGTCGTAGCTCGACGTACGTAGCCCGCCCTCGATGAAGATGCGATCGCCTTTCTTCAGTATCCTCGCGAGGCCCTCGGCGCGCTTGCCCCACACGATGACGTTGTGCCACTCGGTGCGCTCTTGCCGCGCCTTCTGCTTGTCCAAGTAGCTCTCCGTCGTGGCCAGGCGGAGGTTCAGGACGGCCTGACCTCCGCCCGTCATTCTAAGCTCCGGATCGGCGCCGAGGTTTCCGAGCAGCATCACTCGATTGAGACCGTTCATCGTCTGCCTTTTCCGCGGGCGCCGGGGTTTCGCTGGGTGGCTCCCGCCATAGACGGAGGTAGATACCAGGAACGGCGTCGCATGGGCCTCGGCAGAGCTCGCACGGCTGCCAGCGCTCGCCCGGGGCGAGGTAAGGCGCTCGCACGGGCGTCTCGAGGGGCCCCTCGAGCTTGCGAAAGCAGACGATACAGACCGGGCAGTTTTGCCGCCCGTCGGTCACCGCTGGAAGTACTCCCGGTCTGCCTCCCCGTCTGGCCGACGCCTTCCCGTCTCGATGTGCCGCACCCAGCCTCCCGGATCGCCCTCGCCGTCCCACCCGATCGCGTTGCGCCACGCCTCTTGCGAGTCGTGAAAACAGTAATTCGAGTGAAAGCCCATATCGTGCTCGTCACGGCTCAAGCTGATGCGCTTGTTGCTTCCGAGCATGGCTTGAAGGTAGAGCACGCGGCCATCCGCGAGCACGCGCCGGTAGAGCCACCACCGAGCCGGGCAGTTGCCTTCGCTCGCCGCAGCCGCCTCGAGCCACGCGCGGGTCTCGTCTCGCATGGTGTCGAAGAGCTCGTCGGCGTGAACGACGCGAATCATCACAGCCTCTCGTTGACGGCCGCCTTCAGCCGCGCTCGTTGCGAGCGAGAGAGCCCTTTCTTGGCTCGTTCGCACAGGTCGAGAATGTCGAGAATCAGATCGAGCCCGTCAAACACTGGAGCCTCCGTGCCGGCGTCGCTGCCGTTCGATGCGGCCTGTTTGCCCTTCGCTCGCCAGTTGTAGATGGTGGTGATGTTCACGCCGAGCTCTTTGGCGACGATGGCGACGGCCTCCCCTGTTGAGCGGCCTTCGGCGATGAGTTTCTCCGTGCGCGCCACGGCCGCTACGCGCGTCTCGGCCGTGGCCTTTCTAAACTTCTTCTTGGCGGCCACCTCAATTGTCTCCCGCTTGGGCCGCTCGACGTACTGTCGGTCGGGCAGGAGCGCGTTGTGCAGAGCAGCCTGGGCGAGGGGCACGGTGAGGGGTCGGGTAACCATGATGCATGTTCGGTCTTTCTTGGATGGGGTAACGGGGGCAGGGGAAGAGAGAGCGGAGCTGGGCGACCGTGCCCTCGTCGAGTCGCTCGATGTGGCGGCAGACGAGGGCCCAGGGTAGCAGCATGTGCAAGGCATAGATGAGTCGGAGCTTCATGGGGCGGCAGTATGGCGGAGGGCTCGCGCGGTGGGCAAGAGCCAGGCTCATGAGCGCTTGCGCCGGAGCTCTCGCCGCTCGCGCGCGAGCCACTTTTCACACTCGCGCTTTGCCCCAGCCACGCCCCAAACATCGATGGATCGGGTCGTGCTTTTGGGCCCGCCATCAGTCTTCAGCCAGGCGATGAACACGGGCGCGACCGTCTTTCGCCGGCTCACGTCCGTGCGCCGCACGTAGCCGTAGCCGACGGGTGTGCCGCGTCTTCCCCCTTTGATGACGGGGCGGACCGTGGCGAGCTTCGCGTCACGCCACTTTCGAGCGGCGGCCAGGGCCTTGTTTTTACCGCCATGGACGCCGTCGCTGAAACCGCGGCTGATGCAGCGGGTTTGCCCATCTTCCGTGCGGTAGATGCGCACCCACCAGCCGCGCGCGCGCTCGTAATCGAGCCGCGTGATGTTCCGCAGGTCGCCCTTCACGAGCGCGGCTCCATCTCGATACCTTGCGCGACCATGTCGGACTCGAGCCGGTCGGCGACCATGCGCAGGTGGTTACAGATGGCGCGCACCATGACCGTGTTCTCGCGCGTCGCCGCCGGCGTTCCGCTCCTGTCGAGGATGAGCGCGGGCGCGCACCCGTTTATGCCCGAGGCGCTGCCGTAGGCCATCACGATGACCGCCCTCGCCTCGAGCTCCATGAGCAGCGCCATCGCGTGCGGGAAGAGCTTCGACACGTCGTCGGTCATGACTCGAGCTCCACGTCGGGGAAACCCTCGCCGCCGTAGCCATATCCTTGGGGCTCCTCCGACACATGCTCGAGGCGCGCGCCGGGCAGCACGCCGTCCGGGAAGTAAACGTCGACGGCCTGGAGCAGCTCCTCGTTCGTGTCGCGGAGGAAAAGACAGACGTGCGGGTGAGTGAGGCCGTTTGCGTCCGTGAGCGCGGGCAGGCACACGCGCTCGCCCGCGAGGAAGCGTTCGAGGAGCTCGCCGCGCAGGAGCCCAATCACGATCGAGCCGCGCTCGTCGATGACGCGGATCATCGCCGCCCCCGCGACGCGAGCGCGATCTCTTCGCGGGCCATCTCGCGAGCGAGCGATTGCGCGGCGAGCTCCTCGGCGAGCGCGAGCGAGACGGCCCGCGCGCCCTCGGGGCTGATGATTTGGCGGCTCTCGAGCTCGGAGAGGTGCGCGCAGATGGCCGTGAGGCGTTCGAAGTTGTCCGCGCCGACCTCGGCGCGGAGCACGGCCCGGTCGAGCGCGGTCACTTGGGCCACTCCTTTAGGCCCGAGGCGTAGTCGCTCCGGTCCTGGATGTAGCCGCTCGGCATCTCCTCCTCACTCGCCGAGCGCTCCAAGATGTCGGCCTGCTTCCGGAGCACCGCGACGATGTGCGGGATGACGGGGGCGCACCTGACCCTGTCCATCACGGTCGAGGTCGCCCCGGGCGCCTGGAACTCGCCCGGGGCGACCTCGACGATGCGTGTGACCGAGATGAGGACCGCGTCCCATCCGGCTTCCGTGAGCAGCGTCGCGACCCTTTGCACGGTGTGCTCCGCGTAGGCGTGCATGTGCGCCACGATCGGGGGCTCGGGCGTATCGTCATCGTTCGTCGTCATCGTTCGGCTCTTTCGGTGGGGCGCCGCCCGGGTAACGGACCGTGAGGCGCGTGGTGAGGTCTTCGGTTTTCAGATCGTCGTCGTGCCAGTCCGTCGCGTCGATGGTCGGGGCCCGCCCGGGCAATGGGGGTGGCACGAGGGGCGGCCGCTGCAGGCGTCGCGTCCAGCTCGCCTTGCGGTCTTTATCGAGGTTATCGACGCGCACGTCGAGCCGTTCGATCCATTGGCCATGGCGCTCGAGGCGCCGGCCGAGGTGGTTGATGGCCCACACGATCGCGGCGAGCAGGACGGCGAGCGCGAGGAGGGGCGAGAGCGCTTCGAGGTGTTGCACCTGCCCATATTAGCTCGACTTCTCCGCCTCGCAGCACGCGCACCTGGGCGGGTGAGCGAGTAAGGCGGCGAGCGAGGCGGGAGTAAGCCGCACGACCAGGCCGTGCTTTTTGCACTGCACGGTGAGCCCGCCCGCGTCGAGGGCGACTTCGAGCCGCTGGGTCTGCCCGAGGAGCGTGCACCGCTTGCAGTGGACGAAGCGCGTCTCGTTCACTTGGCTTTCCGTCCTTTGGCGGTGAGCGTCGGGCGGATGATGGTGACGGGTTTCATCGACAGGTAACCTTTCTCGCGGAGAATTTGGATCAAACGATGAGCTCCGTTGTGGCCGACGCCGAGGGCGTCACCGAGCTGTCGCACGGTGGGGGGCTCGCCGTCCCGTTCGGTGAGGCGGCGGTAGGCGTCGAGGGCGCGCTCTTGGGTGGTGGTGAGGTTTCGGTTCGGTTCGTTCGGTGGCACGTTGATAAGTCCTTTCGGCAGGGGACTAGTCCTACTATACTAGTACTTATCCCGAGTCTGCAACGACCCTCTTTCGCCCGCCCGCGTCACCCACAGTCGCGGTCCATCCCCGCCGTCCATCCTCCCCCCGTCCATCGTCGCCTTACCCTCGCCCCGAGGTGCGTACCAAAATGAATCTGCGCCTGCCACTCACCCTATACACTTCCGTCACGTCCTGTCTACATGTCGACGCATGGGGACGGGCGGCGACGCTCGGTCGACCCACGCGGCGCCATGACGGCGTCGTGGTGCCCACGTCGCAGAGCGGCGAGGAGGTGGTGGCCATGAAGGAAACGGAGGGGCGCGTGCGCCCGAAATATCTGAGATTGGGCGAGGGCTCCGGGGTGGGAGCCCCTGCGCCCGGGGACGACAGCGCCCCTGCTTTCACGCTCACGGTGAGCGAGCTCGGGGCGCTCATGCGAGAGGCGGCGGCGGAGGCGGTGGCGGCGGCGCCTTCCCCGACGCCGAGCCTGCTCGATCGCGAGGGGCTGTCGCTCGCGCTCGGTTGCTCGGGCAGCATGGTCGATAAACTCCGCCGTCAGGGCATCCCGCACATCAGGCTCGGCGATAGCCCCCGGTTCGAGCTCGAGCGCTGCCTCGAGTGGCTCAGGCAAAAGGAAGGTGCCGCGTGACGGAAGAGGAGAAACTTCGGCTCGAGCGCGACGTGCTGCTCGCCCTGAGCCGCGTCCCCACGGACATCATCCGCGTGTGGCACCACTACACGCTCGAGCCCGGGGCGCGGGCGCTATGGGAGGCCGAGCTCGCTCGGCGAGGGGAGGCCCCGTTACATGGCCGCTGAAAAGAGAAAGCCGGGCAGGCCGCGCAAGGCGACGCCCATCCCGACGAAGAGCGGGCAATCGGTGCGAGTGTGGGTGGAGCAGGAGGGCGAGAAGGTCCGCAGGCAATTGCCGATGGGGACGAGGAGCCCGGCCGTGGCCCGAGCGCGCGGCAGGCGCATCCTCGGCGGCGAGAGCCCCGAGCTCTTGCGCCAAAAGAGCGAGACGTTCGAGGCGGCCGCCCGCCGCATCGTCGGGGCGAGCGAGATCGAGACGAAGGCGATTCGCCTCTCGCGCCTCGAGCGCTACGCCTTCCCGGTCATCGGCGCGATGGCGGTGACGGACATCGACGTCACACACGTCAAAGACTGCCTCGCCGAGGTCGAGGCCGCGCTCGGTTGGACGGGCAGCGTGCGGCACCTGAAGAACGACATCTCGGCCGTACTCGGGGTGCTCTTCTCGGACAACGTCGTCAAGGAGAACGCCGCGCTCCGCATCGCCTTCAAGAGGAAGGGCGGCTCGCTCGGCGGCCGCCGCATCCAGCGCGTCACCCCGCAGCGCATCGTGCTGACGGACGCCGAATACGAAAAGTTCTTCGCCCATCAGCTCGCCGAGGGCAACGGGCAGCTCGGCGAGCTCGGCATGCTCGCCCTCATCTGCCGCTGCCTCGGCGGCATGCGCACGAGCGACTTGCACGCCTGGCGCTGGGAGCACATCGACACGAGCGGTTGGGCCGATGCGTTCGTGCCGAACGAGAAGCAAGAGCGAGAGGAGGAGGGCTCGGCGCGGCACGCCATCCCGGCGCCGCTCGTCCCCCATCTCATCGCCTGGTGGGGCCGCCACGGCAGGCCGAGCGAGGGCCCGGTGTTTCCCTGCCGGCGGGGCAAGCGCGCGGGCGAGCACAAGCTACCGGGGGTCTCCTACGCCGAGGCGCTCCGGGACGCGCTCTGGGCGGCGCGGGTCGTCCGACCCCTGCCGGGCTTCGAGCGGGCGACAGGGGACGCGCAGCGGGCGCTCTGCGCCATCCAGGCGGGCACGAAGGACAGCCAGGGCAAGAGCAAGCTCGCGCCGGTGGACTTTCACTCGGGACGGCGAGCAGCGGCGACGGCGGCGGCGAACGCGCCGGGGCTGTCGACGGCGCAGGCGATGGCCGTGACGAACCACCGGGACGTCGCGACGTGGCAGAAATACCAGGCTCCGGGGCAGCGCGTGGTGCTGCCGGAAAGTTCCGTCCCGACAATAGTGGCACCGTCAACGCCATTATTGCCCCCCGCCAGCGGACCAATCCTCAATGATTTCAAGCGCGCCCGGAAGGATTCGAACCTTCGACCCTTGGCTTCGGAGGACTCCAAGCTGGCCCCCAGTGCTGGTTTTTCTCGGGGTTTCGTGGCGGAGGAGCCCCAACCGTCACACGAGGAAACGCCAGGTAACGAGACGCAACGGCAAAACTCGGCGCCATTATTACAGGGCACCGAAGGTGCGCTCCAGGCGCTCGTTGCCGCCGCTATCGCAGAAGGTGACCTCGAGTATGCGGCGAGCCTCATCGAGCTCGCCAGGCGCCGCCGAGCGCCGCCTCCCGACAGTCGACACAACAACGTGCGCCCGCTCGACGCGGCGCGGAAAGGCAAGTCATGACCCCCTGCGATCACAAGTTCATCGGCGCCGACTCCTGCGCGCGGTGCGGCATGCACATCGACACCCTGCGCGCTCTGGTCGAGTTCGAGCTGGCGCGGGGGCTGTTCGACGACGCCGTGGCTCTCCTCCGGGACTGGGAGGACTACGACCCCACCGACCCCGAGAGCGGCTGGCTCAAACGTCGCGACGAGTTCCTCGCCGAGCACGAGGAGGCGGGGCGATGAGCACGGCGCATGACTGGCTCCGGCGCGACGGCATGACCGTGCGCGAGATTGCCCGAGCGCTTCGCATCTCGCCGATGCGCGTCCGCCAGCTCGAGCAGCGCGCGCTCGAGAAGCTGCGCGAGAACCCCGGCCTGCTCTACCAGTACGCCCGCGAGCTGTTCGAGCCGGGCGACGGCGGCAAGGAGAACGCCCACCCATGAGGCATCAGTACACCCCCGTCTTCCGAGAGTTCACGACGAGCAGCATGTGGGCCGAGAGCCCCGCCACACGCTGCGTCTGGCTCTGGCTCATGCTCCACGCCGACCCCGAGGGCTTCGTGCCCGGCACGGTGCCGGGGCTCGCCGTCGCCGCCAACGTCGCCATCGACGAGACGCGCGGCGCGGTCGACAAGTTCCTCGCCCCCGACCCCGACAGTAACACCCAGGAGTTCGAGGGGCGCCGGCTCGAGAAGGTCCCCCACGGCTGGCGCATTCTGAACTTCGAGTACTGGCGCGAGCTCGCCAAGCACGAGGCCGAGAAGGCGCGCAAGCGCCGCTGGATCAACGCCAAGCGGGGCAAGCAGCTGCAACTGCCGTTCCCTTCGGAGTTCCTCCCCGACGACTCTACAGGCGTCGACGATGCGTCTACAGGCGTCGACGGTAGCGAAAAGCTAGACGCACCCAAACCCAAACCCAAACCCAAACCCCTCTCCTCGGAAGGAGAGGATCCCCCTAGTCCCCCAGTGATTCGGGTGCGACCCGTGGTGAGGGACCTCGTCGGCTGGGAGCCGAGCGACGAGCTGCGCGAGGCGGCAGCCATGGCCGGCGTCACGATGCTCGACGAACGCATCGCCTCGCTCCGCTCGGGCCCCATCGGCGGCCTCCGCGGCATCTTCGTCGACGAGATCGATAACTACATCCGGGGCTTCTTCGGGCAGTGGCGCGCCTGGGAAGAGACAGACCGCGCCAAGAACGCCCAACGCCAGGCCCAGGCGGCCTCTCCCAGGCGCTTTGGAGAGGGGGCGCTCCCTGCGGAGCCCTTCGAGCCAGACGCTCACCAGAGGGCGTTCGCGACGAAGCACGGGCTCGACCTCGACGCGCTGCTGAAAGGTGTGCTCGTCGACCACCCGCAACCCTCGCAAACCCTGTCTCGTCGCGCCGTGCTCGGCGAGCGGCTCACGGTCGCCGCCAAGCAGAAGCGCGCCGGGCACCCGGTGACGGGCAAGCTCACTCGCGAGCAAGCGGCCGCCTGGGGCTCGGTCCCGCCGGGCGGCGTCATCCCGGAGGTCGCGTGAGTCCGCCGACGGAGCCGCAGAAGCGCGTGCTCGAGTTCATCCACGTCTTCCAGGTCGAGCACGGCATGCCGCCCACGCAGCGCGAGATATGCCAGCACATCGGCGCCTCGAGCTCGAACGCGGCCGCCACGTTCATCAGGGCCCTCATCACGAAGGGGCTACTCGAGCGCCGCCCCATGATCGCGCGCGGCCTCAAGCTCACGGGCAAAGGCTACCTCTGCCTGCGAAAGCCGATCGTCACGCGGGGCGGGCCATGACGGCCACCCTCCGCATCCACACGAGCTGGCAACACCCCGCCCTGCTCAAAGCCAAGACGGGCGACGTGTTCGTCGTATCGCTCGACGGCCTGCGCTGGCCGCTCGAAGTCCGGCAGAACCCGCCACGCGTGCGGCTGCTCGAGGACGGCAAGCGGCGGCCCGGTCCCGTGCTGTGCGAGCTCATCGACCCGTGGCCAGACGCGCCCGCCTATTACCCGCCCGAATGGGCGCCCGGCGCTCCGCGCCCGCCCGTGGGCTCGCTCTACGAGCAGTGCCCCGTTCCGGAATGACAATCGCCATGCAACGTTCATTATGTATTGGTACTAGTCCCCAATTAATGGGACAGATAGAGGGGTGGACATGACGCGGCACTATCGTCAATGGCGAGCGCGCGAGCAGTTTGTTCGGAAGCTCGAACAGCTCCACTTCGAGCTCAGCGTCGAGAGCCCCCGCCGCGTGCTCGACTACCTCCTCGAGCACGCCGAGGACCTGCTCGCAACGGTCGAGGCGAGCGCACTCCGCGATTCGTTCAAGGACCAACTCGAGAGCGCCAAGCGCCGCGTCGCCTCCCGCCATAACCTCCGCCTCGTGAAAGGAATCTGACCATGTACAAGTCCATCGCCCTCGTCGACCTCTCGTGTCTCTTCAAGCGCACGTTCGAAGCGAACCCAAACCAGGGCGCCGAGAACACCCTCGCCGAGCTCGTCCGCCTCAGTGAGCGCGTCGAACACACCATCCTCTGCCTCGACGCCCCGCCCTACGAGCGGAAGAAGATCTTCCCCGAGTACAAGGCGCACCGCGAGGAGCCGACCACCACCGAGCGCTACCAGAAGCGCTGGCTCTACGAGCAGCTCGAGGAGCGCGGCTTTCAGATGGCCGAGCTCCCGGGGCAGGAGGCCGATGACGTCATCGCGACCCTCGCCCGCATCTACGGCGAATCGTGCCCCGACGTGTGGCTCGTCGGCGCCGACAAGGATCTCGCCCAGTGCGTGACCGACAACGTGCGCATTCTCTGCCCCCCGCACGGCGAGCGAGCCGAGGAGTTCCGGGGGCCGAAGGAGGTCAAGGCGAAGTACGAAGTGTGGCCGGCGCAAATTCCGCTCTGGCTCGCGCTCGTCGGCGACAAGAGCGACAACATCCCGGGCGTCAAGGGCATCGGGCAGGTGAAAGCCGCCGGGCTCATCAACGAGCACAAGACGCTCACCGGCATCGCCGAGAACCTCGCCGCCATCGGCGGGCGGATGGGCAAGGACCTCGCCGAGGGCTGGGAGCAGCTGGTCCTGAGCGCCAAGCTCACGACCCTCGACAGCCACCTGCCGCTCGACGCCGAGGCGCTGCTCGTGAAGAAGGAGCCGAAGATGGCCGAGACGATGGCGCCCAAAGTCGAGCTCGAGTTCGACGGCTTCATGGGCAACGCGACGCCCATGCCGGAGCCGCCGAGCCTCGCTCGCCAGATAGCCGCCGAGCATGCCAAGCTCAACGTGCTGATGAACGAGCCGGCGCCCCAGCCCCTCATCGTCAAAGACCCCCGAGCCGATGAGTTCCTGCGCCAGGAGCACGCGGCGCGCGAGCAGGTCCGCAACGCAGACCGCGCCGCCGCCGAGCAGCACGAGCTCGAGCAGAAGCGTGAGGAGCAGTGGCGCGAGCAGAAGCGCGCCGAGCAGGCGGCGGCTCCGAAGGTCACCGAAGCGGAGTTCGTCCCGTTCGGGCAGCCTGGCGCCGTGCCCGCGCCAAAGCCCCAGCCCGCGGCGCCGCCGGCGGCCGAGCGTGCCGACCGCCCTGGGCTGGCGAAGACCGAGCCCAACTACGGCATGGTCACGAGCAAGCTCGAGCCCGAGGACCTCCGGAGCGCCGAGGTCATCGCCAAGTGGCTCGACGCGGGCGGGCTCTACAAGGCGAAGTTCAAGACGCCCGCCGCCATCGTCACCGTCATCATGTACGGCAAGGCGCTCGGGCTCCCGATGATGGCGGCGCTGTCGGGCTTTCACATCATCGAGGGCAAGCCGAGCGCGAGCGCCGACCTCATTCGAGCGCTCGCGATGCGGAGCCCGATGTGCAAGTACTTCAAGCTCGTCTCGGCCGACGACACGCAGGCGACCTGGGAGACGTGGCACAAGAACCACGACGAGCCGACGCGGCTCGTCTACACCATCGCCGAGGCGCAGAAGGCGGGGCTCCGCGGTGGCAACTGGGAGAACCGGAAAAAGCAGATGCTCGTCAAGACCTGCAGCACCATCCTCGCCCGCTGGGTCTTCACCATCGAGACGATGGGCCTCTACTGCCCGGAAGAGATGGGCGACTACGTCGACACCGTCGGGGAGGCCGCGTGACGGACGACCGCACGACGATCGGGATGAGGCACCTCTTCAATGCCCAGAAGCAAGGCTGAGGAATGCCTCGCGGCCGCGCTCGAAGCCGAGCCCCTGCCGGGGTGGGACTTGACCCGCGAGTTCCAGTTCGACAAGGGGCGCAGATGGAGGTTCGACTTTGCCTTCCCGAGCCAGCGCTTGGCGATCGAGTGCGACGGGCTACGCCACCGGACGGCGGGGGGCGCGATAACGGACATGGAGAAGTGCAACGAGGCCACGCGCCAGGGCTGGCGCGTGCTGCACTTCCCATCGAGCCGCGCGAACCCCACGTCGGCGCGGCGCTGGGCGACCTTCGTCCTCGAGGTGCTCTGCTGTCCCCCGAGCTCAGCGCCCGACTCGGACGAATAGCGGCGGCCGAGAAGCGTTCGGTCGAGGCGCTGCTCAACGATGCCGTGCTGGAGTTTTGGGTGCGCTGGGCGACCCGGCGGAAGATGCCGCCGGGGGACTGGTAGGGGGCGCCGGACGGGGCAGGATGACCGTCGGCGCCCGCGTCCGCTCGCGGCGCACTTCGTCCCGGTCCATGGCGTCGCCGAGCTGCTCCATGCGCCGGCGCAGTTTGCGCCGCTCGCTGCGCTCGTCGACGGCGATGGCGAGGCCGAACGCCGCATCGACCAGCCGCCAGACGACGGTCCACACGCTCACGGCCGCTTGCCCTGAAAGTGAGGGCCGTCGTCGAGCGGCCATTTCTTCTTGCCGCGCACCCGCTGGTAGCGCTCGACGTAGAGCGCGCGCTCGCCGTCGAGGTCATCGACATCGAGCTCGATGAGCGCCGTGTCCCAGACCCGCCCCCAGACGAGCGGCACGCCGAGCTGCCCGCTCGCCTCGAACATCGCGCGGGCGACTTCATTGCAGAGCGGCGTCTCCCAACGCAGCTCCCCATCGACGTACGGGACGAGGTCGACGGCGTCGCCCGTCAGGTGGTAGCTGTCGAGCGTGCGGCTCGCGCCCGTCGCGACGAACTTCTTCTGGCGCTCGAGCGAGCGGAGCCCCTCGTGCACCGAGAAGTCTATCTCGGTGATGAGGATGGCCTTGCGCACGACGGCCACGAGGTGAGGCTTCACCCCGACGAGATTCGCTTCGCTCTTTGCCCCGAGCCGATAGCTCACTCGCCCCCCGTGAGCGCCTCGAACAGCCAGCGGTACTTGGGCCAAGCGTCCGCGAGCAGCGGCGCCGCGACCAGCACGGCGCCCACGATACCGCCGCCCTTGGCCACCTTCTGCCCGAGCGTCTTCTCCACCTTGTCGATGCGCGGCGCGTGCTCGCCCTGGACGACCTCGCGGATCTCGGTGAGCTCGGCGCGCTGCAGCGCGAGCTCTTCATGGAAGAGATCTTTACGGGGCGCGCTCCGCTCCGTGTCGGGCGCGGGCGGGATGTAGACGACGTCGTCGTCCGAGCTCGCTCGGCGCGGCGGCGGCTTGCGGCGCACCTCGTCCGTCATCGTCCACCGTCACTGTCGGCGCGGCGGCAGGCGCGCAGCCGCCCCACGATGTCGACCGCGTCGTAAACCGTCACCATGCCCGGGTCGTCAGGCAGAACTTTCAGCGCATCGAGCTGGCAGCGCACGAGCGGCGACAGGCCGCCCCCGCACGCGAGCGGCAGGCCGAGCACCACCATCCCGATCACGACGCCCAGGGCAATCTCGCGCAGCATGACGAAGAATACCGCACGGGTGAGCAGTGGTCAAAGTTGACGCCGGGCCGACCTGGCCCCAAGCTGATGGGACGCAATGTTCGGACTCCTCTCGGGGAGAGCCGCCCGGGGTGAGCCGGGCCCGAGGGCGACGATCGGGTAATCGTTGTCAGGCTGCGGCACGGTAACTCCGCGCAAGCGCAGGCCCCCGGCGCGGCCGACGGGGGCAAACACTTCAACGCC
>Ga0113563_10000900_pt1 | contig 15762 bp, 14 predicted proteins | sample Mud3Dept3metaG_FD_80117 | JGI IMG/M metagenome (GOLD analysis project Ga0113563, IMG submission 80117) | Freshwater wetland microbial communities from Ohio, USA, analyzing the effect of biotic and abiotic controls - Mud 3 Core 4 Depth 3... | ecosystem: Environmental > Aquatic > Freshwater >...
CAATTGAGGCACGTTCCGCCCAACTCCCCCTTTTCGACGAGGCTGACGCAAATCCCCAACTGCGCCGCCCGAATGGCAGCCACGTACCCTCCGGGTCCCGCCCCGAGAATCACCAAATCCCGGGGAGGGGGGGCCGGTCTCGCCGCGCCCAGGGGAGGGGAAGGAGGCGCGGGTTGCGGGGGAGGGGGGGCCGTCGCGACCGCCGCAGCCGGAAGAGAGGGAAGCGTTTTATATTGCGGCGGCAGTTCTTCGCCGGGATTGGTGATGACGCCCACGAGGGTCAGAACCGGAACTTCCAAGTTTTCGGGGACGATGATTTTTTTCAAAATACCCGTTCCGGGCGATTCCACTTCGGTGACGACTTTTTCCGTTTCCACTTCAAAAAGGGGTTCCCCTTTCCGGACCGGGTCTCCTTCCTTTTTTAGCCACCTCAGGATTTTGCCTTTCTCCACCGTGATGCCCAGCATGGGGACAACGACTTCGATAGCCATTCCAATCTCCTAAAGCTGCATAAAAGTCAAGAAGGGATGCTCCAGTTTCTTTTTCAACGTTTGAAGAAAGGCTGCGGCAATGACGCCATCGATGATTCGATGGTCCACGGCAAGCCCGAAACGGGCCGTTTTCTGCGCGACCACCCCGCCTTCCTTCAAAATCAGCCGCTCCGTGGTCTTCCCGATGCTTAAGATTCCGCTTTGCGGCGGGTTCAGGATCGCGGTGAAAAAGAGGATGTCAAATTGCGCCAGGCTGGAAATCGTAAAGGTTCCCCGTTCGATTTCCTCCATTTTGAGCTTGCCGGAGCGGGCGCGGGTAATCAGGTCATCCCGCATCCTGGCGATCTCCCCGAGGTTCAATTGATCGGCCCGCGGGAGGGCCGGGACCATCAGCCCCTCTTCCATGGCCACGGCGACACCGATGTTGATTTCCGGCAGGATCACGATTTCTTCCCCCTGAACTTTGGCGTTGAGCAAGGGGAATTCTCGGATGGTCAAGGCGGTGGCCTTGATAAAGAAATCGTTGAAGGAAATTCTCAGCCGGTGCTGTTTTTCAAATTCGGGCAGCAGTTCATCGCGCAGATGAAACAGAGGGTCCAAATGGACATCCGTAAAAAAATAGATGTGCGGGGCTGTGAACGCGCTCTGGACAATTCTCCTGGCCGTTACTTTCTTCACCCGGCTCATCGGGAGGGTCTCACCGAATTCCGCCTGCCCCTTTTCCGGCAAGGAAAGAGCCCTTTTTGCAGCCCCCGCAGCGTGAATTACGTCCGCGAGGGAAATCTTTCCATGGCTTCCGGTTCCGGAAAGGCCGTCGAGCGGCAGCCGGCAGGAATCAGCGAGGCGGCGGGCCAGCGGGGACACGAGGGCTTTTTCAGCTTTGGGCGGCGGTTGGGGCCGCGAGAGGATCGGTTGGAAATTTTTCACATCCCGCACCACAATCACTCCCTCCGGCCCGGTTCCGGAGATCTCAGCCAAATCGATTTTCTTTTCCCGGGCTTTCCAGCGGGCGGCGGGAACGGCCCTGGCTTTCGTCATTTTCCCCGGACGACTGGAATCCTGTTGCATCCTTACCTCTCCTTTTGACCCGTTACAAGTAAGCCTGCATTTTGCGAATTGATTCCCGCACGTCATCCTCATCCGGGATGTAGATCTTCTCCAGAGGGGGACTGAAGGGAACCGGGGTGTCCGGCGACCCCACCCGCAGGATCGGCGCCTCCAGGTATTCGATGGCCTGCTCCGCAACCCTTGCGGATATTTCCGCAGTTACCCCGCAGGTGACGGGCCCCTCGTCGGCAACAATAAGTCGTCCTGTTTTTTTGACCGATTCCAAGATCGTTTCCTGATCCAGAGGGCGCAGAGTCCGCGGGTCGACAACTTCTACCTCGACTCCTTCCCGGGCCATCTCTTCGGCCACCCGCAAACTCCGGTTCACCATCTCGTGGGTCGCTACCAGGGTGATGTCCTTTCCTTCCCTTTTGATCTCCGCCTTGCCGAGCGGAAGGGTGTAGGGCTCCTCGGGGACCTCTCCCTTGACCGCATAGAGCTTTTTGTGCTCGACGAATACGACCGGGTTATCATCCCGAATCGCCGTGTTCATGAGGCCTTTGGCATCATAGGGGCTGGAAGGGGCGACAACAATCAGGCCGGGGATATGCATAAAAAAAGCGTGAAAACTCTGGGAGTGCTGCGCGGCCGCTCCTCGCCCCGCCCCAATGTTCGTGCGCAGAACCATGGGAACTCTTCCCCGTCCTCCGAACATGTAGTGGATTTTGGCCATCTGGTTGACGATCATGTCCATACAGGCGGTGGTAAAATCGATGAACATGATTTCCACGATCGGACGCATCCCGGTCATAGCGGCCCCAACCGCAGCCCCCGTGAAAGCCGCCTCGGAAATCGGGGTGTCGATGATCCGTTCCGGTCCAAATTTATCCAAAAGCCCGGCCGTGACCTGGAAGATCCCTCCATATTTCCCGATGTCTTCGCCCATAAGGAAGACGGTCGGATCCTTTTCCAGGTTGTATGCCAGGGCTTCGTTGATGGCTTGAGCATAGGTGATTTCTCTCATGGCCTTCTCCTTAGGAAACGAGGACATCTTCGTAGATGTCCCGGGATTCGGGGAAAGGACTCTCGTTTGCAAAAGCAACGGCTTCTTCAATTTCCTTTTCCATCCCCTCCCAGATCCTCTTGATTTTCGTTTTGGTGAGGATTTCCCTCTTCACCAGCTTTTCCTCCAGCCGGGCGATGGGGCACTTCTTCATCCATTCCTGGATTTCCTCCATCGTCCGGTAGCGCTTTCCCTGATTCGGGTCTCCTTCGTGGTGTCCTCGCCAGCGGTAGGTCTTGCATTCCAGAAGGGTTGGGCCCTCGCCCACCCGCGCCCGTTGGACGGCTTTCCCGGCGGCTTCATAGACGGCGAGAACATCGTTACCGTCCACGGTTACTCCCGGGATGTTATAGGCCACCGACCGGATCGATACATCCTGGATCGCCTGGTGCTGTTTTTGGGATACGGAAATCCCATATAGATTATTCTCGCACACAAAAACGACGGGGAGACGGTGCACGGAAGCGAAATTCAACCCCTCATGAAAGGTTCCGTTATTGCTCGAGCCGTCTCCGAAAAAACAGGCCGTGACCTGGTCGGTTTTCCGCATTTTGGCCGAAAGGCCGGCCCCGACGGCCAGGGGAATCCCCCCCCCGGCAATTCCATTGGCGCCCAGGATGCCGATCTGGACATCGGCAATATGCATGGACCCGCCTTTCCCTTTGCAGTAGCCGGTCTTTTTCCCGAAGAGCTCGGCCATCATATATTTCATTTCCGCACCCTTGGCGAGGACATGGCCATGTCCCCGATGGGTGCTGGTGATGTAATCCTCCTTCCGCAAATTCGCGCAAACCCCGGCCGCTACGGCTTCCTCACCCACATAGAGATGCGCCAATCCTGGAACCAGGCCGCGAGCATAGAGATCCTGGATCTTCTGCTCGAACAGCCGAATCTTAACCATGGTTTTATGGAAATCCACCAACTGCTGATTGCCCGCGCTCATACGCAGCCTCCGGCGAAATTTGATTGGGTTCTTTTTCTCAGAAATATTCTCCTCTGTCGGGTTCCTTTGGTAATAAGAAGCAAACCGGGTGTGCCGAATTCGGGAAGATAAACATTTCACTTCTGTTCATATTTCCCGAAGTTCAAAAGTTCTACGTTGTAACCTATTATAATTCAGTAACGATGTCAAGATGGCAAACGGGCCCAGAATTTTTATATTTCTTGACACGAATTTGAGGAAATGATAATTTTGCTGACAAATACTTCCAACTGGCCGAATTTTTTCTTTTGAGGAAAGGTAGGGCAGAATCTTTACAGCTTTCAAAAACCATAGAAGGTCTGAAGGCGCAAAAGGTCTCTTTGATCACGAATGATTCCGAGTATGGCGTGGCCGGAGCGGACCTGTTTGAACTATATTTTAAAAAGATGGGCGGTGAAATCGTTGCCCGGGAGAGCGTTCTCCCGGGGGAGAGAGAATACAGCTCAGTCCTGATTCGGGCCAAGGCCAAGGCCCTGGATATGATTGCCATTATTCAGACTTCGGTGGACGCCGGTTACACGGTTAAACAGGCAAAGAGACTCGGAATCAAAGCCAAGCTATTGGGGGCCACGGCGCTTTATTGGCCGGGATTTTTTTTGCGGCCCTGGTTCATTGCCACGCTCATCGGGGCGCCGGCAAGACGACAGCCCTGCGGGTCATCTCCGGCCAAATTCATCCTTTCAAGGGTAGCGTCCTCTTCAAGGGCCAGGATATCAGTCAGCGGCCGACCTTCGGGAATATCCGCCACGGAATCTCCATGCTTCCTCAGGGCGGCAAGGTGTTTAAAACCCTCACGGTTCGGGAGAATCTGGAAATGGGGGGATATCTTCTTTCCCGGCGGGAGGAAGTGGAAAACTCCGTGGAGCAAGTGTACAATTTATTCCCGATTTTGAGGGAGAAGAAAACCCAGCTGGCCAGCACCTTGAGCGGGGGAGAGCAGCAGATGTTGGCGATTGGCCGGGGACTTATGCTGAAGCCCCAAATTCTCCTTCTGGATGAACCTCCCCTTGGCCTCGCCCCTTTAGTCCTTCGAACTCTGATGAAAGCCATTGCCGGTGTCAAGGAGCAGATCAAGAGCAGCATCATCATCGCGGAACAGAACGTCAACGAAGTCCTCAAAATATCCGCTCGGGTCTATGGGATGAAGTTGGGAAAAATTGTTTTCCACGAGGAAACTCCAGAAAAGCCTTTGCAGGATGAGAAGCTCAGAAAAGCCTATTTAACCTGAACCCGAATCAAATGAGGAAAGCAGGAGTCCAGAACGTTTGGAAAGATTCCGACTCCGGAATGACTTATTCGCTGGCATTTTTAGCTTTTTGCAGGACCGACAAGGGGATGCGATTGGGTTTTTCCCTCGGGGGAAAGGTTCATCTGATTTTATCAAAATCAATCCGAAAGGGGGTTTCTGGATGAAGGCCGATATCGTGATTCGGAATGGTGTGGTGGTGACTCCCCAGAATACGATCCTTGGGGGGGTAGCCGTGAAAGGGCACCAGATTGTGGCCGTGGGGGCGGATGCAGTGCTTCCCGAGGCCAGCCGGTACATCGATGCCCAGGGGGGGTATATCATCCCGGGGTTGATTGATATTCATTACCATCTGGGGGCGGGAGGGCCGGCGGATCGAATCGAAAGTGATTTCAAAACCGAAACCCCGGGCTGTGCCCTGAATGGCGTGACCACCATTTGTTCGATGTTAGCAACCCTGGAATCATACGTTCCTTTCGCGAAGAAAGCCATTGAGTGGGGCCGCGGGAAGTCCTATGTCAACTATGCGTTTCATTGCGCCATTCAGTTGCCGGCTCATCTGGAGGAGATGACCCAGATTTGTGATCTGGGCATGTCCCGGTTTAAGATGTTTTATACCGCCTATAAAGGAGAAGAGGGAAGAAAGATTGGACAGTTGGGCTGCGATGACGGCATGGTCTATCGCGCCTGTGAAATTCTGGCGGGATATGGATATCCGGCGATGGCTACGTTACACTGCGAGGAGCAGGACATCATGGACCTGCTCCAGCCGCGGTACGAGGGCAAGCGGATGGATTTGCCGGCCTGGACCGAAGCGCGGCCGGACTTTATTGAAGCCATGAGCCTGGATTCCGCCGCCTGGATTGCCAAAGCAACCGGAGCGCCGGTCCACATCGCCCATATGAGCACGCGGGAAGCGGTGGAAGAGCTGAAACGCTGGCAGCAGGCAGGAGTGCGGATTTACGGAGAGACGACGCCGACCTATTTGACCATGACCCAGCATGATTCTGTGGGATTGTTGGGAAAGATCAATCCTCCCCTCCGGGAAAAGGACGATCAAGAGGCGCTCTGGGCGGCCCTGCGGGACGGGGTGATTACGACGATGGGGACGGACACCTGTCCCTATACCCGGAAGGAAAAAGAGCAGGGGGGGGATTTGTGGTCGGCCCTGCCGGGTTTTGCCACGGGGGTAGAGATTTTTTGCGCGGTGATGATCAGTGAGGGAGTCAACAAGGGGCGACTCTCCCTTGAACAGATGGTAAAAGTGACGAGTGAAGGAACGGCGCGCTTATTAAATGTATATCCCCGTAAGGGCGCGCTGGTGCCCGGCGCCGATGCGGATATCGTGATCGTGGACCCCCATCGGGAGTGGACGGTTCGGTCAAAAGAAATGGTGACGCGGGCCAAGGAATGGTCTCCCTATGAAGGGATGAAATTGAGAGGAATGCCTGTTTCCACCCTGGTCATGGGCGAGTTGGTGGCCGAGAACCGTCAATTAACGGAAAAACCAAACGGGCGCTTCGTACCGGTGGCCAAACCCTAAGGCTCCAGATTGACTCTTACCGTTGAGGCGGGAAAAGGGAACAGGAAATTCTATTCCTTCAGCATGATCAAGACCTATCGAGAGGGAGGGTCTGCTTATGAAAATTGGTTGGACGAACTTGTTGCCCAAGGAGACGAAAGGTGAGGCGGGTTTGGATTTCCGACCTGTATGGCGAGGATTTGAACAGTATTTTGAAAAGGTTACCAAACAGCGTCCGGAGACGAAGGTAAAAATTTATTTTCCGGAGAAATCCGGCTGGACCGTGCATTTTCCGTATATTGAATTTTTGAACAACCGCTGGTTCGTGGAGGCGGGCCTAAAAGCCGAGAAAGATGGATGCGACGCGGTTTTAGTCGGCGCAGCCACAGATACCGGACTTCAGTACCTGAAAGAGGTGCTGACCATCCCGGTTGTCGGGGTGACCGAATCGGCCTGTCACCTGGCCTGCTTGTTAGGGGCGAAGTTCGCCGGGATTACCGTGTTTCGGCGGTTGATTCCTCCCAAGTCGAATTTGATTCGATTTTATGGTTTAGAAAGCCGGGCGATTATGAATCCGATCCGGTCCTGTGAATTGAATGGGCAGGACGTAGAGGGGCTGTTTGACAAAAAAGTGATGGAGAAGAGCATCTGGCCAAAGTTTGAGGCGGTGGCGCGGGAGTGCATTCGGGATGGGGCCGAAGTGATCATCTGTGCGGACGCCTGGTTGGCGCCGGCCCTGGCATATTTTGATTATTTTGAAATTCCGAGGACCGGAGTGCCGGTGGTGGATGCTTCGGCGGCGGCGATCAAGCTGGCGGAGATCCTTGTGGACTTAAGGAAGCTGGAAAAGCTTGGGGTATCCCGGCATCTTACCTATCAGCGGGCGACCGACCCGGAGTTGGATAAAGCCCGGAAATTTTATTGGGGATAAAATTCCTTCAGGGACCCGAGATAATGAATTTTATGGAGGATATCCATGCGCTATGGAACCATGGGAGTTGACTTCGAGGAAAGAGTGAATTTTGAACGCCTGCGCAAGGAGCGGCTGGATAAAGCCAAAGCCGCTTTGAAGGCCAGCGATTTGGGAGCCATCATTTGCTACGATTTCGACAATATTCGTTATATTACAGGCACACATGTGGGCGAATGGTGCCGTAACAAGATGAATCGGTATTGCATCCTGCCCAAGGGGGAGGAGCCCCTGCTCTTCGATCCGGCGGCGCCGGCAAAAAAAATATCCTGCCCTTGGCTGGCCGATCGCATTTTCCCGGCTGTCGGCTCAATGCGGGGAGCGATTCCGCCGGAAGTGCGGAGCGTGGAAAAGGTGGCCCAGGAGATTTATCATTGGCTCCAGAAGCATGGGGTTGAGAAAATGCCTGTGGGGATGGACATTGCCGACATCCCTCTCGTCCGGGCTCTGGAGCGACTGAACTTGAAAGTTGCCGACGGGCAGGAAACCATGTTGGAAGCCCGGATGATCAAGACAAAGGATGAAATTGAACTGCTCAAAATCTCGGCCGCCATGGTGGACGCCGCTTACGAGGAGGTGGTGCGCCATATTCGCCCCGGGAACCGGGAAAACGATCTCGTTGCCGTCGCCAACCAGGTCCTTTATTGCCTGGGGTCTGAGCTGGTGGAATGCGTCAACAGCGTGGCGGGGGAACGGGGGAAACCCCATCCCCACACTTTTTCGGATCGGATCATTCGCCCGGGGGATATGCTCTTTCTCGACATCATGCATTCCTATATGGGCTATCGCACTTGCTACTACCGGACCTTCATCTGCGGCAAGCCGTCCCGCGAACAGTTAGAAGCCTATGCCACCGCGTGGAAATGGTTGAAAGACGCCATCGATGTCGTCAAGCCCGGGGCGACGACCGCGGACATTGCCAGGGCTTGGCCTGCGCCCGGGGAGTTCGGCCTGAAGAGCGAGGAGGAGGCCTTCCTGTTGCAGTTCGGGCACGGGGTCGGATTGAGCATTTGGGAAAAACCGGTTGTCTCCCGCCTGATCTCCCTGGAACATCCGTACCCCATCCGCGAGGGAATGGTCTTTGCCCTCGAGACCTACTGCCCCTCGGCAGACGGAAAGGGAGCGGCCCGAATCGAGGAAGAAGTGGTTGTTACCAAAGATGGGTGCGAGCGTATTTTCCGATACCCCATTGAAGAATTAATCTCCTGCGGCGTTCCCGGGACTATGGCCTATGTAGGGTCCTAAGGGATTCAAAAGACTTCCGCCGGAAAAAGCGCTGGAAGATCGGTTTTCTTTCCGGTGTTTTTTCCCTTCGTTCCGCTGGGGCTGTAATAAAGCAGCCAACTGCGTGATCTCCCGGGAACCGGATCGTGAGCAGGCGCAAGGCCGTGCCGTTATTCTCCGTAACGGTTTGTAAAGAGGATAGAAAAATGGCCAACCCGCGGAAAAAGATCGGATGGATTGGCCTGGGGAAAATGGGTCTCCCCATGGCCGCTCGGCTAATCCAGGCTGGTTATGAGGTCACGGTATACAATCGCACGCGGACTAAGGCCGATGCCTTTCGAAGCCGGGGGGCGGTTGTGGCGGAATCACCGAAGGATCTCGGAAGGCGTTGCGACCTGGTCTTCACCATGATCTCCGATGATACCGCCCTGGAGGAAGTTGTCTTAGGTTCAACCGGGGTGCTGGAAGATCTTGCCCGAGAAACAATTTGGGTCGATATGAGCACTGTCTCCCCCCAAATCTCCTTGCGGGCGGCCCGAAGGGCCGCGGAAAAAGAGGTTTGGTTCTTACGGGCCCCCGTTTCCGGGAGCACAAAATTTGCGGAAGCAGGCACTTTAACGATTTTTGTCTCCGGCCCGAAGCAGGCTTTTGAAGAATGCCGGTCGGTCCTGCAGGTCCTGGGTCAAAAGTTCTTTTATCTCGGGGAGGGAGAAGAGGCTCGCTCTCTAAAGCTTCTGGTAAACATGATGGTGGGGACAACGGCGATGATGGTTGCCGAAGCCCTCATTTTCGGGAGGAAAAGCGGGATCGATTGGGCGACCATGATTGACGCGATCAACCAAAGCGTGGTGGCTTCCCCCTTGATCGGCTATAAGACCCAAACCCTGAAGGAACGAAATTTTACCCCGGTCTTCGCGGCGAAGCAAATCGCCAAGGATTTCGACCTGGCTTTAGAAACGGGGAAAGCGATGAATCTCCCTCTGCCGGTTACGGCCCTGGTTCGTCAGTTTTATGCCGCAATGGAAGCAAGCGGGAAAGGGGGCTTAGACTTTTTTGCCATAGTGACTTTATTGGAGGAGTTGGCGGGGATCCCGAAAGAGCGTTGATCTAAAGGGGAGGCGTGGACATGATTTCCGGAGTTCATCATTTCAGTTTTTCAGTCACCAATATTCGCCGGACTATTGACTTTTACACACGGGTATTGGGGGTAAAACTTCAATCCCAGGGTCGTAATAAGTACGAAACGCTTGGGACGGCCCTATTTGGAACGAAATGGGGGATAAACCAGCCCCAGGCCGATCTCGAACTCGCCGTGATGAATATCGGAGGCACAAGGGTCGAATTCATCGAATATAAGGATCCGAAGGCCCAGGCCTACCACCGGAATCCCTCGGTTGCGGGCTCGGCGCATTTGGCTTTACGGGTTGATAACATCGTGCAGACCAGAAAGAAATTGGAGGAAGCCGGGGTTGAGTTTCATTCTCCCATCAATACCTTTATGGAGTCGGGCAAAATCGAATGGAAGTGGTGTTATTTCCGAGATCCCGACGGGATTGTTCTCGAACTCGTCCAACAGAGTCAGGCTTGGGAATAGCTGTTCAGAAGCGCTTTGTTAGGGGATTTTTTGAAATTTAGATGCCGTGGTGTTGAGCCCCCAAAAAGGATTAGGAAACAAATCCATGAGAAAAGGCACCGTAGGAACGATGCAAGTGGATTATGAGGAGCGGATTAATTTCGACCGCTTGCGGCAGCAAAGGCTGGAAAAAATCCACCGGGCCATGGAAGAAACGAACCTCGGCTCCCTTCTGCTATTTGATCCAGGAAACAAACGCTATGCCACATCCACGGCCGTCGCTTCTCCGGAAGTGGATCAGATGGGACGATATGCTATCCTTCCGAGAGAAGGGAAGCCCTACATTTTTGGCTTCGGTTCAGAGGTGGCGGCGGAAAAACTTTATTGCCCATGGATCGCCGAGCGGGCTTTCCCTGCCCACACCACGATGATGGGCGCCCTTCCCGGACATTTCAAGGCGAGTGAAAGCTTTATTAAGGATGTTTTCATGGTTCTGAAAGAACACCAGGTCGACCAAGACCCTGTGGGCGTCGATATCCTGGATTCCCAATTAATATTAGCCCTGCAAGCCGCCGGTTTCAAACTGGGAGATGGCCAGGATGTCATGCTGGAAGCGCGCGCGATCAAGACGGAAGATGAAATCATGATCATCCGGCAGGCGGCGGCAACGGTGGATGCGGCGTTCGATCGCATGGCTTCGATTCTCAAACCCGGAATCCGGGAAAATGATCTCCAGGCGGAAGCAAGTTTTGTCCTGCATACCCTGGGAGCCCAGTGGGTCATCAATATCCAAATCACCAGCGGGCCGCGAACCCATCCTCATCCCCATCTAAGTTCGGATCGGGTTCTCCAGCCGGGAGACCTGGTATTTGCCGACATCGTTACCATGTTAAATGGATATCACACCTGTTATTACCGCACCCTTTGCTGTGGACCCTCGAATTCCAAACAAAGGGATATGTATCAACGCGCCTATGAGATGTTGCAGAAGGGAATCGATAAACTCCGCGCCGGGAATACTACGGCGGATGTTTGCAGAGCGTGGCCTCCAGCGTCCTATTGGGGTTTTCAATCTGAATCCCAGGCCTTCGGCCTGGCCTTTGGTCATGGCGTCGGGGTAGGGCTTTGGGAGAGGCCGATCATTCACCGGTTGTACAGCATGAACCACCCCGTGGAATTGAAGGAAGAGATGGTGATTGCTCTGGAAACGTATGATGGGGAAGGGATCGATGGAGCCCGAATCGAGGAAATGGCGGTCATCACCGAGGGCGATCCGGAAATCATTTCCAAATTCCCCTGCCAGGAATTGATCAGTTGCGGCGGCAAATATTGAATATGGTTCTTTTGAGAGTCGATCTGTCCAGCTCGACAGCGGGATTGGGCGGTAACTTCGTCGTGACGGCGCACCTGTAAGTGCGCCGCCTTCCCTAGATTTTGCGCGCCTTGACCCTCTTAGGGTGGGAGAACTTTTTACGAACCATCGTTCTGATGAATTTTGGCTAGATCCTCAGATTTTTGTACCCCTTTAATACGCCGGCCAGGCAACGGTATAAAGATGTTTTCCTCCTTTGAGAGGCCCTTTCAGAAGATCTTCGAGTTCTTTTGCGGAATATTTCTGGGTCACCAATTCGGCCGGAGGGAGTTTCCCCGGCGGAAACCGATCCATAATATCGCGGATCAGGGATTCCAGATAATCGAAGAAAGCCTCAAGACCGGCTCTCGCCTTCTCTCCATCGGCTAAAGTCGCTTTGCCCACCACGCCTTGCGGGGTCGCAATAATTTCAGCCGCTCCGCAACCCGCATGCCCGTACCAGGCAATCGGTCGCTGATAGATATTTCCCGCTTTATCGATATGCTCCGGAGAAATAAATCCGCGTGGTTCTCCGTCGACCGCGTCTTCCATATGGATCATCTCTGGAAACAAGGCCAGAGAATAGGAGGTTTCGGTTTCGTCGGCATGGATGAACGGGGTTTCGAAGGGACCGCCATGGGCCTTATCCTTCATAAACTGAGGAATTGCATAATACCAGTTCAAGTTGATGAAAATTCCCGGGACCTGGTACTTTTTTGCAAAGCGATGGATGGCTGTGGGAAGAACATATTCCTGGCCATGACCATTCAGAACAATCTGCTTCCGGAATCCCGCATTCCAGAAACCGGCGATCATTTGAGAGATATAGGCCGTGAAAATGTTCTCCTCAATCGGAATCGTTCCCGGCATGCCAAGGTGGTGGAAAGGATGACTTCCATACCAAAGAGGCTGGGATACGGTACAGCCGGTTTTCTTGGCAATGGTTTCGGCAATGCGGGTAACCAGAAATGTATCTTCCCCATAGCAGGCATGGGGACCGTGATTTTCGGTGCTTCCGATGGGAAGAAGGAGGAGATCACATTTTTTAAGCCGTTCTTCTACCTCTTTGGTGGTCATATTTTGGAAATAAATTCCATCGGCCAGATCCATATGCCCCCCTTTCGGGGGAATTTCCCATTTGCCCATCCAATTTCCTCCCTTTTCTATTGATTTTCAATAAGACAGGAGAAAAAACCTTTCCACAGGGAGGTAAATTCATCGAGTGGTTTTTACCCTTTGGAACACCGAAATCTTTCCGAGGTCGGCCCAAGCCCCTCCGCACCCAACCCCCCTGTGGAGCCACTCCAATTCTTTATTGATCTTTCATCCCAAAATGATAGCCGCTGAAAATCCTCCCCTCATCCGTTGAGATTTTCCATTTCCACAGAAACCGGCATTCCCGCAACCAAGTTCCCCTTCTTTATTTCTTTTCGGATACGAGGGTTCCTCCAACAGACCAGCTCTCCTGCGGCATCGGGTCAAAAACCACCCAGATATACTCTTGCGGGATTTTCGTCGCTTTGTGGACGACTTCCGTAATCCCCTTGGCGATTTCTGCCTTCGCCTCCTGCGTTTGCGGAAAACTTGTCACGCGCACGAACGGCATAGGTCTCACCTCCTTCCTTTTTTCATCTATCCCCCAACGATTAGGGTAAAAATCTTAATTTGATCCTGGTCGGCAACTGGGTCCGTCATCGTTTTCGGGATCCCATTGACATAAATACTCCTGGCTTCATTTCTTGACAAGTTCAGAATCTGCAGGAGGTCTTCAAACGAAGCCCCCTCCTTCATCTCTACCTCGATCCCTTTTCGCGGATCATAATCCGGGAAATTTCGGGTCAGGGTCGCAAATAGTTTAACGTTGACGCGAATCAAAATTCCTTTCCTTCTCAAAAATTAAACAATCGATCCAGTTCTTCATCGGGAACCGTGAAAATAACGTTGTGGGGAGGGATCTTCTCCTGCTTCATGAATTCCGGCAGGCGGTCATCCTCTTTGGTAAATCCGGCCTGAGCATTAAACTCACGCTCCAGTTTCAATATCTTTACCCCTAAGGCCTTGAGGTCATCAAGGCTCACCGGGGATCCATGAAGGGCGCCCATCATTTCCAGGAATGCCGGCCCTGCCTCGGGGGCGCCCGCCGTATCTCCGATGGCCGGATTGACGAAGTTGCAGAGACCGGTACTATCCATGGCCGCGACCGTAATCTGCGCTTCCCGAGAGGCATCAACTTGCCCTTCGGGTTTATGAGGATGCAGATCTCCGCCCATGGACGCCAGGTTGCGGCCGACAGTCCAACCTGCCGTGTGATCGGCGCCCATGGGGGTTGTGGCATAGGTCACCCCGATTCCGTGAATCGCCCGGGGTTCATAGGCCGCCATGCCCTGCCTCTTCACCGCGGGAACCCTCGTTATTCCGAAAACCTTGCCAGTAACCCAGGCGCCACTCCCCAGGATCCTCCCGAGGGCAGTCCCTTTCCCCACCTCTTCAAGCAGCTCCAAGGCCCCTTTGGCATCGCCGAATTTTTTGACGCCGGCCTCCATCGCCACCCCCAACGACTGCCCAATCTCTATTGTATCGATTCCATATTCGTCACAGAGGCGGTCCGCCCAGGCGATCGAGTCCAGATCCGAAACGCCTAAATTAGCACCCAGAGCCCAGATGGTTTCATATTCAAAAGAACCCGTGATATACTGCGCTTTTTCATCGACGTAAACCTTGGAACAATGGATAACACAGTTGCTGCACCCCATATGCGTGGGCTTTCCCCCCCTTTTGGCGATTACCTGTTGCATATACTCGCCGCTTACTTGGTCCGCACCCTCAAAGGTTCCTTCCAGGAAATTCCTCGTGGGATAGCCTCCCGCCGCATTGATCGGGGCGACCAAAAAGTTTGTCCCCAAGGTCTTCAAAACCCCGGAAAACGGATAGTCCACCACAGCCTTTGCAAACTTCTTGGCCGCCTCCCGGAATTTTTCCGGATTGGCAATGGATACCCCGGCTCCGCCGGCATCCTCCACGATAATCGCTTTCAATCCTTTCGACCCCATCACCGCTCCTGGGCCCCCTCTGGCTGCGTGCCGACAGGGGAACCCATCGACGTCCGTTGAGGCAACCGAAGCTGCGGCAAGTTTCATCTCGCCCGCCGGACCAATCGATAGAATACCCGCTTTCTCCCCAAATCGGGATTGCAGCTTTTTGGCCAGCTCATAATTTTTTAAACCGCAATACTCATTCCCCGGGAGAAGCTTTCCTCCCTCTTTCGTTAAATGCAAAATATACCATTTCCCCTGTTCTGGTAACCCTTCGATCACAAGGCCACTGAATCCAAGGCGAGCGATTTTCTGGGATGTATTTCCGCCCACATTACTTTCCTTGATGCCGCCGGTCAAGGGACTCTTACATCCTACGGAAAGCCTCCCGGAGTTCGCCGCACTCGTCCCGGAAAGCACCCCCGGAGCGATGACTAATTTATTCAGGCCTCGGAGCGGATCGCAGGCAGGAGGCACTTCTTTGGCGATGATCGTGGAGCTCAAGCCGCGCCCTCCCAATCCTTGATATTCCCCCGAATCCTCAGTCGTAACCCTTAAGGCCGACATATTGACGCGCATTAGTTTTCCCATTTTCCCTTCCTCCTCCTTGATTAAGATTTCGAAATCTTAGGTTTAGTGGTCTTTGGCGTTTCCTCTGCCGAATCCATCCTCTCAATTTGTTCAATCCGAAAAAAAAACAGCCATCCCCATGCGCCGGGCGTCGCCTTCCCCTTTATAACCCCGCTTACCGCCGCCCCCCGGGTCTTTGCCCGGAGGCCATTCCCGCTCCCCTCTTGCGGCCCTCCTTCCCCTAGGTGACAAGAAAAATAAGGATTGTCTCTCTTCTTGCCCGGACACAATTTTAAAGGGTTTTGCAGCCGGGATGAATGCCGATTGACGGAAATCCTGGTCAAACGTTTCCTTAAAAGGAAACTCCAAGGTAACTTTGCTGGATCTCAATATTTTTCACCAGTTCTTCTTTTGATCCATTGAATTTGATCTGACCTTTTTCCATCACATAGACTCTCGAGGCCACTTTTAGGGCTACATCGAGATTTGTCTCCACCAGCAACATCGTCAATCCGCTCTGCTGCAGTTTTATCAATCGATCCGCGATCACTTCAACCAGGGTCGGCATCAATCCCTCGGTCGGCTCATCGACCAGCATCAACTTCGGCTTCGCAACGAGCCCCCGGGCAATCGCCAGCATCTGCTGTTCTCCGCCGCTCAACGCCGCTCCCAGATTGTCCGCCCTTTCCCG
>Ga0113563_10000902_pt1 | contig 15759 bp, 9 predicted proteins | sample Mud3Dept3metaG_FD_80117 | JGI IMG/M metagenome (GOLD analysis project Ga0113563, IMG submission 80117) | Freshwater wetland microbial communities from Ohio, USA, analyzing the effect of biotic and abiotic controls - Mud 3 Core 4 Depth 3... | ecosystem: Environmental > Aquatic > Freshwater >...
GCGCCGAGGATCGCGAGCTCGGCCGCGACGTCGCGCTCAAGCAGCTCCATCGTCCCGACGAGGCGCTCACCGATCGCCTCGTGCGCGAGGCGCGCTCGATGGCACAGGTCAACCACCCCAACGTCGTCGCCGTCTACGACGTCGGCACCGCCGAGGGCGTGACGTACATCGCGATGGAGATGGTCTCCGGCGACAGCCTGCGGACCTGGCAGCGGGAGAGCCGGACCGTCCCCGAGATCGTCACCGCCTATGTCGCCGCCGGTCGCGGCCTCGCCGCCGCGCACGCCGCCGGCATCGTCCACCGTGACTTCAAGCCCGACAACGTCCTCGTCGGGCGCGACGGTCGCGTGCGCGTTACCGACTTCGGCCTCGCCGCGGCGCGCCCGACCGATGGCCGCGAGGGTGCGCCCTCGACGTCGATGATGAGCGACGTCAACCTGACGACCTCGGGCTCGGTCCTCGGCACGCCGGCCTACATGGCGCCCGAGCAGTTCACCGGAGGCAACGTCGACGCGCGCACCGACCAGTTCAACTTCTGCGTCGCGCTCTACGAGGCGCTGTACGGTCAGCGCCCGTTCGAGGGCAAGACCTTCCCCGAGCTCGGCGATCATGTCTGCGAGGGCCGGATCCGCCCCGCACCACCCGGCGCCCGGATCTCGCGCGGCCTCCGCGCGATCATCTTGCGCGGCCTCTCGGTCAAGCCCGGTGATCGGTACCCGACGATGGAGCACATGCTCGTCGAGCTCGGCCGCGATCGCGCGCGCCCGTGGCGCCGCACCTCGATCGCCGCGACGGCGCTCGCCGTCCTCCTCGCGATCGGTCTCGGTGCCGACTGGGTCGTTCGCGATCGGGTCTCCGCGCAGATCCGCCAGTCCTTCGCCGCGACCGCCAAGCAATCTGACCGCGCGGTGAAGCTCCTCGCCGATCAGTTCGACGCCATCTCGAACCTCGTCTACCTGTTCCCGATCATGCGCGACGTCGCCGCCCACCACGATCAGGCCGACTTCGGCCTCGGCGAACCTGCCGCCGACGCGGAGGCTCTCGACAAGCTCCACAACCAGCTGACGTCGGCGGACTGGACCCTCGCCCGCAACTTCGGCGGCCGCGAGCATCCATCGATCCTCGCGGTCGCCGACTACAAGGCGCGGCTCCTGTTCACGAGCGCCGCACCGGAGACCTGGAAGACGGATCTGGCGACGTTGCCGTGGGTCAAGCAGGCGCTCGACGCCGGCACCGGCAACTCGATGACCCTGATGCGCTACGACGAGCCGCGCCTCGTCGCGACCGGCCTCCTCGGCAAGGAGCCGCGCACCGGCCTCGCCATGCTGTTCACGCGGACGCTCGCCCTCGGCGAGGCGCGCAGCCAGTTCCTCCAGATCGTCGATGCCGGCCAGCTCCTCGATCAGATCCGGATCGACGACGACACGCTGCTCTCCCTCGTCGCGTCCGATGGCACGCCGGTCGGCGACGTGCCGGCGGAGGTCGTCGCTGCCGCTTCCGTCGACGGCCAGCGGTCGTTCACTCTCGATGGCACCACCTACGAGGTCCAGGCCCTCCCGCTCACCGGCTTCGACGGTCGCCTCGTGATGGCGCAACCGATGGACAGCGTCCTCGCGCTGTTCCCCGGTGCGCGGACGGTGTTCCTGTTCGCGCTGCTCGCCGCGCTCGGGGTCGCGCTCGGCACCGCCATCCGCGCCCGTCGCATCACCGGCGCGCGGGTGGCATGACATGAGCGCGCTGCGCGATCGCCTCGTTCTCCTCCCGGAGTACCCTTCCATGGAGATGCTGCGGCGCTCGCCTCTGACGCCGATCGGACGCCCGGGCGCGAGCTGGGTCGCCGCGTTGATCGCGCTCGCCGGGTGCGACGCCGTGTTCGGGCTCGATCGCGAGGAGGTCGACTGCGGGATCCACGTCGCCGTCCTCGACGAGCAGTTCGAGGACGAGGTCGAGGCGTGCGAGCCGTGGGCGTACCGCTTCGATGCCGACGGCACGACGGTGATCCAGCGCAACGGGGACCTCCAGGTGACGCCGCGGGGGACGGGCGCTGCGGGCTGCGTCTCCACGGCGAGCTATCGGTTTCCACGCGGGGGCCTGATCGCGGAGGTCAAGGAGGTCGTGAGCGCGGACGGCGCGTACACGTCGCTCAGCGCGGGGGATGACGATTCGATCCAGATGGCCAACGGCGAGCTGCTCTACGAGGCCAGTAACGCATCGAAGATGTACAGCAGGATCCCGTACGAGCCGGCGAAGATGCGCTGGTGGAAGCTGCACGACGAGCAGGGGGTGGTGACCGCGTCGTACTCGGCGACTGGACTCTCCGACTGGGTCGTGTTCGGCCAGCGCTCGGTGCCCGGCACGAGAAACGTCCAGGTCGCGGTCCTCGCGGGCCTGTTCCTCCCCATGCCGGACGCCACGGGCGCGGCCCGGTACGCCCGCTTGCTGGTCTGCGATTGATGAACGGCCCCGTCCGCCTGCCCGGTACCGCTCGGCGCAACCTCGCCCGCCGCTCGTGAGCCCGCGGGCACTGGCGACCGTGCTCGTCAGCGGTCCAGCGGGCGGCCAGATCGGTGTGTAGTGCCGCGAGATCACGTCGTCCGTGCAGGGCACGGACGATGCTGTGCGTCGGGGAGTGCAAGGAGTAGCCTCATGGACATGCCACGGCCGGAGCGACAGACGATCGATGGGCATTCGCTGCGCCGGTTCACGCGGGCAGAGTACGAGCGCCTCGTCGAGCTCGGCGTCATCGGTGAAGACGAGAAGGTCGAGCTGGTGTTCGGGATGCTCGTCGCGATGAGCCCGATCGATCAGGCTCACAACGAATCGACGCGGAGGATCTTCCGTGCGCTCGATCGCCAGCTCAACGATCGCGCGACCGTGTACGCGCAGGGCCCCTTCGTTGCCAGTGAAGAGTCGGAGCCCGAGCCCGACTGCTACGTCGTCCCGACCACCTTGGACCCGTGGAGGGAACGCCCTGCGCGGGCGTATCTCGTGGTCGAGGTGGCTCGGTCATCCCTCGCGTATGATCGTGGGACGAAGGCGTTCCTGTACGGCATGTCCGATGTCGACGAGTACTGGATCGTCGACCACGTCCACGGAACCGTCGAGGTCCGGCGTGATCGAGAGGACGGAGAGTGGCGGACGGTCACGATCCACCAGCGCGGCGAGGTGATCTCGATGCGTGCGTTCCCCGATGTCCAGATCGCGGTCGGGGAGATCCTGCCGCCGGTGTCTGGCGCGGACTGAGACGTCACACCACTGCGATCGCCGCGGTACTCACTTGCGCGAGTCGGGCAGCGGCTTGAGCCCGTGCTTCTCCATCCGGTAGAGCAGCGTGCGACGGGTCAAGCCGAGCTGCTTGGCCGCCTGGGTGCGATTACCATTCGACGCCTCGAGCGCTGCGACGATCGCACCGCGTTCGAGATCGGCGATCTGATCGCGCACGTCTCGCCGCCCAGACGCGGCTGCCGCGGCCGCGACCTCGCCGACGACGCGCCGATCGCGAATGTGGTCGGGGAGATCCTCGAGCTCGACCACCCCGCCGGTGTGGACGACGACCGCGCGTTCGATCGCGTTGCGGAGCTCGCGCACGTTGCCGGGCCAGGCGTACTGCTGCAGGGCCTCCGACGCGCTCGGCGAGATCCAGGGCGAGCCTGCGGCGCTGTCCGCGGTGGCCTGCTGGAGGAAGTGCTCCGCGAGCGCCAGGATCTGCTCCGGCCGGTCGCGGAGCGGCGGCACCAGGATCGTGAACGCGCTGATCCGGAAGAACAGGTCGGAGCGGAACGTGCCGGCGTTCGCCTCGGCCTCGAGGTCGCGGTGGGTCGCGCAGACCAGGCGAACCTCGACCTCGATCTCGTCGGTCCCGCCGACCCGGGTGATCCGTCGGGTCTCGAGCACGCGCAGCAGCTTGGCCTGCAGCCCCGGCGACATCTCGCCGATCTCGTCGAGGAACAGCGTTCCTTTGTGGGCCGCTTCGAAGTAACCCTGCTTGCGCCGATCGGCCCCGGTGAACGAGCCCTTCTCGTGGCCGAACAGCTCGCTCTCGAGCAGGCTCTCGTGCAACGAGGCGCAGTTGAGGCGGATGAACGGTTGATCGCGGCGCTTGCTCGCACCGTGGATCGCACCGGCGATCAACTCCTTGCCGACGCCGGTCTCGCCGCGGATCAGCACGGTGATCGGATGGTCCGCGACCTTCTTCGCGAGCTCCACCGCTCGTCGCATCTGGGGATCGAAGGCCACGATCGTGGAGGTCAAGGGATCGGGGTCCTCGGGCGGGACGCCGATCTCACCGGCGGGCCCGGTCCGGATCGCCTCGACGGCCGACCTGGCGCGCGCGATCAGCGCGCCCACGGTGGTGCCGTGCTCGGGAAAGGTCGCGATGCCGACGGCCACGGTGACCGGTGCCTCCGCGCCATCACAGCTCTGCGCGATGACCCGGAGCTTGCGCGCCGCGGCTCCGGCCGTCAGCGCGTCGAGCTCGGGCAACACGATCGCGAGCAACGACGGCGAGTACTCGGTCAGGACGTCCATCGGGCGCAGCGCTCCGGCGATCCGATCGCTCGCGTCGTCGACCTCCGCGGGCGAGCCGTCGATCCGCATCATCGCGAGGCTCAACTGACGGCGGTATCGTTTGCCGCGATCGACCTCGCCGGCGAGCCGTGCCTCGAGGTATTCGGTCGTCTCGAGTCGGGGCCGGGCGACCACGCTGCTGGTGATGCTGACGACGACCGTCACCGGTCCCACGACGACCTCGTCGCCGGCGCGCAGGAGCCGTGGCTCGGTGATCACGGCACCGTTGACCCAGGTGCCGTTGCGACTCCCCACATCCTCGACGAACAGATCGCCGCCGCGGCGCTCGAACTTGGCGTGGATGCGCGACACCCGCTCGGAGTCGACCCGGAGGTCCGCGGTCCGCGATCTCCCGATCGTGAACTGGGCGCCCTCCTGCAGCTCGACGACCCGCGACGTCGCGCCCGAACCGTCCCCCTCGTAGACGACGAGCGCGGTCCGGTCCCCCGCGGACCGGGTGAGCCTCGCGGCAGAGGAGCGCGTCGCCTCCGCGGTCAGCTCGGTGTGGTCGTCGTCGCTCCGGGACATCGTCGATGCTCCGCTCCAGCCTAGTCTATCCCGGACGGGCCGACGATCCCGTGGCGCCCCGGGCGATCAGGGGAGGATGCGATCGAGGGAGAGCACGACGTGCTCGGCCGGGATCGTGACCCGCACGCTGCCGGCGAGGTCGCCGGGCTGCTTGGTGAGCGCATCGCCGTCCTGGTCGTAGCGCGCGGACACGATCACGTCGCCCGTGAGCTGCGTGCCCGCGATCATCGCCTGCCGCTCGGTGAGATCGAACGCGAGCTCGTCCTGGGTCCAGGTCCGCTTCTGGACCGCGAGCGGCGGGCCGGACGGCTGACCGGTCGCGTCGGCGTGCCTGGCGATCACGAACACGGCGCCGCCCGCGGCTGCGCGATCCTGCGTGGTAGCGGTGAGCTTGATCACCCCGCCGACGTGGTGCGAGGGGTCGAGGGCGCGCTTCGGATCCGGCGCCGGCATGCCCAGCTTCGACACATCGGTCCCGATCGGCCCGTGCGCACGCATCGTCGGACCCTGTGGGGCCGGGGGCGTGACGGTGACCGAGGCCGGGGCGGCGCTCCATTCCGTCGCCGGCGGCAGGCCCTTGGTGCGCTCGTCGCGCGAGCAGGCGGCGAGCATGACGAGCACGGCCGCGATCGAGCGCGCTGCTACCACGTCTTGGTGCCGTGGCAGGCGCCGCCGGGGAGGCCCGAGCACGCCTTGGTCGCGGGAGTCCACGTTCCCGTCGGCATCTTGATCTCCTTGACGCCGTTGACGTGCAGCCCGGGGGCGATGATGCCCAGGTTCACGTCGACGACCGTGCCGTGGCACTCCGAGCACTTCATGTTCTCGTCCTTGATGTGCTTCTCGTGCTCGCCGGTCTTGAGCAGATCCGTCGGGTGACACGAGGTGCACGTCAACGCCGTCGTCGACGTCCACGCGGGGGTCGTCTTCGTCGTGGTGCCAGTGCCGTGACAGTAATTGGTCGTGCACGTCGTCGCGGCGAAGCTGTACACGCTCGACGGGTTGAGCGGCGAGAACCGCACCTCGGCCTGGACGATGCCGCCGGTGCCGTCGATGTGATTGGGAGCCGTCGCGTTCGCGGGCTTGGTGTGGCACATCCCGCAGTCCCACGCGCCGTGCATCGCCGTCGCGGCGAGGTGCTTCGTGTGCGAGCCGACGGTCTTGTCGGTCGGCGCGGTCGCACCGAGCACGCCCTCCGGCGGCGCGCCGTTGCCGCTCGGCGTCGCCTTGACGCCGTGGCAGAACGTGCACTGGGTCTGCCACGTGAACCCGCCGCCGACCGGGTGACAGCCCGCGGTCGCACACGACGGGCCGCTGCCGGTCCCGCCGGTGAGCGTGACGCCGTGGCAGCCCGCGGTGGCGCACGACGCCATGCCGGTCTTGTCGACCTCGTAGCCGTGCATCGTGACCATCGCGTAGCCCGCGGGGTGGCTCGACCCCGGGATGACCTGCGTGGTCCCGTCGATGTGCATCGCGCGCATCGCGGGCAGGATGGTTCTTCCGGGGCCGGCGTCGGGGTGACAGTTCTCGCAGTTGACGCCGGTGGGGTGCGGCGGGGGCGGCGGCGCACCGTGGCACGAGTCGCACTGGGCAGAGTCGACCTGCGTGCCGTCGACCTTGGTCCACAGCGGCGTGGTCACGTTGCCGCCCGCGGCCAAGGTCGACCCGTGGCAGTACGTGCTGCAGGTGCTCCCCGACCACGTCGAGCCGGCAGCGATCCCCGTGAACCTCAGCTCCGCGGGCAACGCGGTGTCCATGTGACCGACCGAGCCCACGGTTCCAGGAACGGTGTGGCACTGCGCGCAGGTCGTGTCCGCGTGCCAGGTCGAACCAGTGACGACGTGCGCCTGGTGCGCGCCGACCCCGCGCAACGTCGTCGCGACGCCGTTGGTGGTGTTCTTCGGCGGGGCGTTGTTGGTGCTGCCGTGGCAGAAGTTGCACGCCTGGTTCGTACTGGTGTCGATGTTGCCGTCGACATGCATCGCGGGGTTGATGATCGTCATGTTCGCGCCGACCTGCACGTCGGCATGGCAGCCGCCGCAGTCGGGGTTCTGGAGATGCGGCAGGGGCGGCGGGAAGCCGTGGCACGAGGTGCACTGTGCCTGCGTCCCATCGACCTTCGACCACAGCGGGGTGGTCGCGGTACCACCGGCGCCGCCGGTCCCGCTGGTGAGCGTGGCGCCGTGACAGTAGACGTTCGAGCACACCGCGCCGTTCCACGCGGGGGAGGTGCCGGCGCGCGCGCTGAACTGGAGCTCCGCGGGGAGCGGCGTGTCGACGTGACCCTGCGTCGACACCGTGGCCGGGACGCGGTGGCAGTCGGTGCAGACGATCGGCTTGAAGAACGACGTGGTCGGGTTGAGGTGGCTCTGGTGCGCACCGACGCCGCGCGTGTTCGTCGCCGTGTTGTTGAGCGTGTCCTTCGGCGGCGCGTTGCCCGAGGCCGAGCCGTGGCACGCGTTGCACGCCTGATCGCCGTCGACGTCGAGGCTGCCGTTGATGTGCCGGGTCGGATCGGTGATCACGAGGCCGCCGCCGGCGGTCATCGTGTTGTGGCACTTGCCGCAGTCGCTGTCGGAGATATGGGGCGGTGGCGGCGGCGCGCCGTGGCACGAGGTGCACTGGCTCTGGGATCCGTCGACGACGGTCCACACCGGCCGGGTCGCGGTGCCGCCGGCCGGGCCGGTTCCGCTCGTGAGCGTCGCGCCGTGGCAGTAGTTGTTGCTGCACGTCGACCCGTTCCAGGTGGTCGTCGGCCCGGCGAGGTTGCCGAACGTGAGCTCGGCGGGCAGGGCGCTGTCGGTGTGGCCGATCGACGTGGTCGAGGTCGGGACCCGGTGACACTGGTCGCACGTGACGCCGGCGTGCCACGTCGACGCGGTGGTGTGGCTGCGGTGGGCGCCGACGGTGCGTAGGCTCGTCGACGTTCCGCCGGTCGTGTCTTCCGGTGGCGACGCGTTCCCACCGGAGCCATGGCAGGTGTCACACGCCTGGTCGCTGGTGACGTCGACGTTGCCGTCGATGTGCTTGGCCGGGAGCGCGATCGTCATGTTGTCGCCAGCGACCATCGTCGGGTGGCACTTGCCGCAATCGCTATCGTTGATATGGGGCGGTGGCGGTGGCTGGCCGTGACACGACTGACACCGGGACTGGAGGCCGTCGACCTGCGTCCACTTCGGCGTGATCGCGTTGCCGCCCTTGAGCGGGCTCGCGCCGCCACCGTGGCAATACGTGCCGGAGCAGGTGAACGCGGTCGGGTTGTACGCGGCGCCGGGGATCTGCAGCTGGCCCCCGGTGCCCGTCGCGGACCCCGGGACGATGATCGTCGGATCCATGTAGACCTCGTTGATCGAGTCGAGGTGCGTCAGATCGGTGGTGCTGCCGGGGACGGCGTGACACTCGTTGCAGGCGACCGGCGCGTGCCACGTCGACGAGCCGACCATGTGCTGCGCGTGGGCGCCGACGCCGGGTGCCGTCGTCGCGAGGTTGTTGTGGGCGTCGCGCGGCGGCGCCGACTGGCCGCCGGAGCCGTGGCAGCTGTCGCACGGCTGGGTCGAGGTGACCTCGACGCGGCCATTGATGTGGAGCTCGGGGTACGAGATCTTTCCCAGGGCGAAGTCGCCGGGGTTCATCGACTGGTGGCAGACCCCGCAGTCCTCGTTCTGCGGGTGCGGGGTCGGCGGCGGGTTGCCGTGGCACGAACCGCACGCCTTCTGCGTGCCGTCGAGCAAGGTCCACACCGGCCGCGTGATCGTCCCGCCCGCGCCCAGCACGATCATGTTCGTCGCGGGATCGACCTGGTTGAGCGTGTCGCCGTGGCAGTAGCTGTTGGTGCATGTCGCCGTGGCGTGATCCCAGGCCACGCCCGTGCCGAGGCCTCCGACGGTGAGCTCGGCGGGAAGCGTGTCCTTGGTCAGCGCGCCGTTCGCACCCAGGACGAACATGTGGCCGGGGTCGCCGACCTCCGTCGGAACCTTGTGGCAGGTCTGGCACGCGAACTTCTGGTGCCAGTCCGACGGGGCGAGGTGCGCCTGGTGCGCTCCCACGCCGATCGAGCTCAGATCGGTCCGGCCCGCCGTGTCGCGAGGCGGCGCGATGCTGTCACCTTGGCCGTGACAGGTCCCCGAGCACCCGGTCGACGGCCCGGTGTTGGTGTTCGTCCCGCCATCTTCGACCTCGTGGCTGCCGAGATCGCAGGCGCCCAGCAGTGCCATCAGGAGCACGGCGATCCACGTGTTGCGATTGCGCGGGGCCACCGGGGACTTCACAGCAAGTGTGAGACCAGGGCGCAGATCGGTGTTCGTCGCCGCGTCAGCGCCGCTCCGCCGACTCCCGCGGGTCCGGTCGCGCGCGACTGCGCAAGGTTGGTACAGGCTCTGGTACGGGCGCTGGTACACGTTAGCGATATCTCCATTGCACGCGCAGGAACGCCGTCAAAGAGTACACGGTCGGCCAGGCCACCCGACCGCTGATCGAAGTGGAGTCGCTGTCTCGGTATCCGACATGTGCGTCCGCGAGGAGCAGCCACTCGTGCGCCACGCGCCAGCTGACGAGCGCGCCTGCCTGCACGGCCTTGGTCTCCGATGATCCGTAGCAGGCGAACACGTTGAGCGACGTCATGCACCCGCCGGCGTTCGAGTCGACGTCGCGGAAGTGCATCCCGGTCACATCGGCTTCGAGCTGCCCGCGCTGTTCGGCGAACATCCGGCTCGCGGCGATCCGCAGCATCGTCCCGCGCGCACGGTTCGGCGCCTTGCTCCCGATCGGAAACGTCAGGCTCCCGGTGAGCGACGCGCGCAGCCCACCGACCGATCGCCGGTCGAGCACCGTGAACGTCGCATCGGCGGATCGGGCCTCGGGGAACGCGACGGATCCGGATCCATCCGCGAGCGCGACCGAGACCGCGGGGCGCCGATGGACGCCGCCCGAGAGTGAGATCTCGAACCGCTGTCGCGCGAGCGCGAGGCTCGCGGCACCCCGGGCCACGTCCTGCGAGACCCGGATCACCGCGAGGTTGTTCTGCACGATGCCGACCGCCGTCGGATCGGGATCGGTCAGGAGGTTCCGCGTCGCGATCTGCAGCACGTCGGTGCTGACGTGGTTGACCGAGGCCGTGAGCTGGACCGTCGACACCGGCCGCGCATCGATCCCGACGCTTCCGTTGGTCAGCGCGACGCCGCCGGCGCCAACGACGTCGAGCAATGCGAAGTGGTAGATGTCGAGCATCGCCCCGGGCCGCCAGTACCCGCTCGACGTGGTGAACAGGCGCGAGGCCTCCTCCGACGTCGCATTCGGGACGGTCTGCGGGACGTAGATCGCCGCGAACCCGAGATCGCCATGGTAGTCCGGCGTGTGATACGCGAGGCCGAGCCCGCCCGTCAGCGGGATCACGCGCGCACCGTCCGTGCCGTCCTCGTTGCGGATCCGCGGGTAGTCGGTCTCGAGCGAGCGGGAGCCGAGGAGGGGGAACACCCCACCGAACGCGGTCGCGGCCACGATCTTCGTCAGCCGCGCCGTGAACGCCAGCCCGTCGATCTTGGTCGCGCCCACTGGTTCGATGTGCTGGCGGCCGATCATCAACGACGTCTTCGGGGACCCGACGCGGTACGCGAGGGTGCGGATCTCGTACTCGCCGCCGCCGCTCGCCCCGGACTGAAACCGCTGGCTCGTCGTCTGGCGCACGCGGCCATCGAGGACGAACCCGGAGCTCGCGAGCTCCATGCGGAGGTCCCCGAAGTAGCGCTTCACCGGGCTCGCGTTCTGGAGGGGGGCTCCATCCATCACGATCGCGGGAGCGTCGGCACCGGTCTCTCGAAACAGGAACGACGACAGCGTGAGCCGGAGATCGAGATCGCTGGGCTTGGGCTCGTCGGCCTCCGCGGGCCGGGTCACCGACGTCTCGCCATCGCCCGCCGCCGGCGCGGGCGCGGCGAGGACGACCCCGATGGCGAGGACGAGCGGTCGGATCACCTGCATATCGTCTGTTGCCCCAGCGGCGTCCTCGGCTTCCACGCCGAGGGATTGTGGCAATCGCCGCAGTTCGTGAATAGCGCCCCCCGGTGACTCACCGACGTGACCTGCAAGGCCTCCGTGCGGTGGCAGCTGATGCACAGCGGCGACACGGCGGCGTAGTTGCCGGTCCTGTGGCAGTCCGCGCAGGGCAGCGTGTTGTGGAGGCCCATCAGCGCGCATCCCGTCGACATGTGATCGAACCGCGCCGGGGTGAACGAGCGCTGGGTGTGGCACTCGCCGCAGCGTGGCGACAGCGAGTTGTTGTGGATGTCATCCTTGCGATGGCAGTTGATGCAGAGGTTGCCGGCACCGCGCAGCTTCTCGCCGTTCGGATGGCAGCGCGCGCAGTCGAGCTGGTCGTGCGCACCGGTCAGCGAGAAGTCGCCGACGTCGTGCTGCGCGCTGATCTCGGTGAACGACGTGGTGGAGTGACAGCCCGCGCAGCTCAGGCCGTAGCGACCTTTATGGATCGCGGGTTCGGGATGGCAGCCGACGCAGTCCGAGCGGATCGGCTTGAACGTGATCGACTTGTGGCACGCAGCGCACACCAGCGGCGTGTGCTTGCCGTCGATCTTGAACTTCGCGTCGCGGTTGTGGCGGAACAGGATCGAGCCGTCCTCGCTGTGACAGGTCTCGCACTTGGTGCCGAGCTTGCCCTGGTGGACGTCGTCCTTCTGGTGGCAGCCCGCGGAGCCGCACGTGAGCGGGACACCGTCGTACTTGCGCGCCGGGTGGCACGACTCGCAGGCCTTGACCGCGGTGTGCTTGCCCTTGAGCGGCCACTTGGTGTCGGCGGTGTGATCGAACCGGAGCGCAGGCCAGGTGCCGGGCTCGTGACACCGCGTGCACTCCTGGCCGAGCGAGCCCTTGTGCAGCGAGTCGTCGTGGCACGACATTCCACACTCGGGCTTGGTGCCCTCGTAGATGTCGTTGACGTGGCACATCGTGCACTTCACGTTGGCGTGACCGTTGCGCAGCGGGAACCTCGACTGCTCGCCGTGATAGGTCTCGAGCGCGTTCTTGGTCATCTTCTTGGTGCCGCCCTCCTGGTGGCAGGTGAGGCACTCGTTGTTCTTGTACTGCCCGCCGTGCGCCGCCTTGTGGCGATGACAGCTCATGCACCCGTTCTTCTTGATGTCGAAGCGCTCGAACTCGGACGGGGTCTTGCCGCGGTGACAGTCGCGGCACGCCGCGCGGGCGTGCTTGCCCGTGAGCTGGTAGCCGGCGACGTCGGCGTGGTTGAACTGGAACGCGCCCTTCCACTCCTTCTGCGAGTGGCAGCTCGTGCACGTCGGGATCTTCTCGAACCGCGTGCCGTGCTTGCTGTCCTTGGCGTGGCAGTTCTCGCAGCCCGGTGTCGGCTTGTGCTTGCCGAGCGCCTTGGTATGGCAGGTCGTGCACGCGATCGCGGCGTGCTTGCCGAGCAGCGGATAGCCCGCGCCCTTCTTGTGATCGAAGCGGACGTCGCGGAGCGCGCGCAGGGTCGGCGAGTGGCACGTCTGGCACTTCTTCGTGCCGAACAGCTGGCCATCGTGCGGGCTCGTGTGGCACTGCGCGCAATCCCCGGTGAACGCCGGGAGCTTGAACACCGACTTGGGGTGGCACTTCGTGCACGCGACGTCGACGTGCGTGCCCTCGAGCGGCATCGCGGCCTGGGTCTTGTCGTTGTGATCGAAGTCGAGCTTGGCCTTCTGCGGCTTCCACACGCTCTCCGAGTGGCAGCGATCGCACTTCATCATCGTCGATCGGATCTCGCCGTGCGGCTGGCTCTTGCTGTGGCAGCTCCCGCACGTCCGATCCGTGCTCATGTACGTGCGCAGCCCCTGCTTGTTGACGGTCTTGTGGCACTTCTCGCACTTGACGGTCCCGTGCTTGCCGTTGAGCTCCCACCCGCTGAGCTTGTGATCGAACGCGGCGGCGCCGCCGATCGCCTGCCATCCCATGAGGTCGAACTTCCGCCCGCGGTGCTCCTGGTGACACAGCTTGCACGCGACGCCCTTGACCTTGACCGACACGTGGAAGCCCTCGCCCTTGGCGATCCGGGCCTTGAGATCGTTATGGTCATGGCACCCGAGGCACTTGGCCGCCGAGATCGAGTTGTCGGGCTCGTGACACGTCGTGCACATGTCCTTCTTGTCGAGCGCCGCGTGGCTCGCGGCGAGCTCGCCGGGCGAGGACTTCAGCAGATCATCGGCGCGCACGCTCGGCAGTCCGAGCACGCCGCAGATCACCGCGATGGCGAGGAGGACACGGGAGGCGAACGTGGATCGGGTCACGACTTCACTACTCGCTCAGAGGCTCGCGCTGATCCCGACGTGCAGGAGCTGGGTGGTGTCGATGCGTCGGGCGCTGGTGACGCCGGGTTGCCGCACCGACATGCCGGACCACGACGTGGTCGCGCGGCCGAACTCGTAGCCCCCGAACACTGCCCAGTGGTGGCCGAGCAGGTAGCGCACCGTCAGGCCACCCCACACCGCGCGCGCCGTGCTCGTCGTTCCGTCCTCGAGCCCGGGCGTCTGAGCTCGCGAGCCGAGCACGAGGACATCGGCCCGGATGGTGGCGCTGAACGGCGAGTGCGGGGGGACGATCTCGCCGGCCGCACCGAGCGTGAGCCCGAGCAAGCGCTCCCGCGGGAGCATCCCCGCGTTGTCGACGTCGCGGGTGAGGAACGCGTCGTAGTGGCCCCCCGCGCCCAGCGAGAGGTCGAACACGTCCTTCGCTCGCACGCCCGCTCGCACTCCGACATCGGTCGAGACCGTGCGAAACGGGATCTTTCCCGGAGCGGACGTCGGGCCGAGGTAGTCGATCCCCGGCGAGGCGGTGCTCAAGCTGGTGCGCGCGTCGACGGCGACGAACCACCGCCGCGACATCCGGCGGACCGCGCCTCCGTCGATGGTCAACGCGACCGCGTCGGCATCGACGATGTAGTTGGTGAGGCCGCCCTCGGCGTTGGACGTCAGATCCATCCCGAGCGAGCGGAAGCCGATCCCGAGCTCGGCGCGGATCTCGGTCCGGCCCGGAGCGCGGCGCGTCATCGGGTCGCGCGGCTCGGCGGTCCGAAGATCGGCGCCCGTCGCGTCGACGGCGGAGGCGCCGCTGTCGACGTCCGCGCGCGCGATCCATCCGTCGTGCCCCTGGTCGTCGCGTCCGTGGATCCACGCCGGGTCGGTCCCTGTATCGATCACGGACAGCCGCCCCCCGCGCGCGATCTCCGCAAGCTTCGGCGCGTCACCCGTGGGCGCCGCCCGGAGCTGTGCGCTCGGTGCCGTGACCACGACGAACAGGCCGGTGGCCGTCGCTCCACTGGTCCGGCGTGGCGCGCTCCACACCGGCAGCGCGGAGCCGGTCGGGGCGGGCTCCGACACGGTGGTGCGCGTCACGTAGCCTTCGATCTTCTTGGTCCGGATCCACAACCAGCGGCCCTCTTCACGCACGACCTCGACCGGCGTTCCGGCGGGGAGGGTCCCGACCACGGGCTCCTTCTCACCGGGCTTCTTGCGAACGGTGACCGCCGTGGTCGTCGTGCGGCTGTCCGCGATCGCATCGCTGACAACCACGGACCCGATCAGCGCGCAGATCGCGACCCCGGCTCGCATTCCCGAACCGACCGTACCCGGAGCGCGCACGTGCTGTCATCCCACGTGAACTCCAGATCGCTGTGCGCTTTCCGCACAGCGCCGTCGGGGTTGCGCGTCCCCGAATTGGTGATGCACCATCGAGCGCGTGTTGGGCCGCACCTCGGTGTTCGCGTTGCTGTTGCTCTGTGGCTGCGACGGTGTCCTGCGGGAAAAGCGCGGGCATTCCGACGTCGATGCGTCGGTATTGACGACGATTCCCCCCCCGTCGTGCACCGATCCGGTGACGCCGACCACGACCGGCGACTGCACGGGCGGAGGCCAGCCCGGTGACGATTGCCTCATGTGTCACCATCAGGGCGGAGGCGCGACTCCGTTCGTCTTCGCTGGAACCTTGTACGATGGCATAGGGATTACCCCCCGGGGTGGCGCGACGATCTTCCTTCAGGATGCGGTGGGCAACGTTGCCACGGCGGTCAGTCACCCGAACAATGGGAACTTCTTCGCGGTCGACGGCTTCGTGATGTACCCGGCCAAAACCTTCGTTTCCATCTGTCCCTCGGTGATCGAGATGGTGAACCCGGTCGACGAGTCGACGGGCGCGAACTGCAACACGTCGGGGTGTCACACGGCGGGGTTCCGCGTCCTGCTGCCCTAGCTCCTCATGGATCCGATCATCCCCATCGTCATCGCGTCGGTCGCCGTGCTGTTCCTTGGTCTGGGCGCGATCCTCGACGACCGCCACGTGCGCGCGCGGCGACGCGCGCAAGCCGTCGGGCTCGACGTCGAGACCGTGCTGCCGCTCCTCCACTCGATCAACGATGACCGGTGCATCGGCTGCGAGGCCTGCATCGACGTGTGCCCGACCGAGGTGCTCGACCTCGTCGATCACAAGGTCAAGGTGTCGCGGTTCTCGGACTGCGTGCAGTGCGAGCAGTGCGCGAACTCGTGCCCGACCATGGCGCTCGTGATGTACCGGGAAGGCACGACGCCGCGCATGCTGACCGTGCCGGAGCTCGACGAACACTTCCAGACCGCGGTGCCCGGCCAGTACCTGATCGGCGAGATCGCCGGCAAGCCC
>Ga0113563_10000903_pt1 | contig 15759 bp, 12 predicted proteins | sample Mud3Dept3metaG_FD_80117 | JGI IMG/M metagenome (GOLD analysis project Ga0113563, IMG submission 80117) | Freshwater wetland microbial communities from Ohio, USA, analyzing the effect of biotic and abiotic controls - Mud 3 Core 4 Depth 3... | ecosystem: Environmental > Aquatic > Freshwater >...
CCGCATAGAACCTTTCGTTTGGCCTATTCCTCCCCTGTGGCACCAGACGGGCCTCGTCGTCGCTTCCGGGGAAGTCCAACCAGTGAGCTTTCTTGGCCATCCCGCACCGTTCTCTTTTGTGACCTGTTGGAGCGATCTGGACTCGAAGTTTAACCATTTCGCGCCATAGGCCACGGGAAAAACGCGGTTTAGTCCTGTTGAAGTATGGGTACGAGACTTGCTGTATTTTCAGCCTTCGGTCGCCCGAACAGGAGGTCATACGGATGAGCAGCCTCACTCTCTCCTCTGAGTACCACGTGGAAGAGCCAGTGGCAGACTCCTGCCATGGCAGTATGATTTCGCGGCAACGCTATGTTGTGCTTCAGTCGCTGGTCGGCGTCATGTTGGCATATCAGTTGTTGTCCTCTGTCGATCTGATCGCAAGTCTCCCGACATGCCTGGTGATCATCGGCGGATTAGGGACGCTGGTCCTCTGCCTGTGGTATGTCCCGCTCGCAATTCTCCAGGCAGCCTGGTTCAGCGGGATACTGATCGGGATCGATACGGTTCTCGTGACCGCGACGATGTTTCTTTCGGGTAATGTCCAATCTGAACTCTATCTGTCCTATTTCGTCCTCATGCTCATTGCCGCCTCCGTGCGCAAGATTTCCCAGATCATTGCCTTGTCTCTGTTGCTCTGTACCGGCTATGGCATGATCCTCTATCAAGGGATCGTCCAAACCGGGTCATTGTCGCCCGGGCATCTGCTGGGCCTACCGGTCTTGTTGGTGATGGCGACGTTCTACGGACTCGCCCTGCAAACGATTGGAACCGAGCAGCAACAAAAAACACTCCTGCTGGGGAATATTGAGGCTCTGAGACAAACCGAACAGGCCTTGCAGGCATCGCGCGATCAGTTGGATGCCCGTGTCAAGGGTCTCAAGGGAGAGCTCTCGCGGGCGAATGAGCATGTCCAGCAGGGGAAGAGGGAACGACAGGGCCTTGAACAGCGATTGCAGGAGGCCCAGAAGATGGAAGCGATCGGTCGGATGGCCGGGGGTATCGCCGACGAACTGAGCAAGCTTGTATCGGTGATCGGGAGACAGACGGGAGTGGCCCTCTCTCGCCTCAAGTCGGACGACCCGCTCTATGGGGCGGTTGACGACATATTTCGAAGCGGAGAGCAGGCGGCAGTCCTGACCGCTCAATTGGCCGGCGTAGGCTTCCAGGACGGCCAAGTCCGGCAGGTGCTTTCGGTCAGGACCCTGCTGGAGGAGATCCAGGAAGTGATGAGGGGACTGCTCCCGGCATCCATTGATTTCAGCATGGCCGTAGACGATGCGCCGATGGAGGTCGAGGTTGATCGTGAAGGACTTGAACAGGTCCTGCTTCATCTTGCGGTGAATGCCAGGGATGCCATGCCAACCGGCGGTCGCTTGCGGATCGAAGCGAAGCAATCATTGCATGATCGTCGTTCCGAGGTGCTGATTCAAGTGACGGATACAGGAAGCGGAATGAGCCTAGAGACGCAGTCGCGCATGTTCGAACCCTTCTTTTCAACAAAGGAAATGAATGTGGGACTTGGACTCACAGCGGTCTATGGCATCATGAAACAGAGCGCAGGGCAAGTGGAGGTCGTTAGCCGGTCAGGCGAAGGCACTGTAGTGCGAGTGACGCTTCCCCTTGTACGGCAGGGCCGGCCGCCTGTTCCATCTATCCCAGCCAATTGCTCAGCCAAAGGCCAGGAAACGATTCTGTTGGTGGAACCGAATGAAATCGACCGTAAGCTCGCGCTCTCCACATTGTTGCGTCATCGCTATCAGGTCTTGGAGGCGAGTTCGCCGGTTGAAGCCTTGCTCCTCACGCAGCATCATGCTGGAGCCGTTCATGTGACCGTGACCGGTTTGATGATGCCGGAGATTGGCGGGCGTGATTTAGCCCGACGGCTGCTGAAGCAATATCCGTTGATGAAGCCGCTCTTCGTGTCCGGGTATGACGATGAAACGATGGTGTCGCATCGACTCAATCCGCGGTTTCTCTTGAGGCGCCCCTATCGACAGGCCGGCCTGGTGGAAAAAGTTCGTGAGTTGCTCGATGGGTGAGGACCGGACGGTTTATTTGGTTTGTTTTGTTCATTTAGTTGATTTTGTTCAACCAGACAAACTAAACAAACCAGATAAACCGGGCTAGCCACCCCATCGGTTTCTGCGGCTCGGAGCAAAGAAGCGCACGTTCGGTCGTTTGAACAGACCAATCAACGCCATCCCCGCCACAAATCCTCCGATATGGGCGAAGAAGGCGACGCCTCCGCCGGTGCTGCCGATGCTCATTCCTCCGCTCAACAGTTGCATCACGAACCACATGCCGAGGACAACGCCGGCTGCCACCCTCGTTGTACCCAGGCCCGGCATGATCACCAGCACGGTGGCTCGCGGGAACAGCAGCACATAGGCGCCCAAGATGCCGGAAATGGCGCCGCTCGCTCCGACCATGGGAATAGCTGAGGATGGATCGGTCAAGGCATGGCTCAGGGCGGCCAGAATTCCGCAAGCAAGGTAGAACCCGATGAATTTTGCATGTCCCATGACGTCTTCGATATTGTTGCCGAAGATCCAGAGGTACAGCATATTTCCGATAAGGTGCATCCAGCCACCGTGGAGGAACATGCTCGTGATCAACGTAGCGTAAGCAGGAATGGGTAAGGCCGTTTCAGAGAGGTCGGCCTCCCCGAATAGGAGGGCCGGGATCGCCCCGTACTGGAACACGAATGTATTATCAGGGCCGACAGGCAGGCTGGCCTGGTAGAAAAAGACGAGGACGCAGGCCGCAATAAAGCCGACTGTGACGACCGGGGTCAGCTCCGTTGGGTTGTCGTCGTGCAGAGGAATCATAGAGCTCTCGGTAAGCGGAGACGACCGTTATTTGGTTTGCTTCGTTTGTTTGGTTAAACAAGGCCAACTAAATAACAAGACAAACCAGATCAACCAGGAAGGCGGCGACGGTCGACAACTGATCGGGGGAGTGCCGGGTTATCCGGCAATGAGCCATCGGCTCCGAGGGCGACTGAAAATCCCGCGGCATGCGTATGGCCTCCACCGCCGAAGGATGCCGCAATAGTCCCCACGTCCGTGCCGTCCTCTCGCGAGCGCATGCTGTAGTAGCGTCGTCCATCGCGATCGTGCCATATGACGCAGAACGGATGCTCCGCAGAGAGCTGTTCGCCGATCTGACTGGTCAAGATCGCGCTGTGGACCGACGGCACGATGGCACCATGAAAGTCGATCAACATGGCCTGCGCCGCGAGCTTGCTCACGAGCTCGTTTTCATACCGTAGGATAGCTCGCCCTTCCTGCTCCAGTTCGTTCTGCTTGAAGCGATTCCACAGATGATAATCGAATGGATAGGAGGCGACGGCCGCATTGATTTCCCGGCTGGAGGGGAGGGCCCATGTCCAGAGGTCTTTGTCCTGAATATACTCGAGAATCCACGGCGTCGGCTGATCGTGTGCCCATTCCCATGCCAGGACCGCGCCAGACTTTTTCATGTCGAAATAGGCATAGGGAAGGCCGGCAAGGGCTTTCTCTGCGGTGATGTGATGATCGAGCACGAGGAGTGCCTGAGTCTGAGCGGCGAGGAGTTCCAGCGTTTCGCAGGCATAGCTGAAATCCACGATGACGACTCGTTGGCCTTCCAGCCCTGTGGGAGGTGGATTGCCGTGTTTGACAGGAATAAAGCGGGCCGTGGGGAATCGATTCCATAGCGCCCACGCAGCGCCGAATCCATCTGCGCATTCCGCGTGATAGAGCACGACAGTGGGAGGGGCAGCGAATGGGTGATGTGTACGGGAGCCAGCCATCGCTTCAGAGCATACCACGACCCTCCGCTGAGACTAAAGTCTCTTTGCGGTAAGAGTCATAGTGCGTTGAGGTGATCGATCAATTGGCGCAAGCGACTCGCGCTTCGACGGTTTGAGGTAAAGGCCAACCGAGGCAGGTTCGCCAAATCCGGCTCGTCTAGTTCTTCGGGGAGCGGCCCTCGCAGCACGAAGGTGCCCTCGGATAACAGATCGCCAAAGGTTTCATGAAGGCCGGCCACCTGCTCGGGGGAGATGCTCGATGTCAGACGGATGGCCAGGAATCGGCCTACGTATCGAATGGAGTGAAATCGGCGGTAAAAATTCCTGATCTCATCGATCGCGTCATCCACAGATGTGGTGATTTTGAACAGGCTGAGATCTTCGGGGCTGATCAGTTGACGGGCCAAGAGTTGGCCGGTGATGAAGGAGTACCACTCGTCCCAATAGTCGCAACCAGGAGCCTGGAGACACACGATCGGCTGGGGGTCGCTCTTGCCGGTTTGAGCGAGGGTCAAGATCTCAAAGCCTTCATCATGCGTCCCGAAGCCGCCAGGGAACAATGCAATGGCGTTGGCCTCTTTCTGAAAGATTAATTTACGGGTGAAGAAGTACTTAAACGTCACGAGTTTTGGATCGTCTGCGATGGTGGCATTTGGACCCTGCTCGAAGGGCAGCATGATATTAACCCCGAAACTGTTCTCACGTCCGGCGCCCTCTTGGCAGGCGCGCATGATCCCATCGGCTCCCCCGGTGATGACCATAAACCCTTCCTCGACGATCTGACGGGAAAACTGGAAGGCCATCTGGTAGTTCGGGTCATCCAAGGCGGTGCGGGCCGACCCGAAGATGCTGACCTTACGTCTATTGCGATAATCATGAAAGACGCGGAAGGCATGACGCAGTTCTTTTACGGCGCGGTTGACGATCTTGAGGTCCAGTACATCCAAGCGAGCTTCGTGGAGCCGAAGCGTTCCAGTGAGGAGTTCCTTCATGATCGAGGCTTGCAGATCATCTTCCGGACTGTCCAGCAGTAGGCGAATTTGGTTGAGGAGCGCCTCGTTGGAGGGAAGGGGACGGGAACGGGTCTGGGAGGTGTTCATCTGGTGATCCATGTGTTGTTATTGTTTTCTTCTAGGCAGAAAAAATTCTATCAGCTGATCGCCTATTGGTCAAAAGAATGGCGCATATGTGTGAGGTTTGCCTGGATGACTCACCCAGCATGAAGATCGGACGAGGGGCAGTAGAAGCCTTCGTGAATAATGCGGGCTAGGCGCGGTTGGGTAGGGGAGGCATAGTTTGAAGTGCCCAAGCTCTGATACGCGCAAGGTCGCTTGACGAAAGGTCAGTGAACTGAATGTCGACATGCCAGATACAGGCTCCGCTCGACAGTTGATCGGTTTCTGCATCATGAATTTTGCTGGCTAGAACCCTTCCACGGATGGTTAAGGGGGTATTTTGGCCGGAAATGGAAAACGCCAGGACAACGTTCGATTTTGGCGCGAGCTTCGTTGTCATCTCGACCAACGTACCGACATGGTTAAGCTGGGTGATCATGGCATTAAAGTTTAGTCCCGGTGCAGAGGCCTGTCCGACCACGCTCACGACAACCGGGATCTTCGTGTCACGCCTGGTTGGCGCGAGCATCAGGTTTTGTGCACTGAGTACCCCGACCGGTTGGTTTTGTTTGGTGACGATCAAGAGAGAGGCCCCTGTCGCGACCATGAGTGTCGAGGCTTCTGCCAGGACCTCATCGTACTCGATGAACTGCACCGGGCGTGTCATGATTGTCCGGACTTCGATGTCGTGCGGTTCGAGACCCTGAGCGATGACTTTCTTCACGATGTCGGTCGGCGTCATGAGGCCGAATCGGGTGTCGGTATCTTTGACAAGCAGGCAGGGGGCCTGTTCTCGTTCGAGGAGCAGCGCTGCCTCGCTGACAGAGACGTTTCCAGGGACTTGCACGACACCCGGTGTCATCATATGGGCAACCATAGTAGATAAGAGATGTGTCGGCTTGAAGGGCCTGTCATTGTCGTTGAGCATGGGTTCGAGACCTCCCCCGAGTCGCGCCTGCACGATTCGTGAGGGTTTCGCCTCCAGCGACGTAAGCCAAGTATAGCAGATGGGGCTTCCTGGCCCGTAACCGGGGCTTCCCTTGTCAAACAAGGGGTTTGGCGAATAGACTAGGCCAATTGTTCGCGCAGCACAAGGGGGGATCGGTGGTTGATTCGGATTTCATTCATCAGGACTTTCAACGTCGCCTCAGGGAAATTCCAGCACAGGGGATGGGACTGTCAGTCGATGTCTATACTCCCGATCTATTCGAACTGGTGAACAGACTCAGAGAGCGAGGGCTCCAGCCCGGCTATCTGGAAGTCTTTAAGGCGACGACGACCGCAGTGACAAAGGTTCGCCGGGAACTATCGGACATACCGTTGGCCTACCACGGTGAAGGTCTGTGGATCACGCAGCCGGACGTACAAGCGTCTCCGGTTTTTAAGCAGGACCTCGAAGAGATGGTTATGCAGCTGAATAGCTTGCAGAGCCTCTGGTTGAATCATGAATGCGCGACGAAGCAGATGGCGGGCTACTCGTTTGGTACCTATCTCCCTCCACTCTATACACCATTGAGTGCCCGGGTAGTGGCCGGCAACATCGAGCTGGTTCAGCAGGCAATGGATCGGCAGGCTGCTCGGGCAGACGGAACTGCGCCGCTCTTTCTCTTGGAGATGCCACCCCTCACATATTTTGCTGCCGGCACGATACCGATTTCCTATTTTTTCCGGCTCGTGACGGGCTCGGTGCCCTGCGGTCTTGTGCTGGACATCGGACACCTCTGGACGGTGTATCGTTATACGTCCGTCTGTCGACGGATCTCTCTCGAACGATTCATCGAGGAATTTCTCGCCGAATTCCCTCTGGAACGGGTTGTAGAAATCCATCTGGCAGGGCTGGCCTGCCATGAATCGGCTGATCAGCCACAGGGAGGAGAAGGACTTCCCGAATGGATCGACGCCCATGCTGCTCCGATTCCCTCGATCCTCTTTGCCATGCTCGAGCAGGTTCTGGCCCATCCAAACCTTGTCAGTCTCCGGGCGGTCGCGCTTGAAGTAGATACCAAACCGATTGAGGTGATTGTGGAGGAGTATGCAGAGGCAGTTCGGCGCTTCTCCTTCCTCGTTCAGCGGGCGATGGCCCGAGACACGCCGGTAGGACAGTTGAGGAAGGCGACGTGTTGTCCAGTCTCAATTCAGGAGTCTGTATGCCAGTCCGAACGGCAGCAGTTGTGCGACGATTATGAACGGTATGCACGGATCATTACGGGGCAAACTCCGATAACAGGTCCGGAGTGGCAGGAAGTCGCCGTGGAAGGGAGCGGGTTAACACGGTATCGCACGTCCTACGTTCCGCACGAGATTCTCCATTGGGGAGGAGACCTTGAAGGGATGTTCCCGCAGGCTTGCCGGGCTCTAGCCGAGCGGGGCGTCTGTCTGGCTGAGTTCGTGGATTTCTGGTTTCGGTCTCCACGACCGCTTACCCACTCCTACGATTTTTTCCTCCTCAAGATCGAACGGTTTTTCGAATTTGTGACGGAGCGCGTACCGGATATGCGTGCCTCCGTACAACAGGAATGCGACCTGTTGCGCCTGGCCTATGGTCAAGCCAATGAGGCGGGAGAATCGATGATGGAGATGGAGCGGATCAGATGAGTTTCTGGCAATCACTCCCCAAGCCGATTATAGGGATGGCGCCGATGGATGGGGTGACCGATGCAACGTTTCGCCATACCGTCGCGATGCAGGGAAAGCCGGACGTCTCCTTCACGGAATTCACTCATGTCCATGATGTCTGTCGTGGCCCGGAGTTCCTGTTGGACTCCCTCATCTACCATGAGGCTGAACGACCGGTTGTCGCGCAGTTGTATGGAAAGGAGCCGGATCTTTTCTATCAGGCGGCCCATGCAGTCTGTGAATTGGGGTTCGACGGATTGGATATCAACATGGGCTGTCCCTCGCGGAGTGTCGCTTCATCGGGATCAGGGGCAGGGCTGATCAGAACGCCAGATGTCGCTCAGGCTATCATGCAGGCTGCCAGACAAGGAATTGCCGATTGGGCGGCCGGTCAGACCCTTGAGGGAGCGGGGCTCAAGCCAGGTAGGGTGGCGGCAATCCATAGGCTGAACGAGCGGCGGCAGGACGGCCGCCCGCTCGTCCGACAGAAGATCCCCCTGTCGGTCAAGACACGTCTTGGCTACGATGTGGTCGTTGTCGACCGGTGGATCGGACATCTCCTCACAGAACGGCCTGCGGTCATTTCCCTGCACGGCCGTACCTTGCAACAAATGTATCGAGGGGAAGCAGATTGGAGTGCCATTTCCCAGGCTGCGGGAATCGTTCGGGGGAGCGGGACTTTGCTCTTCGGCAATGGGGATGTGCACAGTTATCATGATGTCATCCGCCGTGTGCGGGATACCGGAGTTGATGGGGTGTTGGTGGGACGAGCCGTCCTCGGGTCCCCCTGGTTCTTCCGAGAAAAAGAGGAGGCGCGACTCGTTCTGCAGCAACATGTGTCTGAAGAGGGGCTTGAGCCGTGGGTTCCTCAGCTGGACTATCGCTTCGAGGTGCTGCTCAATCATGCGAGACGATTTGAAACGATCTGTGGACAAGGCCAGTTTCGACGAATGCGCAAACACTTGGGCTGGTACTGCAAAGGATTTCCTCATGCCGCCTCGCTTCGAGCCGATATGTTTCGAGTCTCATCGGTTGCCGATCTGGAGCAGGTGCTTACCGATTTTCGCGTGCGCAACGCGAGCCTGACCGAGGTCTCCAACCAGGTGCTGCCTGAACCTTTTCCGATGTTGTAGATGCCACTCATTCTGGCTTCCACGTCCCCACGCCGTCGCGAGTTACTTGCTCTGCTGGGTGTCCCCTTCAAGGTCGTGGACCCATCTTTCGAGGAACAGCTGGTAACCGACCGTTCGGCGGTAGAACAGGTGACATCCTTCGCGCTCGCCAAGGCCCAGTCGGTCGCGAGATACGAGCCGGAGACGATTGTGCTGGGGAGTGATACGGTGATCGAGTTGGATCATGCCGTGCTTGGAAAACCAGCTGATCTGCTGGAGGCCCGTGCGATGCTTCGACGCCTGGCCGCTCGTGACCATTACGTACACACGGCTGTCGCACTCGTCGGTTCAACTCAGAAGGTCGAGGTTACCGCTCTGTCTACCGCTGTCGTTCGGATGAGGCCCTTTGATGCACAGGCGCATGAACGCTATCTGGAGACGGAGGAAAGTCTCGGCAAAGCCGGTGCATACTCGATTCAAGGAGAGGGCGGCGATTTGGTCGATTCCATTGATGGAGATTTTCCAACGGTAGTCGGTTTGCCCCTCCGTCTGGTCGCTCAACTGCTTAGGCAATGCGGTATAGAAGTGCCAGTTGATCTCGACGAACTCTACGCCAGCAAACCCTACGCTAACTGGGATCGCTTTTCAGGCTGATTGCAAAGGGATGGGGGCTTTCGTACAATGCCGCCTCATTGATCGCTGTCTTGCTGATGGAGGGAGTCTTGAGTGTGCGATGTGTGACAAGGTTGGCGCAAGTCGGCCCCGTTGTTGCCTGTACGGTTGCGGGTCTGGTGACAGTCTTTGGTGTTCAGTCGGTCTTGGCGATCGATGTGAAGGTTTCAATAGAAGAGGCGCAGAAGGCCTTGGAAGCCGGGCGGGCTCCCATGGAGAAGGCCAACACCCCAGAGGAGGTCAAGAAAGTTCTCCAGCAAGCTTCCATGGTTACGCGTGTAGGAGCCCATCCAGAGAAAGACCCTTGCGGAGCCAGCGCCATTCTCCGGACCAAACGCTATCGACTTGAAGCCTTTGGCCGACAGGAGGCGGCGGAGTCCAAGAAGAGGAAAATGGATGTGCGGATGCCAGACGAATTCATCAGGAAAGTCGTCGACATGCCCAACATGGAGATTGAAGTTCAGCTCTGTGGCGATGACGAATACTTTGCAGAAGGCGCCTTGATCGAGCTGCAGCAGGGCTCCAAGAGGATCAAACCCATCGACATCGGTAAAGCTGAACGTGGTCGAAAGAATGAGGGAAGCGGTCCGATCTACCGGTCGCGTTTTACTGCTCTGTTTGCATATGAAACCTTTGATCCCACCGCCGCGTCCACTTTCGTCATTAATCTGCAGGACGGAAGTGAAGCGAGGATAGCCGCTGATTTCTCCAAAGTGAAGTAGACACTTCTTTCGCTCTCTGACGACCGATTAATTAAATCATTAGGACTCGCGCTCGTTCTCGTGGTGCTTGTGGCTTTCCGCCGACTGGCGTTGAAACTGTTCGTACGACAGGGACAACTTCTGCTGCATTGCCCCCTCTAGCGGCTGTCCGGCCAGGAGCACAGTCATCAGCTGGCGGATGGTGTACATGCTATGTCGATCAACGAGGTATCGAATGGCAGCGGTTGCCGTGAGGTATGCGGTCGGTAATGACGTTGAGGGGAGCCGAACCCATGGTCCGTGCAGGGAAGGCAGAGGCATGAGGGCAGGGTTATGCTGTCGGGACTCTTCAATGTCGGGCCAGGGGTCCTCCGTCAGATGGATGGCCAGACCCTCCATGAGCCATGTTGGAGGAGAGGGGGTGTTCTGTTTAGCCTGTTCGTGAAAGAGGGCATGAACAAATTGATGACGGACCACGCGGCTGAACAATGCGAGATCGTCGAGTGCGCCTTCAGTGGGGAGATGGATTGAACCAGACTTCTGATCGAACAAGGTATCGGCCAAATGGGGGGTTCCCGCCGGACCGGAAAATTTCTGTCCTGTATGGAGGACAACCTTCACTGGTCTGGCGGGTACTTGTCCGAACTTCGGAGGGATCTCCTCATAGGCGTATTCGAGTATGGCACGGATGTGCACCCACGTTTCCTGATCGTCAGGGCCGTCGAATTGAACGACGAAATGAGCGGAGTCTCGATGGGATGACGGTTTTTGCGATGGTTCCACCTGAGTCGTGATGGATGCGGGCGGTGGATCAGCGGATGGCATTGAGGGAGGAGGTGCGAGGTTTCCACGGGGATTCGGAGTTGATAAGGGATCATCTGCTGCTGGTTTGACTGAGGGGGAGAGTGCTTTTGCCACGGCGAGAGGTTGCAGGGAGTTCCCGGTATTCGTTTTTGCGACCAGCGTATTTCTATAAGACCGGAGATGGGGATCATATCGGGCCTGTGTATCCGCGATATTGAGATGGGTTATTGCCGAGGTCTTGTCGCCTTTCTCCAATAGGAGTTCAGCGAGGGCAAGATGAGGGAACGGATCGGTGGGGTTCAGTCGAATTGCCCTGTTGAGGAACTGAGATGTCATTGCTGGGTCGCGGAGTTCCCAGTACGCTTGTGTCAGGTTCATGTAGGCGAGCGGATTGGCTGGGTCCGACGCAACGGCTTTCTTAAAGGCTTTGACGGAAAGTGCGCTCCCTCCGAACTTTTCCTGTTGCACACCGAGATTGTTCCAGAGTGATGCGGTGTACCGCCTGGCCTCGGTTTTTCCCACCTTTTTGTTCGAGAGGGCCATTAAACGGCGTTCTGCTTCCCTGAAGTTTCCCTTATCCACTTCGTCGCGAATGATCCCGAGCGCATCAGTCGGTGCTTGACCGAGATCAATCAGTCGTGATTGCGGAACATCCCACGACGGGTATTCGTGCGTTCCCGACAACGCGAAGCTGGGTGGGCGTTGTAGGGGGAGAGGCTCCGGGGTCTGCCGCGATACTGGCCCCGAAGTCAAATATGCCGGTTTCAGCCACGTGTGGTAGCCGATAAACAGCACGAGCGCGAGGGCGAGGAATTTGAGGATAGAGGAGATATCGCGCTGATATTTCACAACACAGTGTCCTCGTAGGTTTCAAACGGTCTGTTTGAAGCTATCGGCCGCGAAAGATATTGCTCCCGGATTTCACCGTCTTCCAGAGCGTTGTGTCGTGACACCGATCACATTGTGGGCCGAAACTTCCCTCATGCTTGTCGTCCTTCTTATGACAACTGACACAGGAGGAGGATGAGTTGACCTTCTTGTCCATACGCTCGGTATGACAGGCATAACAATCGAGCCCGTTATGACCACCGTCAAGTTTGAAGCGGGTTCGTGTGTCATGATTGAAGTCCCAGAGTTTCCAATCCCGTAGGCTGTGGCAGTCCTGGCATTCCGTGCCCAGCCTGCGCCGGTGCACATCGTCCTTGTTGTGGCAGGCATAGCAGTCTGTGGGCGTCTTGTCTTGATACAGCCGTCCCTTGTGACAACTCTCGCAGGTCGCTGCGCGATGCTTGCCGAGGAGAGGGTATTTGGTGTCTCGATCATGATCGAATGAGACCGTTTTCCATCGTTCCTCGGCGTGGCATTTATCGCACTTCACCCCGAAGTTGGACCGATGGATATCGTCTTTCTTGTGGCAGGCGTAGCAGTCGGTCGGTGTCTTGTCTTTGTAGAGGGTGCCTTTGTGGCATCCGTCGCATTTGGCCTTCCGGTGGTAACCCTTTAGCCGATACGGCGTATCACGATCATGATCAAAGAGCAGGACTTTCCAGCTCCGTTCGGTGTGACAGCTCTCGCATTTTTCGGCAAATCGTCCCTTATGCTTGTCGTCCTTCTTGTGGCAGGCATTGCAGTCGGCCGGAGTCTTATCTTTATAGAGGTGCCCCTTATGGCAGGACTCGCACTTGGTTGTGATATGCCGCCCCCGTAGCGGGTATTTTGAGTGCAAGTCATGGTCGAATATGATGATTTTCCAATCGCTCTCCGAGTGACAGGTCTCGCACTTTTCTCCGTACGTCCCTTTGTGTTTGTCCACTTTCTTGTGACAGGAATAGCAATCTAGAGGCGCATCTTTGAACGCAGGAGTCAGATGACATGACTTGCATTCGACCTTGGCGTGTTTGCCCATCAACGGGAAACGAGACTTGTTATGGTCGAAGGGTGTCTTCTTCCATGACCGGTCATCGTGACAGCCTTCGCACTTCGTGCCCTCCTGTCCTTTGTGTTTGTCGTCTTTCTTATGGCAGGAGTAACAATCCATGGGAGTGTCCTTGTAGCGATCGTTCGCGTGGCATCCCTTGCACGGCACCTCCGCATGTTTGTTCCGGAGCTTGTAGCGGGTCTTGTCGTGATCGAACCGGATCTCTTTCCAGCTCTTATCCGTGTGACAGTCGACGCATGCGGTCCCCACCCTTCCTTTATGCTTGTCGTCTTTTTTGTGGCAGGCGTAGCAATCTGAGGATGTGTTGCGATACTTAATCTCGGGCTTGTGACAGGCTTTGCACTCGACCTTCTTCGGGTCGGCATGGGCGCCCTTGAGTGGGAAGTCAGTCCGTTCGTGATCGAACGTCTGTTCGGTGATCGGGGCGATGTTCTCTGTTCTCCCTTTGTGGTCTGTGTGGCATTCCTTGCATTCTCGCTGCTCCTTGAACCGCCCATGAGACCCCAGTTTCTGCTCAACGTCCGTACGAATGTCTTTGTGGCAATCCTGGCAGAGCATAGTCTGTGCCGCCTTGTCGAACCGCTTGTGGCACTTGGTACAGTCTTCCTCCCACTTCGCATGACCCTCGATCACCTGCCCGGGCATCAAGGCGGTCTCGACGTTGTCTGCCCAGGCCTGTGTGCCGATGGGCATCAGCATACCGAACAGAATAATGAGCAGGTAGTACAATGAGGCCAGCACAGTTGATAGGCCTCAGTACATGTACGCGGCCACGATGTGAAAAATCGTACAGGCGGCCAGAATGTAGATAAGTGGAATGTGGAGCACGTGCCACCACGAGAAGAGGCGCTCGTAGGTGCTAAATTGAGCAACGCGCTCGCTTTCCCTCAGGTATGAGGACACCAATTGAATGGCTTCCGATGCTCCCCTACGCAGTTCTGGGTGCCGTTCGGTTTTTAGGATTTTTCGCAGCTCCCTCGCACAGCGAAAGGCCAGGATGTGTCTTCTTAGGCCAATCGTCAGGGGGCTGAAGAGGTGCGAGGTGAAGGAACGATCGGGTTGCGTCGAGTCCCGCTCGAAAGACGTAATCCATTCCTCCACACGAGGCGCAAAGTGTAGTCGGGACTTGGCGTCATGTGAATCGCTTAATAATTTCTCCTGCATTTCCATCAGGGTGGCACGACGGCCATAGAGACCATGGTGAATCTTGATATAGACAAAGCGACCGATAATGCCACTGATGACCACACCCAGCATGCTGAAGAGGGCGATCGTGGCGTTCAGGGACCTCAGATGAAATGTGGAGTGAAAGAGGATGAGCGTAGGCCCGACGATACCCATGATCATGTGGATACGAAACCAGTGTTTCAGCGCACCCCAGCGATGCATGAAGCGCACGTGCTTGCGCAGTGGATAGGCCAGCATAGCCAGCATCATCGTTGAGCCGATGACTCCCAGATAAAAGCCAAAGTCCGAGCGAGGGGTATAATACTTCCCGGTTGCCACTTTGTAGCCCACCCAGATCGATAAGCCCGCGAGCACGAAGGCCAGCAGTCGTCCCGGCAGGGGGGCAGAATCGGATGTCACGTTGTCATTCGGTTTTGACGCGCGCCTAGTCGCCGGGCGAGATGTCTCGATTGTTCGCCCTTGGACTCGAGGGAGAGGTTCGGCAATGGCCATGACGTTCATCCTCTGTTTGTTGAGAGTGGGTTGGTTCCCTGCATCGAAGATCCTGATTGCATAGAGCAACTCCCGCGCCCGTGTTGCGGCGCACGATCCTTGCGGGGTTTCGGACATTTATGACCTGTCGGTCTGTACAGAGTGTAGGTGCGCGCCTGCAAACTCGCACAGAATGAGACCTGCGCCTATGGGTAGATCTACCCAGGCAGAATCTACGCCCCTCTTAAGAAATCACATGCTTGCGATGTTTTATTTGTAGGAGGTACGTCGCTTGCTTTGCCCACTTACTTGTCCGTGCGTTTGGGATCACATTCCCACGATCTGTTCATGGGTGTGCGTTACCAGTAATTAACACTAATGAATATAAGTTGCGCAGCCAGGTGAGGTTGCGCAATGGGGAATACACGAGTGACGAGGAGACCTAATCTTACAGGACATCGGTTCTTTGCCCGGGCAATCATTGGCGGGTTTCTGGCGGTATGCAGCACGATGCTGTTGATGCCGGAGGCGGCGTCTGCCCAGGGAAGTAGCCGCACAGGCATTGAAATCGATCACAGTAGTACCGGTTTCCCACTCAGCGGGGGCCACGCGCAGGTTGTGTGCGAGCGGTGTCACTTACAGGGCATCTTTCGGGGAACCCCCACGCAATGTATGCAATGCCACTCCCCAGGCGGACGAGTCGTGTCCACGTTCAAACCGACGAATCACATACCGACCACCGTCAATTGCAGCAGCTGCCACAGGACGACAAATTGGACGCCTGCGTTTTTTACGCACAACGGCGTGGCTCCGGGAACCTGTTCCAGATGCCATAACCAAACTATCGCATCAGGCAAGCCTGCGACCCATATTCCGACGACCATGGCCTGCGACAGTTGCCACCGGACGGTTGGCTGGACTGGTGCGGCCTTCAAACATACTGGAGTTGGGCCAGGTACTTGCGCTACTTGCCACAACGGTATCCAGGCTCCGGGGAAGTCGGCTGGGCACGTGGCTACTACTGCTTCGTGCGATTCCTGCCATCGAGTGGGTGCCGCGAATTGGCTACTTACCAGCACAGGTTACAATCACGCGGGTGTGGTGCCGGGCACCTGCGCCACCTGCCATAACGGCTCGACAGCGCGGGGTAAATCGGCGAGTCACGTGCCGACGACGCAGGCCTGCGATACCTGCCATAAGTCGACGACGACGTTTGTCGGGGCCGCGTTCAATCACACGGGGATCGTGAGTGGCTGTGCGACCTGCCACAACGGCTCGACGGCGCGGGGCAAATCGGCGAGTCACA